>SDBV01000536.1_pt1 | contig 54654 bp, 35 predicted proteins | sample 2277081 | NCBI WGS metagenome assembly SDBV01 (sample SAMN10402039, study PRJNA504765) | marine sediment metagenome | isolation source: marine sediment core GS10_PC15, 223 cmbsf | place: Arctic Ocean: Southern Knipovich Ridge | collected 2010
GCACCATGCAGCAGTTGGCCGGCGACAGTCCGGCCACCGTCGTCGAGGAGCAGCTCGAGCGGAAGCGCGAGGTGGTCCGCCGGTGGCTGGGCCCCAAGAAGGATCGGCCCTGGTTCGTCCGGCAGTTAAAGGCCTTGCCGGCCGGCTACTTCAGCACCACCGAAGCCGAGCAGGTGGCGGCCGACCTGCGGATGCTCGACGAACTGCCGCCCGGCGAAACCACCGCCGAGGCCCATTACTTGCCGCAATCCGAAACGCTCCAGTTCACCGTCGGCACCTGCGAAGACGTCTCGCCCGGGATCTTCCACAAACTGGCCGGGGCGCTGACCAGCCACGGATTGCAGATCCGCTCGGCCCAGATCAACACCTTGGCCGAGGGGTTCGTGTTGGACCGTTTTTGGGTCTACGATCCCGACTTCGCCGGCGAGCCCCCGGCCGAGCGTCTCGATGAGGTCAAGCGGTCCCTGATCCGCTCGTTGCACAGCGGCGACGAACGGCCGCCCTCGTTTCCTCGCCGATGGCAGGCCGGCGGCCACCGCCGCGTCACCGGCCCCGGCTGCCCAAGCCACAACATTTTGGCCCGGGTCCACGCCGACAACACCACCTCCGACCGCTACACGATCCTCGACGTCTTCACGCACGACCGCACCGGCCTGCTGTATACAATCGCCCGGAAGCTTTTCGACTTGGGCCTGTCGGTATCGCGGGCCAAGATCGGCACGTACCTGGACCAGGTGGTCGACGTGTTCTACGTCACCGACCGGCAGGATCAAAAGATCGAGGACGAGCCACGGCTGGAAGAGATCCGCCGTCGGCTGCTGGAGGTGATCGAGTCGATGGAAAGTGAATGAGCCGGCCGTAATGTAGTCATCTCGCTCCGCGAGATGGGCCTCGTCTCGCGGAGCGAGACGGCTACTTTCCCGGGCGGACGTGCAGGTAGCAGCATCCATCGCCGCCGGGCTGCCAGGTGTCGGCGGAGAACTCGAAGCCGGCCCCTTCGAAGGTGCCGTTGTCGACCCGGGCGGCGATCCGACAGATCGTGGCCACCTCGTCGTCCGGCAGCCCGGCCTCCTGCCAGGCGTCGCGCAACGGGCAGCGGTGGAACTTCACGTCGAGCCCTTGGCGGTCGCAGCGGATCACCTCGGGCTGGAACATCCGGCCGCCGTCGGGGATGCCGCCCACGAAGGCCTCTTTTAGTCCCGCCAGGTCGTGGGGACCGAATCGGGCATATTTTTCCTTACCCTTCTGCACACCCCGCCGGTAAATCGCCCGGCCAAGGATCTCTTCCGCCTGTTCCGCCCCGAGTTGTCGGCGCATTTCGTCGAAGATCAGGTAATACAGAATCGCCCGATTCTTGAACGAATCGTATAGTTCTTCACGAAGCTTTTCTTCGGACATCTCGGCAATCCTCGCGAAAAAATGGTATTTCAATGAAATGGTCTGAAGGAGTGTATTGAGTATAGCATCCGTCGGCCGCATTGGAACGTCTGCGATGGCCGGGTCAAATCGACGGCTGACGGAAGTCTACTTATAGGTCACAAGGATAAGCAGGTAGACGACCGCGGGTGGCCCCGACACTTTTCCGCAATAGGTGTAGCCATCTCTCTGGCTTTGTCGGAAAACGTGTCGGGGTTGCGAAGCAACGAGAGGACGCCGAACAAGTGCCTCCTGTGGCTGCGCCACCCGGACGGATTTTGCGACCAACCCACCACCAGGCGCAACGTCTTCTCCGCAAAACCGTCCTGGCCACCCTCGAAGGTCAAGATCTGTCCGGGGCACCCGGGAAGTTACTACCTGAGGAACCGGATGCGGTAATCCTGCACGTCCGGATCTGTGGGAGCCCCGGGTGAGCAATCACCCGGGGCCACCCGGCCGCGTCACCTAACGGCACATTCGGTCCGTTTACCCCGGGGTAAACGTGCATCATGTCGCGGCGTTTTGGCGGGTGGGGTGTTTGCCCTCTAGCGCCGCCGTCGTCTCCAGTACCCGACACCGCCAAAGGTCAAGCCGATGAGGCACCAGACGATGATGCTGGAGGGTTCGGGGATGACGTTGGGGTCGGGCTCGTACGTTCTATCCGTTGGCGTGAGAAGAAAACTAGTCCTGTCGCCTTGAGGGTTATAGCCGACACCAACGATATAGCCTAGATCGTTTATGTCGGTTGCGTTGCTAAGAGACCAAGAGTCGGATATAAGGTCATTGAGATCGAAGGCCTGTCCGCGGGTGGCCCCGACACTTTTCCGCAATAGGTGTAGCCATCTCTCTGGCTTTGTCGGAAAATGTGTCGGGGTTGCGAAGCAACGAGAGGACGCCGAACAAGTGCCTCCTGAGGCTGCGCCACCCGGACGGATTTTGCGACCAACCCACCACCAGGCGCAACGTCTTCTCCGCAAAACCGTCCTGGCCACCCGTGGGCGGAGGATCGCTTAGCCTCTAGCCATAGTGGGCCTGCACCCATTTCAGCAACTCTTCGTAGGTGGGCGATTCTTCTATGACTGTCTTCAGATCTTTGAGAGCCTGAACCTCTTCTGTGTGGCTGGCGGGGCCGCCAAGGGTATCCTTTAGGAAGGCAACGGCCAACCGGACCCCCGGCGTGAACCGGTTAAACCGCCCATGATCTACGCAGAAGTAATCGAGCAGTTTCGCGGCGATGAGATCGGGAGTGTCCGTGCCCTGAAATTGATGCTCCAGGAAGTCCGACAGGCTTCCGCCTTGCCTCCTGAAGATTCTTAGCCCATCTATGCCGGCGGCAGCGGTCTTGATTGCGATCGCATACTTGCTCATCCGGCCGGCTCATTCCCAGGCTTCTTCGACGCTGGCTTGCACCTCTGAGGCGGTCTGCTTCGCCTGCTTTCGCTCTTCCTCGGAAAGGAGGTCGAGGTAGATGTTCAACTCCATTCCCGACTCGGCTTCATTCCACGAATAGGAGTACTCATGGGTGAGATCGCTGAGCTGGGCGCCGGTCTTGTTGCGGGCAAACTTCACGGCTTGCCTGATTGCCTCAACGGCCTCCCGTTCAAGCGGGGCGCCGGGCCACGCCTTGCCGGTTGCCCGGTAACACATGGCAGGGTAAGGGCCAATGCGGATGGGTGTTGTTTCAAGCATCTTCTGCGTAAGCAGGTCGTGAAGGAGATGGTTGAGTCGGTCAATGCCGGGGCCCTCTGGCATTTTCACAATCGGCCACTCGCTCAGGAAACCAACCTCATCATACGCATAGTACAGGTGGGCGAGGTAGAAGATCTTGAACAACCGGGCCTTGCCCTCGATTTTGTTGTCCGGAGATTGGTTGGCCATTTCCAGTATGACCTGCTGGGCTCGAAGGCGATTCCGGCCTTCGAACTGCTGTGTGGCGTGAGAACTCATGGATTTGCCGCCTTAATAGAGAGGCTGCGGTCCGAAGTCCATGACCAATGCCGACGTTCCATAATAGATCTTATCGGACGCCCGACAACGGCCCCCACTGTCTTCATTCTATCTTGCCTGGCAGGAGGCTGGGAAGTGCTTTGCACTGCAAAAACACGCCCTCCACCGTACCTACGGCCACAGGGTACCCACTGTTCGGGAGGGTATCAAGCTTTGCAGGGGAGAGTCAACCCCATAAAACCCAGCACTTTACGCCTCGCCCCAGGTCACGAAAAGGCGACTTCGGCCCCCAGGGACGGGGTTGGGCGTTCGGGGACACCGAAGTGGGGGGAAGCCGTGGGTTGACACCCGAGGCCCTCCGGGCCGTAGTGGCGGATCAGCGCCGCACCCGGGCCGTCTGGTTTGACCGCATCAGGCAGGCGGTCCGCGGCGAGCCGGCAGCCGGGTAGCTGGCCCAGTCGAAGACGCCCGGCACGGACGCCGGGCTTTTTCATTCGCTTTCGGAAATCCTTTCGGCAGTAGCACCCGGGTAGCACCGGCCATTTTCGGCCGAAGACCCAAAGAAAAAACCACGACGTAACTCATTGTCACGTAGGGGGTTATGAAAGCTGGGGAACAAGGATTCGAACCTTGACTAAGTGATCCAGAGTCACTCGTGCTGCCGTTACACTATTCCCCAGTTTCGCCGGCAGGCCGGATTGAACCGTCGTGGGGCGGCGACCTGTTGCTCTAACCTACGAAGCGATTTTGTCCGCGTCAAGGGCAGAGGCCCGGCTGGTTGACAGCCCCATAGCGGCAAGCCTAGAATCAGTTTGGTAGTTTGTGCGCGGCTTGCCGTGCTCGGGGCTGCCGGCCGCGGCACTTTCCCGGTTTTTGCGGCCGAGGTGACCGATCGATTGAAATGGGGGTGTGTGGTAATGGCCGTTTTGCGGGCAATACACGGGCAAAATCCCGAACAGCTTATCCCGCTGGAAGGCGATGCGGCCATCTTGGGCCGGCATCCCGACTGCGATATCGTGCTCGAATCCGGATCCGTCAGTCGGCAACATGCGCGGATCACCAGGGCGGGCGGGAGCTACTACATCGAGGACCTCGACAGCCGCAACGGCACGTTTGTCAACAGTCGGGCGGTCGTCGATCGCCAATTGCTCGCCGATGCCGACGAACTGGCAATCTGCGACCTCACCTTCACCTTTCATCTTGCCGCCCCCGCATCGATAGAACATGCCCCCCAGGAAGACCGTGCCACCGACGCCACGTTCGTGATGGTCGACGATGAGCGGGTGAACTCCAGCTCCACGATCATGTCCAAGCTGGACGTGACGTCCGGCTCGTCGAGCCTGCAGTTTCAAGTCAATGCGGAAGCGAAACTGAAGGCCCTGATCGAGATTTTACAGAACTTGGGCAAGGCCCTAGGGCTGGGCGAAGTGTTGCCCAAGCTGCTCGATAGCCTGTTCTCCATTTTCATTCAGGCCGATCGGGGGTTCATTGTTCTGGCCGATCGGGTCACCGGTCAACTGGTCCCCAAGGCCGTCAGGTTTCGCCGTCAGGAGGACGAATCAACCGCCCGGATCAGTCGAACCATCGTCAACGAAGTGATGTCCGCCAGGGAGGCGATCCTCTCAGCCGACGCGGCCGCCGACTCGCGGTTCGATATGGCCGAAAGCATCGTCGATTTCCACATCCGCTCGATGATGTGCGTCCCGCTGATCGACAGCGAGGGCAAAGCCTTGGGGGTAATCCAGATCGACACGCTCGATCAGCGGAGCCGCTTTAGTCGGGAAGACCTGGAGATGTTGGCCAGTGTGGCCTGTCCGGCGGCCTTTGCCGTGGAGAACGCCCAACTGCACGAAACCGCCGTGCGCGAACAGGCCTTGGCCCGGGAGTTGGCCGTGGCCCACAAGGTCCAACGAGGATTCCTGCCCGCCGGACCGCCCCAGATCGACCAATACGAGTTCTACGGTTTTTACAGCGCGGCCAGTGAATTGGGCGGGGACTATTACGACTACGTACTCCTGCCGGACGGGCGGGTGGCGGTGGTGGTGGCCGACGTGGTGGGCAAGGGGATCGCCGCCTCGTTGTTGATGGCCCGGCTGTCGGCGGAGACCCGGTTCTGCCTGGCAACCGAGCCCACGCCTGCCGAAGCCATCGGCCGGCTCAACCGCGTCTTTTGCGGCCGGCGGTGGGAAGACCGCTTTGTGACGCTGGTGACGTGCGTGCTCGATCCGGCCCGGCACGAGGTGACGGTCGTCAACGCCGGACACATGGCGCCGCTTTTGCGCCGTAGCTCGGGGCAGGTCGAAGCGGTCGCCGAGGACGAGACCCGGCTGCCGGTAGGCGTCGACGAGGACGTGACCTATCCCCAACGCACCGTGCCGCTGGGACCGGGCGAAAGTCTCACGCTCTACACCGACGGCATCACCGAGGCGATGAACGCCGTCAGCGAATTGTACGGCAAGGATCGTCTCTGGAGCCGGCTGAGCAGCGCCGCGCCGGACGTGGACACGATCGGCCGGGCGATCCTCGACGACGTCAAGCGGTTCGCCGGCGGTCGGCCCCCGACCGACGACATCTGCCTGGCCTGCTTCGGTCGGGACGCCGACTACCACCCGTGATAGTACGGCGCGACGGGCAGGTAACCATAGCTTGGATACACGACCACCGGCGCCGGCTGATAGACGCGGACCCGAACCGGGGCCACCATGCCATAGTAGGCCGGGTAGTAGGGATAGGCGACCGGGTGGACGTAGGCGACCGTGTAGACCGGCCGGTGGCCCCACCACCTGCCCGCCTCCGCCCGGTCGGTTGCTACAAACGCCAATCCGGCGATCAACACCGCCGGAGCCAGCAGCCACTTCATGAAATGCTTCATCTCGGTTCCTCCTGTGCTGGTTATACCGCAGGTAACAGGTTTGACGGCGGCAAGGTTTTCTTGCCGGATGGGCCGCCACCGGCGGCGCGGCCGACCATCTGACTTCCCTCCATTTACGTAAGTATATCATCCTCTGCCGGGGTTGGACGAAATACCGCAAAACAGCCGGGCGTTTCCCAGAGCTGGACCTCTACCACCGGAAGACCCTTCTGGCCGGCGATATCGGCGATCAGCCGGGCGATGTTCTCGGCCGTCGGATTGACGTCCAGCAGATACATCGGCTCACCCAACTGGCGCAGCAGCGGCACCGCCGGGTCGTCGCGGTTGAGGATCATCCGGTGATCCAGGTGCTCGTCGATCCAACAGCTCACGACGCGTTTGATTTCCCCGAAATCCAGCACCATCCCCCGATCGTCCAGCTCGGACGTCTCGAACGTGATCAGCACCCGGCCGTTGTGCCCGTGCAGATGGCGGCACTTGCCCTGGTAGTTCAACAACCGATGGCCGTAGCAGAAGTTGATCTCGCGGGAAACGCGGAACATGGCGAAGTCCATCATGCGTGGAGGCTGGGCGTGTGGTTGGCGTATTGGGTAGGGTCGTCGGCGCCGATGGAGCGGAAGGCGGCGATACGTTCGGCGCACTTGTTGCACCGGCCACAATGGTTCCCCTCCACCGGCGCGATACAGGAGAACGTCAACTCCAACGGCAGGCCGTGGCCCAGCTTCATCACCGCCGGCTTTTGCAGTCGGTCAAACGGCCTCACGATCCGGACCCGGCCGCCGGTGGCGCGGGTCAACGCCGATTCGAAATCGTCGAAAAAGTCGGCCGTGGCGTCGGAAAAGGGGTTCGACTTCAGCACCGCCAAGGCCAACTCGTCGATGCCGTGCAGCCGGCACCACAGCGCCGCTTTGATTACCAGCAGGGCATTGCGGCCCGGCAGATACACGGCGTCGTCGGGGCTGAGAGCATCGGGCACCTCCTGCCCGGTCACGCTCCAGTGGTCCGCGTAGAGATCCCCAAGCGGCAGTTGCAGGGTCACCAGGCTTTGAAGCCGGGGCGTGGCCGAGTTGCCCAAGGTCAGCGCCTGCAAGAAACGCTCTACCGCCGCGAACTCTTCGCGCTGCCACGCCAACTGCGACTGGATATAGAACGGTCGTACCCGGCGGCCCCGCTGAAGGAGGTGCCCCAAAAGAATGCCACTGTCCAAGCCGCCGCTGAGCAACAGGCCGACCGATGCGGTGGAAGAACTGGCACCCATGCGACACCTCGCAATGTAGGAAACGGGCCGGCTTTGGCGAGGGGGTCGACCGTCGAAGACGCCCCCTCTACCGCGTCATTCTAGCAGTCCGTTGAGAAACGGCAACAAGTACAAACGGTTCGAACAGGCCGTAATCGAGCGTGTGGTACTGCCGGCCGGGCGGCGGTCCGGTCTGGGGCGCGACGCGAAACATGTGCGGCCACGCCTTGCCCACCACCGGGCCGTTGTGGTGGGGGCCCAGCGTGTTGCGCAACGTGCCGATCACCTCCACCTCGATGGTGTTCTTGCCCGGGCGGATCAGTCGGGTCACCTCGCACCGCCAGGGGCGATAGGCGATGTGTCCGGCGGGCTCGCCGCCCACGCTAACCTTGGCCACGCTTCCGTACCAGGCCGGCAACGAAACGAAGTACCGGCCCGAGGGTCGCGGCACGTCGAAAGTCTCGGTGTAGGCCACGCCGTCTGCGTAAAACGGATGCCCCTGGCGATTCCAGCCGGAGCCGATCAGGCCGCTGCCGTCGACGAGCCGTTGGGCCCGGCGGTTGAACTCGCCGGCCAGTTGGCTCGACGCCCGGGCGATGCTCACGCCGAGAATCTGGGCCGACTTGCCGCCGCTTACGCGGCCGAAGAACCGCACTTCGCTGAGGCCCACCAAGGCGTTGTCGACGCCGCCGTCGCGGGTGGGGAAGTTCACCCCATGGTGGTTTGAGAGGATGTCGAAGATCACGAACCGCACGCCGCGGGCTTTGACCCTCAGCATGCGGGGGAAATACGGATCGCTGCTGGGCCCGATCGAGCCGCTTTTGGCCTGGTCCAGGTCGAACGTGCCGACGGGGATCTTGAAGGAACCCTCCTCTGCCGTGGCCGAACCGGAGATCTGCAGCCGCTTCACGCCGCGGGCGGTCAGGTTGACCTCGTTGTAGTTCCAGATCTTGATCGCTTCCAGGCCGTAGAGCTTGCCGAGGTCGAAGACGACCGAGGGGTCCCCGTCGTCGTGGCGACGATCCGCATCGTCGAGGCCGATGCCGGCGCTGAGCCACATGGAGCCGTCGGCCGAGGTGACGTGCCCTTCTTGACGGTCCAGCGCCAACGGCCGGGGCGACGAGACCACGAAGCCCGAGTCGGCCGGCTTCAGCGAGAAGTCGCCCAGCAGGTAAGCCGGCTCCAACTCGTGGTAGATGGTCATCGGCGCGGCCTTGATGGTCACGGCGTTTTCACCCAGTTTGGCGACCCTCGCAATATCGATCTTGCCGAACGCCTTGTCGAGCCACCAGGCGCCTTCCTTGGCCGTCACCGGCTTACCGTTGCAGGTGATCGAGTACAGATCGGGCCGCTCGATGACGATGTGCAGCGGATTGGGTACGCGGCGTTCGATCGTGAACCGATAGGTTGCCTCGAAGCCGCTGTCCGCCGGAAACTTCCTGGTGATCAACTCATCACGAAACTGCACCGCGCTGTCCCACGGATTGCCGTCGAGGCCGTGTCTCTGCCACACCAGCCGATTGGCCTGATAGAAGTGGACGCCCTTTTTCGTCTGGCCGCCGGCGGTGACGTCGACGTAGTCCAACGGCAACACGTTCGGCTCGACGCGGCGGATCTTCGGCGGGCCGGACGGTTCGATCGTCTCCACTTCAGCCGCTTGCGGATTGGCAATCTTCCCGGGCCGTTTTGAGAGAAACAACAACAAACTACCACACGGCGGCAACTCGAACCGGGCCTTGACACCCCTCTCACCCTTCGTGAACGGATACGCCGAAATCGCACCGGTCGCCAGGTCCCAGCGTTCGATGCCCGCGGCCGCGCCCGTAATCTCCCCCGACGCCGGTGCGTCGATGCTGGTATTGGTCAGGAAGAGGATATCGCCGTCGTCCAGCCGGCGACGGTGGTGGAAGAGGATTCCGCCGTCCCCTTCGGCTTGCCGGATGTTCGATCCGACTTCAGGTCCCCACGGCTTCAAGGGAAGTTCCAGCAGCTTCCCGGGTAAGGCCGGCGGCTCGATCTGCTGCCACGAGGCTTTCTCGGCCAGCTTGCCGGGCAGCGCCGATGCCTTCCCGTCAACTAGACTGGGAGGGCTTCCACAACAAAGGACTCGACCACCGCGGTCTAGGTAGGGTTCGAGAAGCCTGACCATCGAGCTGTTGAGATTCTCCATTTTGGGCGGAAGCACGATGGTGGTGTAGCCACGATCACCGACCCCGAGGTATGCCCATCCGGAGATCACATTGCCATCCGCGTCGCGAATCGGACGGCGTACGGCCCTGCCGTTTCGCCTAATGATGTCTTCACACCCAATGTCATACTCCACCTGGGCCTTCGACAAATCGGTGACCAGCTTCTGAAAACTGTTGCCGATCTCGTCCAGGTGCGGGTGGCCTTGATACATCCAAGTGGTCGTGGTCGGCTCGATCACCAGGATACGATTGACCTCTTCACCACTGGACAGCACCAGCGACAGCCTAGTAAAATACTCGGCCATCACGTGGTACGAATCCCACCATGGTGCGTGATAGGAAAACGACTGGGGATGGTCTCGCTTGCGGGCGCCGCGGATGGTGATGTACGAAAGGTGTTCGTTCATGGTGTTCACGCCCAGCACGTAGAGCCAGTCGCCGATCCGCTTCATGTCCTCGAACCGGAGGTCCCAGCCGCCGGCCCCGTAGGCCTCGCAGAGCGTTCGCTGGCGGCCGAGTTGGTTGGCCACGCTGCTGAGTTCCTTGACCGCCCGGACGTTGCCGAACTGGGCGTGGACGCCCTCGTTGTATTCGTTCATCAGGCAGTCGATGGCCGGGCGCTGGTGCCAGGCGTACATGGCCATGTTGTCGCCGCCGTGTCCGGAGCCGGGCCAACCGTGTTCCCAGTAGTGGCCGGTGAACTCGAGGTTGTGCTTCTCGCAGTATTCGTAGCACGGCTTGGCCCAGCACTCGATGAACTGTTCCAAGAGGAACTGCTGGTAGTTGTGCCGCACCCGTTTCCAGTCGCCGATCGGCCGGACCAGGCTGGGAAGATGTTCCATCAGGTCGTAGCCCCATCGCTTCTTGAAGTCCTGCGGCAGACGGTCCGACCAGTGGATCCCGCCGGCGGGGCTCAGATGCGGCTCGTCGGTGAACCAGCCGGGCAGCCGCTTGCCGAAATGCTCGCCCAGCTCGCGCCGGTAGGCCTCCATGGTGATCTCGATGAACTTTTCGGTCACGCCCGGGTGTAACAGGTCGACGTAGTACTTGCCGCCGAACCAGCCGCCCGACGGCGCCTGGCGCACGGAAGCCACCAGGTATCGGGCCTCGTCCATCGCCTCTGCTGCCTTGGCCTTTGCGGTGACGTTCTCGAAGCCTTCGTCGGTCAAACGATAGACCGCCAAGACCTCGTCGCCGGGCTTGTCGACGCGCTTGACCTCGGCGAAGTGCAAACCGCGGCCGCGCGACTCGGGCATGGCGTCGGGGACGAGCCCACCGGCGAAACCCGACGGGTAGGAGTTCTCGTCGTAGATCCAGATGTTCATGTCGAGTCGCTCGGCCTCGTCCAGGGCGACCCTCCAGAGCCGGAACCAGTCGGGCCCCAGGTAGGGCGTCATCAACCCGGGCCGCGGATGAACGAACGCCTGTTTGACCTTCTGTCCGGCCAGGTCCCGCAGCGTGCCGCGGATCTGCTCTTCGGTCAGCATGTCGTTCCAGACCCAGAGCGGCGCGGAGCTGTACCGCCGCGGCGGGTCGGCGAACATCGCCTTGACGCCCGCCGAGTCCTCGGCTTTCGTACCCCCCGCGGTGACGAGAACTCCCAGCACAAACGCCATGGCCGCTGGCGGCCCCCAGCGAAATCGGCACATGATCGGGCTCCTGTCGTTGGCACGGTCTTGCCTCACACTCCCACGCGGAATTCTCCCACCGGCGAGAATGGTTGTCAATCGGGACGGGCCGGGGACGGGAGTCCTTTTCACCGACGCCACGAGCCGGCGTTGCACTGGTCCACGGTGTGAAGCCGCAAGCGGCAATTCCCGTTGACTAGCTTCCCAAATCCCACTAATCTAACCGCCCGCGGCGCGTTTTGAGACAAAGCCTGGTCTGAGGCAGCCCGCACCTCCTCCCGGAGCCGCCCGTTGAAGAAGCTTTTCATCACGCTGCTGAAGATCTCGATTTCGGTGGGCATCATCGCCTGGTTGGTCAACGACGCCGCCAACACGGAGAACGAGGCGGGGGAAAACGTCTTTGAGCAATTGGCCAACCAGTCCAAGGACTGGGGCGTGTTGGCTGCGGCCTGGGTGTTTTCGGCTTCGGCCGTCTTGCTGACGCTGGTCCGCTGGTGGTACCTGGTGCGGACGCTGGAAGTGCCTTTGAAGCTGAAAGAAGCTTTGCGGATCGGATTTCTGGGCTACCTGTTCAACCTGGCCCCTGTCGGGATCGTCGGCGGCGATTTGCTCAAGGGCTGGATGCTCGCCCGGGATCACCGGGGCCAGCGGGCCAAGGCGTTTGCGTCGGTGGTGGTCGATCGGATCATCGGGCTATACATGCTGTTCGTGGTGGCCACGGCGGCGATTCTGTTGACCGGGCTATGGAGACTTCCGGACCCCAAGGTCCAGGGCATCTGTCTGGTCGCGTACGTGCTGACCGCCGCCGGCACGATCGGGGTTGTGGTTCTGATCACCCCCGGCTTCACCGACGGCAGGGTCACCCGGGCGTTGGCCGGGCTGCCGCGGGTGGGACCGGGTGTCGAAAGCCTGATCGAAGCCGTGCGGATGTATCGACGGAAGCCCTTCGTGCTGGCGGTCTCGGCGTTGATGAGCGTCTGTGTCCATAGCCTGTTCGCCATCGGCGTTTACCTGATCGCTGGCGGATTGTTCGGTTTCGATCACGTGCTCTCGCTTGGCACGCACTTGGTCGTCAGCCCCTTGAGCGCAGCCACCGGTGTGATTCCCGTTGCGTACGGCCCCTTTGAAGTGGCGTTGGAATTCCTCTACATGGCCGTGCCCGAGCCGGGAGTCACGATCACCACCGGCCAGGGATTCGTCGTGGCCTTGGGCTACCGGCTGGTCTGCGTTCTGATTGCCATGGTGGGGGTTTGCTACTACTTCGGCAGCCGTCGGGAAGTGGCTGAAATGATGCACCAGGTCGACCAGGAGCAACCATCGACGCACGCTCCCGAGGGCAAGCCGACCGGTTAGACCGGTTAGGCCGGCTGGTGTGGCGGCTGCGGATCCTTTCCGCTCTGCGGCGATCGGCGTCCCGGCGTTTCATGCCGATTCTCCCCCCTTTAAGATGTGATCGTAACCTAGACTATGTAAGGACTACCGCTTTTCACAAGCGGGCAAAAACTGCTGAGGGTCTCGCCGTCGGGCCCTTCATTGGCGAAACATAACGTTACGGTGCCGGCTGAGGATCTCGACGACGAACTCGCTTCCAACGCGAACTTATTCCAAGTGTAGGTGTTTGCGTGCCATGCCGGAAACCTCGATGGACGACGTTATGGATCTGTTGGAAGTCGTCGGCACCGCCTCGGGTGGCGTGGCGTGTTGCACGTCGCCGGGGCAGATGCTGGAGTCTTTCCGGCCGTTGCTGCTGCTGCTGGCCGATGCCGAAGGAAACGTGATCGCCGCGGACGACCTTCAATCCGGGACCGGCCCGGACGTCGCCGGCCGGCTGGCCTCGGAGCTGGTCGGGCGTTTTGCCGGCGAGAAGACGTGCCGGTGGGAAGCGGCTACGGAGGCGGGGCCCGGCGTGGCCTTGGCGGTGCGTCTGCCTCGCGGTCCCGGTGGAGGCTTCCTGGCGTGCCTGCTGTCGTGCGGCGATGCCGACGAAAAACGCCTCGACGAAACGGAAACCGCGGCGGCCGTCTGCGCCGCGTTCGCTTGGGCGGCCGACTACAACCAGGCGGACGACGCTAGGCTGCGCACCCGAGTACGACACCTGGTGACCGAACATCAGATGCTCAAGGCCTCGCACGCGGAGGCCACGGCCGCCGCCATCGAGGAACGCGAACAGCGGCTTTGCAAGCAGCGGGAGCACCTGGCCATGGAAGAGCTTTGCCGGGCCACCGAGGCCGCCAACCACGCCAAGAGCCAGTTTCTCGCCAACATGTCGCACGAGCTGCGCACGCCCCTGCACGGCGTGCTCAGCTTCGCCGCCTTCGGAATCAAGAAGGCGGGAACCGCCGCCCGGCAGGATCTGCTTCGATATTTCGAAAAGATCGACCACAGCGCCAACGTGTTGATGACCCTGGTGAACGACCTGCTCGATCTGGCCAAGTTGGAGTCGGGCAAGATGACCTTCGAGTTCACCCGCACCGACCTCCGTTCGCTGATCCTGATGGTCGGCGACGAATTCAGCTCCACCGTGTCGGCGCGGAACATCAAAGTCGCGGTCTCCCCATCCGACTTCGACACCCGGATCATCGCCGACCCGAACAAGATCATGCAGGTGGTTCGCAACTTGTTGAGCAACGCGGTCAAGTTCTCGCCCGACGGCGGAAGGATCGAGGTCGGACTGAATCGGGATGATACGTCGATCTCGGTTTCCGTCCGCGACCAGGGCCCGGGAATTCCCGAGGACGAACTCGACGCGATCTTCGACAAGTTCATCCAATCGAGCAAGACGCGGACCGGCGCCGGCGGCACCGGGCTGGGACTTTCCATCTGCGAGGAAATCGTCGCCGCCCACCAGGGCCGCGTGTGGGCCGAAAACAACCCCCGCGGCGGCGCGGCGCTTACCTTTGAACTCCCCTTGGACCCCCACTCGACAGAAACGGAACGAGACCATGGGAAGGCGAATTCTGATCGTTGACGACTGCGACGTCAACCTGGAGATCCTGCAGGAACTCCTGCAAGACGAATACGAACTGGCCACCGCCGCCAGCGGCGAAGAGTGCATCGAGCAGTTCCGCCGCTTCCGCCCCGACCTGGTGTTGCTGGACGTGATGATGCCGGGGCTGGACGGGTACGCGACCTGCCGCCGGATCAAGGCTTCCTCCGCACCCACTCCCGCGCAAGTGATTCTGGTCAGCGGAAAGGCGTCGATGCCGGAACGCCTGCGAGGCTACGAGGTGGGGGCGGACGACTACATCATCAAGCCGTTCGAGCACGAAGAATTGTTGGCCACGGTCCGCGTCCATTTCCGGCTCCGCGACGCCCTGGCGGAACTGTGGTCGGCCAACGTCAAGGTCCAGCGATTCAACGCCGAATTGGAACATCTCGTCGAGGGGCACTCCGGCGAGGCCGTGGCCACCCGCGAGATGGCCATCTTCGCGCTGGCCAGGCTGGCCGAATCGCGCGATCCGCAAACCGCCGGACACCTGGAACGCTTGCGCAATTACTCCCTGATCCTTGCCGAGCAACTGGGCGCCGGAGGCCCCTGCGCCGATCAGATCGACGAGCAATTCATCGACGATCTCTACCGCGCCTGCCCGCTGCACGACGTCGGCAAGGTGGGTATTCCCGACGCCGTGTTGCTCAAACCGGGAGAGTTGACCAAGGACGAGTTCGAGATCATCAAGCGGCATTCGGCCATCGGCGCCGACGCGTTGCGGCAGGCGATTCGACACGGCCACGGCGCCGACTTTCTGGACATGGCCGTCGATATCGCCCGGCACCACCACGAACGCTTCGACGGCCGGGGATATCCCGACGCTCTGGCCGGCCGGCAGATTCCTTTGTCCGCACGAATCGTCGCCGTGGCCGACACCTTCGACGCCCTGACGTCCGCCCGGGTCTATCGGCCGCCACTCGATCCGGTCATGGCCCGGTCGATCATCGAAGAAGATTCGGCAACGGCTTTCGATCCGGCGATCGTCGACGCGTTCGGCGCCCGATACGACGATTTTCTGGAGATCGTCGGAATCGGCACGGTGCTGGAGGCCGAAATGGCCGGGGCGGCCGCCTCAAATGAGGCTCGACGGTGAGCTGAAACCCGGCTGAACGATTGTCTTTTACGCCCCCTCCTCGGGCATGTAAAGCAATCGGCCACACGATTTGCAGAACATGGGATGGCCGATGATGATCTCGGCGCAAACGTTCAACGGCACGTGCTGGTTGCAGCCGGTGCAAAACTGATTTTCAATCGCCGCCAGCGCATCTTCACCCTTGCGGCGGACCACCCGATCGTACAGTTCCCGGGTGCTGGCCGGCAGGGGAGACTCGTTGTCGGCCAACTCGGCTTCCAAGCGGGCCAGGTCGGCGCGGATCAGCGGCTCTTCCTGTTGCACGTTGTTTTGGACTTTTTCGCTCTTCTGGCGTGCCTTGGCGAGATTCGTTTCGGCGTCGGCGACTTTCTGCTGACAATGGTCGCTCTTCTCCCATGCTTCGAGGATCTCGTCGTCCAGCACGCTGTTGGTCATCTCTTGGGCGGCCATCTGGTCCTTCAGCGCCTGGTACTCGCGGTTGCTGCTGGCGGTGTTGAGCTTCAGCTTCAACTCGGCGATTTTGCCCTCGCCGCCCTGGAGTTGAACCTGCTTGGCGTCGGCGGCCATGCGGACGGCCTGGGCCTCGTCCCGGGCCGCCTGGAGTTGTTCTTGCCGATGTCTCGCGTGGGCCTCGGCGGCGCCGATCTGCTTGGGGCCCCGATCGAGTCGGTCTCTCAGATCGGTAAGCTGCCGGTGGATTCGGTGCAGCGTGCGGAGCACCTCGGTGCTGACGTTCTCGGAAGTCATGTGGCGTGGTCTTGTCAATTTAGGGAGTGAAAGGTGTCAGGTGTCAGGGATCAGATGTCAGGTATCAGCAGGTGTCAGGCAAGGGAAACACGTCTCGCGGGCCTCTTTCTGATAGCTGATAGCCGAACGCAGATCTCCGATTGCCAATGGTTTACGTCTGCACTACGTCGCTTCTGTTTGCACGGTGAATAAAAAAAAGCCGCCGGCCTTGCGACCAGCGGCTTGGTGACTCGCGTCAGCTTGCCACTCGCTCGATGAATCCGGCGAGTTGCTGGCTGCGTACGGGATGTTGCAGCTTGCGGACCGCCTTGGCTTCGATCTGCCGGACCCGTTCCCGGGTGACCTTGAAGATTCGCCCCACCTCTTCGAGGGTATATGTGTACCCATCTCCGAGTCCATATCGCAGACGGATAATCTCCCGCTCGCGATAGGTGAGCGTTTTGAGCAGGCCCTCGATCTTTTCACGCAGCAATCCATTTCCGGCTGCCTTTTCCGGGCGGGGCAAACTGCCGTCCTCGATGAATTCGCCAAAACAACTATCTTCGCTTTCTCCGACCGGTCGGTCAAGGCTCACCGGGTGACGGCCCATGGAAAGTACGCGGTGGGTCTCATCCAAGCTTAGCTCGGCGGCGCGGGCGGTTTCTTCGGTCGTCGGTTCTCGGCCCAGTTCCTGCAACAAGCGTTTCGACGTATTTCGCAGTTTGCTCAACACGTCGATCATATGCACCGGGATACGGATCGTTCGGGCCTGGTCGGCGATTGCCCGGGTGATCGCCTGGCGGATCCACCAGGTGGCGTAGGTGGAGAATTTGAATCCGCGGCGGTACTCGTACTTGTCGACCGCCCTCATTAACCCCGTGTTGCCCTCCTGGATCAAATCCAGGAAGCTCAACCCCCGATTGCGATATTTTTTTGCGATCGAAACGACCAGCCGCAGGTTCCCGCCGGAGAGCTGCCGCTTGACCAGTTCATAGTCGTGATACTGGCGGCGCATTGTTTCGCAGCGTTTTTTCAGGCTCTTGGGGGTCTCCTGGGTCAGGGTCATCAGGTCGCGGAGTTCCTTGCGGAGGTTGGCCCGCTTGTCCGCGGTGGCCGGCGTGTCGATCAGGCGTCGAAGCTGGGTGCGGATATGCTCCATTCGCCGGAGCGTATCTTCCATTTGCCGCATCATCGCCTGCACGCGGCGGGTACGCAGGCTGAGCTCTTCGGTCAACGTGAGCATCTTGCGGCGTCGGCGAATGAACCGCTTTCGGGCCGAGGCCCGGTGCTGAGCCGGGGTCCGCCGGTTCAGCAGCCGACTGAAATCCCGTTGGTTCTCGTTGCTGAGGTGTTGCAACGTCCGCAGGTTGTGCGGCATTCTGGCGATGATCTGTTCCTTGGTCAGCCGCTCGGTCAGCGAGACCTTGATCGTGCGATCGAAGGGCAGCCGGCCGCCATGGACCTTCGTCAGCGTGTTGAGCGTCGCACACATCGCCAGGTTGCAGCCGATAACCATGCGGCGAAACCGCTTCCGCGTGACCTCGATCTTCTTGGCCAGCGAGATTTCTTCCTCGCGGGTCAGCAGGGGGATTTCAGCCATCTGGGTCAGATACATGCGGATCGGATCGCTGCTCCACTTGACCACTTCGGCCGGAGGCGCCGATTGGTCGACCGCATCGGTCGGCACCTGGCCTTCAGCCAGGGGCTGTGCCTCCTCAGCCGGCCGGTCGGGCTCCCCTGCGGCGTCGAAGAATTCCGGCTCCGGAGCTTCGTTGACCAGATCGATGCCCTGTTCATCCAGGGCGATCAAGAGATTGTCGAGCTTGTAAGGATCGACTTCTTCGTCGGGCAGGTAATCGTTGACCTCGTCATAGGTCAGGTAACCTTGTGCCTTGCCCTTGGCGACCAATTCCTGCAAATCCTTGTCGAATAGGTCCACCTCGATACTCCTTTCGCGCCGCGGCGGCGCGCTCAGTGGATTCTAGTGCGATCGTCGCTTCCCCGCGGCCCGGCAACGGGCCCCGGGGGCGATCGCCCGGTCAGGACATCTTCACCCGTCCGTGGGCTCGGAAATACCCTGCCGGTCTCGCTCCTGCCGGATGATCTTTTCCAGCAGTTCGGTTTCCTGGCTGTCGTCCAGCCCTCCTTCGCGCAGCGCCACGATCTGGCCGGGACGCCGCCGTTGTACCTCCTGTCGTTGAAAGGTTTTGATTAACTCGCGTAACAGCGCCATGGGATCCTCGACGCGCTCCCTCTTGGCCCGTCCGCCTTCGTCCAATTCGACCAATAGGCTCTTGATCGCCGGGTCGTCGAACTGCAGCATCAGCCGCTCGAACTCGGGCGTCACACCGTCGTCCAGCAGCCGGCAACACGTCTGGTAGATTCGCCGGCATGACACGGCGGTGAGCCACGGCGGCTCGACCTCCGCGCGAACCTCCGGCAAGCACTCCGGATGCGCGATCAACAGTTCCAGCAGCTCGCGCTGTAGCGGCCCGATCTTCACCGGCGGCTGAGCGTCGGCCTCGTCAGGGATCACGCCCTGGGGGATCGCGCCCTCCGGGATAACGTTGCCCGGCCGCGAGGCGGTTGCCCGGTTCCGCGCCCGGCGTCGCAGCGCCGTCATCCGCCGGCGGACTTCCGCTTCGTCGACCCGAAACCGGGCGGCCAATCGCTGCAGGATTTTTTCCTCGCGGAAGCGGTCTTCGCGGGTCGTGTCGTGCCGCAGCCGCGGGGCCTTGGCCACGATCGCCACCAGTCGTTCCAGGGCCTGGCTGGCCGCGTGCACGTCGCCGTGCAGGTCCACGCCCCGGGTGTTGACCCGGTAGGCATGGTCCAGGGCGTCAACCGCCTTTTCTCTCAGCAGTTCGGCGAACGCTTCCGCGCCGTGCTGGTGCAGGAAGTCGCAAGGATCGGTGCCTTCGGGCAGCGTGACGATGCGGAGATCGGCCTGCTGGGCGACGAACAGCTCCAGCACTTCACCGGCCCGGCGCTGTCCGGCTTCGTCGCCGTCGAGCACCAGCACGATCCGATCGGCGAAACGCTTCAGCACGCGAATGTGGCTTTCGCCCAAGGCCGTTCCCAGCACGGCCACGGCGTCGCGGAACCCGTATTGATGGGCGGCGATGCAGTCGGTGTATCCTTCCATCACCAGCGCGGTGCGGCTGCTGCGCATCGCGTCGCGGGCCACGTCCAGGCCGTAGAGCAGATTGCTCTTGGAGAACAGCGGCGTTTCGGGCGTGTTGATGTATTTGGCCGGGCTGGTGGCGCCGCTTTCGGGCAACACGCGGCCGCCCAGCCCCACGGGCCGGCCCTGGGCGTCGCGAATGGAGAACAACACCCGGCCCCGGAACCGGTCGTAATAGTGCCCGCCGTCTTGGGGCCGCGCCAGCAAGCCGATGGTTTCCAGTATTTTCGCCCGTTTCTGGTCCCCCTCGACCCGGCGGAGCATCCAATCGCGTTGGTTGGGCGAGAAGCCCAAATGAAACTGCTCGATGCTCTCGGCCGCGACGGCCCGTTGTTTTAGATACTGCCGGGCCACCTCACCTTCGGGCGAGTTCACCAGGCACTCGTGGTATTGTTGCTCCGCCCAGGCCATGGCCCTCAATAGCGTCCGCTTGCCTTCGCCGGAGGCGGCCGCCGGGCCGCTTTGCTCGAAGGCTTCTTGGGCGGGATCTTCCCCAGTTTTCCCACCGGCAAGGGCGGGCCGGCGCTTTTGCAACGAGATGCCCGCCCGATCGGCCAGCATCTGAAGGGCCTCGCGGAACTCGACGCCCTCGATCTTCATCGTGAAGCTGAAGACGTCGCCGCCGATGTCGCAGACCCAACATCGAAACGACTGGCGCTCGGGATTGACCTGCATGCTGGGCCGGGTGTCGTCGTGCCACGGACAGAGGCCCACGTAGTTGCGGCCTTGGCGGCGCAACTGGACGTGGCTTCCGACCAGCTCGACGATGTCGATCGCCTGCCGGACCTGTTCCTTCTCGTCAAAAGGCGATCCGGTAGACACCATCAACTCCTGCGTGGCCAGACCGGCGAATTCCATTTCGCTTTCACTCGACACAGGTCGACAATTCCCTTTGCCGTACGTTCTGCCCTGGAGGCGGGAAGAAACGCCCGTCGCTCGGCAGTTGTTTCCAGCGACGGGCGTGATTATATCCCTTCGGCCGAAAGCGGTCAAGCGCGTGTCGGCACGTCCCCGCTGCAGGTGGTGCTAGCATGCCGAAGTGTAAAAAACGGACGCTTTTCGGCCCGATTGTCAGGTAATCCCGGCACTTCGATTGGCGAAGCCGCCAGCGGCTAGCGGAGCCGCCGCGGCCACTCGCCGACGGTGACCGTCAGGGTCCGCTGCTTGCCTTGGCGGATCAAGACGACCGTGGCCTGGGAACCGACTTCCGTCAGCCCCACGGCCCAGAAGAGATCCCTGGGACCGTCGATCTGCTTATCGTTCCAGCGGATGATTACGTCCCCCGGCCTGATCCCGACCTTTTCGGCAGGCGCACCGGGCACCACGGCGGTCACCACGGCGCCGTGGGTGTCGGGCAATTCGAGGCGGTCGGCCAGCGCCTGGTCCAATTTCTCCGTGGCCACGCCGAGCCGTCCTCGGTCCATCTTGCCGGTAGTCCGCAGCCGCTGATAGACCAGCTGGGCCAGTTGGCTGGGGATGGCGAAGCTGACGCCCCGGTACGAGTGGCCGACGATCGCCGTGTTGATGCCCACCACCTTGCCTTGGAGATCGACCAACGGCCCGCCGCTATTGCCGGGGTTGACCGCGGCGTCGGTCTGGAGAAAGTCCTGGAAGCTGAGATTCTTGATAATGTCGCGACGACCCTTGGCGCTGATGATTCCGGCGGTCACCGTCTGGGCCAGGCCGAAGGGGCTGCCGATGGCCATCACCGGATCGCCCACCTGGAGTTCCTCGCTGTCACCCCAAGGGGCGGCGGTCAGTCCGCCGGCGTCGATCTTCAACACGGCCACGTCGGTCAGTGGATCGCCGCCGACGATCTTGGCGCCGACGATGGTGCGGCCGTCGCTCAACTCGACCACCACCTCGTCAGCCCCCCTGACAACGTGGTAGTTGGTGATAACGTATCCCGCCTCGTCGACGATCACGCCGGAGCCTTGCCCCCGGGCCTGCAGCGCCGGCGATTGCCCCAAGAGAAATGAAAACTCGTCACCCCGTCCGGCGATAATCCGCGTCGTTTTCACTCCCACCACCGACGGTTCCATGGCTTTGACCACCAGGCGGTAGGTATCGGCAATCTCCGGCCGCGGGCCCAATTGCTCCCTCGCCACTTCGGCTGCCGCCCGCTGTCGTCCCCGCGTGGCGGCGAACTGCACCTGCTCCACCACATACGGCAGAATCACCAGCCCGACCAAGCCGGCCAACAACCAGACCAATCCCGTCATCCGAACCCGCGACGGGGGCGGCGGGGGCGGTGGTGGCGGGGAGGCGGGATAGGCAGGATAATCCGACATCGGCTGGCATTCTCCTTGGGGATCGGCGTACTCCGAATTATACGCCATTTCCTCCCATCAGGACACAACCTCCCTCGCCGCGGCCCGGCCGGGCGGGGTTTCTCGCGCCGCCATTCTGCGGTATGCTGGGCGACATGTTCTTTTCTCCGCGGATCAAAACCAAGCAACTGGCCGGGCTGGCACGCCGGGTGGCGATTTCGCTGGGGGCGGGCGTCGACGCGCGGACCGTCTGGGCTCGCGAGGCCGAGCATGCCTCCGGCCGCGCCGCCCGAACCCGACTGCTCGCCGTCAGCGAGGCCGTCAACCAGGGCCACTCCCTGGCCGACGCCCTGGCCGACACGGCCGACTATTTCCCCAAACTGTTTCGCGAACTGGCCGAGGTCGGCGAACAGACCGGGCATCTCAGCGAGGTCTTCGCCCAACTGGCCGAACACTACGAGCGGCAACTCGAATTGCGACGCATCTTCCTGGCCGCCATCGCCTGGCCGTTGGTGCAACTCGGACTGACCGTGCTGATCATCGGCTTCCTGATCTGGGTGATGGGATTCATCTCGAAGACCACCGGTACGGAAGTGGACATCCTCGGGTGGAACTTGATCGGCAACACGGGGCTGCTGATCTACACCGGTTTCGTGGCGACCGTGGCGGTGTTGTTGTGGCTCTGCGTTCGGGCCGTCGGCCGGGGGCTGGTCTGGACGCGTCCGATTCAGCGGGCGATCTTGAGTTTGCCGGCGGTGGGAAAACCGTTGCAGACGGTCGCCTTGGCGCGGCTGGCGTGGTCGTTGCACCTGACGTTCAAGACCGGCATGGAGGTCCGCCACGCGTTGCGACTGAGTCTCCGCAGCACGCGAAACGCCCGATACACCGACCGGATCGACGCCATCGACGCTCAGATCGCCGCGGGCAACTCGATCTACGAAGCGTTCGTACGGGCCGGCTCCTTTCCGACCGATTTTCTCGACTCGTTGGCCGTCGGCGAGCAGAGCGGAAGATTGACCGAGTCGATGGAGTCGCTCTCGCATCAGTATCAGGCCCAGGCCCGGGTCGCCTTGGCCGTCTTGACCCGCCTGGGCGGATTCGCCGTTTGGCTGGTGATCGCGGCGATCATTATCGCCCTGATTTTCCGTCTGGCAATGTTCTACATCGGGATACTCAACAGTGTGGCCGGATTGTAACGCCACGGTGACCGGGAGTATGCTACATTTGACCGTGCCGTTGTGGGAGGCGACTCCATCGGCGATCGACCCGACAAACCGATTCCACTCGCCGACGGAGTCGCCTCCCACAGTCCTCAAATCTCGGAAACGCTGCATTAAGGATCGAACGAAAAACAACTTCCCGGTTTCGACAATCAACCGTTTAGCTGCCGCCAGCACGGCGGCTTCGTGGGCAGAGGCGTGCTATGGCGTCGAGCCGCCGTGCCGGCGGCAGCTAAACGGGGAAGTTGTTTTTCGGCCGATCCCAACCTAACCGCAAGGCATTCCATGCGTACTTTTTTGGTTACCGGTGGGGCAGGATTCATCGGTTCGCACATCGCCGAGACCCTGGTGCAGCGGGGCGATCGGGTTCGCGTGCTCGATAACCTCAGCACCGGACACCTCTCGAATATGGACGGCTTCCGCGACGGGATCGAGTTCGTCGAGGGCGACCTGGTCGACGCCGACCTGGTGGCGGAGGTGGTCGGCGGGGTGGATTGCATCTTCCACCAGGCCGCCCTGGCCTCGGTGCCGCGGAGCGTCGAACAGCCGCTCGAGACCAACGCCGCCTGTGTGACCGGCACGTTGACGCTGTTGGACGCCGCCCGCCGCGCGGGGGTCCGCCGACTGGTCTATGCCGCCTCCAGCAGCGCCTACGGCGATCGACCCACCAGCAGCAAACGCGAGACCGACGTGCCCGACCCGATTTCGCCTTACGGGGCCGCCAAACTGGCCGGCGAGCACTATTGCCGGGCGTTTACCTCCACCTACGGCTTCGAGACGGTTTGCCTCCGCTACTTCAACGTCTTCGGGCCGCGGCAGGATCCCGACAGCCCCTATTCGGCCGTGATCCCGCTGTTCATCACGGCCATGCTCCAGGACCGCCCGCCGGTGATCTACGGCAACGGCCTGCAGTCGCGGGATTTCACCTTCGTGGCCAACGTGGTCCACGCCAACCTGCTGGCCGCCGACGCCAAGGGCGTGGCCGGGCGAATGTTCAATGCGGCCAACGGAAAATCGACCAACCTGCTGACCTTGATCGACCTGCTCAACCGGCTGTTGGGGACCGACGTCAAACCCCAGCACGCCGAGCCCCGAGCAGGCGACGTCCGCGAGAGCCTGGCCGATATCACCGCGGCGCGGAAGATGTTGGGCTACGAATCGCTGATCGATTTTGAAGAAGGCCTGCGACGGTCGATCAGCTACTATCGGCAGATGGTGGCCGTGTAGCCGCCCGCCGGGTAATCACCATCCCAGGCTCCAGACGATCGCCGCAATCCACCCCACGGCACAGAGCTGGCTGGAGCGGGAGGAGTAGGCGATCTCGACCGGGGACCCGCCGGCGTTTTCGGTGCTGGCCAGGCGGAGGTAGTTGAGGATTCCATAGGCCACAAACGGCATCGAGGCCATTTCGCAGCCCTCCCTGAACATTTCCGATTCAATGCTGTACAGGGCGTAGGACAACAGGGCCACGCCGGCGCAAATGGTGATCGCCTGGTCCACGAAGGCCATGTTGTATCCGCGGAGGCTGGGCCGATGGCTGCTGTCCAGCCCGGCTGCCAGGTCGGCCCGTCGCTTGGTGAATCCCAGAAAAAAGGCCAGCGACGAGGTACACAACAACAGCCAGGCCGACGGCGCGGCCTCGACCAGCGCACAACCCAACAGCACGCGAATTACAAATCCCGAGGAGAGCAGAAAAACGTCCAGCAAGGCGACCCGTTTCGCTCCCAGGCTGTAGAAGATGTTCACCGCGGCGTAGATCAGAAACAGTACCGTCACCTGGGGTCTGCCGGTGGCCAGACTCAGTCCCATGCCGGCCAGCGTCAGGACCGCGATTTGAGCCGCCGCCGCCACCGTCGAGATCTGGCCCGAAGCGATCGGGCGGTTGCGCTTCCGGGGATGGAGCCGATCGGCCTCGGCGTCGAACAGGTCGTTGAGCGTATAGACGGCCGAGTTGATCAGGCAAAAGCCGAACAGTCCCAGCACGAAGGGGACCAGTTCGAAATGCCCTTGGTCGGCCAAGGCGAACGGGACCGGGATCAACACGAAGACGTTCTTGACCCAGTCGCTCGGCCGAGCCAATCGGAACAAGCCCGCCGGCAGGGACTCTCTCCCGCCGGCCAGGACGTGGGAATGTTTTCCGGTAGCACACATGGTCGGACGGCTCAGAATTCAGTACGCCGCATGACAAACCGCGGCAGCTTGCGAATCACGCACATCACCCAGCGCCACGCCGCCGGGGCATAGACCACCGGCTGGCCCCGATCCATGGCCCGCAACACCCGCCGGGCCACCTCCCCCGGCTGGCCGGCAAACGGCGGCGGTTTCAGACCGACCGTCATGCCCGTCTTGACGAAGCCCGGCTTGACGCAAACCGTTTTCAGCCCGGCGGCACGGAACTTGTGATCCAAACCCTCGAGATAGCACGAAAGTCCCGCCTTGGCCGACCCGTAGAGGATCACCGGTTTGCGGCCCCGGTCTCCGGCCACCGAGCTGAACACGCACAAGGTCCCCCCGCCACGCGCCAACAGCCGCTTGCGGGCTTCCTCGCAGAATAGCACGGTGTTGGTGAAATCGGCCAGCAGCACCCGGTTCGCCTGCTGGGGGTCTTCTTCCAACTGCTGCTGGGTGCCGAACAGCCCGGCCGTAACGATCACCGCATCGAAACCGCCGAGTTGCTGGTCCGCCCGCTCAAGCGCCGGGCCGAACGTCTGAGGCCTCAGCAGATCGCACGGCGCGGTGCCGACCGGGCCCTTCGCGCCGCGGGCTTCCAGGTCGCGGGCCGATCGCTGCAATTCTTCCGGCAAGTGCTCCAAGAGGAAGAGTTGCTCGCCGCGCTGGGCCAGGAGCCTGGCCACGGCCCGCCCCATCCCCTTCGTCGCGCCGAAGAGCACCACTTTCATCTGGCGTCTCCCAACAGCCGCACCGATTGGGCGCTGCGGAGCTTTCCTTGCGGGTCCCATTTCCTGCGTACGGCATTAAAGGCGTCGAGTCGCGGTTCCATGGCGTGGAAATGCTCGGGCCGGGTCAAGGCGTCCTTGGTCAGGTAGTTTCGTCCTCCTTCGGCGATCACCAGCTCGTTGAGCCGATCGACCAGGCGTTGCGTTTTTCCGTGGTCGATGGGGAAATCCATGGCGATCGAGATCCCCGGCCGGGGGAACGAGAGCATGCCCCGGCCTTCCGCCCCGCAGTCCTTGATCACGCAGAGGAACCCCATCCCCCCGGCGGAGACGAACCGTTCGAGGAATCGCCGGGCCGGGGCGTTGTCCTCGGCGTGCGGCAGCACACACTGGTATTGGGTGAAGCCGCGCCGGCCGTAGATCAGGTTCCAGTCGTCGAGCATGTCCAGGGGATAGAAGAACGCGTCGGGATGTTCGATGCCACGCCTGATGCGCTGGAAGTGTTTGTAGTAGTAGAGCAGGTTGAAGGCCTTCATGTTCGCCCGGCACAGCGCCATCCGGGGGAACTGGCAAGGGATGCGAAAACGGCGCTTGAATTTCGGCGGCTGCTCGGGGGCCTCGTCGCCGTTGGCCCAGCGACCCTTCATGAGGATCCCTCTGCCCAGGCTCCGGCCCCGCGCCAGGCAATCCACCCAGCCGACGGTCATCGGCCAACGGCCCGCCGCCGCTTTCAACCCGGCCACCATGGCGTCGAGATCCGCGATCCGCTCGCTTTCGCTGAAGATCCAGGGGGTCGGGATGCGTCGCATCGAAAACTCGACCTCCAGGATATGCCCGGTCAGTCCCATGCCGCCGAGGGTCGCCCGAAACAATTCCTGCTCGCGATCCTCGCCGCACTCGACGATCCGGCCGTCGGCCACGCGGAGTTTCAGGCTGCGGACGTGCTGGCCGAAGCAACCGTCAACGTGGTGGTTCTTTCCGTGTACGTCGGAAGCGACCATGCCGCCGAGGGTGACGAACTGGGTGCCTGGCGAGACGGGGGTAAACCACCCCTGGCGGAGGAAAAGCCGATTCAACTCCAGCAACGAGAGTCCTGCTTCGGCCCGCAGCACCCCATAGTCGGGGGAAAATGGCCGGCGATCCAGCGACAACACCCGATCGGCTAAGGTGGTGTCGACCACGGTGTCGTTCGGGCCGGCCGGCAGCGAGCTGTCGCCGTAGCTGCGTCCCAGTCCGCGGCAGAGTCGGGCGTTCTCAGTGCTCTGCTCGAGATTCTCGGCTTTGATCTGACGGGCGTCGACCACCGGATAGCGGCCCCACCCGGTCAATTTCGTCCGATACGGTACCTGCGGCATCGAAACGTTCCTGGCGGTTTCCGGCTTGGCGGCGGTCGAAGGACAATGGTGGGAGGCGACTCCGTCGGCGATTGCGAATTGGGGGATTCCGGAGAGATCGGTTTGGGCGGACATGATCGCCTCCGGGCGGGCAAGAGGAAATGGGCTAGGGCGACGGTTTAACAGGGAATTCAAACTGTCGCAAGAGCGAATCCCGAATCACCGGCCTCCTGCCGTGACGTAGCGCTCGGGATGCTTCCGGAATCGCTCCAGAGTGACCGAGCTGGAGAACATGTAGAGCCGCCCTTCGTAGATCACACAGTAATCCGTGTCTCCCCCCACGTGACGCCGTCCGTCGACCACCACTACCGGGTCGTGTCCGGAGTACCGGGGCGTGTAACGTTGGGGATCGGCCAGAAAACGTTGACGTTGGGCCGTGCCCGCCAGCAGGTAGGTTCGACCTCCGTGCACCGCTGTAAACCGGGGGTCGCCCGGCGTCCATTGCTCGGCGCTGACTAACTCGACCGGGCAAAAGCCGTCCAGCGCCACGGGCGGACTGTCGCTTTGGGGGCCGTCGTCGATGTGGCCGGCCGGTTGCTGGCCGGGCTCGGCCCGATGCCCCGATCGAGTGGCCGGCGTGGGGTCCGAATCGACCGCCGCCTGGTGCGCCGCGGGCCGGGTCGGAGATTGCCACGGATACGGCGACACCATCCGCCCGGCATCGCCGCGGAAACCCGGGTGCAACGCGGCCATCCAATTCGCCTGAAGCGGGGCGGCCCGGGCCTGATGCTTCGGCGGCTCGTGCTCCATGCCTTCCCGCGGATCAACAAGTTCCGGCGCCGGCGTAGCCACCGCCGGTTGGGATACGGCCGGTTGGGATACGGCCGGTTGGGATACGGCCGGTTGGGATACGGCCGGTTGGGATACGGCCGGTTGGGACACCGGCCGCGGCACGTACTCTGAACTGATTTGCTGCGGCTGCAGCGGCGCCGGCTGGCGGGCAACCGGTTCGGGTACCGGCTGCAGCAAGGCCTCTGCCGTGTCTTCATGGGGACTGATCAACTCCGGCTCGCCGTCGACCGGTTGCGGCTCGGGTTGGGCAGATTCCTGGCGCGTGTTTTCCTTCGGCTCCAGCGGCATCGGCTCCTCGAACGCGGTTTGCGAAGCGACCCTTGGCAGTTCGATTTCGCCGGGGGAGTTCAACGGCAGCAAAGGCTCTTCGATGGTCGGTTCCAGCGGAGTCGGTTCCCCCGGGTCCATCGGCAGGGCCGGGGGTCCCGGCAAACCGGGCGTCGGCGGGCCGCCCGGCGTCTGAGGCAGACCCTCCGGAGGAAACGGTTGCTGCTGGGGTCCTCCCGGCACCTCCGGCACGGCGGGAGGAAGGATACTCTCCGGCACGAACGTGTCTTCCGGTGTCGGAAAGGCGCCGGGCGTCGGTAAGACACCGGGCGTCGGAAAGGCATCTGCCGACGGAAGCGCGTCGGGCATCATCATCCCCTCGCCGAAACGCCCGTCGGGGCCGGGCACCGTCTCGGCGGGCGGCAGCGGCTGTTGCGGCTGGCCCGGGGGAGTGGGGATCCGTTCGGCGCCGATCGCATGCGGCAGCGCCACGTCCAACTGCGGTTTGCCCGGCCAACGCCGCCAGGTGGTGGTAAAATGGCCGAAGTGTTTCGTGTTGGGAATGCAAACGCCTCCGGCGTGATACGGGTACTGCAAACACGGCCCCGCCCATACGGAGCCTGCGTAGGCCAGCATCGCCGCGAGTACTACGCACCACGCCGCGTGACGCGCCGACCGGAATGCCTTGATCATGAGATTCTTCCCTTTGCTTGCGTGGATTGGACCCCTACGAAAGCCTCCGCACCGGCCGGAGACTACCGGCGGTTTTGGTTGTAACCGCGTCCGGTGGTCTGCATGTTGCGGATCATGGAAGTGTTCAGCGAGGTGAAGCCTACAGCAGCCTCGAATGGACGGATGACCATGTTGACCATGTTCGACAGCGCGATCATCTTGTTCTCGACGATGAACACGCGGTCGTCCGGCAGGATCTGATAGTTGGTGGCCGTCGAGCCGCCTTTGGAGATCGCCTCCCAGTCGACCGGGAGGATCTGTTCGCAGCCGAAGCCTCCCGGTGCGGGCCGGGCAATAAACACCTCCTTGCTGGACAACTGCGATAGCCCGCCCACGGTAGAGATCGCGTCCAACACGGTTTCGTTGCCCGTGGCCGCCACCTTCACCATGTTGTCGCCCTGGTTGGCCCCTTCGGTAATGACGTAGTAGACCTTGCTGTTGTAGTTGAGCACGCTGACCGCCGAGTCCGGCGAGTCGAAATACTGCCCGAGGTGCTCGTCCAACGCCGCCTTGGCCTGGGCAATCGTCAACCCGGCCACCTGCACCGAGCCGTACAGCCGCAGGTTCACCGTGCCGTCGGGTCCCACCAGGAACTGGCCCTCGATCGGCTGCGTGCCCGCCGCCCGGGCCAATTGGACCGACACCACCGGATCGGTCAGCACCTGCCGCAGGTGCTGATCGACCGCCGCGCTGGCCTCGTCGATCGTCATGCCCGCCACCCGCACCGTGCCGTAAGCCGGACCCAGGTTCACCGTCCCTTCCGCTTCCACCAGGAAGTAATTGTTGATCGGTTGACCCAACAACGTACCGATCACGTCGACCTGCAGCACGTCGTAGGGTTGTGCCCGATACGGCGGCAAGGGAACCAGCTTGAGCACCTCGATCTGCAACACGTCGGGCGGCTCGACCTGGTAGGGCGGCAGCGAGACCATCGACAATTCCCGGGCCGGCTCCACGCCGGGCGGCACCGGCGATTGCAGCGACTGATCGTAGAAGTCGATCGCGTGGCACCCGCTCAGCCCCAGGGTCGCCCCCACCGTGAGCACGGCCAACCAAGGCGTCCGAACGAGTAGGCATCGGTTCGTCATGGCTCGAATTTCCCAAGGTTGACTTGGCGAAAACTGCGAAGGTAGAGCTGTCTGGGTAAGCGAGTCCGCCCGCGCATCGCCCCTTAAAGACTCTCTAACCGACGCTGTCGCAATAATCGGCAAAGTCAACCAAGTACTTGAGGGTGTCCGCGAATTCAGTCCTGTGGGAGGCGACTCCCCTCACCATTTGACACATCCGGCCAGCGCAACTATTGTGAACCTCCTGCCAAGGCTTGTAGTAGTTCGTTTCGAAAGTTCGGTGGAAGATCGTCGGATACGTCCAGTGGTTCATCAACCCGAGTTAATCTGGAGAATCCACGCATGTTGGGTACCCGCCTCGACCTCGACGATTACCTCGAACGCCTCCGGACCGAACTGGCCCGGGTCGACCGCCGGGCCGTACGCCATCTGGCCGACCTGATCCACCGGGCGTGGCAGCACGAAAACTTTGTCTTCCTGTTCGGCAACGGCGGGTCCGCCACGACCTGTTCCCATCTGGCCGAGGACCTGGGCAAGAACTGCCTGACCCCTGAGGCCGTCGACCACCACAGCGACCGGACCCATCGACGCCTGAAAGTGCTCAGCCTGACCGACAACACCGGATGGCTGACCGCCTTGGCCAACGACTGCGGCTACGATCAGGTCTTCGTCCAGCAACTGATGCACTACGCCCGGCCCGGCGATCTGGCCGTGGCCGTCAGCGGCTCCGGCAACAGCCCCAACGTGCTGACGGCCGTCGATTGGGCCAACCGTCACGGCCTGACCACCTTCGGGGTGACCGGCTACGACGGCGGCCAACTCAAAGGCATCCAGAAGACCGGACTGAACGTCGCTCTGAACGACATGGCCATGGTCGAGAGCATCCACCTGGCCGTGGCCCATTGGATCGTCGACGATCTCTACGGCCGAATCAACCACGACGGCCGGTATCGGGAGTAGGCGGTAGGCAGTAGATGGTATGTAGTAGATGGTATGTAGTAGATAGTAGGTGGTAGGTGGTAAGCGGAAAACAGAACGCCCGGGCACTGCGTTGCCCGGGGTCACACCACCAAACGAAAAAAAGGGGACGGGGCGCTTTTTCCGCCGCGTTGACTCCCGTCGGGTGGCTGGGGCAAAGCGCAGCGGTGCCCCAGGAGGTCGGGACTGGGGCTTCGCTGCGCTCAGCCGCCAGCCACCCCCAAAATCGCCGAAAAAGCCCCCCGTCCCCTTTTTTCCGCGCCCCAAAGCAAAACCCCCCGGCTGCCATGGCAGCCGGGGGGCTCTTGTGGTCGATCCATCCGAAGTGTACACAACTCAGAAGTCGTCTTCGTCCAACACGCCTAAAAGATTCTCGCCGGGGCTGTCGCCCAGTAGCCGGCGGGCCTCTCTGCCGTCCGGGGTCATCAGGTGCTGGTAGACCCGGTAGTTGATGTCGTCGTTTAGGAAGCTGACCGTTCCGCTGCAAAAGGCCACCACCACGCCGCCGCCGTGCAGCGACGATACGGTACCGGGATCGGGCTCCGTATCGTTCTCTTGGGGATTCTCGGGGTCGGCACCGATAATCGATATCAGGGACATGTCGCCGCCGGCTTCGCCCCACAGGAAGCCGAAACGGCCTTCATCATTCGGGAATGCGTCTGCCAACACGTCCGGATCGCCGGCCCACTGCCTGGCCGCATGGAGGCTCTCGGCGAGCATCAAGGTGTTTTGGCTACCATCGCGCTGGCTGACGTAGCTCAGCGGCATCTCCAGATCGGGGTTGCCCTCCAGAGCCGGGTCGTTAGTGCCCTCGGCGATATTATGGAAAACGCCGTTGGCCCGAAAATCGAGAACCGAGTCGTTCCCCGTGTGATCCACCCTGCCGGCATTGACCACGTACGCCAAGGGCGCCGGTCTCGTGGACGGATTGGTCGGGCAGACCAACACTTCCAGCAGCGCCTCTTCGTACAAGCCGCTACCCGGCACCCCCGGCTTCTCGTCTGCCGGGACATTCCCGTCACGGTACAACTTCCACAGGTCGTTGCGTTCCAGGAAAGGCAACAGCGGAGCCACCCAACTGGTGATCACCGGATCGCCGTTCCCGTCCTTGCCGACCATGTTTCGCCAGCCGGGAAACGCCCCCCGGGCCGACTCGTAATGGAGCATGGCAAGGCTGATGTTCTTGATGTTGTTCATGCACGACGCCTTGCGGCCCGCCTCCCGCGCGGCCTGGATCGCCGGCAGCAGCAGCGCCATCAACATCCCGATGATGGTGATTACCACCAATAGCTCGACCAGCGTGAAGCCTCTTCGTGCCTGTCGCTTCATAACAATTCTCCCTATCGTCGTGTGTGTGCACACCTCGCCCAACAACATTCTCTCAAATTCTGGAAAGTAAATCCAGCCTTTTTCGCACGAATCTCGATATTCCACCCGAATTCTTGCCATCGGCCCTAGAGCATAACCATATCAAGCGGCATGTCAACGCTATATGGACTGGTTTTCGAGGTATTCCGTCAAAAAAGGCAAGAGTGGCTGGCGGCTGAGCGCAGCGAATCCCCAGGCTTTCCCTCTTCCAGCACCTGATCGCACTGAGACTCGCCGATCCTACTTCGGCAGGAAGTCTTGCACCACGGTCACCTCGCGGACGCGGCGGCTGTCGGGCTCGAAGACGCGAATCTTGATCTGGATCCCCCGAGCCGGATACGGATACGGCGCGGTGGTCTCCATCTCAAACGGGTCGTCCACCACGCCGTAGCCGACCTGGCCCGGAGGCGTATCGTCGAAACCGTTGGTGCCCATGTCGACAAGCGTGTCGCCAAACTGGTCCATCCCGTCGTGCTCGTAATGGAACGACCAGGTGTCATAGACCCGCTCCAAGCCGGACCGTGGACCGGGGCCGGGAGAATCGTTGTTGAGCCGATGGAATAGCGCCTGGGGTGCGCCCGCAACGGTCGTGTCATCGTAAGCAGGCGCGTAGCCGAGATCGACGTAAGCTCCGTAATTGAGCACCGACCAAGTGCCCAAATACGTCGCATAGTCGGGATCGCCCGGGGAAAGGACGACGTCGCCGTCGGTAATCACCGGCGCGCCGGGATCGAAGAGCTTCACGTCGAAGCCGATCACGTTGGTCAGGATCACGTCTTCGGCCACGCGCGGGCTGTTCGGGTCGTAATAGAGTTGATGCGTGCCGGTCTCCGGATCCAACTCCTCGAACGGGTAGGGATTGGTCCAGGCGTCGAAACGATCTCGAGGCGCGGCCAACGGCGTCAGTGGCATCGGCGGCAGCACCTGGCCGGCGTTCCAGTTGGAGGCAGAGCACTCGCGTAGCGTCGGCAAGCCGAGCGTGGCCCAGTTCGTGAGAGTCGGTGGTTCCGGCCAGTTGTATGCGAAGTGAGGATGGAAAGGAAAACCGCCCGGCGATTGATGGGCAAAGCGATATTCCCGCCGCGTCAGGTCGGCCAACGTGTTGGCGACCAGCCTGTTGCCGTCGCGGTGAACCGAGAGATCATAGTTGGCGTAGAACCCCGGGTACGGCGACCCTACCTCGTTGCCATCCGGATCGAGCTGCATTTGGATGCCGGGGGTCGTCAGATCCGCATCGAACCCAGGCAGAACCAGCAGCACGCGGCGGTAAAGCGTGGTCCCGCGGACGAACCAGGTTACCTCCGCAATCTGCGATTCGGCGCTGCGCCTGATCCCACCGCCGGCCAATCTCACCAGGGCGCGGCCCGTAAACGGCCGGCTGGTGCTGCGGGTGGTGAACATCAGAATGTCGTCGACGTCGCCCACCGTGAGGTCGGCGACCATTGCGTTTGGGTTGTCGGGATCCGGCCGCCATGCATGCGGCGTCTGCTCTGGCCCCCAGCCGATGTTCGGGTCCGGGCCGATCGGACCTTCTCTGAACTCGAAGTGGCCTTCGTCCGACTCGGGGTGACGGGGCGGCCATGCCCGGACGGTCAGGTCCTCCAGGTCCGACTTCAAGGCGCTGGAGGCCACCCGGAGCTGGTCGGTCATCTCCAGCGTCGAGCGGGAGTCGGCCACACTTCGGCCAATCTGGGCAAAGATCCGCACCACCGCGCCAATCATCACCAGCGTCAGCACGGTGGCCACCAGGATTTCGATCAGCGTGTAGCCCCGCCGCGGTCGGGATGCGACTGCGAGCCGGTCCGAAAGCCCGCCATTGGGGTGGCATGGTTCTCGGACAGGTTCCAGGCGAGGTCGGGCGGACGTGACGGGCCGTTTCATGGCGATTCTCCTCTGGAGCGACACTGATCGCGCAGCTTGCCCGCTGGCCCGAACAACACGCTATCTATCTCTATTCGACCCTCAGCGGGGCAAATTGTCAACCGTTATTTCGCTCAGGCGGCCCCGTGGCGATTGTCTTGTGGGTTCTTCAGGATACTTCGTGGCTGCTGGGGCGAAGCCTGAGTCCGCTCGCCGACAAGTACCGGTGCCTCTTCTCTGTTCTTGGACGGGACAGAGAAGAGGCACCGGTGCTTGCCGCATCGCTGAGCCGCTGAATTCCCGGAAGAACCGTCTTGTGGGAGGCCTCAGAATCGCCGCCGGAGACGCCTCCCACAAGAATTATTGTCATTCTTACTGTGAGGAGCAGGGCGTTTCGGGCCAACATGGCGTGAAAGCCCCCCCACCAGATGGACGGAGAAGGGCGCGGAATAGGGGACGGGGCGTTTTTTCGGGCTGGTGCTTGGTCACGTCTAAGAATTAGGGTAGCTGCACTCGCCAGAGTGCGGGAATTCCACGGTCTGGCGACCGTGGCTACCCTAACATTAAGGTTTGACAAAGCCCTAGAAGGAATACTCCGCTCCCAGCGTGAGGCCGTGGAAGTAGATGTGTCCGTTGTCGTTGACGGCGGAGGTGATCCGTTCGGCAAACACGAGCTGCTCGGGGGCCAAGGCGAGTCCCGTCAACCACATGAAGTCGTACGCCGCCCGCAACGTCAAATTGGGATGAATCTTATACGTCCCCACAAAGCCGAACTCCGCCAACAGCGCGGTGCCGTTCTTGCGGGAGTCCCGTTGGATGTCCAGTTCGGAGGTGACCGGCGCAGGGCCGGTGAAATCGATGCCGGAGGCAACCAGCCGCAAGTCCTTGTCGCTGAAGTTGAAGAAGGGGCCGGCCTTGATCCGCATCCCGTAGGACCACTTACAGCGGCGAACCATCCAGTCGCCGCCGAATTGCAATCCGAACATGTCGTTGTGGGTGCGGATGCGGTACTCGCCGGTAAACGCCTGGGTGAGTTGAAGCTGCGAATCAAAGCGACTGGAGTCGCTCGAGAAACGAAACTGTTCATCGACCGACAACACCCGCATGCCGAACAGATACGAAATGTATTCTCCCGGCCGGCACTCCCGCCGCCATTTTCCGTTGGGGTGCAGCACCAGGCGGTCGGCGTTGGCGCGGGGGCGAATGCGGACGTTGAGTTCGAAATCGTCGAGATCCGACATATAAACCTGGGAATGCCGGTCGGCCCGGTTGAAGGTGTCGTTCAGCAGGAGTTGACCGGCCGTGGCCAGACCGAGCGCCGCGTCGGCGGCCGTCACCTGGCGAAACGGGCTCAAGAGACTGCCCGTAAACCCGGTAACCGCCGGAAGATTGTTGGGCGGGTACGGATCGTCGCTAACAAACGTGGGCTGCAACGTCCCGAGGAACGTGAGCGACTCCCGCCAATTGCGCAGACCGGCGAACTCGAACTCCACGAAGTGGTCGCGGTTCTCGGTATCTCGACCCAAGTGGTGTCCCACCAGCATGTCGTACGCCGGCGTGGCGTCGAAGGTGAAATCTCGGGTGGTGCTCAATTCCCGGACGACGGCGAAGTTTATGTTCAGGTCCGGGTTGGCGGGGTCCGAGAAGACCTGGATATCGAAATCGTTGGTCAGAGGTGTTCGCCTGGACCGGCTGCGAGTCCAAATGTTGACGTTCTGCTGAGTGTACCAACTCGGCGGATCGCTGCTTCCCCCGCCACACACCGCGCAGGCCGGCCCCAACGCACAGGGCCCGTACGTGCCGCCGTGGAGATCGACCGTTTCCTCAAACGGTATCCCGGGGTTGGGGGTGCCCAAAATGGCGCCCGGCGGTATCCCAACCGACTCCGCGGCCATGGCTTCCGGCTGCCAGGGGCCCGGGGGTATCGCCTCGGGGGTCGAGTGCGGCTGTTGAGCCAAAGTCGAACCGCCCCCGAACAAGCCGATCCAAATCAAGCTTCCCAGAATGCTTACTCTTGCGATTTTCACCAACTTATCCTCCCTGACTCACCAGTGGGCGGTGGCGCTTGATCAAAACGGGCGCGTGCCGACTGGCAGCGGAACTTCACAACTGCCTAATCGGCCAATCGGGCACGTGCGAAATAGGAATAACCGTTAAAATCGCGCAAGAATCCGTACATTCTTCGATCCGCAAACATCGCGATTACTGCCTAACCTTCCATAATCTCGTTAACTTACCAGGAGTCCGCCGCTACAGGGCCGATACTACCTGCCACCTCTACCCAAGGCGCGGCGTACACAGTAATATTGCCATAGCAGTTTGGCGGTTGGTTGGAGGCACCCACCCTACTCTTTGAGGGCGCGAAAACATGACTACTCCACTTCAATCATTGATGGCTACCGGCACGAAGCTCTGGCTCGACTCGATCGATCCGGATCTGGTTCGCGCCAATCGAGCGATCGGGGCGACCGGGGCCACTTCCAACCCGATCATCGTGGCCGACCTGTTGGCCTCGGGGCGTTTTGACGACCAAATCGACGGGTTGGTCCACGAGGGCCTCGACGACGACGCCATCGCCTGGCAGATGACCGACCGGTTGGTTCGCGATGCCCAGGACGTCTTTCTGCCGGTCTGGGAGCAAACCGGCGGAAACGACGGTTACGTCAGCTTCGAGGTCGATCCTCTGCTGGAGGACCCCGAGTTGGATTGGCCGCACGACCGCCGCGTCGACCGGTACGTCGAGTTGGGCCGGCAATGGGCGGCCGGGCACCAAAACCGCATGATCAAGGTGCCGGCCACGCCCGCCGGGGTCGACGCGCTGGAAGACCTGGTCGCCGCCGGCGTGACGGTCAACGCGACGTTGATCTTCACCGCGCGGCAGTATCGCTCGGCCCGGGACGCCGTTTGGCGAGGGGCCCAACGACGCGAGCATTTCAACGATTTCAAGAGCGTTTACAGCATCTTTGTTTCTCGGCTGGACGTCTACACGGAAAAGGCCGTGGGGGCGTTGCACGGCGAGGCGCAAGGGATGGTCGGGATCCTCAACGCCAAGCGGATCTGGGCCGAGAACCGGGAGTTTTGGTCTCGGCGGCCCACGCTGCTGGACCAACAGATCGTGTTTGCCAGCACGGGCACGAAGAAGGCGGACGACCCGCCGTGGAAGTACGTCGACGCGTTTGCCGGCAGCGACATCCAGACCAACCCCCCAGCCACCAACGACGCCGTGCAACAGAGCGGGCGGACTTTCGCGCGGCAGATCGACAAGCTTCCCCCCGACCGCGTGGTCGACCAGATCGACCGGCAGGTTGACATGGAGCGCTTGGAGGCCACGCTGATGTCCGAAGGGATCGAGAAATTCGCCCAGCCGCAGAAGGCCCTGTTGTCGCTGGTCGCCGAGAAACGGCTGGGGGTGACCGCCCGTTGAGCATACAGGGAGCCGCTCGCGGCTTCGCACGGCATTGCGAAGCGTGCCAAGCGGCTGTCCCACAAGCTCGGTCCTCGAAAGTTCTTGCCATTTTGGGCAGGATTTGATTGGTAACTGTCTAATCCAAAATCCCTAATCCCTAATCTGGCCCTCCCCCCTGCCCTTGGACAGGGCCGTGTGCTACGATGCTTTGCTCCTCGGCCCGTCGGGGCCCGTCCCGTCCCGTTCAGCGGAAATCACGCAGCCATGCCCGTCGACGCCTATTCCATTTGCCCCTGCGGCACCGGCAAAAAGGTCAAATTCTGTTGCCCCGATTTGCTCGGGGAACTGCAAAAGATCGATCGGATGCTCCAGGGCGAGCAGCCCCAGGCCTGCTTGCAGCACCTCGGACAACTGCTGGAGGAGCATCCTGACCGGGCGTGCCTGCTGTCGCTTCGCAGCCGGTTGTTGCGTGTGACGGGCAATACGGAGGAGGCCGGGCGGGCGGCCGCGGAATTCGTGGCGAAGCATCCCCAGAACCCGACCGCCATGGCCGAGTCGGCCATTCTCACGGCCGTCGAGCAAGGCGGCCCGGCGGCGATGCAGATCGTGCAGCGGGCGTTGGCCGCCTCGGGCGAGGTGGTTGGGGGCCGGGTGTACGAAGCGCTGGGCATCGTGGCCGAGGTCCTCCTGCACCAAGGCCACTGGCTGGCCGGCCGGGCCCTGCTGCAGCTTCAGACGGTGCTTTCCGAGCAGGACCCGCACCCGGTGACCATGCTCATCGAGTTGAATCGGACGCCCGGTGTGCCGCTGTTGCTCAAAGACGACCCACCCCTGGCCAGATGTCCCGACGACGCGCCCTGGAAGACGCGATTCGAGCAGGCCATGGAGCCGATCCAGTCGGGCCATTGGCTGGCGGCCGCCGAGCGGCTCACGGCGTTGGCCGCGGAGGTGGAGGGGTCCTCGGCGATCGGGTCGCCGGCGATCTGGCGCAACCTGGCGACGCTGCGGGGCTGGTTGGCCGACGATTCGGGGCTGATCGAGGCGCTGAAGAAGTTTGCCGCATTGGACGTCTCGTTGGATGAAGCCGTAGAGGCCGAAGCCACGGCCATGCTTTGCCACGACGACCCGTTGGGCGACCGGTTCGACGTGGTCAACTTGCGGTTTGCCGTCAAAGACCTCGAGCAACTTCAGGCCGCCTTGGCGTTGCAGCCGCAGGCGTTGCAGATGCCGCTGGATCCGTCCGCGTTCGGTTCCGAGGACGGCCCGCCGCCCGGGACGGCCTATCTTCTGCTCGATCGCCCCCCCGCCAAGGCCACGGAAAACGTCACGCTAAGCGATGTTTCCCGGGTCCTCGGCCAGGCGATGGTCTACGGCCGCCAAACCGATCGCGAGGCCCGGCTGGAGGTGATCGGCGTGGCGTCGTCGGACCTTCAGAAGTTGAAGACGCTGCTGGGCGAGACGGCCGACGGGGCCCTGGATGCGGACATCGAGGAAGAGGTGGTCGCGCAGGCGTCGGCCAGCCAGGAATTGATGCAGCGCAATTGGCGCCCGCCGGACGAGATCACCCTGGAGCAGTTCGAGACGCTGGCCGTCGAGCATATCCGCGATGCCCTGTTGCACCGCTGGCCGCAACTGAAGCTGGGGATTCTCGGCGGCAAGTCGCCCCGCGAGGTGGCCGGCGATGCCAGTTGGGACGCGAAACTCCTGGCCGCCGTGATGGTCTTGGAGGGTTGGATCGAACGGGCGTCGGATGGCTTCGACTTCAACGAGTTGCGCAGCGAACTCGGCCTGCCGATCCCGGGGCCGATCGATCCGCAGCAGACGTCGATGGCGGCGCTGCCGCTGGTTCGTTTGTCGCGGGTGACGGTTCAGACCATCGACGACGAGTCGCTGCGCGTGGCGTTCCAACGCGCCATGGCGTTTGGGGCCACGTCGGCCCTGCGAAAACTCGCTGTGGCGATCGTCGATCGACCCGCGTTGACCGGCAGCGAGGAACAGTCGTTGGCCTACGCGCTGCTGGCCCAAATGGAGAAGGATCCCCAGCGGGCACTTCACTATTTGCAGCAAGGCCGTCAGACGTCGGAGTCGGCCGGCCGATCTTGTGCGTCGTGGGACCTGCTGGAGTTGCCGCTGCGGCTAAGCCGGGGCGAAGCAGACGAGGTTTCACGGTTGGTCCATCACGTCCGCAGCCAGCACATGCAAGAGCCGGGGGTGGCGGAGCGGCTGATGCAGTGGCTGGTGCAGATCGGCGCGATTCGCCCGGACGGCACCCCCGTCGGACCGCCTCCCCAGCAGGCCGCACCCCCCGCGGCGGCCGAGCCCGGCAAGCTCTGGACGCCCGGCAGCCAGGAGCCCGGCGGCGAGAAGAAACTCTGGACGCCTGATTGAGCGTTTCCCCCTGTGGGTCCCTTCGGTGACCTATAGTTGAGCGTGGGCGTGCGCGCTCAGTCCGGACGATTCTTCTGGGGGGGGAATCCCAGTGCGGCCGGTAGCCGCAACCAAAGGGGATTAGGAGGTTAGGGGATTAGGGAATTGGGTTTGTCCTTGCAACCCTAACAGCCTAACCTCCTAACAACCTGAACCCTAAGACCTGTGCAAGCAATGTCTTACCGCCCGTTGGCCAAGAGTCTTTGTCAAGAACTTAACGATGTTTGAGGTTAGTAGTATAGTATGGCCGTGATGTTGCTGACCTTGGTGATTGGCGTGTTGAACGTATGCCTGGGGTATGCGATTGCGGCCCACATGGGCTATGCACCACCAAGTTTCATGGGGGCCATGGAAGTGGCCCTCGGCCAGCGCGCGGCGTCCGCCGAAGTTCCGCTGGTCTCGGCCGAGGAACTCCTCGGGGAGTTGGATTCGCTGTCGATCGAGCAGCTGCTGGACGACGAAGCGGACGACACCATGGACGACGAGTTGGCCACGGAATCCTTCGACGGAACCGGCGACGATGCCGACGCCTCCGAGTCGCTCAATCCCGACGATCCGGAGGCTTGGGACCTCAACGAGAAGTACATCGAAACGTCGATCCTGAAGCTCAACATCGCGATGATGAAGAGCGGCAAGAGGGCGACCGACATCGATACGCGGTTGCGGGCGTGTAGAGGTCAGACCGATCCGGAAGCGATCCGAAAGTGTTTGGCCGAGTTGAAGGAAGACTGCGAAACCTATTTGGCCGAGCAGAGTCAACTGGCCGAGCAGTTCAGCGAGCGGGTCGGCGAGTTGGGAGAACTCAGCGCGTTGGGTGACGAGATCGAAATGGCCAACCTGGAGCAGTCGGCCCAGGTCGAAACTACGCTGAACAATCTTTCGAACATGGACTTCCAGTCCGACCTGGAGAAGGCCAACTCGCGGCTGCTGGAGGAGATCGGCAACCTTCGCCAAGCGCGTCACAAGTTGCACGACAACCAGGACGCGGCGTTTCTGGCCATTGCCAAGCACGAGAACCGAATGGACAAGATCGAGTCCCGGCTGTTCAGCGACCCGCTGACAAAACTCCTCAGCCGCACGGGACTGGAGGCCACCCTCTGGCAATGGTGGAAGCAGAACCGTCACCAATCGCGCCAGATGAACGCCGCCTTGTTGGATCTGGACGAGTTCGGTCGGGTCAACGAGGAGTACGGGCCGTTGGTGGCGGACCGGATCCTGGCCCGCCTGGCCCAACTCATCCAAAAACGGGTCGGCAAAGGGGATCTGGTGGGAAGATACGCCGGACAGAGGTTCCTGGTGGTGATGCTCGACGTCGGTCCCCGCGCCGCGATCAAGAACGCCGAACAACTCCGCCAGTCGATCGAAAACGTCAGCTTCCTGATCGGCGGGCTGGAAGGCGACCGGCAGCAGACCCGCGTGACGGTCGGCGGCGGCATCACCGAGGTCTCGCCCGAGGATACCCTGGAAGGCTTGTTCGAAAGGTTGGAAACGACCCTGAAGCAAGCGAAGAAGGCGGGACCAAACCGGGCGTTCTTCCACGATCAAGAGAACTCCGAACTGGTCGAGTCGCCGGACTTCGGAGTAGAGCAAATCGAAATCGAGATTTAGCCCTACGCGTCAGGCAGAATCGGACCCTCGAAGGAAGCCCAATCATGTTCGACGAAACCGATCTTTTCCGCCGCGGCGAGGCCCTGCAGGAGAAGAAAGACTATACCGAGGCCATCGCCGCCTTCAACGAAGCTATCCGGCTGAACCCGAAGTACGTCGAGGCCTATTACGGCCGGGGCAACGTCTACGAGGCCATCGGCCAGCACGACAACGCCATCGAAAGCTACAACGAAGTGCTCCGCTTCCGCCCCGAGGAGGCGGCCGCCTACTACAACCGGGGCGTGGTGTATTGGAAAATGGATGACCGCCAGCAGGCGATCGCCGATTACGGGGAAGCCATCCGCCTGCAGCCGGACTATTCCAAAGCCTATTACAATCGCGGGTTCGCCCATTTCAAGAGCCATCGGTTACAGGAGGCCGTCGCCGACTTCGATCAAGCCATCCACCACGAACCCCAGGACGCCGAGCCCTACGTGGCTCGCGGGCTGGTACGTGTGGCCATGGGCCAGACCGACGGCGCCGTGGCCGATTACGACGAAGCGATCAAGCTCGATCCCCAGCACGTCGAAGCTCACGGCAACCGCGGAAACGCCTTCGAACAGAAGGGCGATTACCCGACTGCGCTGGCCGAGTACGACAAAGTAATCGAGATCGAACCGAACGACGCCAAGGCGTTCTCCAACCGGGCCGTCGTCCACTTCAAGATGGGCCAATACAAGAAGGCCATCGCCGATTACTCCGAAGCCATCCGGCTGAATCCGAAGAACGCCAAGGCCTACAGCAGCCGCGGCACCGCCTACTCGAAGATCCGCGAAACCGACGAGGCCCTGGCCGACTATGACGAAGCCATTCGACTGCGGCCCAAGAACGTCGAAGCCTACGTCTTCCGGGGAATCGCCCGGGCGGCCAAAGGCCAGCGCGAAGCCGCCGTCGAAGACCACACCGAAGCCCTCCGCCTCGACCCGGCCAACGCCAAAGCCTACTACAACCGGGGCGTCGTCCACGCCGCGATGGGAAGTCTCGATCGGGCCGTCGCCGACTTTGCCGAAGTGGTTCGGCTGAACCCCCAGGACGCCTTCGCCTATGGCCACCGGGGCGTCATCTACACCAAAAAAGGCGAGTTCGACGCGGCCTTGGCCGACTTCGACGAATCGATCCGGATCGATTCCCAGTACGCCAAAGGCTACTACAACCGCGGTCTGATACGCCTGATCAAGGCCGATCTCGATGCGGCCATCTCCGACTTCACCGAAGCCATTCGGATTACACCGAAGAACCCGAGGAACTATCAAAACCGCGCCCTGGCCTACGAAAAAAAGGGCCAGAAGGCCAAGGCCAAAGCAGACCTCGCCGAGGTCCAGCGGCTGGCGGCCGCTCGGAAATAGTCCGCTGCGCCGTAGGTCAGGGCTTGTCCTGACGCATACTCCGTCGTGTGCCATCACTTGGTTGTGTCAGGGCAAGCCCTGACCTACGATCGCCGCCGAAGGCCCCTTTTCTGCATCACGGCCTTGCGGGAGCGTCCGCCGGCACGCTAAACTACAGGGTTTGTCATCCCACAGACAATCCACCGCGCCGGTAGGCCCATGGCCGTTTCTGATATCCTCATCCACGGCGCCCGCGAGCACAACTTGCGGGACGTCGACCTGCGGTTGCCTCGCAACCAGTTGATTTGCTTCACCGGCGTCAGCGGATCGGGCAAGAGTTCCTTGGCCTTCGACACGCTCTACGCCGAGGGGCAAAGGCGATACGTGGAGAGCCTTTCCAGTTTCGCCCGCCAGTTCCTCGGCCAAATGCCCAAGCCGGACGTGGATATGATCGCCGGGCTGAGCCCTTCGATTTCGATCTCCCAAAAATCGAGCGGCCAGAGCCCCCGATCTACGGTGGGCACGATCACCGAGATTTACGACTACTTGCGGGTGCTCTACGCGCGGGTGGGCACGGGGCACTGCTCTGAGTGCCGGCGGCCGATCACCGCCCAAACCCGCGAGCAGATCCTGCAGCGGATCATGGCGTTGCCCGGTTCGACGCGGGTGATGTTGCTGGCGCCCTTGATCCGCGGCCAAAAGGGCGCGTACCGCGATCTGTTCGAGGACCTGTTGAAGCAGGGTTTCGTCCGCGCCCGGGTCGACGGCAGCGTGGTTCCCCTCGGCGACGACCTGGGGCTGGACCGGCAAATGCGGCACCATATCGAGGTGGTGGTGGATCGGCTCACCGTCGGGCCCAAGGTCCGCCCGCGGCTGGCCGAAGCGGTCGAATTGGCGTTGCGATTAGGGGACGGAAACCTGATCGTCGCGGCCCAGAGCGCCGAAGGTGCCCCCCGCCGTACTCCCCAAGCGGCCGACGTTCATCTCTCCGCCCATTACGCCTGCACGCACTGCAACTTGAGTTTCGAGCCGCCCAGCCCGCAGTTGTTCAGCTTCAACAGCCCGCAGGGAATGTGTACCGAGTGCAGCGGCCTGGGACAGATCTACAATTTCGACCCCCAGCGCCTGATCCCCGACCCCTCGAAGTCGTTCCAGCAGGGCTGCATCGAGTTGATCGGCCGCTGGCGGCACCTGGGCCGCTGGCGGCGGCACCTCTATCGCGGCGTGGCCGAAACGCTGGAGCGCAACCTGGGGCTGGAAAACGGAACCGTGTTGGAGACGGCCTGGGAAGAGCTCGATGAGAAACTGCAACACGCTCTGCTCTGGGGAACCGGCGAGGTGCACGTCACCTTCACCTGGCGGAGCGGACCGTCGGGCCACAAGTGGGGCGGCAACTTCGAGGGCATTATCCCCAAGCTGCTTTCGCAGTACCGCAGCACCAAGAGCCGGCCCCAGCGACGCCAATTGGAAAAGTACATGCGGGTGCTCGGCTGCACGCATTGCCAAGGTCAGCGACTGAACCCGCAGGCCCGTGCGGTCACGATCACCACCGCCGTGCCGAAGTTCGAACCGCAGCCCCGGCGCTCGCTGCCGGAAGTGTGCGCGTTGCCCGTGTCCGACGCCGAGGAGTTCTTCGGCCGGCTGCAGCTCGACGAAACCGGTCAGACGATTGCGGCCGAAGCGCTCAAGGAGATTTGCGGCCGGCTGCGTTTCTTGCGCGACGTCGGCCTGGAGTATCTCACCCTCGACCGCACCGCTCCCACGCTGGCCGGCGGCGAGATGCAGCGGATCCGGCTGGCCGGCCAAATCGGCTGCGGCCTGGTCGGCGTGCTGTACATCCTCGACGAGCCCTCGATCGGCCTGCATCCCCGCGACAACGACCGCCTGTTGGAAACCCTGGCCAGGCTCCGCGATCAGGGCAATACGGTGATCGTGGTCGAGCACGACGAGGACACCATGCGGGCGGCCGACCACATCGTCGACTTCGGTCCCGGCCCGGGGGTCCGAGGCGGCCAGGTCGTGGCCACCGGTCCGGTGGAGGCGATTATGCAGCAGCGAAAGAGCGTTACCGGACAGTATCTCTGCGGCCGGCGACGGATCGAAGTCCCAACCACGCGCCGCCCGGCCGGCGACAAGCGACTCGTTATCCGCGGCGCCGCCCACAACAATCTCAAACGGATCGACGTGGAGATTCCGCTGGGCGTGTTCGTTTGCGTGACGGGCGTTTCCGGTTCGGGAAAGAGTTCGCTGGTGGGCGACGTCCTGGTCGAGGCCTTGCGGCGCGACTTGAACTTCGGTATCGGCGACCCCGGCGCGCACGAGAAGATCGAGGGCCTGGAACATCTCGACAAGATGATCGCCATCGATCAGTCGCCCATCGGACGCACGCCGCGGAGCAACCCGGCCACCTACATCAAGGTCTTCGACGAGATCCGCAAGCTCTACACCCAACTGCCGGAGTCGAAGGCCCGGGGCTACCAGCCGGGGCGGTTCAGCTTCAACGTGGCCGCCGGGCGGTGCGAGGCCTGCGACGGCAACGGATCGAACCGGCTGGAGATGGATTTCCTGGCCGACGTCTGGGTCACCTGCCCCGTCTGCGAGGGACACCGCTTCAACCGCGAGACCCTCCAGATCCGCTTCAAGGGGAAATCGATCGCCCAGGTCCTCGAGATGGATATCCAGGAAGCGCTGGAACACTTCGAGAACATCCCCAAGATTCGCCACAAGCTGCAAACGTTGCACGACGTCGGGCTGGACTACATGAAACTGGGCCAGCCGTCGCCCACCCTCTCCGGCGGCGAGGCCCAGCGAATCAAGCTCGCCCGCGAACTCGTCAAGAAGAGCACCGGCCAGACGCTCTACCTGCTGGACGAACCGACTACCGGCCTGCACTTTGCCGACATCGAGCTGTTGCTGAAGGTGCTGCACGGATTCGTCGACGCGGGGAATACCGTGTTGGTCGTCGAGCACAACCTGGAAGTGGTCAAGACGGCCGACTGGGTCATCGACCTCGGCCCGGAAGGTGGCGAAGCGGGTGGATGGATCGTCGCCGCCGGCACACCCGAGCAAATCACTCAAGCCAAGAACTCCCAAACCGGAAAAGCCCTCCGCCCCATGCTCAACGGCCGTGCGGGCGATGTGGGAGGCGACGCTGTGGAAGGCGACTCCGTCGGCGATTTGGGAAGTCGGCCGGCGAAAAAGCGGTCCAGCAAGACCACCGGCCGGCCCAGCGTGGCCACGACCATCAAGGTCCGCGGCGCAAGGCAACATAACCTCAAGGACGTCGACGTCGAGATCCCCCGCGAGAAGCTGACGGTTTGCTGCGGCCCCAGCGGCTCGGGTAAGAGTTCCCTGGCGATGGACACCATCTACGCCGAGGGCCAGCGCCGCTACGTGGAGAGCCTCAGTGCCTACGCCCGGCAGTTCGTCGGCCAGATGCAGAAGCCCAAGTTCGACCACATCGAGGGCCTCTCGCCGGCGATCGCCATCGAGCAGAAGCACAGCGGCCACACGCCCCGCAGCACCACCGGAACGGTGACCGAGATCTACGATTATCTGCGGATCCTGATGTCGCGCCTCGGCGAGCCGTATTGTCCCGATTGCGACGTGTCGATCGGCACCCAATCGGCCGACGAGGTGATCGGCAAGATCATGGACCGGCCCAGCGGCACGAAGCTCTACCTGATGGCCCCGCTACAGATCCAGGTCGGCGAGCGTTACGAGACGCTGTGGGACGAGATCCGGGCGTCGGGCTACGTGCGGGTCCGCGTCGACGGCGTGACCCATCCGATCGACAGCCCGCCGAAGATCGACCGGCGGCGAAAACACCGCGTGGAGGTCGTGATCGATCGCGTGACGGTCCGCGCCGACGCCAGGTCCCGGATCGCCGACAGCATAGAAAACGCCCTGGCCCTGGGCCAAGGCGTGTTGCACGTGGCCTGTCCCCAGGCCGACGCTGCGGAATCCCTCTGGCCGACGGAGATCCACAGTCAACACTTCGCCTGCGACCGGTGCGGGCGGAGCTTCGAGCCGCTCTCGCCGCACCATTTCTCCTTCAACAGTTCGCTGGGATGGTGTCCGGCGTGCGAAGGGCTCGGCACGCAAACCGGCACCAATCCGGCGGCCCTGCTGAGGGACCCGAAGCTTACCTTGGCCCAAGGGGCGGTCGCGCTGTGGCCCGGCCCGGGCAGTCGCCTGTTTGCGTTGATGCTGGAGGGCTTCGCCCGCGGCACCGGTATCCCCAGCGACGTTCCCTTCGAGAAGCTCACCGCAAGACACCGCCGGATAATCATGCACGGCACGGGCGAGCAATGGTTCGACGTCCCCCATACAGCCGCAACCGGTGGTCGCGGCTCTACCCGAAAGGAGCCATCTCGCCCGATGTTCCGCTTCCAGTACAAGGGTCTTTACCCTGCCCTGGAAGAAGCCAGCCGCGTTTCACCCGGTTTTCGCGGCAAGCTGGAGCACCTGGTCGACGAAGTGGAATGTTCGGTCTGTGCCGGCAGCCGGCTGCGCGACGACGCGGCGGCCGTCCGGCTGCGCGGACGGATGATGGACGAGTTCTGCCGGCTGCCGCTGGCAGGGCTGCTGGCGTGGTTCAAGGCCTGGAAGCCCGATTCGACCCAGCGGAAAATCGCCGGTGAATTGGTCCGCGAGATCCGCAACCGGCTGCAGTTCCTGGTCGACGTGGGCCTGGAGTACCTCACGCTTCGGCGCCCTGCCCCGACGCTCTCCGGCGGCGAGATGCAGCGGATCCGCCTGGCGGCCCAGGTCGGCAGCGGGCTGTGCGGCGTGCTCTACGTGCTCGACGAGCCGACCATCGGGCTGCACCCCCGCGACAACAAGCGGTTGCTCCGCGCGTTGCACAAGCTTCGCGACCTGGGTAACACCCTGCTGGTGGTCGAACACGACCGCGACGTGCTGGCCAGCGCCGACCAACTGCTCGACTTTGGTCCCGCCGCCGGACGCCATGGCGGACAGATCGTCGCCCGCGGAACGCCCTCGCAGGTCGCCAAACGCCGCGCCTCGGTGACCGGCCCGTACCTGTCGGGCAAGAAGGCGATTGCGGTGCCGACGAACCGTCGCATGCGATCGGCGGCAAAGGCAAAAAAGGCAAAAGCGCCCGGCGGCTGGCTGGAAGTGATCGGCGCCCGGCACAACAACCTCAAGAACGTCGACGTGCGGCTCCCCTTGAGCGCGTTGACCGTGGTCACCGGCGTCAGCGGCAGCGGCAAGAGTTCGCTGGTCGAAGACGTGCTCTACAACGCTTTGGCCAAGACGCTGCACCGGGCGGGGACGTTTGCCGGCGCCCACGACGAGATCCGCGGCATCGAACGGGTCAACAAGGTGATTCGCGTCGACCAGCAGCCGCTGGGACAGACCCCCACCTCGAACCCGGCCACCTTCACCGGGGCCTTCGACCTGATCCGCTCGCTCTACGCCCAGTTGCCCGAGGCCAAGTTGCGCGGCTACACGCCGCGGCGGTTCAGTTTCAACGTACCCGGCGGGCGCTGCGAAAAATGCGAGGGCAACGGCCAACTCCGTATCGAGATGCACTTCCTGCCCGACGTGTGGGTCGAGTGCGACACCTGCCGTGGCCGGCGCTACGACGGCGAGACGTTGGCCGTAGGCTATCACGGCCGGTCGATCGCCGACGTGTTGGAGATCTCCTGCGGCGAGGCGGTCAAGCTGTTCGAGAACATCCCCAAGATCCGCCGCATCCTGCAAACACTTTGCGACGTGGGGCTGGAGTATCTCACGCTCGGCCAGCCGGCCCCGACGCTCTCCGGCGGCGAGGCCCAACGGGTGAAACTGGCCGCCGAACTCTCCCGGCCCGATACCGGAAAAACGCTCTACCTGCTGGACGAGCCGACCACCGGATTGCACTTCGACGACCTGAGGAAGCTGCTGGAGGTGTTGAACCGGCTGGTCGATCTGGGCAACACGGTGGTGGTAATCGAACACAACTTGGACGTGATCAAGACGGCCGACTGGGTGATCGACCTGGGTCCCGAGGCCGGTGATGAAGGTGGGTTCGTGGTGGCCGTCGGCACGCCCGAGGACATCGTGGCCCACGCCCGGCGGTGGAAGAGGATGCCGAAAGGAAAGGGAAAACGGGCGTCGAATTCGCCCGGGAAAGACCGAGGGGAATCGCCGACGGAGTCGCCTCCCACATCTCCGCCGGCGATGCGATCCTACACCGGCGAGGTGCTCGATCCGGTGCTGGGGGCCGGACCGCTTCAGCCACGCAAGATGTTCGACTTCGCCGCCGAAGGGACCGATCGCGACGGGGACGTCGACATCACCCAGGTGGGACGCGCAACCAAAATGCCCTGGCAGATCGACGGCCGCCGCTGGCACGCCGTCGACCGCGTCGGCCGCAACGGCCACCCGTGTCGCTGGGACGGCCGGGTACTCGCCGAAGTGGTCGACCGCATCGAACAACGCGCCGAACTGTTCAGCGAGACCGATTGGGGCAACCGCACGATCGTGGAGATCCGCGCGGCCAAGAAGTCGGACGGTTGGTTCTTCCATGCGATCACCGGCGAGGAGTGGCTGCTGAAACTGAAATTCCGCACCGCCAAAAACATCTTCAAGCGGGAAGAGTTGATCCGGCAGTTGGACCTGAAACCGCTCAACGAGCTGCACGACCTGCCGCTGTACGGCACGGAGCCCCGGGTGCGGTGCAAGAACCTCCGCGGCCCCTGGCAGGAGATCGAGTTGCGCGTCCACGGCTACGAGGAAATCGATCGCCAGGAGTTCTGGCAGTTCGTCGACCGGGCAGTGGCCGGGTTCGGCACGTTCACCGAGCGGGTGCAACAGAAATCCGATATCTTGCAGCCGTGGAAGCAACTCGGCCGCCGCTGGCATTTTGCCCGGAAAGGCTTTCCGATCGGCAAGAAGATCCTCTGGAAGGTCGACCTGCTGGAGGAGTTGTGCGAGCTGCTCGGCGCGGCGGCGCCCGAGGCGCAAGCGCTTTGGAACAACAAACAGGTCGTGCCGTTCTTCGTGGCCGAACAAAAGGAACCTTGGGCGGCCGTGCAGACGAAGAAGCTTGACGCCGTTCACCTCCACCTCAGCGGACCCAAGGGTCGTTTTGCGCTGGGCCAGGTGACCCGCCTGGGACGCGACCCGCAGCTCGACGGCCAGCGCCCCCGCTGCGACGTCGTGCAGCTGAAATTCCGCACCGCCGCCGACCTGGCCCGGGGCGACCTGGCGGGATTCCTCCAGCAACACCTGGCCGAGGTCAAGAAAAAATAGACCAGCCGCTTGCGGCTTCGCACCGCTGCCGTGAGATCACCACGCCTCAACCGTACCATGCCCGACCCGCAATCAACGCGATGCCCGTCCGTGCGTGCGTCGGTGATCCTGTTTCTCGGATTCCTGGCGATCTGCCTGGGGCTGGGATACCCGGCCGTGAGCCGATACGACCCTCGCCAGCAGGGCAACTACGATGCCGGACTGTACTACCACATGGTCCTCGGCCAGCAGGTCGGCGCCCCGGCCGGATTGCGGCTGCTGACCCCCACCCTGGCCCGCGGCGTGCATCACGGTCTCTCGCGATTCGACCTTGGCGCATGGGACCGGGTGCTCTGCTCGTTGCTCTTGGTCAATGCGGTCTTCACTTCGCTCAGCGCGGTGATGTTGATGCGGATGGCGGCCGTCGTCTGCCGCGACACCACGGTGGCGGCCCTCTCGCCGTGGATCTATCTGTCGTCTTTTGCCGTGGTGAATTTTAATCTCGCCGGGTTGGTCGACGCCGGCGAGGGGTTCTTTTTGATCGCGCTGTTGCTGGCCCTGCTGCGGGGCCGCTGGTCGGCGGTGGCGGCGCTGATCGCCGTCGGGGCGCTGGCCAAAGAAACCGTCGTGCCGTTCGGTATATGCGCCATGGTCGTCTGGTGGGTCGTGGCACGCGTCCGCGGCGACCGGGTGCCTTCGAGAAAACGGTTCGCGTTGGCTGCAATCCCCGCCGCCCTGTTGCTGGGATTGCTGTCGATCTTCGCCTGCCGATACCTGGTGGATGTCCCGCCGTACGAAGCGCACCGGCTCTCCTGGCCCCGGCTTACCGGAATGTTTCCCGCGGCGATCGATTGCCTGTTCGCGAGGACCCAAGTCTACGTATTCGCCTTTCTGCTGCCGCTGGGCATCCCCCGGCTGCGAAGCATCCCGGCGCCGCTGCTGGCCGCCTCCGGCTGCATGGCGTTGTTGGCGTGGCTGCTGGGTGCCTACGCACAGATCGGCGACAACCTGCACCGCCCGCTGTTCAACACCCTGGGACCGGTTCTGGTGATCTCCAGCGCAATCTTCATCAGCAACCTGGTCTCCGGGAATCAACGAAACCGGAGTGAAGTTTAGCCGCCGCGGCCACGCGGTGTGAACCGTAGAAAACGCACCGACCACGGGCACCGCGTGGCCGCGGCGGCTAAACGTTTTTCCTCCCGGAATCACGCCATCCCGCTTACTCGCCCGTCTTCTTCGGCTGGTACTCGTGGCCCCGGTCGCGGAGGACCTTGGCCTCGTCGATCGTGTCGGGCTCGGGCGGGAGGCGGCTTTGGGGATCGCGCCGACGGATCTTGTGCAACACGTCCATACCCTTGACCACCCGGCCGAAGACCGTGTGCTGGCCGTCGAGGGAACTGGTGGGCACGAACGTGAGGAAGAACTGCGACCCGCCCGTGTCGGGGCCGGCGTGCGCCATGCTCAAGCTGCCGCGGAAGTGCCGGCGGTAGTTTTCCTGGTGGCATTCGCAGGGGATATTATATCCTGGGCCACCCCTGCCGGTGCCGTCAGGACAACCGCCCTGGGCCATGAAGCCGGGCAACACGCGATGAAACGTCAATCCGTCGTAGTAGCCGCTCTTGACCAGCGAGATGAAATTGGCCACCGTGTTGGGCGCCTCGTTCTCGAACATTTCCAGCTCGATCTCCCCCCGGTTGGTCTTCAACAGCACCCGGGGCAGGTCGTCGGCCTTCGCTTCCGCGTCGCGGATCTGCCGTTCCTTGGCCCAGGCCTCCTTGCAAATGGCCGGGGCAGCGAGGAAATCCATCACCAGGCCGTCGAGGTATTGCCCGCTGCCGCCGATGGGCATCTTGTTGCCTTCCTTGACCAGCTTGAGATACTCCTGGGCCGTATCGTAATCCTGCGTCACGAAGGCGGCGATCCCGGCCGCGTTGAGGACTAGTGGGCCTTTGTATCCGTTCTGTACCAGCAGCTTCCCGATTCGCAGGGCCCTGGCGAAGTTGTCTTTCTGGGGCACGGGCCGCCCTCGCGTCACCACGTCGCCGACGACGACGTCGGCCAACAGGTCGGTCAGGTTCGCATCGGCGCCGGGCGATTCGGCGTAGGCCTGTTCGGCCGCCTGGATCAGTTTCGGTTCCATGGCGTCTCCTTGGGCAATGGCCTGATCCCACTGTTTGCCGAGATCGGCCTTTTCTTGTTCCTCCGCCTTGTAGTATCTCACCTGCACGGCCGCCAACTCGGCGATCAGTTTCCTCCACTGGGCGAACAACGCGTCGAACTCGGCCTTCCGCGGGCCGGGTTCCGCCGCCGGGGCCGTTTCTTCCGCCACCGGGGCCGTCTCCTCCGCCGCCGGGGCCGTCTCTTCCGCCACAGGCGCCGTCTCTTCCGCCACAGGCGCCGTCTCCTGGCCCGGCAGATCGGCCATCGGGATCGCCAGCAACCACAACGCCACCGCCGCAACACTACACCATCGCATGATCGAATTCCTGTATATGGGAAACGGAAACACTGCCAAACGGGGCGGGCACGAGCCCCCGGGGAACCTGTGAGCTTCAGGCTTCCCGCCGCGTCTACCTTACAGTACCATAACCACCTTGGCAACGCCCCTGCAACGGGGGACAGGAATCATCGATGACACCGAAAAAACGCAAGCCGTCTGCCCGCCGATCGGGCCGAACCCGGCAAAGCGGCACAAAGAAACCGGCCGGGCTGCGGATCATCGGAGGGCGGTTCCGCGGCCGAAAGCTCCTCTGCCGCGAGGATCCACGGCTGCGGCCGATGAAAAACCGCGTGCGCGAAGCGGTTTTCAACTTGATCGGACCGGCGGTGCAGAAAAAGCACGCCGTGGACCTGTTCGCCGGCTCCGGGGCGTTGGGCTTGGAGGCGATCAGCCGCGGCGCGGCGGGGGCCACCCTGATCGAGCAGCATTTCCCCACCGCCGAGATCATCCGGCGAAACGTTGCCAGCCTGGACATCGAGGAAATCACCCAAATCGTCACCGCCAACGTGTTCCTCTGGTGGAAGCAGGCCCCGGAGCTGCCCCCAACTGCCTGGGTCGTCTTCTGTTCGCCGCCCTGGGATTTCTTCGTTGAGCAGACCGAGGCGGTGCTGGCGTTGATCGACTCTCTGGCGGCCTCGGCCCCGTCCGAGAGCCTTTTGGTGGTCGAGGCCGATGGAAGGTTCGACTTCTCACTACTGCCGCAGTCCGACGCCTGGGACGTGCGAAGATACCCGCCGGCGGTGGTGGGGATTTACGAGAAACCGAAGTAACAACGCGTAGAAAGAGTAGGGTGGGCACTGCCCTCTACCCCAGGGGAGTGTTTCACGCAGGGCCCTTTCTCGGAACCTCCGAAGAAAGGTACGAGCAAACGCGACTGTGCTCTGCGAGGGGCAGGTCAAGGCCCCCAACAAAGCCACGGTCTTGGCGGTGGGCTACTCTTCCTTTTATCGCCGTGGATGGGGTTCCCCTGCCGCTGGTGTAGGACCTCGATGTCGGCGACGCGACCCCTGGCGAATCCGGAAGATTCTTGATAGAACTGTCGTTTGACGTAACTCTTTTCGCTTCCTGAACTTGAGAGCACTGCGCTGCTGCCGCGCCGGGGCGATCGGGGAGCATCGCGTGAACAACTGGCGTGCACGGGTGCTTTAAGAAGTAGAGGACCACCGCGCGATGACCGGCGACCCAGGCGAGACCGAACGTTGGCTCCGCGGCCTTCGCCGGGGAGAGCCCGACGCGCTGGCGGCCCTGTTGGATTTCTACCGGTCCCGATTGAGGCAGATGCTCCGTGCCCGGATGGACCGCCAGTTGTCCGCCCGCGTGGATCCCTCCGACGTCATCCGGGAGGTGTACCTGGGCGCCAAGCGGCAGGTCCGGACCTATCTGCGCGACGGCCAGGTCGCCTTCTACGTTTGGTTGCGGGGCCTGGCCGTGCAACGGCTGTCGAACGTCCGCCGCGAGCACGTTGGGGCGAAGTGTCGCACCGTCTGGCGGGAAGTGCCGTTGCCGGCCGAGTCGTCGGTGATGCTCGCCGAGAAGTTGTTGGCCGGCGATCCCAGCCCATCTCGGGCGGCGCTCCGCAAGGAGCTTCGCCACCGCGTGCAGCACGCGCTTGACGAACTTCCGCCGGACGACCGCGAGGTGATCTTGATGCCTCGATCGCCGGGTGGCCTTGAAGGTATTGCCGTTTGCGGCCGTGTTGGACCCGAAGCAGCTAGGGCGGTTCAAGAACGAAGCCCGGGCCGCCGCCTCGTTGGACCATCCCAACATCGTCCACGTCTACGCGGTCGGCTGCGAGCGGGGTGTGCATTATTTTGCGATGCAATACATCGAAGGGCAGACGCTTGCCGAGGTGGTTGCCCAGTTGTCAGGGGTCAGAGGTCAGGGATCAGGGGCCAGGGAAAGCGGTGAAGAGGTGACGGGGCGACGGGGTGACAAGGTGGCCACGCCAACCCCCACGGATTCTCCCTCTCACCCCCTCACCCCC
>SDBV01000537.1_pt1 | contig 54630 bp, 45 predicted proteins | sample 2277081 | NCBI WGS metagenome assembly SDBV01 (sample SAMN10402039, study PRJNA504765) | marine sediment metagenome | isolation source: marine sediment core GS10_PC15, 223 cmbsf | place: Arctic Ocean: Southern Knipovich Ridge | collected 2010
GTTTCACCAAGCCGTCCATCAAAAAGTGTATGTTCTTCTGCATAGTATGTGCGAACCGGATCGTCAAAATTGTAATCCCGAAATTTGTCAAACCTTGTATTCATCTGATTCAAGACAACAGAAACATTAGCCCTGAGATTTCTTGCTACGGCTCCATGCAACCAGGCAACCTCCAGTTTTCCACGAACAGAAGGATCTGCAACGGACAACATTTCAGTGCCAAAATCAAGGTTGATCTTCATTCGGTTTGGTTTTACCGTTTCAATTCTCAACCACTTTGTAAATGTGAGTCCACCGATCTTTATTCTTGCCGTCCAGTTTCCTGTGGGAGCGTCTGGAAGTGTTGCTGTAACAAAGGAATAAAAACCATGTACAGAACTGCTGCGGATCATTTTCTTAACTAGTTGCCCCTGAGGATTTAAAAGCTCGAATTTCACAGGATGATCCGGAGGCAGCAGCTGTTTACGGTCTTCCAGCATGAAGGTTAAAAACAGGGTGTCTCCGGGGCGCCAGACTCCCCTTTCACCATAGATAAATGCTTTTACACCCTTTTGAATAACATTTCCGGAAACATCAAATCGGCTTAGTGAGAGAGAAGAACCATCATCCAGCCGGAGATAACCTCTTTGTTTACCCAGAAGTGCAATAAGGAGGAAGGGTTTATTTTCGAGGGATACTGAGGCTAGCCCATTGTCATCAGTCCTTATTGATCCGATAGGTTGCTGCTGATAATTGTAAATCTCAATTTCAACTCCTGAAAGAGGCTCTGTTGTGCGCAAATCAGTTATGGCCACAGACATGGAATTATCCGATCCGCCCTTGGCAATTATGCCGAGATCTGAGGCCAATACATTCCTGGCTACTGATCTATGCTTGCCATAGTAGGACGGAGAGCAGGGATCTTCTCTTTCATTCCAATCGTAATAATAATAGTACCCATCATCATAGTAGTAGCTTTCAACGGCATCCCAGTAGCTTAGTTCGGCCTCGAGGGACTGCTCATATTCTTCTTCAATGTATTCCATGTAATCTTCATCCTCATTGTCTCCCTGGCATGGGAAAAGTGAATGTTTTTGTCTGAAACCCAATTCTACTCTGTAGATGGCACCGGGCTCACTTTCTATCAATTCGGACAGATCAAGGGAATAGGTGTTCCACTTCCCAAAATCAATTGAAGCTACGGTATTGAGCTGGATGATTTTTCGGACAAGCAGTCGACCTACCCTTTTCAACTGGTAATCTCCGTCAAGATGGTTGACCTGAAGGAATTGACCTATGTTGTTTTCATAAATTCGGACTATTCTGACCTCAACGGCCTTAAGATTTACAGCCTCAAAGGGGAAAATAAGTCCATTGGATGAAGGAATAATTACTCCATTGCCAATCAGACGAACGGCGGGCTTGACTTCTTCAAAGCTTACGGAATACTCATTTCCGGCCTTAAGTTTAAAGTCAAGGATATTACGTATACCGGGAAAAACAAAAACCTTCATGTTTCCGGTCTGCCGGACAGAAGGATAGGCGCGGATTTCGTTTTTTTCAATGATAAAGGATACATCAGTCTCATTTTCAATTGTGATCAGTCCATCCAGGTACTGTTTCTCTTTCAGAGGATCCGAAAATCTGAGTGAAATATATTGCTGTGGCTGCTGTACAACGGAAACATCCATGATTTTGAAATCACCCAGGGCAGGAATACTAACTTCTTCTTTTCCGCTGATTTTTGAGTTGATATTTTTCCCATCCCATCCAAGGTTGACCAGTCCTTCTTCTTCTTTTCGTTGTATGCTGTCAATTATAAATGAATGGTTTCTTCCTTCAGAATCAAAATCCCAGCGAATTTCAAGGGATGAGGAAGCCTGTGTTGCGTATAGAAGTCCCTCTAACTCCGACTCTTCAATGGCGTCAGCAGTCTGAAGGGATCCCTCTATATACAGCCATCTGAGGTTTTTGGGGTCATAGGTGCGGATACCGTCATGACTAACCGAAAAACTTTGTTCTATTGTATGGAATTTAAAAGTAAAAGTCTTAAGATTTGCCGGCACCTCCATAAGTTTATCCAGACTGAAACTTACTTTATAGGTAGCCCCTGATTTAAACTCATCGTCCGGACGGAATTCAATGGTCCTTCGGTCAGCCAGGTAGGAATCACCTTTAATGGCAGGAGACAATTGAAATATGTTCTCAATTATTGAATTGTCAATTTCTTCCGGGAGTTCTTCGGAAAGACGAACACGTATTGCTGCCTGTTTGCTGACATTACCCGAAGTAAAAGCTGATATATAGGATGTAAATCCAGGATCAATTGCTACCGCCCGCCCTGTATCCTGTTTACAGCAGAAAAGCATTGAAATTATTACGAGAAAAATAATCCTGCTGGAAATTGCCAATGAGGTTTTCATCACTAATGAGTTTGGTAAATACCGGAAATAGGAATTGACTCTAACCAAAATTAGTAAATCTGGCAGGAAATAAACCGGAACAGAATATTTAATTATCGAAGACGGAATTCAATAGGGACGCTCACCTGTATCGGGGATGCAATCCCATCTACTTCTCCCGGGTTCCAGCGGGGGAATGAATTTACTACGCGTATTGCTTCATTATTGAAAGAATCACGGTTGCCGTTTACCACCCTGGGATCTCTCACATATCCTTCCTCATCAATTGTGAACAGGATCAAAACAGCTCCTTCAAAGTTGTTTTTTTTAGCTTCATGGGGATATTTTAATTCTTTTTCTACAAACTTGTACAATGCCGGCTGACCTCCCGGGAATTCGGGCATCTTTACATATGGAAAGTATTCAAGGGGTTCGCCTTCCGGAGAGAAACACTTTCCTTCAACAAGCCTGTCATTTTCGAAATAGTCATTGCGGACCATCTGTCCGTTGGGATAGAAAGAATGAAAATTCCCATGCTTTGTTCCACCGTGGTAGCGCGCATTCAGTTTCTTGCTTCCATCCTCTCGCCAGGATGTAAATTCCCCATCCAGAACCCCACCGCTAAATTCCTGAAAAGATTCAGCCTGCCCTGTAGGATACCACTCCCGAAGAGGTCCGTGCAATATATTATCACGGTAATAGCATTCCATTTGTTTTCCCCCGTCCTCATAATAATAAATAAAATGGCCATCCTTATCATCAGGCCGGATGGATTTATAAGTACCGGTCATTTGTATTTGTCCCCCTCCAAAATAGTCTTCAACAAAAAACCTGATATCCCCTGAGGTATCAATGGAAATATAACGATAATAGTGGGACTCTGATTTAGTAGTCTGTTCCCAATTCTGGTCAAAATACATTGTATCGAGTACCTGGGCCATTCCGGGCAGGGATGCAAACATCAGGGATATAAGAAACAATTTATGGAGCATGTGTTTTACGAAAGTTTTTTAACAAGCCTCAGGAGCAGTACCTGCATTCCCGATTCGAGGCGTTCGAAAGATATAAACTCATCAGACAGAAACAAAATTATAAGTGAAATGTTCAAATTCCTCTCAGCCAGGGGTTCATAGATTAGATTTTTATTAAGTCGATATGCTTCCCTGATGCGTCTTTTCATCAAATTCCGGTCAACTGCTCTCTTAAATTTGCGACGGGGAACCAGAACTGCTACTCTCACAGGGGATTTTTGCCGGGAGTCTCCGGAATATGACCAAAAGATTTTTAATGGAAATCCGGATTCTGTATGTCCGTTCTTAAGCAGGTCCTCAATGCCAAGGCTGCTTTTCAGTCGTTCATCTTTACTAAGTGTTTGCTTGGTGGACATAGCTATCCTTCCTGGCAGTGAACCACTAAGTTAAAAAAAGATTATTTTCCGGAATTTTTATTGTGGGTTTTTATGTACTGGTCAAGCGCCATTGTCATGGAAGGAGCTTCAGGCATGGGAGCCTTGACATCCAGTCTGAATCCCGCCTGTTCAACAGCATCCGCAGTAGTAGTACCAAAGGAAGCAATCTTGATACCCTCCTGTTCGAAGGCAGGAAAATTCTGCCTGAGAGATTTAATACCGGATGGACTGAAAAATACCAGCATATCATAATCCTCAACAGGAATGTCTTTCAAATCGGAGCAGACGGTCCTGTAAATGATAGCCTTAGTGTACTTGATCTTTTGTTCCTTGAGGGTTTTTGGAATCTCTTCCTTGTGGATGTCTGAAAGGGGGACGAGAAAATTTTCCTCCTTGTGCTTGTAGATCAGGTCCATCAGGTCTGAGAATTTACCGTTCCCGTAAAATATCTTTCTCTTGCGATAGACAATATACTTCTGCAGATAATAAGCAGTTGATTCTGATATACAGAAGTACTTCATGGTATCAGGAACCGTAATTCGTAGTTCTTCACAGATCCTGAAAAAATGATCTGCCGAAGTCTTGCTTGTAAATATAACAGCGGTATGCTCGAGAATATCTATCCGCTCCTGCCTGAATTCTTTGGCAGGTATACCTTCCACATGGATAAAAGGCCTGAAATCAATCTGAAGATTGTTATTTTCAGCTAAATCGTAATATGGAGATTTTCCGTTTTCCGGACTTGGTTGAGAAACAAGTATTTTCTTTATCTTCATAAAGCTTTCTTTTAATCCTATCCCGCCAAAAACGACGAAGAAAAAAACCTGTAAAAAATCAGTAAGGGTATAATTTCAAGGGTACAAAGGTATAAAATCAAATAAAAAATTAAAATATCTTTATTATTTAATATGATTTTCATTCCCTTAGCGATCCTGAGAATGAAAGCAGCAACTAGTAAAACCCCGGATATATATATAAGGTAAACTCGCAGATCATCCCGTATATAGGCTATTCCGATGACTAGAATAAGCATGTATACCCCAAGACTTTTATAAATCAACAATATTTGATGAAGGTACTCACGAAACTCAAAATGCCTGTTAAAAACGTATCCGATCAGGTGAGAAACAACAAATCTGAGGATCAATAATCCCAAAATGATTCCGGCATATCCAAAATATGAGAGTAAATCATTCAGGGGAAACGGCCTTATACGGAGAAAACCAAACAGCAGATAAACATAGGAAGCTCCTACAAGAACAAAATTTATATTCAGAACAAATGCCACCCTCCTGGAAAAAATATTCTGATCTCTTAACAATTTGGTTGATAACTGGTAGTTGGCTACAGATTGAATTGTCTGGTCAAGAAACTTATTATAGAAAAGTTTAAGCCAGGCAAGCAGGACCAGGCTTCCGATAATGATACCAAGTAACCAGTCAGGGCGAGTTTCATGCGAGGGAACAGATGATAACAACTGGTTTTCTCCCGGGTATTCTGCTGCAACGGTTTCGGTAGCAACAAGCTTTTCAATAAAGACGGGCTTGGATGTATCCCTGGATGAATGAAATCGCTGTTTGAGATAGCTCAAAGGATTTTCAGCCGGCACAAGTGAATCAGCCACAAAATAATAGGGAACTGCCGATGTGTCAAATCCCTCGGGTTCCTCCTGTTCAATTGATCTCAAATAAGCATAGTAGGCACGTACCCGGGCAATGGAATCAATTTCCTCCTCTCTTTTTTCCATTGCTCTGAAAATATCATCTGCCTCCTCCACCCTGAATTTGCGGATGCTGGTAACCGTATCAGAGGGTACTACTGCAGTGGTATCCTGGTAAAAGAAAAAGGTTGAATTCACAGGTGGCAAAGATAGCAAATATCCCAAAGAATAAGGACTTAGAAATAGCTCACATCCTCTGCTATACCTGATTTTAAATGTGAGATTTCCGAGAGGATCTGGTTAGCCAGACGGCTGGCACCGATCCGGAACAATTTTGGATCAAGCCAATCCGTTCCGAGGGTAGATTTAATAATACCCGCATACATAAGTGCCTCATCGGCAGTGCTGATACCTCCGGCAGGTTTTATTCCGGCCTTTCTGCCGGTCTCATCAAAAAAGTCTTTCAGTGCATGGCACATTACAAGAACGGCTTCAGGAGTTGCTGCCGGTTGTATTTTTCCGGTGGAGGTTTTAATAAAATCGGCACCCGCCTGTAGGCATGTCACAGAGGCCTTGTAAATCTGTCCTGGGGATGAGAGGAGTCCCGTTTCAAGTATAACTTTAAGTTTGGCAGGGGATATGATTTCCCGGATCTTCCGGATCTCTTCTGACATAAATTCATAATCGGCATCAAGGAAGCGGCCAACCGAAATTACGATATCAATCTCGGTGGCCCCGGAATCAACAGCTAGTTTACTTTCCATTTCCTTAACCTGGAGAAAAGTCTGGGAAGAAGGGAACCCGGCAGCAACAGAAGCAATTCCGACACCTTCTGCAAGAAGATTTGTCTTTACGGCATGGACCATTGAAGGATAAACACAAACGGCACCAACATTTGGAACACCGGGGAATTGATCTTTTATTCCGTTTACTTTAAGGCACATTTTTTTGATCTTGTCTGCTGTATCATCGGTATTAAGGCTTGTCAGATCAATAAGGCTGAACATCAGCTTTAGATTATCCAGGGACTTTCCCAACTTTTCTTCGGAACCAATCCTGTCTAGAATTGGCTTAAGTTTTTCGAAACTCAGGCTGGCAATGTGGCTCATGATATCTATATTTGAAGAATAAAAATACAAACCTTTTGGAAATACCTTAGTATCTGGAAGAAGCAGACAGACGGATCCTGGAAATGGGTTATGGATACTGGGAATGAGGGGATCTGAAACAAACTATTATTCCCGGTTTTTGGTGTCGACTATAATTGTTACGGGTCCGTCATTGATGAGTTCAACCTGCATATAAGCTCCAAATTCTCCTGTCAACACCCTTTTACCTGTTTCAGATTCAAGGAGATCAATAAACTTATCATATAAGGGAATGGCAGTTTCAGGCCTGGCAGCACGGATATAAGATGGCCTGTTTCCCTTTTTAGTACTGGCATGAAGTGTAAACTGGCTGATCACGAGAATTTCCCCCCCGGATTCCTCAAGAGATAGATTCATTGTACCATGGGTATCACGGAAAACTCTCAGGCGGGCAATTTTACCACTGAGCCATTCAGCATCTTCCGGAAGATCAGAATCTTCGATCCCCAGAAGGACAAGAAGGCCGGGCCCGATGGCGGACTTTACTTCTCCCTCAATAGATACAGAAGCTTTTTGAACACGCTGAATTACTGCCCTCATTTCTATTTTTGAAAAACAGAATCTTCAATGCCAGTATTAAATTCTACGCTGGTTGTTATCCCGGTAATGGTTTGAGGACCCATGCCAATTACCATTTTATGGGGATACATTATTCCACCAACCTCCCTGTAATCACTCATGTTTGTAGATTGGAACGAGGGTCCATTTGGAGTTTCCTGAGTTTGTTCCTCTCTGACAAGGTAACCCGATTCAATATCATAGTATGCAAAACTAACTTCACCCAGAGGGTCTGTTATTTCGACTTTGTAAGCATCAGAGCCCTCATTTTTTTCTATTGACTGCAGTTTAATAGCATATCCCAATCCGGAGTAGTTAAGTTCTGGCATGAATGCAGACTGGACCTTCATTGCTTCCAGGTCATCACCTTCCATTACCTGCTCGCCCTGCATTCCTGTCGTTTTTCCAATGCTACCATCAAAACTAGTCAGCTGCATGATGTTTCCGTCCATACTCATACTCATTAAAAACTTATCAGGGGCCTTTCTCAATACCTCAGAATCAAGACTCATCCCCTGAACCTCCATTTTCATTTTTATGGAAATATCCTTAATGGACTCAAGTACTGATCTTCCCCCGATGGCAGCAAGATATTTTTCCACCACTTTTTCGGCAGTGAGTCCTGCAGGCAATTCCGCCTTCATTTCTGCAGGATCTATCCAGGTACCTTCAGCATCGTAATAGTCGATGGTGCTCGTGGGACTGAAAGCAGCAAGCTTATCGGCAAACTCATCGGCTTTTCCCACAACTACAATATGACAATTTTCAGGCTTTATATATTTCTGTGCGGCCGACTGAATGCTTTCCGGGGTTACCTCGGATATTCGCTTCAGGTAATTGGCATAATAATCCTCCGGCAAATTGTAAAGAGCAATGTTTAATGCAAAGCGAGCTACCGTACCTGGCTGTTCCAGGGCAAGGGCAAAGTTGCCGGACATGTAATTCTTTATTTTTTCCACCTCCTTTGTGGAAGCAGTTTCAGTCCGAATCCTGTTGAGCTCGTAAAGAATCTGGTAAACAGCAGAATCCGTCACTTCATTTCTGACATCCGTAGTAACTGAGAAATTGCCAATCCATTTATCCTGGCTAAGGGAAGAATTTACTCCGTAGGTATAGGCGTGCGTTTCCCTGAGGTTCTGGTCCAGACGGGCTACGCTGCCTCCAAGCATGAGATTCATAACCCTTCCATGAACATAATCCTCCATTCCGACAGTAAAGGTTACCGGGTGGGCCACTTTTATCACACTTTGGACGGCATGGGGCCTGTCCACAACAGATACATGAACAGATTCCGGAACAACCGGCACCGGATAGGTGTGAGAAGGAACAACTCCTGCGACCCATTTCCCAAAGTATTTTTTGGTAAGTTTTTTGGCCTCTTTAAGGTTGACATCCCCCACGATGGCCAGGTATGCTATGTTTGGCTTGAAATAGGTGCTGTAATATTGCTCACACATTTCAAGAGTTATAGATTCTACCGTGGCCTCTGTTACTACTTCACCATATGGATGATCTTTCCCATACATAAGCGCGTCCTTTACAACCGCTGAGATGGAGGAAGGATCCGTTTTGCTGGCGGCAAGGTTGGAGATGGTCTGTTTCTTTATCTTGTCAAGTTCATCCTGGTTGAATATCGGATTTAGAAGTACATCCGACATGAGTTCAAGAAGCTTATCGTTATGTTTTTTCAGTGACGCTCCATAAACAGAGCCGGACGAACTGCTGAGAGAGGCACCGATAAAATCAACTTCCTCGTCGATCTGATCCTTGGTCCGCGTTGTGGTTGCAGTTCCAAGCAGATCACCCGTAATTGCCGAATAGCCATTACTGTCTCCCTCGGTGAAAGGATCAATATTCAATATAAGAGAATAGGAAACACGTGGAATTTTGTGATTCTCGACAACAAAAACTTTCAGGCCATTTTTTAATTCGAAAGAATTGTACTCTCCGACCTTTATATCCGGTGCAGGTCCCGCTTCAGGTGCTTTGCTCCGATCAATCTGGGCTGAAAGAATTATTGGTATAAATGCGAAAACGAATAAAAGGATCTGTCTGTATTTCATGTGTGTCGGATTTTATTGTTGCTGTTCTTTTGGAAGGTAATGCAGGACCACGCGATTTTCAGGCACAAGGTATTTTTTTGCAACAGCCACTATATCTTCCGGTGTTACAGCGAGGTACTTTTCAATTTCAGTGTTTATAAGTTCCGGATCCCCGAAGAACGTATAATAGTCCGCAAGATTTGTTGAAATACCTGACATGGTTGTATTCTGGCTGATGAAATCATTTTCAGTCTGGTTGGCAAGCTTTTGAAACTCCCTTTCGGTAAGTCCCTTTTCAACGACCTTCAGGATTTCTTCATCAAGAGCTGCCTCAATATCTTCCAGAGGAACTCCCATATTGGCAAATCCATATACAATAAAAAGACCAGCATCTTCAAGATCGAAAGGAATAGCACCTGCTTCGACGGCAAGTTGCTGGTTGTCAACAACAGATTTATAAATCCGTGAACTTTGTCCCCCAGCAAGCAAGGTTTGTAGCATTTCCAGCGCATAGGTGTCAGGATCTCCCATTCCTGGCATACGGTAGGCCGTGAATACCGCTGGCAATTGAATATTGTCATAGACGTTTTTCCTGATTTCCTCTGAAGGCACAGCTTCAGTTACATCCGGGCGATAAATCTCATGTCCGCCATTAGGGATATCCCCAAAGTATGCTTCAACCAATTTCCTGGCATGTGAATATTCGAAATCTCCTGCGATGACCAGCACAGCATTTTCCGGCACATAAAAATGTTCATGGAATTCAATAAATTCTTCAAGCTTTGCCTGGTCGATATATTGAATATTCCCTATGGGTACCCAGCGGTAAGGATGGTGGGTGAATGAGTTGGAGAAAACTTCTTCAAGAATTGATCCGTAGGGCTGGTTATCGAATGTTTGACGACGCTCTTCTTTTACAACATTTCGCTGGGTTTCAACTCCGGCACTATCGATTCGAAGATGCATAAGCCGCTCAGATTCAAGCCACAACCCAAGTTCCAACTGGTTGGAAGGCAGGATCTCGTAATACATTGTATAATCAAACGATGTTTCGGCATTGTTCACCCCGCCGGCGTTTTGAATATAATCATGAAATTCACCCCGTTCAACATATTCGGATCCTTCAAACATGAGATGTTCAAAAAAATGGGCAAAGCCTGTTCTGTTCGGCTGCTCATTTTTTGATCCTACATGATATGTGATATTTATGGCTACGATGGGAGAACTGTTATCCTCATGAAGGATCACATGAAGGCCGTTTTCCAGATCGAATTCCTGAAACTCAATTTTATTCTGTTGTCCGAATAATGAAAGGCTGAAGATCCACAGAAACAGAATACAAATACGAAAGGTTTTTATGCGCATGACTTAATACATTATGATTATGAATCAAATTTATAATAATTTGAAGAAAATACACACCCGGTTTTCCCGGAAATCATTCCGATCTGCAGTTATTTAGAAATTCATTACGGGACAGTTTGGGTTTGTTTATGACCTTAAAGAATTGCTCCATGTATTTAACCACATTCTGGCGTTCGCGATCCGATAAACCCGGAACAGAATCTATTGTTTTAAATATATCTTCCTCTCTGTCCCTGAATTCCTGGAAGGCCAGTTCGAATTCATTTTCAGATCTGCAAAACCCCCGGAACAGCCGAGTCCTGACATTGTCAATTCCAAGCACCGGATTAGGCAGTGCATAGGAAGAGTTTACCAGTCCACACCAATCGAAATCAAAGGGTACTGTTATCGGGGGATCTGTAATCTCCTCTCTAATCAGGACAATATTATGTGCGGCCGGAATAGACCAGTCAGTATTTCCTACCATGTATTGAAACACTGACATTACATTGGTTTTATAGCGCTCGCATTGATCCTGCTGTACATTTTTTATCAGAACCCCCTCGCAATTGTTACGCTCTGCCATCTGCTGGCTAGGCTCAATGAAAAATCCCATTCTATTAAGGGTATCAACTTTTCCGAGAGAGTCAACATAGGTAAGTTCTACGAGCCGGACCCGGTAACTCTCATCCGTGAACAGGTTGTACAAACGATAGACCAGGTATTCTTTCAGGACATTTTGTTCGTATTTACTACCCCTTGTTCTGCAATGAGTTACAAGCTTTAACTTGTCCTGTCCCTCAAAAATCGTATTACCGGATGTTTTTGAAGCAAAATTTAATCTGAGAGGAGGGAAATCGCAATTCATCGGATCTCTTCTGAAATGTCCCCGGGTCCTTATCTTGAGGGGCAATTCCACTATCTCACCATTCGAAGATAAATATGAGATTCGGGCCGGATGCTGCTCCCTGTCGTCGCCAACATCCCGGAGAACAGTCCTGATACCCATTGTCAGAGTCAGCTCAATTGTTTCATCTGACCGGAATAAAAGGCTTGGTTCTCCGTGCTCTTGTTGAGCCGGAATAATACCCATTGAAGGAAAAAGAATGACAAGGAAGAAAACAATTATTTTATTAGGTTGAATTTGTTTCATAATCCCCATATTTTGAAGATAATCAAGATAAGAAGAAGAGATCCACGAGTTGGCAGTGCCGGGATTGAAGTACCAATGTAATAAAATTTAATTGATTTGCTTTTTCTCTGCAGAGGTATTTAAAAGGAACACATCACCCGCGTCAAGCAGCAGTCCATACATTGAGTGTTTATGGGAATAGAAAGGAACGTCGATAGCAAATACGCGGTTGTTGTACAGGGGAGTTATTTCTTCCACATTTGTATGACCGATAAAAATACGATCCGCATCAAAATATTCCAGAACTTTTTCAAGATCGTCTTCGGCCATGTGCTCGTATTGGCGATTATTTTTCAGATACCCTCTGTACCAGAAAGGTCCATTTGGACCAAGGAGGGTATTTCTGTTGACACCCTCATAATCCTTCCGATCCGGGTGATTTATGAAATAACGAATATGATCATTTATCTCATGCATAGTTAGCCCTGTTTCAAGAATGTCCGTTGAAAGTCCGGCATGAACAAACATGTACCCATTGATCCGGATAATTGTGTTTTTGATTCGCAACCATTGTCCCAGCACTGTTTTCTTTCCAAAGAAAAGGGAATAATTAAGGTTCAGTCTTTCTGACATTAACAGGTACTTGTCTGCCACATAATTCAGGTCCCCTTCAAGTACCATTAATTCATGATTTCCAAGAATTAGATGCACAGCTCCCCCTTCTTCTGACGCCTGGCTTTCAATCCGATAGATCAGCCACAGGGCCTCGGTCACCTTATCTCCGCGGTCGAAAATATCACCCACAAATACCAGGTGACCGTTCCCCCATATCCAGTTCATACTCCTGTCAATTACATGGTTATTTTGAAGGAATACGACAAGGCTGTCATATCCTCCATGGATGTCTCCGATTACCATAACAAGTTCAGCTTCATCTGTAAGGTCGGGAGAAATTCCCTTTTGGGAATATACAATATAATCCATGCTGTCAGTGGCGAACCCCTGTATTAAATAGGGGTCAGAGTCTGCTTTAAAATTACTTTTTGAACGTCGCGTGATCCCTGAATTGGAATCGTGAACCATGTAAAAAGCCTTGATTTTCTTCTTACCCACCCACTTAATATATGGACCGTCAAGCAATTCCGGCAGATTCGACTGTGCTTCTTCACGCAGGAATTTTGCAACTTCCTGTTTTCTGGTTTGCACAGCCATATCGTAGGGGGTTTGCTGTGTATTGTTTTTATGATGAAGGTTCGCACCATTCCTGACCAGGAAGCGGGTTATTTTAAGATTGCCACTGGATGCTGCATAATACAAAGCGGTATTTCCTTCGTGATCCTCAGCTTCCTTATCCGCACCGGCATCCAGAACCAGAGAAACCTTTGCCACATCCGAACTTGCTGCTGCATGCATCAGGGGACTAATTCCGCCTACAAACATGCTGACATCACTTCCGTTCTGGACAAACAATTTAGTGACGGGTGCAGGGCCATGAAGGATTGAATTAACAAGCAATGTCATCCCTGATTGTCCATGCCTTTCATTAATATCATGGTCCAGAAGATAACTTTCGATTTTTTCCTCATCTCCTTCCTTAATCCAGGAGTTAACAGGATCACTCACCTGGGTAAGGGCAGATTGAGACAAGAAAATCAGGTAGGGGAGTACATATAACAATCCTTTCATAATCAGGATAAAAGAATGGTAAAGATAGCAAAAAAAGCCTACTCGTATTTCAGGGATTGTGGGTTGGTATTGGCTGCACGTACAGTCTGTATGGCCACTGCAATCACAGCAAACAGTCCCAGTGCAGCAATGATAATTGCAACCAGCGAAAATTTTCCTATAGCGCCAAAAATCTGCTTTTCTATCCTGTACTGCCGGTTATCGAAATTCCAATTTTTATATAACACCCCGACCCTGATCTTCATCTGTACGGCTGATCCCACTGGCCCAGAAAATTTCATCACCGGGTACGTTCGAGGATGATGTAAGGCTGTCCGGCTCTGGTTGTAGGTTTCACTGTGCAGAGTTTCTGCAGAGACCAGTACGGTGAACTTTATATGGGAATTTGCCGGGACATCTCTGATCACTCCTCTTATCTCACAGGAAATATCCCCCCAGAATGTAATTTTCTTCCCGATCGAACATTTTTAAAAATGAAGGAGTAACAATCTGCATTTTCTGTTCGCGAACAGAAATGTTATCCTCGGTTGCCACTAAACCGTCAATTGGGAAAGCCCAGGAAAACTCAAGGACTTCAGGGAAATTATCTTTCATTGCGGGACCTACTGCGGGAACAGCTGCAGCGCATGCAAACATCCGTTCACCATTCCTGAAAGCGAAAGGGCTCTGAATTAACAAACCGAAAATAATAGTTACAAATAGCCTGGTTTTGCTGACCGAAAGGCAGGGATGGTCCTGCTCAGAATGTAATTATCTTTTTACCGGATTTAATATAATCCGTCAGGAAGGTACCGGTATATTTAACTGTAATTCCAATATCCTCCAGTTTGCTACAAACGCCATATTGATCAGCACATGCTTTGCATGCGAGTAGCTCAACGCCATCTTCTTGCATCTTTTGAAGCGATTCCTGAATTTTAGCATCTTCACTGCTTAGTTTTTCCGAAGGTCCCCAAACAAGCATTGTAACCTGGTCCCACCACCCGTTTTTCTGAGCATTATGGGCATACATAAAAACCATTTTATGTGCAAGTTCCGGATCGCCGCTGGTCCAGACTATTAGCAATTGATTATCTGTTTCTTTCATAGAAGTGGGTTCTGATCCGGATAAAGGTAAAGAATTTAGTCCCACAAGAAAAAGCGCAATTAAGAAGACAAGAGTGTTTTTCATATTGTTTGGATTAATGAATTTCATGAATAGCAAAGATTAAAAATCGGGGAATCAAATCCAATTTTAACGGTTGTGTGGGTTGCTGGGTGAGCGAAAGGGTCACTGGTAGACCTAGAAACTCCATTTGAGGCGAAGGAACAAAAGGCTTATCTGTTGCCTGGTAATCTGCCCGGTAAGTGGATCTTCGTTTTCAGCATTAAAGTACTGCATAAAAAATGACAGGTCAACATTGTTCAGGACATTATAGGTAAGGCTTGGACCGATAAAATATCCTTTCATATCCGGAAAGTACATTCCCCCGAGACTGGCAGTGAAAAGTGGAGTGACCTGATAAGAAACGGAGGCAAATATGGTATGCTTTGTAAAGGCAAGTTGTTTAACGGTAAGTGGACCGGAATAAAAATCTATAAAACCGAAAGCCGAGGAAAACGGATTGCTTGAATACAGGTACTCCCCCTGCAACATGAGAGTATTTGGGAATATATAATCGATACCTGCCGAAAACATAAACATACCGGAGGTATCGCCGGGATTTTTCATGGGATGAAAATAACTGGCCTCTCCTCTGAATCCTGCTCCCCCTAGGTTTCCGGACCATCCGAGTCCCCCTACATAATCCTCTTCCTGCAACACACCTGCCAGGAACTGTATGTCGTAGCTGAACACATTAAACCGGTAAAGGGCAGCAGCTGTAAGTTTATTTGCGCTGTCAAGTTTTGCAGCCAGCTCAATGGTTGAGGTATAATTCGGATAAAGTTGCAGTCTTATTGCATCGGAACCGGGACGCTCTTCGTAGTCAAAATCGAAATAGGAGTAGGCGTTAAAAATATCGTTGACATTCCAGACAAATGTTTGTCCCCAGTTAATCCTCTGCCTCCCGGCCGTGGCCACAAATCCATCTGTTGAATATTGCAGCCATACTCGGTCGATCATTGTATTAAGCACATAGGAATTACCGCTCAACAAATTGTAGGAAAGATCCATCCATCCCATATCCTCCTCAATGGCATCGGCATATCCGGGGACAAGCTTAATGGTTTCTCCGTATATAAGCCTGTTTCTGAGCTTTAGGGAGCCGGTAAAATGTTCTCCTCCGTAATAGAAAAAATTCAGACGGTTGTGAAATAGATTATCAATAATCCAGTCCTCGCTGGGGTTAGAATACATAACGGATTGCATATTTGTGAGGTACCCGTTAAGTTCGAAGGATGATACATCGTCCTGTGCAGAAATTCCATGAACAAAAAGGACAAGAAGAACAATGTATATGAAAGGCCTGCGCATGGATATTACTTTACCTCATCCCTGAGAACTTTCCCATCTTCAAGGTAGACTACACGCCGGGCCTTTTTCATAACCCTGGCATCATGGGTTGCAAAAATAAAGGTGATTTTTTCTTCCCGGTTAAGTTTTTCCATAATGTCCAGGAGATTCTCCGTTGCCTTTGAATCAAGGTTTGCAGTGGGTTCGTCTGCAAGAACAAATTTTGGTTTTGAGGCCAGGGCCCTTGCCACGGCGACCCGCTGCTGTTGTCCGCCGGAAAGTTTGGACGGCCTGCTGTTCATCCTGTCTCCTAATCCTACAGCCTCAAGCAGTTCTTTGGTTCTTGCATCTCTTTCGATCTTGGATTTTCCCTGGAGGTGCATTATGAATTCAACATTCTCTTTCGCTGTCAGTACAGGAATAAGATTGTATGCCTGGAAAACAAACCCAATGTTATTCAGCCGGAAATTTATTCTCTGGGATGACTTCAAAGATGAAACATCTGTGCCACCGATATTTATTTCTCCACTGCTGGGATCATCCAGTCCACCGAGCATGTTCAAAAGGGTGGTTTTTCCGCAACCCGAGGGACCGGCAATTGCGGCAAATTCACCTTCTTCGAATGTAAGATTAATCCCCTGAACTGCATGTACCTCATGTTCAGATTCGTAATAGGTCTTGTGAAGATTTTTAATATCAATTACTTTCATGATTGTGATGTTATTTTTGTTTTAATTATTTACATATCAATCCTTATCGCCTCGGCAGGATTCAGTTTCAAGGCCTTCCGGGCAGGATAAATGGATGCAAGAACCCCGGTAAGGATTACCATAAATAGAATCTGAACGAATGAATCAAATCCGATTACAGGGTATACTTTTGCAGAAAATCCTATAGCCTCCAATCCTTCCTGGTAAAGAGCTGACAGGTCGAGACCAGTATTTCCAGTCCACCATACCAGCAAATAACAGAGCAGGGTACCAATCATTGCTCCGGTCAATCCAAGAAAAACAGTTTCCAGCATTATCATCCGAAATACCCTTTTCTTATTCATGCCTATAGCCATAAGCATCCCAAGCTCCTTTACCCTTTCGAGCACAGCCATAAGCATGGTATTAACAATGCCGAACCCAAGGGCAAGAAGAATTATGATCAGAAAAACGAAGAGGAAAAAATCCATAGCTCCTGAGTACATTGCTGCTTCCGGCATAATGGTATCCCAGGTCTGAACATCAAGACCGGGATTAATGGTCCTGATCTGCTCGGCAACCAGCTGATCATCATTAACCGAATTCAGGAGAACCGCTACCTGGTTTACCTGGCCGGACTTCATTGAGACTACCGAAGAAATGTCGGTATCCCGGACAAACAGGTTCATACCATCAAATGCTGAATTAGCTGTTTTGTAAACTCCAACCACCCTGAATGCATCATAGGAGATATGTCCGTCAAGCGCCTGAAAACTTAATACGATTTTCCTTTTCAACCTGTACTTGATAGCTGCTTCCTTAAGCCTGAAGGATAATCTTTTCCCATCCTTTTCCCCGAATAAACCAATCAGGGCATGATCAAAATCTTCCTCTGTCCGGAAAGACTTACCCGCAATTGAATCAAGGAGGGGAACAACATCCCGGTATTTTCTGTTTTGACCCAATCGCTCCAGGTCTTCTCCTTCCATTTTATAATAGGTAAGTTTGAGTGTTTTAGCCAATTTTTCTCCTATTACAATAGGCTTTCTTCCATCCGATTCAAAGAAAGAACCCCCATTCCTGACTATTGATTCTGCGATGCCGGTTACCTGCCGCTCTCGATCAATATCCACACCATTTATCATTACACCGGAGGCATTTCCAGAAGTACTGGCCATTCCTAGTACTTTTATACGTGCACTTACAGCCTTGACCTCCGGAATTTGCTCAATCGCTGAAACATAATCAGCTGCTTCATCAATGGTATATTTGATCTCATTGTTTTCAAGGTATTGAGGATTGTGCACCTGTATATGTGAGGATTCATTTCCGATGGCTTGTATTATCCGTGATTCAAACATGCCATTCATGAAGGCAACCATATAAATTCCCCCAAACAAACCCAGCGTAAAGGCTACAATTACGACCAGAGATCGTGTTTTATTCCGCCAGACATTTTTCCATGATATTGACCAGATCATTATTCAGACTTTTTAAATTATGAACGAAGTGCTTTAATTTCATTAAGTTTCAATACCGACCGGACCGGATAGATGGTGGCAAGAACAAATATCACAAGGACGACGACAGACTGAGATATGAAATAGGTTAAATCAAATTCAGCCGGCATTATCGGATCAAATCCATAGCTTTCAAATAATTCCGCACCTTCACCCTGAATCTGGATAGGATTATTAACCAGGTATCCAATAACGGGCAGACTTCCTATCACACCTGCTGCCACTCCAACAATTGCCATAAAAAGCATCTCAATGCTGAGGATAAGACCAAGCTTCTTTTTCTGCATACCAATAGCGATCATCACTCCGAATTCCTTTCTGCGTTCTGTAGTCATCATGATCAGCGTACCAAGCACCCCGAATCCAACGATAAGATATAGCATGGCAAGCATGATGTATCCGCCGTACTCATCAGATTGTATTTGCTGCACCAGTTCAGGATTCATTTCTTTCCAGTCCATGATCTCATAGATTTCATCATCAAGTAATGCCGTGAGATCCTTTTTTATTTTTACAAGCTGATCTGTATCCTCAATATTCAAAACCAATGAAGTGAGCATATTATATGCAGCGTATAATTCCTGTGCAGTAGTCAGGGTCAAGAATACAATTCGCCTGTTAAGTTCCGGATTTGGCATTTTGACAATACCGATTACCGGGAAAATGCCGGCAGCACTAGCCCCATGATAACCTGTACTTAACAAGGTCAGGGTATCTCCGACCGATAGTCTCAGAAAACCTGCGAGCTTGCTTGAGACCAGGACGCCATTGGATGAGGCCCCACTAAAGTATTCCCCTTCAACCAGCTTTCTGTCCGGATGGGTTAGGTCGAGCTCCTTAACAGGATCAATACCAACTACAAGGATTCCCTTTGTTTGTTCCCCCGTGGATGCAAGGGCAAAAGATTCCAGCCTGGGTATTGCAGATTTGATATTGTCGACCGATTCAACTTTAGTGGCAATCTCAGGTAGGAATTCGAAGGTATTGTCAAGAGTCTGGTCATTCCAGTAACCCTTATGATGGATCTGAATTGAGCCGGTAAAAGCTTCAACAATCCCGTTGGCCATGTGTTTATAACTGCCGGTCTGCATTGCACGCATTATCAGAGCAAGCCAGAGGGCGAAAAACACGGAAGCGATGGTAATCAGAGTCCTTCTTTTATTCCTCCAGATGTTCCTCCAGGCAATTTTTAGATATTCCTTCATGGTAGATATCGTTTTTCGGTTGAATTAGATTTTAATGTTATCATCGGACCTTCTTCATGTTTTGCTGTGAAAAAAATGATTCCGGAATGGGATTGTTGAAAATGATCTCATCCATGACAACAACAGTCTTGTGACCATCCTCTTCTTCCGGGATCAGCTCAAACTTCGAAGGTATCACTCTGCCCCCCATGGTTTTAATATCATAGGCCAGTTCGGTTTTGATGAGGTAATCGTCCTCATCGTAATACTCGCTTTTCATCTGGAGGTGTTCCTCCTTTGAGATCCATTTCAGAACTCTGCCCCAAACTACTGCTGCATCTTCAAGTGGGATTAACTCAATCTTGTAGCAATCCCATCCGTCAATTTCATCTTCACCGATGATGGAATGGGTATAATCAACAACAATGGAGGATTCCTTCAGCAGGTCATCGTTTGAAAAATCAGATCCCATCCAGCCTTGCGACATCATGGATGGAGGCAGTTTGATAAGCCGGTTGATTGTCGGATTCCAGTTCCACATTTCATTTTCTCTCTTCAGAAAAGTTTGTCCCTTGTCCCTCGCAGGAGCTGTTATCAGCACAAGGGAGTAATCCCGGCCCATAGTCCAGTTCTTAAAAGTAATTACCCGCTCCCATGTGGGACGAACAATCGTCATTGTCATTGTGCTCTGGCTGGTTTTTTCTCCCTGCATTTTTTCATCTGACATTTTAATGATTTCACGTGCATCCTGTGCAGATGTGGAAATACCGGCGAGCAGTATCAGAATTGAAGTGATAATAGTTTTTACGCACATACTGTTTGTTATTTGCAATACATATCAATTAGCTTATTTTTTACTTTCTCAAGGGGAAACCGCTCAGGATCGACCATAAACTGGAAGCCGATACCATCGAGCAGGGCACCAAAGAAAAGTGCATCTGTTTCAGGATCTTTTGATCCGTTGGAAGTGAAATATTCCGAAAGCATCATAAGATATTTATGAACCATGACTGCCAGTTTTTTCTCCACCAGTTTGAGAACCTGGGGCTGCATAAATACCGTAAAGTATAGCTTCCAGAAGTAAGGCTCGTTCTTAAGTGCCTTAAACATTTCTTCCAGGAAATATTTCAATTCCTTTTTAGTCAGGAATCCATCTTTATTCGGATCCACAAACCTGGTCAGGTTATCAAGGCCGTTGAAAATAATTGTCTTAATGAGGTCTTCCTTGCTTTCAAAATAATTGTAAAGCAGACCTTTTGAAATGCCTGCATTCGCAGCGATCTTACTGATTGAAGTTGCATAGAATCCCTCATTGGCAAAAAGTTCGAGGGCCGCCTCAAGGATTTCCTTTTTCCTTGTTTCACGAATCTCTTCGAATTGTTTTTCTGTTCTGGGGGACATAATCAACGTTTTTCGGTTAAACGTTCAGTCAATAGAGAACCAAACAATAAACTACCATAAAAGCAGTTTTTGACTAAACGTTTGGTCAAAGATAATACTCAAGATTCCTTTTGTCAAGTTTTTTTGGAAAAATTTGTGTTAAATTTGAATATTAGATTCTTATATTGCTGATATTCAGCACAAATTGATCTGTTATGGATTGGTCACCCTGAATCGAGTAACTTTTATGGAACAAGATCGTCTTATGATAGACTAACTGGGAATGACTGTAGAAGAATATAACCGTTGCGTGGAAGACCATTCGGATGGACTGTACCGCTTTATTCTGAAAAACATCAGGGATTCGGAAAAGGCTGAAGACATCGTGCAGGATAGTTATGAAAAACTATGGCGCAAGGTTAAAGATATACAGTACTCAAAATCTAAATCATATCTTTTTTCCACGGCCTATCATACTATGATTGACGTTATCCGCAAGGATAAACGAATGGAGAATTTCAGCCAGAAAAAAGCCGAAAGCATTGCACATGAAAGGCAGTACAGTGATCTTCAGGAAATTCTGAACAATGCTCTGGAAAAACTGCCGGAGATACAGCGCACCGTAATTCTCCTGCGCGATTATGAAGGATACTCTTATACTGAGATAGGAGAAATAACCAGCTTAAGCGAATCACAGGTTAAAGTATATATCTACCGGGGCAGGATTTTTCTGAAGCAATACATTGGCAGCCTGCAGGCGGTAATTTGAAAAGACATGGATATCAGCAGAAATAACTATGAGTCCTGGTTCCTGGATTATCTTGATGGCAAACTGAATGCCGGACAGGAAGAGATCCTTATGTCTTTTCTTGATTTCAACCCGGACCTGAAAACAGAACTCGAGGAATTTGAAAATCTTCAACTTGAGGCAGAGACTTCCGCTTATGACATGAAAGCTTCACTGCGTAAACCATCGGGCAATCCAAATGTCCAGGACATGCTGGATGATTTCGAGGGTTACTGCATATCAAGCATCGAACAGCAATTGAGTCCACAGGAAGAAAAAATGCTTCAGAACATCATTGAAAAAGACCATTTACGAAAAAGCATTTATACTCTATATGAGTCTACCCGACTGAAGGCAGATAAAAGCATTCTGTTTCCCGGAAAATCCAGGCTGAAGAAGAGATTCATTAATGTACCTGCTGTAAGAATTGCGATAGGATCTGCCGCAGCAACAGCCTTATTGCTGATCGCCGCATCGTGGTTTTTAAGAAATAATACCGGGTCCCAGACCGGAAATCAGCAGGTAGCAGAAATTACCCAGGAAAGCATTTTAGAAGAATCAACTGAAGCAGAAGTTCCCGATGAGATACTCTCAAATCCAATCATTGACAACCCTTCTGTCGCTGCAGATCCAGTTATGGTCAGTCCTCCGGATGCTGTACCTGTTATATCGCAGGCCATTGTGCAGCAAGCTGATGTCAATCCGGACCCCACAGAAAGAGAATTCATTTCTTTGGCCAGACTTGAACCGAGATCGGTAAAGGGACTTGAAATGACGGGTGGAAAGAAAATTTCTGGTACAGCTTACCGCCTGCGAAGTGAAAGATATTTTTATGGCAGTATTAACGCACCGGTTGAACCAGACAATAATGGCAGGGCAGGGGTGCAACGAGAGAAAAAAATATCACTCTGGAGGCTTGCCGAAGCAGGGATTCAGAAAATAAATGAATTAGCAGAAGATGATTATTCCCTCGACCGGGAAACAAATGATGAAGGCAAAACCAGAAGATTGACTTTTGAAACACCCCTGTTCGGGATATCCGCACCCATGCGGAATACAGATAATCCCCAATAACATTTCTTTCCCCGTAACTTTTAAGTCCCTTTCTCCGTCATATCCCTAAAGACAGACAGATTTATTTAATTCGAACACTATGAAAAGGATACTTACTATTTTGATTTCAGCAATAATTGCACTGAATCTTCAGGCGCAGGAAGAGGGAGATACAACCAGGATTGGCCTTGGAGAAAAAAGTATTGTTACTATAACGGAAAACGATGAGGGAACAAACGTCAATGTAAAGGAAGATTTTATTATTGTTGATGAAACCGACGACACGGTAAAGATAAAGCTTGGCAATAAAGCCATCAGTATTGTTGAGGATGGAGGCAGCACCCATATTGAGATAATCCAGAAAAAAGATTTTGACAAACATGGCTGGAAAAATAAACCCTATCGGTTTAAGGGACACTGGGCCGGGTTTGAGCTGGGACTCAACAACTGGATTGACGCCGAAAGGAACCTTGCGGGAACAAAACCGGAACACCAGTTTCTTGATCTGAATACAGGCAAGTCCTGGGAATGGGACATTAATTTCATGCAGTTTAGCATGCCTTTTGGAAAGCCTTTAGGAATGTTAACGGGGATGGGCTTCAAGGCAAATAATTATTGGTTTGACGGGAATAACAATATTATGAAAGACACTGCGACCCGGGTAATTGTACCCAAGTATCCGCCAGCTGGGGTATCCTATGCCAAAACAAAGCTGAATACATATTATCTCACTGTTCCACTGATCTTTGAGGTTCAATTTGGTGCTAATAAAAAGGGATTTATCAGTTTTGGTGTAATTGGTGACCTGAAACTCTGGTCAAACACCAAAGTTAAATACTACACCGGGGGTTCCAAGCAGAAGGAAAAGGTAAAATCTGATTTTAACCTGTCACCGCTGAGGTACCATTTAACCGTCAGGGCAGGATATAAATTTGTAAAAGTATTCGCCAATTACAGCATGGTTCCGATGTTCAAAGAGGGCATGGGACCAGAGTTGTATCCGGTTACCGTAGGTCTGACCTTAATAAGTTTCAGATAAGTTTGCCTGAAAGTCTGGGTTTGGAGATGGTCATTCCCTGAATCTACCGGCTTGAGACTTACAGGATAAGGACAAGGACTCTGTGAAGGGTCCCTTTTTTTATTATCAGTCCATTCTAAGGCAAAACTTATTAAGGAAAATTCTATATTTAGGTAAAATTTCAAAATGTCTCCTGAAAAATTATCAGATAGAGAGTTACGACGCTACCAAAGACAGATCATTCTGCCTGATATTGGAGTAGAAGGACAACTAAAGCTGAAACAGGCCAGTGTGCTGGTCATTGGGGTCGGGGGACTTGGTACTCCTATTCTTCAGTATTTGAGCGCAGGGGGTATAGGCCATATTGGTATTGCAGATAATGATATGGTCTCAGAAAGCAACCTGCAACGGCAGGTCCTTTTTGGCAGCAACGACCTGGGAAAGCTTAAATCCATCATTGCAAGAGACCGTCTTTCTTCACTTAATCCGGATATTGATTTCGATATTTACAACCTCAGGATAAACGCGGATAACATTCTGGATATAATTAAGGACTATGACCTGGTTTTTGATGCGACAGATAATTTTGCCACCCGTTACCTTATTAACGATGCCTGTATAATCACCGGAAAACCCTGGGTTTACGGTGCTATTTTTAAATTCGAAGGTCAGGTAAGTGTTTTTAATTACGGGGAGGGCCCAACCTTGAGGTGCCTTTTTCCGAGTCCCCCGGTCGAAGGAAGTTATTTACCTCCGGAGGAAAGCGGCCTGCTCGGGATACTTCCGGGAATGATTGGGTGCTATCAGGCCTCAGAGGCCATAAAGATCATTACCGGATATGGAGAAATATTATCCGGCACTATGCTCTCGGTCAATATAAAAACAAACAGCTTCCACAGCTTTGATATACCGGTAGTAGAGAAAAACAGGAAAATTTCCCGGCTTCAGGACAAATACTAGGCAGAGTATTCTGTATATCTTTTACATGGCCCCCATTCAACTTCCCGCCAGGATGTTAAGATCTTTATATATCCTGCTCGAATGCTTTTACTAATTTTGGATGGAATTATACAAATAAACTCATGAGATTATTACTTATTAGCAACAGCACAAATGCCGGAGAAACCTACCTGGAGCATCCACTGCAGGAGATTAAAACATTCCTTGGGGAGAAACCGGTAAATGCGGTTTTTGTTCCCTATGCGGGCGTTACAATTTCCTTTGATGATTATACCGGCAGGGTACGGTCGCGTTTTCAGGAAATCGGCCATGATATTACCTCCGTAAATGATGTTTCCGATCCGGTTAAGGCTGTAGAGGAAGCAGGTGCTGTTATTGTTGGTGGAGGAAACACCTTCCAGCTTGTAAAACTAATGCAGGATAATGGATTGATTGATGCGATCAGAAACAGAGTCCTTCAGGGAATCCCCTACATCGGATGGAGCGCAGGGAGCAATGTTGCCTGTCCCAGTTTAAAGACCACCAATGATATGCCCATTGTTGAACCCGGAAGTTTTAACACCATGAATCTTGTGCCTTTTCAGATAAATCCCCATTACCTTGACGCAAATCCGGAGGGGCATGCAGGTGAGACAAGGGAAATGCGAATTGAAGAATTCATTGAAGCCAATCCCGGTATGTTTGTTGTGGGATTAAGGGAAGGGACAATGTTCCTGTTGGAAAATGGCTCGATGGAATTAATCGGTCCCAGACCAGCCAGGATCTTTAAAAAGGAAATGGATCCCTATGAACTCCAACCCGGCTCAGATTTTTCATTTCTGTTGTAGCAATCACTTCCGGGGCTAAAAGATTTCCCGATGAGGGTATTCAGAAAAATAGTTGTCTTCGTTGTAGTATTTTTCGCAATACTGACTGTGGTATCCGTCATACTTGTGAGGGTATTTGAAGATGAACTGACCAGTTATGTTGTTGATGGATTAAACCGGCAGATAAGAGCAGAGGTGAATGTAGGGGAGGTAAATCTTTCTTTTATCCGGAAATTCCCGGATGCCTCCCTTGAATTCAGAGATGTGTTCATCGCTTCTGTCCCCGATTTTCAAACAGCTGTCTTCCCGGAACGGAATACCGACACCCTTCTTTCAGCAAGCCACCTTTTTCTGCGGTTTAATGTTCTGAAATTATTAAAGCACCAGTATCTGGTAAGGGAAGTACAGATACAATCAGGACAGCTGAACATTTTCATAGATCGTGCGGGTAAAGGGAATTATGTGATATGGGACCGCAAGGATGTAGAAAGTGAAAAGAACTTTATGCTTGAACTTGACAATGTGAACCTGGCTGACATAATTTTTCGATTCGATAACAGAGCCCTTGAAATTGACTTGTGGGGAAGTTTGAGAAAAAGTTATTTCAGGGGACAATTTTCAAGGGATGATTTTGCGATGTCTGCAGGACTCGATGGTATACTGATGAGTTACAGCAATGAGGGAACAGTTTTTCTTAAAGAACAGAAAATCTCTGCCAATACCTCCCTGAACATTGACCCCCGGTCAATCCGCATTTCAGAGGGGAATTTGATTATTGCCGGACAACATATAATTCTCTCAGGGAAGATGATGCGACCCGCACCGCTGGACCTTGACCTTGTTTTTGAAGGAAAGCAGCTTGATATGGAGACAATATTGCATCATCTTGTTATTAGCAGCAGAAAGATCCCGGATAATCTTAGGGCTGGAGGCAACCTTGATTTTACCGGAAAAATAAAGGGGACCGTCAGTGCTACACAAATGCCCTGGATTGATGCAGATTTCATTTTAAAGGATGGGTGGATAAATTCTCCTGGTTTTCCTGAAGAAGTAAGAGAAATTAAAACCAGGGGCAGCTATTCAAACGGCATCGGAATGGGTCCGCAGACCACACTTATACAATTGAATGGGATGTCTATGAAAATAGGGAACTCACGTATTGGTGGTGATTACTCGGTTTTTAATCTTGTCCGGCCGGACTTTAACTATCAGGTCAAAGCGGACCTGGATCTTTCAGATTTACAGAAACTTATATCTCGGGATTCGATCTTTGAAGTTTTGCAGGGAAGGGTTCTTGGAGAGTTCAACATAAAAGGAAACCAGGCATTATCGAAAAATTTCAAAAAGTCCGACCTGCTGAAATACACATACGATGCGGACCTGCATCTTGAAAATGTCTCGTTGAAATTCAGAACTTTGCCACTGGACTTTGAAAGTTTTACCGGGTATGTAGAATTCACGGATCATCTTGAGGTTATCAACCTTAGTGGTGTATTGGAGAACAGCCAGGTTAGCATGAGCGGGAGAATTGACAATTTTCTGGAATACCTGTTAACCCCTGGCGGTAATCTGTGGATGGATGTTGATCTGTATTCCGAGAGAATGGATCTGAATTACCTCAGATCAATGAAAGCAAGGACTGATAAGATTAACAGGTCGGATTCTGTTTTCCTGCCTGAACGCCTGTACCTGAAAACCAGGTTCTGGTTTGATGAACTTGAGATAAATGAATTCAAAGCCAGGCAAATTACCGGGAACCTGATCTACAAACCTAAAAGATTGAGCATAAATCATATTGAGCTTTTATCCATGGGGGGACTAATTAAATCTCATGGCATTCTTGAACAACAGGGGGATATGCACTTTCTAGTTAAAAGCATGTCTGAAATCAAATCTGTGGATATTACAGAAGCATTTTCGTCGTTTAAAAATTTTGGACAGGATTTTATTGTTGATTCCAACCTGAAGGGATCTTTAACGGGGACGGTGAATTTTTCTGCCGGACTGGATGAAAAAATGCAGATAAGGAAAAATACGATTCTTGCAGAATGTGATGTAGTTATCCGGGATGGAGAGCTTTCCGGGTTTGAACCCATGATGAAACTCTCCCGGTTTATTGATATTGAAGAGTTGGAGAGCATAAAATTTTCAACCCTGACAAACGAGATATTTATCAGAAATCAAGAGGTGGTGATCCCCAAGATGGATATCTCTTCCACAGCGGCTGACATAACAGCTTCCGGTATTCACAGTTTTGATAAGAATTTCACTTATAAATTGAAAATTGCTTTATCGGAGCTTCGATCAAAAAGATCTTTGAAACTGCAGGAAAAGGAATCTGAATTTGGAGAAATCGAGGACGATGGACTGGGACAGGTTTATGTCTATCTCATAATTGAAGGAACACCCGAAGGAACAGATGTCCGGTATGATCGCAGGGGAGCTATGCAGAATGTCCGGGAACAGATGAAAGATGAAAAGCAGGAAATAAAAAAGCTCCTGAATGAAGAACTGGGATGGTTCAGGAAAGACTCAACCCTAGGAGATGAATCGAAAGACAGTACCTCCTTAAGAGACAGTAAGCAGAACAATAATTCTGATAAAGAGAGGTTTATCATTGTATGGGATGAGGATGATCCCGAAGAGGATACCATCCCCCCGGAACCAAAGAAAAGGAAGAGAAAAAAGAATAAATAGAAGCAAATGGATATATACTACCGAAAACAACGCTGGAAGCTTTATCTGATCCTTTTTGCATCTCTCATTGGCATGGGCTCCCTGCTTTATACACACAGCCTTGTAAAGCTACTGGCACAAGAAGAACACAAAAAGGTTGAATTATGGGCAGAAGCTACCCGGCAGCTTGCTGATATAAGTATTACCGGACAGGATTTTGGATTTCCTCTACATGTTGTTCAATACAATACAACCATTCCTGTAATTCTTGTTGACCAGGATGAGAACATAATTGAAAAAAGAAACCTGGACTCCCTGAAAATGGAAAACCCGGATTATGTGCGGAGACAATTGCAGAAAATGAAGGATGAGAATCTTCCCATCAAAGTTGATCTTGGAGAGGGACTTGTTAATTATGTTTACTACAGGAACTCAACACTACTTGCCAAACTAACGTATTACCCCTATTTCCAACTCGGGGTTATTCTGCTGTTTGTCCTGGTTGCATATCTTGCCTTCAGTACCTCACGCAAGGCTGAGCAAAACCAGGTCTGGGTCGGCCTTTCCAAAGAAACAGCCCACCAGCTTGGCACACCGACATCGTCAATGATAGGATGGGTAGAGATATTGAAGGAAAAACACCCGGATAAAAAACTTATAAGCGAGCTGGAGAAAGATGCCGGCCGGCTTGAGCAAATCACGGAAAGATTTTCAAAGATCGGATCCAAACCGATTCTCAGCGATGAGATAATAGGAGATGTTCTCCGGGATTCGATGGATTACATGATATCAAGGACCTCTGAAAATGTCAGCATTTCGCTGGAGGCAGATTCCGACAACATGATTGTACCAATTAACAAATCCCTTTTCGAATGGGTGGTTGAGAATCTGTGTAAAAATGCAGTGGATGCAATGGACGGGAAGGGTACCTTGAAAATATCACTACTGGATCAGGGAAAGCAGGTGTTTATTGATTTTGATGATACAGGTAAAGGCATTCCCAAGAATCGGCAAAAAACGATATTTAAACCTGGATATACAACCAAGCAGCGGGGATGGGGACTCGGTCTTTCCCTGGCAAAAAGGATTGTAGAAATCTATCACAAAGGAAAAATTTTCGTTCTGCAGTCTGAAGCCGAAAAAAGCACAATCATCCGGATTATCCTCAATAAATCAGTTTAGTACTTGATGGCCATGCAGAGAAAGGATATCGAATTGATGGCCCCCGCCGGTTCTTACGAATCTCTACAGGCTGCCATACAGGGCAGTGCGGATGCTGTATATTTTGGTGTTGAAAAACTGAATATGCGATCAAGGTCATCTCATAATTTTACCATAAAGGATCTTATTAAGGTATCAGATATTGCGAAAGAAAATAACATTAAAACCTACCTTACATTAAATTCCGTAATCTACAATAATGAGCTGGAACTGGTAAGAGAAATTGTTTATCAGGCAAAAAAATCCGGCATATCTGCTATTATAGCGGCAGATCAGTCTGTAATCCAGATCGCAAGAGGGGAGGGAATGGAAATTCATCTCTCAACCCAGCTGAACATAAGCAATATAGAGTCACTTAAATTTTATTCCGGGTATGCCGATGTTGTTGTCCTTGCAAGGGAACTTAACCTTGAGCAGATCTCGGCAATTTCAAATGGAATAATCAAGGATGAGATAAATGGTCCATCCGGTGAACTAATACGGATAGAGTTATTTATTCACGGGGCTCTTTGCATGGCCATATCGGGTAAATGTTACTTAAGCCTTCATCAGTATGGCCATTCTGCAAATCGCGGAGAATGCCTGCAAGCATGCAGGCGATCCTATATTGTCACGGAAAAGGAGACCGGAAAGGAACTTGAAATAGACCAGGAGTACATCATGTCACCAAAGGACCTGAACACTATTTCCTATATGGACAGGATCATCGGTGCAGGGGTTTCGGTTATGAAGATTGAGGGCAGGGCCCGGAGCCCGGAATATGTTAAAACGGTTACAGAGTGCTATAATGAATCAATACATTCCTGCATAGACGGCAGTTTCGATGAAGAAAAGGTGTCGGGATGGAATTCACGGCTGGCCTCTGTATTCAACCGCGGATTCTGGGACGGCAACTATCTGGGGCAGGAGCTTGGGGAGTGGAGCAAAGGGTACGGATCGAACGCCACAAAGCGGAAAATTTACATCGGCAAGGGCATGAACTATTTCAGCAAGCTTGGTGTTGCAGAGTTCCTGGTTGAATCCGGGCATCTTCAGAAAGGCGATCGGATATTGATTACCGGTCCCACGACAGGAGTAATTGAGTGGACGATTGATGAAATGCAGGTTGATTATAAAACAGTAGAACGGGTAGAAAAGGGAGAAAGCTTTTCAATACCGATCACTGATTTAATCAGACGTTCCGATAAACTATATAAAGTTGTGGATGCCAGTGAGGTAAAACTTCAATAATTAATACTTTCTTAGTTCTTCATTATACTTCTGCCTTATCTTTTGAAGGTCTTCTATACTCATATCCCTTGCAAAGATCCTAACTACCTCGGTAATCTCTTTCATATAGATTGCACCAAGTGCAGCATCGAAGCTAAGATCATCAAGGTTGTGTTTTATTGAAGTAGTGATCTCAATGAAAAGAGACCAGTTAAGGTGTGCAGGAATCTCAAGATAGAACATCAGGGGATCTTCCAGGTCCTTAAAGATACCATCACCAAGCTTTTCAAGTTCAAAATGCTTTTTTATCTCGATGATACCATCACCATGAATTTTCTTTTTCTTCATAAACTTGAGTCCCTCATGCATATAATGCTTCTGTAGCTCAGGGATGATTCCATAATTATTAAAATTACGAAGTCGAATACAGGTAAAAATGTCATTATTAATGCAAATCTCCGCAGGCGAACCGTCAAACCCGGGCTTGAAGTATTTGTGGATATTCTGTGTTATCCGCATAATCCTGATCGTTGACACCTTTTTCTTAAGGACCAGATAAGTTGCAGTGGGATTATAGCCGCTTGGCAGATTGCCCCCATGATATCCCGGAAACGGTTCGATCTCCTCAAGCACCAGGGTATTCTCAAGAGTATTATTATTGAGTGTCTCAAGTTTCTCCACCTTGGCAATGGAGCCCATGGTTTCAATTGTTTTGTTCATAGTCGTTGAAATTGAATGTAATTACACAAATATACGGTTTTGCTTAACAAACTCAAGGATAAGACCAGCCTTATCTGGGAGTGATATATCATCTTTCAGGGGAAGGTTGAAGACAAGGTCAGGCTCTCTTTTTCCAAGTCCGTATCTGTAAGTCTTATCGTAATAATGGAGGACGAGCTCAACGGTTTTCTGATAGTTACCCTCCTGAATCCCTTTGATTGCAAGCCTTGCAGTCTGATCACCGAGCCTGGGACTAATTTTCTGAACAGATGCACTGAGATCTTCTTTTGAGAAACCGGCATAATCTCTTACCAGGCGATCCACACGGTCTTTTGGTGTGACATCGAGAAAAATAAGTGGAGATGAACGAATATTACGATAAATCCCACCCGGAAGTGAATTTCTGCCAATCGTTCTGCTTTCATCCTCTATCCAGATTATACGGTTCTTATCCAGCCCGTTGAGAGCCGTGAATATATCATTTTCAAACTGTTCGTTAGTACCCTGTGATTTTTCCCCAAGGGATCCAAAGGCCGAGCCCTTATGATTCGCCATTCCTTCCAGGTCAAGGACCTGTTCGCCCATATTTTTTAGTGTCAACAATACATCCGTTTTACCGGATCCGGTAAATCCCCCGATAACAACAAACGAGAAGTCTTTATCCAGGCTGGGAAGAACATGGCGGCGAAATGTTTTATAACCTCCCTCCAGGACCATGCTTTCGAGTCCCACAGTCTTAAACAACCATGCCATACTGTCGCTTCGCATGCCACCCCTCCAGCAATGCACTAATAATTTCTGATCAATTGCAATACCGGAAGCCTGAAGCGCAAGCTTTTTCATTTTGGGACCGGCATACTCCAGTCCCTTAACAACAGCCTCCCTTTGACCCTTTTGCTTGTATATGGTGCCTACTCTTTTCCTTTCCTCATCTGAGAACAGCGGTATGTTATATGCCGAAGGGATATGACCCTGCATGTATTCTGAAGGAGTTCTTACATCGATTATCGGGAGGGTCTCTGAGTATTTCAGAAAAGCAAGTATGTCCAATCCCTTCTCCATAGGTTTCGGGTATTGGATGTCAGGATTTTGGAATAATTTTCAATAGAATTTTCCGAATGGAATCCTCAGCGGCGGGCTTAATAAGGTAATCGTCAAAGCCGGCTTTCATGGCGGATTTTCGGGCATCCTCATTCTCAACAGCTGTCAAAGCAATAATCGGAGCTTTGAAGCCATGTTTACGTATTTCAATTGCAGCCTGAACTCCATCCATTTCAGGCATAAGAAGATCCATAAAAATAATATCGAAATGTTTATCCCTGACCCGTTGAACTGCCTGTGCGCCATTCTCAGCCAGGTCTATATCAAGTCCAAGCCTTTTAAACAAACCCTGTATAAGCTTCCGGTTAAACAGATTATCTTCTGCAAGTAGAACAGAGATCCTGGGATTTATATTTTCAGTTCGAGGTATCTTGTCAAGTTCTCCTTTATCCAGACCCGGAAAGTGTTTGGAAAATATCTCAGCAAAAAGGTAGGGGTCAAAGGGATCTTCAAGGTAATAGTCGATTCCTGCACCCATTGAAATTGAGTAATGATCCTGTCTGTGTTCAGAATTGAGAAGGATCAGAATGAGATTATCATTAAGCTCCTTTCGGATAATCTGTCCAGCTATACTGAAGCCATCCTGTGTGGCAGAATTCATCAGAATAAGCATTTGAAGAGAAGCAGATTTCTCAGCGATTAACTCAAAGAGTGAATTGGTATTTTCTTCACGGTAAACAAGATACTTAAGCTTCAGTCCTGTATCAAGCAGGAACTTAAACCGGTCAGTCTCTGTTTCTTTTTCCTGTGAAACAACAAGGCATTCAATATCTTCAAATCGACCAATTTCATTGAAAACCAGATTTTCCCTGACACTTTCCGCCGGGAAAATATCCAGGGTAAAGCTGTACTTTATTCCGGGATGGTCCGGACTTGTTGAAATGGTAGATGGAGATTCAAGCCAAAGCTGGCCCTTCATAAGTTCTATATGCTGCCTGGCAATAGCCAATCTTCTATTGAATCCACTCGATTCTTCTATATGATTAATTTTTCCCCTGTGCAGATCATTCATCAGGGCTTCAATTTGTTCCTCATTCAATCCGGAGCCGGTATCTTCAACGTGGAATTCTAGTTTAAGAGGACCGGCACGCTGTTCAAGTACTTCACAGCTAATAAGGATTCTTCCCTCATCAGTTAATTCCAATGCATTATCAACAAGACAATTGATGGCCTGCCTGAGCCGGAAGGGATCGCCAACCAGCTTGTCCGGAACCTCATTCCTGACTTTGGTAATAATACTAACTGAAGAGTGATTGCGGTGATAAGGTTCAAGGGCAAGTTCCAGTTCCGACCTTAGGTAAAATGGAATTTCTTCTGTTACCACACCAGCAGCTTCCTTGCTTGCAAAATCGAGTGTGGCACTGATAAGGTTTGAAAGCAGCGTAAAGGATTTTTGAAGATCTTCATCCCTTCCTTCAGGTATGATTTTTCTTAACTGTGCAAGTGGAACAGATATTTCTTTTGCCATACTATCAAGCATCTCCACCCTGGCCAGTTCGGAAATTTTTTCCAGGTTCCTGAGGCTGTTCAGCTCACTTACATCTATAAGCAATACTATTCTGGAGTCGTCTTCCCCAACAACAGCCTCCCATTCCATTTTGTATATATGCCTTATACCGGATTTCCTGCGAACCATTAAAAGAATGCCATCTCCGAAAGTTCTTTCATATATCAAACCATTCACCGAGCCCGGAATATTATCGAGACCGAGCTCAGAATAGCTGACAGCATCTTCTTTTTCTTCTTCCATCAACATTGCCCTGCTTGCATGATTCATACTACGAATTCTTCCGTCGGGATTTAGAAAAATAATACCAAATGGTAAACTCTCAATAGTATTGAAAAGAGAATCTTCAGAGTATTTATGGGCTTTAATTTTTTTTGTCTGGACATTGGTTGCACGGAAGTGGATGTACAATAATATCACCAGCAGTAAAAGACTGCAGACACTAATGATAACTATCTTCATTAAGATAGACTGGAGAAAAAGATCAGTCTTTATAGAAAAAACTATTCCCATGTCCCGATTTACCAGGCGAACAGGATAATACACCGAAACTACCCGAGTTGAGATACTATCAATGGTAATGGTATGGACAAGGGATCCTTCTTCGATCTCCATTATCTTATCACCAATTTGTTTAAGGTCGGCGTCGGGTATTATGAGGACATTTTCAGCAGAAGAAATAAGTTCACCGTCCTCAGAAACCATCCATTGCCAAACCGTATGTTCCAGAGCGTATCTTTCAAAGACGGCATCCACAAAACGCTCATGGTTCAGATCTACAAGGATATTTGAACGGACGACTCCCTTATCGTCAAATCCGGGTATTGTTAACTTGAATTTCCCATCGTTTTCGAGCAGTTGATCCCTTTCCTGAAGCGGCACCTGCCGTTGAGATTCGTAATAATCGGAAACGAAATTATTTTTATTATCCAGGATGAGGCTGTAGACATTATTGAAGTTATCATATACTGTGATTTTATCAATAAGCTGGCTGTATCCGGTATAAAGCTTTTGCAGGTTAACAGATCCGCTCTGCTTGATTTCCTCATCCGTAAAAAGCCGTGTGAAATCGTTCTGGTATGGAATTGAGTTTAATTCATTCTCAAATCTCTGCCCTTCCTGCTCTATAGTATTACCACAAATCTGGGTCTGACTTGTAAGTAATTCTGTTTGAAAATCAAGCTGCTTGTTTAATATCTGGAAATAGAAAATAGTGTTGACTGCAACAAACAAAAAGACTGAGAATAGTATGAGAAAAAATTCCTTGTTCATTCAACTGTAAATTACCATAAACACAAATATAAACCAAATCCCCTCTCATCTGTATTTCGAGCTGTTTTTCTGCTCCTCTAACAGGTTAAGATAACTGTTGTACCTTGAAATACTAAGTTCACCGGACTCAATGGCCTGAATAACAGCACAATCAGGTTCATTAACATGTATGCAATTATTGTATTTACATTGTGCAGAAATCCTGAAAAATTCCGGAAAATAATGGAAAAGGGGCTCGTCTTCCATATCCGTTATTCCGAATCCCCTGATACCAGGGGTGTCAATAATATAACCCCCCACTTCAAGCTCGAACATCTCAGCAAATGTTGTGGTATGTTTTCCTGATTTGTGATAATCCGAAAGTTCAGATGTCCTGAGTTTAAGTCCCGGTTCAATTACATTGATAAGTGTACTTTTTCCTACCCCTGAATTCCCGGCCATTAATGTAACCTTACCTTTCAGCATGTCTCTTATGCTATCTATGTTTATACTTTCGGTTACTGAGCATTCAATGCAGTTGTATCCGATTTTGCCATAAATATTTTTCCAGTTCTCCAGAGTCTCATTTTCCTTGTCTCCATATAGATCAACCTTATTGATCAGAAGTACTGCAGGGATATTATAAGCTTCTGCTGATACCAGGTATCTGTCGATAAACTCGGGAAAGGTGACCGGATGGCTTACCGTAACCATCAGCATCAGAAGGTCGATGTTTGAAGCAATGATCTGGTGAGACTTGGAAAGGTTGGTAGACTTTCTGATTATATAATTCTTTCTTGAATCGACCCCGGTAATTCTGCCAAGTTTTTCACCTTTTTCAAGGGTAAATTCCACCCAGTCACCGACTACCACCGGATTGGTACTCCTTAGTTCCTCAAGCCGATACTTCCCGACCAGCTTGCAGTCCATATCGACTGATCCGGAAGCACGGACCGTATAAGTGCTGCCGGCAGATTTTATGACAAGTGCTTTACCTTCCATGATATAGAAACACAAAAGTAAATAATCTCCCTATCTTTGGCTTAAACGGATAACATCTTTTCAATGAAAAGGATTATTTCATACAATCTGAACGGAATACGTTCTGCAATAAACAAGGGCATACTTGACTGGTTAGAAGAGACTGTCCCTGATATTATTTGCATACAGGAAACCAAGGCTCAGCCTGAGCAGGTTGATACCGGAGAATTCCATAAACTGGGATACAAGGACTACTGGCATTCAGCAGAAAAAAAAGGGTATTCAGGAGTCCTGATATTTACACGTGAGGAACCTGATCATGTTGAAATTGGAATGGGAAATCCAGCCTATGATTCCGAGGGAAGGGTAATTCGGGCTGACTATGGAGACCTTTCGGTGCTTGATGTTTATATTCCTTCAGGGACCACAGGTGACATAAGACAGGAAATTAAAATGAAATTTCTCGATGATTTTCTGAATTATCTGACCGAGCTCAGAAAATCAAGGCCAATGCTCCTGGTATGCGGTGATTTCAATATTGCGCACAATGAAATTGATATTCATAACCCGGTCGGAAATAAAAAAAGTTCCGGATTTCTACCCGAGGAAAGGGCATGGCTTGATACTTTTCTTGCCAGCGGATTTGTAGATTCCTTCAGGCACCTGAATCCGGAAACTGTTAAATACAGCTGGTGGAGTTTTCGTTCGAATGCGAGGGAAAAGAATATTGGCTGGCGACTGGACTACCACATGCTGACCATCGAATTATCTGCCAGGCTTCGTGGTGCCGGTATTATAAATGAAGCTAAACACTCGGATCATTGTCCAGTCTGGGTGGACATCGAGATCTGATCCGGGAATCATACCCCCGGCTTCAGAAACTTTGGATTATCGTATGAGTTTCCTTATCAACCACATTTTTTTTCCGTACGGTGGGTATCTGACCGGGATATCTATCCAGGTTGCCTTGTTCAGGAATGACCTTTTGTATGAAAATGTTTCAAAGCTGTATTTCCCGTGGTATCTACCCATGCCACTTTTACCTACTCCGCCGAAGGGCAGGTTGGGATTTACAAAATGGATAACAGTGTCGTTTATGCCACCTGTACCTGACTGGGTGCTAAGGATAATCTTCTGCTGAGTTTTTTTGTTTCGGGTAAATATATAGAGAGAAAGTGGTCTTGGTTTACTCCGGATTATTTCAAGTGCTTCACCCAGGTCATTGTATTCCACAAGTGGAAGTATGGGACCGAAAACCTCTTCCTGCATCAGAATATCGTTGAGATCATTCACCTCGACCACCGTGGGTGCAATATATTTTTCAGCTACATCCGTTTCTCCCCCAATAATGATCTTCTTGCCTTTAAGTGTCTCTGCCAGGTGCTCAGTATTGGCCTGATTGATCATCCTGCCGTAATCCGGGTTGCTTTTAATATCAGAACCATAGGCTGATTGAAGATATTTATTCATCTCCTCTATCAGTTTATCCTTGATATCCCTGTGCACGAGGAGGTAGTCAGGCGCAACGCAGGATTGCCCTGAGTTTAATAATTTCCCCCATAGTATCCTTTTCGCAGCGAGTTCAGGGGAGGAATCAGGTTCAACTATTACCGGTGATTTTCCACCCAGTTCAAGAGACACCGGTGTGAGATGCCTGGATGCTGCCTCCATCACTTTTTTTCCTACCTGGGTACTGCCCGTAAAGAAAATATAATCGAACTGCTGATCCAGGAGGTACTGGTTGACCTGGCTTCCCCCTTCAATCAGTGATATATGTCCAGGATCAAAATTTTCAGAAATTAGTTTTTGCATTACACGGGTTGTATGCGCTGCATGCCTGGATGGTTTGGCCAGCACGCAATTTCCAGCCGCAACCGCTCCGATCAGTGGCATAAAGAGGAGTTGGAGAGGATAGTTCCATGGAGAAATGATCAGCACCCTGCCATAGGGCTGGTTTATATAATAGCTTCGGGCGAACCAATGGGCCATCGGCGTGTAAGCCCGCTGGGGACGAGACCATTTATTCAGGTTCCGTATCATAATCCCGATTTCCTGGATGGCCAGACCGTGTTCACTGGCATAGGTCTCAAATGGATGTTTACCAAGATCCTGTTTCAGTGCTTCTGTGATCTGCTCATCGTAATCCCAGAGCAGATGTTTAAGTTTACGAAGCGCATCAAGGCGAAAATTAGTATCGAGGGTGATCCCGGAGCGAAAAAAGTTTTCCTGCCTTTGAATAATCACCTGTATGTCAGAATCATTCATATTAATATATGGAGTTTTTATTCATATAGTGATGACCATAATGCTTTTGACAGGATAACATATCCAAGATCGTTTAAATGCAATCTGTCACTTTCAAAGATATTTTTATTAGGAGTTCCCTCTGCATTGAGCATGCCGGTTGAGATATCTATATAGTGAACCTTGTCGAATCGGGATGGCAGTTCTGCAAGCATCCTGTTTGCTTCCTGCATCTCCTTCCAGTTCCGCATCCGGGAAAGGCTTGGTTTAATTGACATAAAGTAAATCTCAGAATCCGGGATACGATCCCTGCATGCATTGATGAACTCTGTACATTCTTTAATGAATTCTGTGGGACTTGCTCCGCGTGCGATGTCGTTGTCTCCTTCGTAAATATATATCCTTGAGGGCTTGTAAGGAAATACGATCCGCTCCCTGTAGAAGTTCAGATCATTCATTGTGGATCCGCCGAATCCCCTGTTTATGAAGACAAGTCCTGGTAGGTCATTTTCCAGGTTATTCCATTTCCGGATAGTAGAGCTGCCTGTAAATAAAAATGCATTAGGGGGTGGGGGACGGAAATGATCCATTATTTCAAAGATCCTGATCTCATCTTCAAACCGGTTGGGTTCAGGAAGCTCCTCATAAGACCTGAAAAGAAGACAGTGTTCAATTCCAAAAAATGCACTATCGTTTTTTAGAAAGGAAAGGTTTGATTTTTCACAGCTTGCTTTTTTCAAAGGAATGACCCAGGACTGTGTAAACAGGTGATCATTTTCACTCTGGAGATTGAATTTTCTTTTAAATTCTCCTGCAATTACTTCAAGTTGTTTCCCCTTGGATGGTTTTTCAGACAATACTTTTAGGTGAAGCTTTTTATCATCAACAATATAGGCTCTAACCTCCGGTGCCGGTCTAGTAGTAAAAGACTGACTTAGTCTGACTTTGTGAAATGCATACGGATTTCTGTATGATTCACGTGCGGGAAACCAGGGCAGGCTGAAATTAGTGGAATCTTCCTCCCGGTCGGAATCGTTAAAATAGATCTGTACGGCGATATTCATCCCCGGCTCGGGCTTATTGATCCCCAGCATCTTTAAAGGGATTCTTCCCTCAATCCGGTATCCGTTTTTTGATAAGGATTTGCAGAATTCAGCTTCCGGGATCACGGATTTAAGTGAATCGGTTCTGCGGTGATCATAAAACATAACGGATGCAGTTGAACCCGGAAGCTCAAGTGATGGGCGCACTGATATCTGGATGATATCAAATGATCCTATTGAGGGACTTATAAAGAGTTCAATACCGTCTCCATTCCAGAATTTCCCGGGATCTTCATAAATCGAATCATCGTTTATCTCGGCCTGTATCAGCAATCCTTCCCTGTCCCATCCCAACCTGAATCTGGCATACATATCTAAAGAGTCGGGTGCATTCCCATATATATCAGATATAACCCGAATGGGAGAATAGGACTCCGGCCAGTCAACGAAATTTCCATCGATATGTGCATCATCCAAAAATGGAATATGCACAGAAAAATCCCCTTCCGATATTGTTTCAGATCCTGAACCACAAGCAGTGAAGAATATTAATGCTGAATTCAGAAGGCAAAGGATTATTCGCCTTATTTGAAGGGTAGGGATCATCTGATTTCTTCCAATTGTTTTTCAAGTGATACAATACTATTGCCTTCCTTTTCGGGTATGTGGCTCATTGCGTATTCTGCCATTGCAAGTATTGTGAAACTTGGGTTGACACCGATATTTCCCTGTATGACCGATCCGTCCACAACATACATGTTATTGTATCCATGGACTCTGAGACGGGGATCAACGACCCCGCTGTCCTTTTCGTCAGACATGGGACATCCGCCGAGTATATGGGCTGTGGTGGGCCGGTTGAAAAGCACTTCGAGAATAATGTTTTGAGCGATCCCTCCTGATTTTCGGGCATAACTTTCCATCACTTTTTGTCCGACATCAATATATGCAGGTACTTTTTTCTTACCCGTATTGTCGATAGTCATTTTACCACCGAAAATATTGTTTTTCCAGATCATACGCATTGCATTTTCTATATGCTGCATTACCAGAAAAATCACGAGATTATTTGACCACCGGAAATCAAAGAGCACTTTCAAAAACTTGTACGGTTGGCTTAAAGTGTTCCAGACAAGTATAAGAAAGCGCAGGAAATTGGACCTGGTTCCCCTTGCTGAAAGCGAATAAAATGCCTTTAATGCATTCGACCTGTCGGGGTATTTTACTATCTCGATATGGGTATTATCATCGGGATTAAATACTGAAGTTATGGCAAGTCCATTATTCATTTTCTGTGGAATGGACGAGACGGCGCATAATGTTTCAGAATTTGTCAGTATCCCATGTCCGAGCTGATCGGATAAACCCGGAAGAGATTTGTACTTAAATTTTTGTTTGAGCAACAGCTCCATTGTACCAAGGGTTCCCCCGGCAAATATTAATCCACCTCCTTTGTAGACAACGGATCGGCCGGGAAACAAGGATGTAGTGGACTTTGTATAGACCAGGTATTCACCATTTTTGTATTCAATTTTCTCGGCAGTGGTTTCGGCCATAATGCCGGCGCCAAATTTTTCAGCGAAATAAAGATAATTTTTATCGAGTGAGTTTTTCGAGTTTTCCCTGCAACCTACCATGCATCCGGCACATTCGGTACAGGGACTTCTCAGAGGACCGAGTCCCCCGAAATAAGGATCTTTCTCTTCTTTATCCTCGGAAAGATAAACACCAACCTGCACATTGTCGAAGGTATGGGACCTGTTCATTTCTTCCGCTACTTCTTTAAGCAGTTTGTCCTCAGGGTTCAGCCGGTTGTATTTATTACGTCCCATCATAAAGGCAGCAGTATCGTAAAATGGGGAAAGTACCTTTTTCCAGTCACCAAAAGCTTTCCAGGAAGGATGTTCAAAAAATTTATCAGGGGGATGAAAGAGCGTGTTTGCGTAGACGAGGCTGCCACCTCCGACTCCTGTGCCACTCAAAATGCTGGCATGACGGTTGAACGTAAGGTTTTGGAATCCAAAAAATCTCAATGAGGGCATCCACAGGTATTTTCTAAGGTTCCAGTTGGATTTTGGGAAATCCTCATGGGTATACCGTTTCCCCTTTTCAATTACCAGGATCGAATATCCTTTTTCTGCAAGGCGCAATGCTGCTACACTACCACCGAAACCTGAACCAATGACTATAAAATCATACACATGCTAAAAATAGCAAAAAACACGGGGACTTTATATCTGAAAGCCCCCGCGCTGTAATCACATGATGTTTGTGGGAAAGGAAATCTTTTAGAACCAGCCAAATTTAAAGGTTAGTGAGGCTCCTGGTCCAGACAGATCAGAGTTGCTCATCGGTTCTGAATACAATTCAGGATTGACTCCGGTGACTACCCGGTAATGTGCCCCAACACTAAGCCGGAAGAATCTTGTGAAATTCATTTCAAGCTCAATAGCGGGTTTGAATACAAAAACATTGTCTGTGGTATAATAGGTATAATCCTGACTCCGCTCTCCGGCGCTTCCCCATCCAATCTGTGCCGAAATGGTCGGATGCAACGGCCGGGCTGCCATAAAGGAATAACCGGTCCAGAATCCCCCGTGTCCGAAATCTAAGCGGTTGCCCCCGACAGAAATACCATTGGTAAGTCCCTCTCCATAACCACCAATAAAAAAATCTCCAAGAAGAACGGCACCGCCGCCACCCATCATATGGGCAAATTCGCCCCGCATGGTTGTAAAACTCATCGCGGGCCCTCCGAATCCACTGATTCGGATATTGCCTGAGAAGAGAGTCTGGATTTCGCTGTCCTGCGCTTTTAGTCCACTGAAAGACAGGGTAATAAGTACAAATGCAAATATCTTTTTCATAGGTATAGTGTTTTGTTATCGATCTTGTTAATTAAAAAGACAGAAGAAAAGAGCGGGGGTTGCATATAGGTGGATCAAATACGAATACCAATGATAACCATATCGTCGATCTGTTCAAGTATTCCCTGCCAGTCAGCCATAGTTTTCTCAAGGATATCTGCCTGATCCTGCATGGATTTATCCGAGATGTCAGTAAGGAGATTTTTAAAGGACTTGTACATGAATTTTTTCTCTCTTGGTCCACCAAACTGATCCGGATAACCATCTGAGAAAATGTATAATGCATCGCCTTCTTCAAGTTCTATTGTGTGGCTGGTAAAAGATGGCATAGTTTCATGAATGGATACCGGCATTTTATCTCCTTTGGTTTCCATGAGTTCTTTCTTGCGGATATGGTACAGGGGGTTATTTGCACCTGCAAATTGAAGAGTTTTGTTTTCACGGTCAATTATGCAAAGTGCCATATCCATTCCATCTTTTGATTCACTTTCAGCTCCCCTTTGTCCAAGTGCCTGGATAATCTCATTTCGCAGCTGATCAAGGATAATACTTGCATCGATCTGTTCCTGTTTATTGACTATATCATTAAGGAAAGCAATACCGAGCATGCTCATAAATGCACCAGGGACACCATGTCCCGTGCAGTCGGCGGCTGTAATTATTAGCTTGCCGCGAATAAAATTTGACCAGTAAAAATCTCCACTTACGATATCCCTGGGCTTGAAATAAATAAAGTGTTCGGGCAACAACTGGTCAAGGAATTCTTTAGAGGGGAGAAGAGATTGCTGAATTCTTTGGGCATAATAAATACTATCTTCGATTTCTTTTTTCTGATGGGAAATTTTGTCACGCTGCATAGTGGCAAGGTCTCGTTGAGCCTCAATCTCAATATTAGCAACTTCGAGTTCATGGGTTCTCTCCCTGACAAGTTGTTCCAGCTTGTTTTTCTGTGCTTCAATAGCTCGAACCCGGATCTTATAGAAAGACCAGGCACCGAAACTAATCAGAACAATAAGTGCAATCCTGAACCACCAGGTATGATACCAGGCCTTTTTAACTGTGAAATCATATTTCTGGGCATATCCCCAGATATTGTTTTTACCCTTGGCTTTGTATATGAATTCATATTTTCCAGCAGGAAGGTTAGGATAGTATGCTTTGAATTCGGGACCTTTGTGGTAGGATGAGTAATCATTTTCGACTCCCCTGAGATAGAATTCATATTCTATGGATCGTTCGTCTGAATATGATAAACCTGAAATTTCAAAAATCAGATTATTTTCAAAATGCCTGAAGATCTTTCCACTCTCTTTATCAATAGGCTCGCCATTAAGCATAATCCTTTCAATGTAACAAAGGGGAGTAAATGTGCGGGTAGCTTTTGCCCTCAAATTGAAATTTGACAATCCATGGTAGGTGCCGATCCATAGAAGGTCATTGGCATCAATAAACAGGTTTCCGACCGTAATCTCATTACCAGGCAACCCGTCTTTAGAATCAATGGTGAATTCTATTTCATTATTGGAGATATTGTAATATGAAAATCCATTATTGGTACCCAGCCAGAGATAGTTTTTATTCTTTGCGGGGACTATTGCCTTAACCACAGTATTATCACCAAGTACATTTTGTTTCTGGTACTCACCATCTTCAAATTTCCACAAGCCGCAATCACTTCCCATCCATAATACATCATCAGTATTGCACATATTCCAGATGTTGCAACCAATTCTTTCAATGGTCCGGAAATTCCCATCATGGAAGTCCACTATTTCATCCTTATTTCCACCAATAATTGTCCCATGCAAATCGATAAGCTGATAGATGTTTGTAGTCTGTTTGTTTTCAATTACCTGAGGATCAGACCTGAATTCATTCATATAGTAAACGACCCCACTCAGACCGGTCAGCAGGAATATCTCACCATTTTCAGAAACAGTAATATTTTCAATACTCAGCAGATAATTTGAAAATTTACGTCGCCGGACAACCTGCAGGGTATTGGCACTGATCTCGTATAATCCTTCGGAGGATGCCGCCAGGATGTTTCCGGAAGGTAGTAGGGTAGCACAGAATTTTTCAGTCTGAGAGGAAAGTTTTGATGAGAAATTAACAAGGTTATCGCTATAATAATATATGCCATTATTGGAGGCAATCCATATCCTTCCATATTTGTCTTCAAAAGAAGAGTAGATATAGGAATTAATTGTATTCGGATAAAAATTCCGAAGTCCCCTTTTATTAGTCAGTCTCTGCAGTCCACCAGAGAATCCGATCCAGATATTATCTTCAAGATCGACCCAGAACGAAAGGATATTATTATTGTTCAGGCCAATTTCCTTCTCATACTTAATGGCTTCCTGGTCAGTCGAGAGGACCTGAAGAATTTCTGAGTCAGAAATCAGCCAAACTGATCCGAAGCTGTTCTGGTAAATACCTTTAATGATCGCGCCTGAAACATCCAGACTTTTATTCAGCCTTCTTTTTCTATCTGGAAGCTGTCCCGATCTAAAATCCCCTCGGCTTGATATGAACAGTCCATCCTGGGTTGAGATCCAGACACTGTCATTCACATCGATAAAAATGGAATAGCAATATTCATCAAAAACTCTTGTAAGGGTATTATCGGCCAGGGAGTAAATAAAGATACCCTCCGAACTTGCAATGTATTTATCGCTGGTTACGGGATCTTCGCTGATATCGTAAATATTGTCCGGCAGTTCAGGCCATGAATCATTAAAGTGAGTCAGGTTTGATTCGGGATCAATTAGGTAAATGCCATCGTCCCCCAGCAGCCATTTGGTATCATAGCTGTCTATAAAAATATTATTGAACGAGACCTCCTCCAGAATATTATCCACGATGCTATCCTCTTCAAATACTGCTATACCTTTTGAAGTAGCAAAATACATTAGTCCCCCTGTATCCTGCTTTATATCAAGAACGGTATTGTCAACAAGACCATTATTAGTATTCCATACCTTCATTTCACGACCATTGTACTTTACAACCCCTGAGTTTGTACCGAACCACATATATCCCTTCTTATCCTGGTAGATAGAAAATATATCTTCCTGTGGAAGCCCATCCTCAACACCATAGAGAACATAGGGAAGCTGTCCAGTCTGAAATCGTTCATAATAGCTGCTGATGAAGTCTTCCGTGGTTTGAAGGGTTTGTCCCCTCATCGCTTTTATAAGGATATTAATCAATCCCTTTTCTTCGGATCTTTTAATGAATTCTTCAAGGGCCCACTTTAATTCAGGCTGGTCTTTCCTGACTGCCCATGAAACTACAAGTTCCCCAAGCGGTAATTTAACTTCCAGTTCAGGATAATCAGAAAGTTCGAAGAATGCATTATAAATGATGGTATAATCTGCTTTCCCGTCCTTGATATCACTCAGATAATCATTTACCTTGGCAAAATAGAAACTGTCAATCCCGTTCTCGAGAAGAATTTGTTCATACACTGTTTGACTGGAGGTTACTCCATACAGGTTTTTTAAATCTTCAATACTTCTTATCCTGGTATCCTTTTTTGCTATTACAGTATATTCAGAAGGGTATATACCCACCAGTTCAACCTTGTTTGTTCTCCAGTCAAGAGGAGCAATTACTTCGCATGCCACATCATAATAATTGAACCATTCCGGGGTGTAAGAACTATCCCTTACGACTTGCCCATCATCAGTTTCCCAGTATTTGGCAAAATATGGGGTTATCACAAACTCCATCTGTACGCCCAGAAAATCTGCAAACTCCTCAGCAAGGGCATGCATGAGTTGTTTAGGTCCACCCTCCTTGTAAACGAAATTTCTTTCCCTCAGGGCCACAACAAGTTTTTTGGATTCAAGGATCTCGCCCAGATCCCGGTTAAGCAACTCAAGGCGCGAATTCTTCGATATTTGCTGAAAATAAGATGAATACGTAACGCCGAACATATCGTTGAAGATTCTGTCAAGCACACCATTGTTTGAAATAGTCTCAAAAAAGTTTTCTATTTCTTCACGAAGGGAATTTCCCTTTTCAACGGCATATGCCGTTTTACTGACGGCACTTATAGGTATTCCTATCTTAAATTCATTGTTATTATTGATCCTGAAATTCAGAGCTTCATCTGCATCCAGAACGACTCCCCATACGTCACCGCTGGTAAGAAGGTTTTTTGCATCATCTGAGTTCTCCGTTAAAATTGTTGTAATTCCACCACCGATAGATTCGTTTATTTCCGATATCCGGCTTTCGAAGCTTGTTCCCCGCATCATGGCAATGCTTTTCCCTTTTAATTCCTCATAGTTTTTCGGAGCGTCGCCCTCCTCGCTGATCATGATCAACTCAGCCGAATAAAGGGTTTCTGAAAAGCCAAATATTTTTTTTCTCCACTCGAGGATGGAAAATGTGCTGAAAATTGCATCAACACTTGAGAAGATTTCCGGGGTATAAGAAACCTCCGGGTTGGTTTTGAGATCATCCGGAATTTTACCATTGATTTGGAATGCCTGGTCCCATTCTATTGTCACCTCTTCAAGTTCAACATTAAGGTAGCGTGCGAATTCAATGGCAAGGGGATAGTTTATTGTATTATAATCGGTTTCTGTAAAAGCAATACGGATCTTACCGCTCTTCTTAATTTCATCCAGGTCCCTCGCATTTGCAGGAAATAGACAAAAAATAATAATAACAAAAGCGATAAATGGTCTCATTTTCAGCCTGAGGGATTTCAGCACTAAAGATACAAATATAAGGCTGAAATACAGATGCAGTGGGACCTAAGTCTCAAGATAGGTTTTAAGTGCCCCAAGGTAATATTCCTTCCAGCCGATTTCGATGTTTTCAAAGGCATCGTCGGGAATATTGGAATGATTTAGTTCGATCCTGGTTTTACCTTTTTCTTCAAACAATTCAATGCGTACATGTGATTCGGCTTCCTGGTCACCGAAGTCCCAGATTTGCTCAAGAAGTGAAGGAGACTCCAGGGTTTTAATCCTGCCTGTGATATCACCATCAAACATAGAGAATTCAGTGTCCGGCCTGTTATCCATTACGGTCTGGTATCCGGACCATAATTCGATTGTAAGTGGATTGGTAATAGCGTTGTAGACTTCTTCACGTGGGACTTTGATATGAATGGTTTTCTTAAGGTCTTTCATGATAACGGGTTTTATTCGTTTGGATTATTTGCTTTAAATGCCATAATAAAAATAAGAACCGCCAGGACAATGGATAGAACGGCAACAAAATTATAATTACCAAATTGACTTAAAGAGAGGCTGAAAAAATACGGACCTACTGCAGAACCAATTACAGAAAGACTAATTGAAGAACCTGATATAGCTCCCAGGTTCTTTAGTCCATAAAACCTGGGCCATGTAACAGCTATAAGCACAGTGAAGAGTCCCCAAACCACCCCGTTCCCGATGATGATCAACCAATAGGATGCATCCGTCCCTCCCAGGAAAATAAGACCAATACTCGTTGTCAGCATTCCCAGCATAAACAGCATCAACAGATATTTCAGCCGGATAAAATCACTTATATACCCACAGGCAAATTGCACTACAATCGCAATAATGGAGGTAGGAATGAAAATTCCCAGGGCCATTTCCTTACTCATTCCGGCAATCTTAAAGACCGATTCAATATGGAATATCAATCCGCTGATATAAAATCCCGAAAGGGCGATCCCGGCAGTAAATCCCCAAAAAGCCCAGGTTCTTCTTGCCTCTGAAAGGCTGTAATCCCGATCAGGAAGACTGGGGGGTCTTTTGAATTTTTTATTGTTGAATCGGGTGCCATCAGCGACCAGGCCGCAATCCTCAGGATTATCCCTGTAAAGGGTCAGGAGGACAACGACAAATCCGACTCCTATGACTATACCCAGCAATAACCATGTTCCCTGCCAGTTATATCGGTCGATGATCTGGCTGAATATCTTCGGGGCCATAGCAAATCCGAATGCTGAAAAAATGCCAAGGACCGCATTGGCCAGTCCCCTTCTTTTATTAAACCATTTCATAACCATATTCCTGGAAACCATGGTTAAAAGACCCTGTCCAAAAAAGCGTATTCCCCAGAAACCGATTATAAGAATTATAAAAGTTGCCAGTGCAGCAGACATTTTCATCCTGGAATTCAGGAATTCGACGAAAGATTCTACCCGGGTCAGATATAGCAGCATAAATCCAAGCATTCCTGCTGCAATCAATGCCAATACCCTGGCCCCATATTTATCATAGAACTTCCCTGCCCGGGTAATGAGCAACCCTGATGCTACTGTTCCGATAAGGTAAGCCAGGCTGAGGTTGTCACGGTTGATCTCAAGGTCCCTGAGCAGGCTTTCAGTGAAAATTGATACACCGATCGTCTGCCCCGGCAGACTCATTATTATACCAAGAGTACCGACAGCAAGAATGATCCAGCCATAAAAGACTGGAAATTTTGCAGGAGCAAAGGGTCTGTTGGGGTGGTTCTTCATCAGGACTATCTATGTATGGAAATGCTCAAGTTTTTTATTGACATACCTGGCAACGGATCCGGGAAGTGTATCAACGATAATCGCACTGGAGGGCTTCCTTGGATCGTATACGATGGTTTCATGATGTTCCTCGGAAAGGTTTCGGATCATATGGGATCTGACTGAAAACACCTGTGTCTTGTTCTGTCCTGTTGAATATTCATAGGTGAGATTATATACTGTTTGCTCATTCACATTCAGGTTTGTTGGTTCTGCATGAATGAGTTTTCCTTTTGATGGAATACCGGCGATAAGGATCTTGCGCTCCTGTCTTGTTTTGCGTATTGAGGGATAGAGGAAAAAGAATCCAAACAGAAGTCCCCCGATCCCACCAAGAAACATAATCTGATCATAGTTGCGTCGGTCTTTCCCGGTAAAACGTGAGACCTCCGGATACTCTGTCAGATATTCAACCTGGATTTCCTTCCCGGAAGCATAACTCTCAGCATACTCAAGGAAGGATCCGGATACCGGAGCATTTCCATCGACGGAATAGGAATAGTAATACTCGAAGAGAGGATTGTCATCAACGGTATAGGGAGTTGGTTCGCACGCTGTAATGTATGCTACTGCAGGAGAAAAATCATCTTTATCTGCAAAGAGAATTTTCCAGTTTAGCTGAAAACTGAAATATACAATGAAAGCAAGACCAATCAGGGCAAACAGAAAACCAATGATAAAGGAACTTCTGCCAAAATTATGTAACAATCTTATCCTGAGTGGGATAAACATAGTATTATGTCTGGAGATAGGGATCTAATATAGGAAATAATTTGAAACAGGGCGTATTATGAGAAAGAGAGAAGGGAGGCTGTCCCGGGAGACAGCCTCCGGTATATTATGGCTTTGACAAACCATCCCTTTTAAGGAGTGGTTCAATAGAAGGCTCACGTCCCCTGAATTTCTTGTAAAGTTCCATGGGATCATCAGAACCTCCTCTTTCGAGGATGTTTTCACGATACAATCTGGCAGTTTCGGCATCGAAAAGTGACGTCTCCTGAAAGGCGCCGAATGCATCTGCGTCAAGAACCTCCGACCATTTATAAGCATAGTATCCGGCAGAATACCCACCGGCGAAAATATGGCTGAAATAGGTACTGCGATAACGGACCATAATCTCTTCGATCAATCCCAGTTCATCAAGAGCATTTGACTCGAATTCATTTACATCTGTCTTGGTAGCTTCTTTCAGGGTATGCCAGTTCATATCAAGAAATGCGGCGGATAGATATTCAAGGTTTGTAAATCCCTGGTTAAAATGCCCTGCTTTCTGGATCTTCGCGATAAGTTCATCAGGAATGGTTTCACCCGTTTCATAATGCTTGCCGTATATTTTCATCACCTCTGGCTCAGCACACCAGTTTTCCATGATTGAGGAAGGCAGTTCAACAAAGTCTCTGGAAACCGAAGTACCGGAAAGAGTATGGTAATTGCAGTCAGACAACAATCCGTGAAGTGCATGTCCGAATTCATGGAATATGGTGCTTGCCTCGTCGAAGCTGAGAAGAGCGGGTGCATCCCCTGTAGGTTTTGCAAAGTTAAATACATTGGTTATCACGGGAGTAACCATCTCTCCGTTTTCCCGGTATTGTTTACGGAACGAGCTCATCCAGGCACCACCCCGTTTACTCGGGCGTACAAAGAAATCCATATACAAAACACCAATATGAGATCCATCTGCCTCTTTAACTTCAAATGCCTGGGCCTCCGGGTGGAGTTTCGGGATATCGGTAAGCGGAGTGAATGTTAGTCCCCAGAGATTATCAGCAACCTGGAAAGCCGCATCTCTTACATTCTCAAGTTTAAAATAGGGACGAATTTCCTCATCGTTAAGATCGTATTTGGCCATTCTTACCTTTTCTGCATAATACCACCAATCCCAATTCTCGAGTTTTATATCTCCGCCCTCCTTGTCAATCAGGGCCTGCATATCTCTCACTTCCTCTATTGCCAGAGGCAATGCTGCATCCCATATGGGTCTAAGGAGATTGTATACATTTTCAGGCGTCTTGGCCATGTTCTTTTCAAGAATGTAGTGTGCATGAGTTTCATAACCGAGCACCTTTGCTTTCTCCAACCTGAGATTGACAATTTCATTTAAGATTTCCTTATTGTCATTGTCATCATTGTTGTCACCCCGGTTGTAATATGCTTTATGTAATATTTCACGAAGCTCACGTTTTTCGGAGTACGTAAGGAAAGGATACATGCTGGGTCTCTGGGTAGTAAAGAGCCATTTTCCTTCCTGGCCATCTGCCTTGGCTGCACTTGCCGCCGAAGCAATTACATTTTCCGGTAGTCCGGCAAGATCTTCTTCATTCTCAATATAAAGCTTAAATGAATTGGTTTCATTCAGGACATTCTTTCCAAATTTCAGGGAAAGAACGGCCAGCTTGGAGTTTATCTCACGTAGTGTTGTCTTGTTTCCTTCACTGAGGTTAGCACCGCCGCGAATGAAATTTTTATACACCCGGTCAAGAAGGGATGACTGTTCGGTATCCAATCCAAATTTATCTTTATTATCGTGTACGCTTTTTACACGTTTGAAAAGTTCCGGATTAAGATTGATATCATCCCTGTGGGCGGAAACCATAGGTTCAACCTGTTCGGCAATTACATCAAGCTCATCACTTGTATTGCTGCCTTGATACTGGCCAAACACATTTTCAACCTTTGTCAGGAGTCTCCCGGATTTATCGAGTGCCTCAATTGTATTGTTGAAATTTGGTTCTTCGGCATTGTCTACAATTTTCGCAATTTCCTGTTCCCGTACTTCAATTGCCTTCTCATAAGCCGGAAGGAAATGGTCCAATTCAATAAGATCGAAAGGCGGAACCTGGAAGGGGGTTGAATATTCACTGAAGAATGGATTCTCTGAATCTTTCATATCATTGCCTGTTTGATTACAGCCTGCTGCCAATAATATTGAAACAGCCAGAACTGGTATTAGTCTCTTCATGATTGGTTGATTAGTTAATAGATGATTGAAATAAGCCCCAAAAATATAATTATGTTCTGATATTATGGTTGTTGGGGGACTGTTTTACAATACATATTATAATCATACAAGCCATCTCAATTTATTGTGGACCGACCAACGAGGTCAGTTTACCCACAATGTCAGCTAGATTGATTCTGTCTCTACGACTTTTGCCATGATATCCGCATATGGAATAAGCAGATATTTTTTGCCCTCAAACTCAGTTTCTGTTCCGGAATATTCCTTAAACAGAACTACATCTCCAAGAGAGATCTCTGCATTTTCAATATTGCTCAGTCCCACAACAGCAGCAGTCTTTGGTTTTTCTCTTGCTGTATCCGGGATTATAATTCCGGAAGCAGTTGTTTGTTCTGCGGCTTCGTCGGTTATGTCGAGAAGTACATTTTGATTAATGGGTTGTAACTCTTTCATTATAAATATATTAAAGTGATGATCTTTTTTACTCCTGTATTTCAAGCAGGCGGTTGATTTTTGTTTTATCAAATCCGACAATCATTTCTCCCCCGATCAATGTCTGGGGAACACCCTGTTGTCCGCTTCTGCGAACCATCTCCTGTGCTGCGGATTCATTTTTTGAAACATCGATATCCGAATAACGGATATTTTTTTTATTCAGGTATGATTTCAGTGTTGTACACCATGAACATGTCGGGGTTGAATAGACGGTAACCTGCTTTATCTTTCTACCCTCCTTTTCGGCTTTGGCTACATAGGCCGCATTGTCAAACAGGCCTTTGTAGTAGGATGCATCGTGTGCTCCTTTGTAGGAATTCTTCAATTCACTGCCTGAGAATTCAAGCAGGGTTGGAGCAGAACTTATTGAATATTCGACATGGATATCCCGCACAAAGCTTACATCAGTGGTAAATATCCCGATATCATTCGCCTCTTCAGATGCCTTCCCAAGATTATCAAATGCCCGGTCGCTCTGCTCTGAACCTTTTTTATAGATCAGAAGAAATGAGCGTTTTTCCGATGCCAGCTTAGTTTGCAGTTCTTCAAATGATTTTACTTCAAGATTATCCATAATATTATTAATTAAAGTATTCAAATATACAGATACGTTAACATTTACTGTGCCAAAAGGGATACAGGGAATTTTTGTCAGCCTGTCTGCAAACTTGTCAGTATTATGGGAATACTCTTTGGCGGTAGATTCTGATTCCTGCAGCAAGGAACACGAGATGATATACCAATGCAATCAGGTAATTCAGATGGTATGGAATGACGGAAAAACCAGGATCAAACATTTTGAAGATCCAGTATACCGGAATCAGCCCAAGGACATATTCGTACTGACCCTGTATAAAATAGCTAAGAGCGGGAAGGAACAATATAAAATTCAGTCCCTTCATCCATGTGGCACCTTCAATCTTATTCCGGGCAAATCCCACAATAAACAGGCTCATTACAGGTGCTGTCAGACAAATGGGTATGGAGGCAAGAAGAATCTTTACGAGAGGCCATTCGAGAATCCCGGTTGTTGCAATCAAGATAGTTATAAATGTGTATGAAACGACAGTTATGAACAGAAGGCGGATCAGAATAAACTCCATTGATGAAACAGGCAGAATCCGAATAGCAGTTACCACATCCTGATCTTTTTCATCAAGCATGATAAAGGAATATATGAAAGCGGGAAACACTGCGGTCACAAGACAGAAAGTTCCCAGCAGCAGACTAGAATAGGGTTCAACCGCAGGAAAAATTTTGGTTAGAGCCGGGAGACCGAATCGCAATAAGGCAATAAATATCAGGGGAACAGCAAGCATCACATAGAGAATAGGATCCCTGAAGATCAGCTTTGTGTCATTCTGAATATAGTGAATTATCCTGCTCATGAATTACTTGATATGATAATGTGTCGACGGAAAGAATATGCTGCATATGAATAACTAAAAAGCAGGCAAATTGGAAGGTAGACAAGAGAATAAACCAGGTCGGCAGTTCCTATGGAATGAAAAGAACCCCAGATAAGATTCAGTGTGGCCTGTGTTGGAAGCAGATATAGAATCCAGCTATTCGTCAGTCCGAAAAAGTTCAGAAGAGGCAATGCCAATGGAGTGAGGAACATGGGTACTATTATAATGTACTGGTTGAAAGTCTTAATCCTGGAGGCTCCTGCAAAACCAAGAAGTGTAACGATGGCAGAGGTTAGGAAAACGGAAGATATAAACAGGATATAGTTGAATCTGATACCATGACCGGCCATTGCCATTGCCAGGGCACAAACCGTGGCAATGAGTCCCAGGCTAATCACTTTGGAGAAGAGGTATTCCGGGATTCTCAGGGGACTAACCACTATCGCATCGAGGGTGTTTGATCCTTTTTCAAATAGCACGAGTGCGCCAATAAAAATATATCCAAGCATGGCGGGATCTGTAAATATCAAAAGGATAAGGATCTCGTCAAATACTCCCTTGACCAGTAATTTAAAAATGGCGATGTAAAGTACTGTTACGATTACGGCAACAGTCAGGATCTGGTATTTAACCTGCAGCCGAAGATCCCATAACACTGCACGAAACAATCTCCCCAAATTCATATCACACAAGATTTTTCCCTGTGATTTTAATAAAAACTTCATCCAGGCTGGCTTCCTGGGAATGTATTGATATCACCTCGCAGTTTTTAACAATTTCAAGAAAACGTGAATCCTTACCCAGATTCGCAATAGGGAACTCCTCAACTTTTGCGGCTCTCCCGTTTTCTGAATATTCTACCCTGACCTTTGGTTTTCCATGCTTGAGTTTTAATTTTTTTGGAGTTTCGGTAATCATAAGTTCCCCATCAACAATAAATGAAATCCGGTCGCATAATTCATCCGCATCATGCATATTGTGTGTGGTAATGAATATAGTTTTTCCCTTTGCTTTCTGATCGAGGATAATATCTTTTAGTATTCTGGCATTCACCGGATCAAGTCCCGAGGTAGGTTCATCAAGAAAAAGGATATCCGGGTCATGCATCAGGGCGCGAATAAAATTAAGTCGGACGTAACTACTCAGGTCTCAAAGGCTAAGTTTTAGTTTATGAGAATCAAAAAAAGTAAATCCGTTTTTATTACAGGTGTCGAAGATGGATCGGATTACCGCATAGGATTGT
>SDBV01000538.1_pt1 | contig 54619 bp, 55 predicted proteins | sample 2277081 | NCBI WGS metagenome assembly SDBV01 (sample SAMN10402039, study PRJNA504765) | marine sediment metagenome | isolation source: marine sediment core GS10_PC15, 223 cmbsf | place: Arctic Ocean: Southern Knipovich Ridge | collected 2010
GTTTATAGGGGTTCGACTCCTCTCACCCCAGCCATTTGGCCGGTCCCATCGTCTAGTGGCCTAGGACATAGCCCTCTCAAGGCTAAGACACGGGTTCGACTCCCGTTGGGATCACCAATGAAATCAAGGGGTTGCGCATTGCGTAGCCCCTTTTTTATGTCCTGATGTAGAAGATTCCATGATTCAAGTGATAAGTCTTTATTTACATCGAGGCGTTCTATGAAAGGACTTAGGAGGTGCAGCTACCTGAGGCATGTAAGCCTTGCGAGATTGAATTGGCAGCTTGTGGTAACTTATAACTGTCTGCAAAACTGGGGCAACTTCAGAATCATAACGCGTGGTGTGTTATATGAAATATAAAGAGGCTGTACAGTTTTCTTGGCAAGATGATACCAATGGAGTTCAGAAGAGCACTTGAAAAACAGGAAAAGGATGCTGCAATGGATGAGGACTCTACTCTGGTTACGACCTAACTAATAGGGTCAGCAAGTATGAGGTAAAATCATGATTATGAACCTTGCAAAGGCAGTCTCAAAATATAATCGCAACAGAAAGTGGGAAACCTTTCTTAGTGAATTTTCTCCTGCTATGGATTTGAAAGTCCTTGATGTGGGGTATTCATCGGTAGAAGAAGCGCCACGAACTATAAGTAACTATCTAGAAAAATATTACCCATATCCTGATATGATAACCGCACTTGGGATTCAGGACCCCACGATATTTCGTAAGCAGTATCCTGGGGTAAAAGCTTTGCAATATGATGGAGGGACTTTTCCCTTTAAAGACAAGTCGTTTGATATATGTTGGTCAAATGCAGTTATAGAACACGTGGGAAACTTAGAACAACAAGTGAATTTTATTAAGGAAATACGCAGGGTATCCAAGAGTGCATTCGTGACAACTCCGAACCGGTTCTTTCCTGTGGAGACACATACGCTTCTCCCATTGCTACATTATTTACCAAAGACAGTATTTGATAGAATCCTTATTTGTATTGGCAAGGAGTGGGCTACAGGTAATTACATGAGCCTTCTGTCAGAAGGCTCAATAAGAAGTATTATGAGAGAAGCTGAAATAGAAAATTACAGATTAATCAAAAACAGAATCATAGGAATACCTCTCGACTTTGTTATCTTATTCTAAGGCGGTGTTACTTGTGAATAACCTGTTTTATCCTTAGTAAAGGTATCAATTTATTAGTACTAGAAGACAAGGGCACATTATCATTTGAGACTAATGTTTATTGCGGTGTTTGGATTAAACATATACGCAGGAAGTGGGCATTGAATAGATATATCAATGTCTGCTGTTTTTCAGAATCTTGTTGTAAAAGTCGCCGGTGTCCTTGCCGATAATGCTCCAATCATGTTTTTCCCTTACGTACTCATGTCCATTTTGAGCGAGCTTGACTGCAAGGGCCGGGTCCTGGATCAGTTTATGCATGCATTGCGCGAGGGAGTCAGGGTCCTCAGTCTTGAAAAGGAGTCCGTTCTCCCCGTTTGTAATCATTTCTGACATACCATCCAGGTCGCTGGCAATTACCGGTTTTCCATAGCTCATGGCCATCAGGAGGACTCCGCTTTGATATATCCTCTTGTATGGCAGCACCACCGCGTCGCACGCGTAGTAATAATTGTCCACATCATCCAGTGGCACATACCCAATGTGCAGGACCACGTTATCATGCAGACCTAGCTCCTTGATAAGCGCCTCATAATATGAGATATCGTCTTTCCATATTTTGCCGGCAACCACAAGCTTTGCTTCCGGTGCGCTTCTTGCCACAATTGAAAGTGCGCGTATGGCAATGTCCAGACCCTTTACCTTCTTGATCTGGCCAAAGAAAAGGAAGGTCGGGCAGTCCTGAGGTATCTTGAGGCGTTGCCGGGCTTCCTGTTTCTGTATTTCATTGCCGATAAAATCCAGGTAATGCCCATGGGGGATGACAGCTATGTTGCCAGTCTTATGCCCTATGAGTTTTATGACCTCGGCCCTGCTGGTCTCGTTATGTACTATTATCCCGTCCAGGCTGGAAAGGAGTCTCTCGGCAGGCGCCTTGTCCCTTTCCTTGTGGAATGACTCTACATCGTGGATGGTCGCTATGACCGGAGACCCCCATCTCTTTGCAAACCATACGCTGAGTTTCTCCAGAGGGCTTGTATCGAAAAAGTGTAAGTGCACCACATGGGCCCCGAAGCTTTGGGCATCCTTCATGGTCTTTGCAAGTGCCATGACCCACCTTACAGCCCTCAGGAGCTTTGGTGCCCCTCCATATACTCCCCTGAAGGTTTCGCGCACCTGGATGTCACCGGGAGCCAGCGGGCCAGCCAGCGAGGTGTAAAGCCTGACTTCATGTCCGGCATCAAGCAACCCCCTGCATAGGGAGAAGTCATAATAATCCATTCCGCCATGGGCACAGACAGGTTCTATCATTGCTATTTTCATGGATCTTTCTCGTCCTTTTATATTTGATCCGTAACGCTTTGAGCAGGCAAGATATCATTGTCCTTTTTATTTATCGCAACGACTATAATGCCGGAACAGTACCATGAAGGAGGGAGGATAGTCATAATACGAAGAATAATCCTACCAAGCTTGTTTAATTCAAAATGTGAACCATTTGTTTGCCTGAGAAAAAAGAAGTCTCCCCACAAGCCAATATGTCTGTTCTTCTCGTTATTATTGTAGTCATCAATACCTGTGTAAATTATTTCAAATCCAGCATCTTCTATGTATCTGGTCAATTCATTTTTTGTAAAACGGTATTCCCAGAAATACTTTTCTTTACCTAATAAACATATTATATTAAAGAAAATATCTCTGATAATATGACTGAATAGCCTTCTTAATATGTTCAAATATGGGGTTGTGATAAATGCTACGCCTCCAGGTTTAAGTATGCGTTTTGCTTCATATAATGCAAGTTCAGGGCCTTTTTCAAAGTGTTCAATGACACCCAGTGATATGTATGCATCAAAGGAGTTGTCAGGAAATTTTAAGCATGTTACATCTCCAAGTTCAACGGATACGTTCGAATCTAATTCTTTTGCTTTTTTTACGACCTCAGGATAGTACTCGATGCCAGTGGGCTTGTGTCCCTTCATGTCTAACCATTTACACCATGCTCCAAGGCCACATCCTCCTTCAAGGACGCTTGAGCTTTCGAGCAAATAATTATTAAATACATCAAGGATTGTACGATTATGAAAACTTTTCAGCTCGTCTTCAATGCTACGCAAGTCCCATTGCGTCAGCCCTTGGTCAATATGTGTTTTGCGGGAGAATAATTTATAGCTCATGAGGATCACCGTATGATGGAAGGGGAGTTATTTTATTGAAGGTATTCATTGAAGTATAACCCTGTATTTTGAAAGTGAAATAATTCAAGTCAGGTTTACCCAGTCGGGAGCTTTTTGTCTGTTCGTGACCATTTCAGCAAGAGCCTTATTGTATGGCCTGTAGTATTCTGTTAGCATTAATCTGGTGCTATCAGACATGTCTGCATACCCTTTTCTCTGCATGTTCAATTTTTTGTAGGCTCCAACCATTAGGTCCTTAAGATAAGGGCGTCTACGGAGGAGTCTCTCAAGCTTCTTATTTGCAAACATGGCAAATCTGTGAAGAAGATTTATCCTGCCTGAGAACGTCGCGTTTATCCGTAGGAACGCATAGTTTGCATAGAATTCACTGTTTAAGTCCAAAAACTCACAAAGCTCTTCCATGAAGGCCAGAGTGTTCGTCTTGAGGTTTTCATAGAACATTATCTTAATGGAATCAGGTTTGAAATGTTCCAGATACTCATAAATTAGTTGTGAATATCTTCCGGACTCTAAATAAGTGAGTTGTTCTTCTTCAATATCCATTGCTGAGGCAGGCTTCTTTCCAGATGCATATTCCAGGCATTTGTCAGCAAATTCGTCAAAATCAATATTTTTGTCTATTTTCAACGTCGCAACACTGCTGCTATAGTAGGAATACAGGCGCTCTGCAGGGTTGCGGAGAATGAAAAGAAGTCTGATGTCAGGAGAAAAAGAGAATATTCTTTCAGCTATTGTCCTGCCCCCGTCAAGGTAACCTGCAGAGCCTTCGAAAACGATTTTGGAGACTGCTGGACAGTGGCGGAAGTAAGAGGAATAATTGACAATGTCCACTTCTCTATTGCCAGTGTACTCATTTTCAAAAAATGCGGTCTCTTTGACTGATGAGCAGCAGACATCTGGGTGCTCACTGAGATATCTGAATATTGATGTCGTTGCAGCCTTTGCAGTGCCAGCAATTATAAAGTTCGGGATAGGGTTATCCGATTTATTATATAATGGTTCTTCCATTGATACCTCTACCGATTCAATCTTTCAGTTCATCCTTGAACGTTGAGCCCCGTGTGTTCATAAAGGCGGATATTCCTTTTATTACTGCTGCAATAATGCCCCATTTGCCATGCAATCATAGTTTACTACATTTATATCCCCAATATAGAGGGAAACAGAACCAGAAATGAAAAAAAACGAAAACCCTTCGCATGAGCGTTAAAAGTGTTCAACTTGTTTATCCCAAGTTCAATGAGGAAGTGTAAAACTTGGTGTGGCGGCCTTTTGTCTGGTGCTCTGGGTGGTTATAGGAAAAGGATATAGTCATCTTATCCTGGAAGGCAGGGATGCAATAATCCAGATGAAGAGGCAGAGGCATAGGTTGGCGCCGGCACTCGGCCTTGGGGTATATGAGCCATCAAATTCGAATAGGCTGCTATGGTAGCCTAACTCTGTGTCCACAAAATCGGGTCAAGCTCAAGCATTTATGTTGAATTAATTATGCCGACAATACTTCTTTGACTATTTTATATTCTTGGCAAAAAACATGATCAATGTTCCTTTCCTGCCACTATTTATATAATGGGAATGCATAATAAGCAAAATCGGCATTGTCAATATTCTAAATATATATTTAATTACATATTTATTTAATGTGCGAATGAAAACTAAAAAGGTGGAAAGGGAAGTCATATTAGTTGTCTCCATTTCAACGCTTTTTTTGAATATGAAATTCCTGAACCTCCTAACCAGCAAGGATTGGATATGGTTGGAAAGCCTGCTTATGCTCCAGTGGTTACAGGACATAATCTCAATTGTCTGAAAGTTGTGATTACTTAGCAACCTCCTAAGAGAAAGAGAGTCCCACCGTGTGAAATGGTGTGGAGGATAGTCCCAAATTTCTCTTATTCCAAGTGGAATGTACCTGTCATTATTAGGAACAGTTCCAATGATGCACCCTCCAGGGGCCAGCATTTTTTTTAATTTATCGATAAAGACATGTAATTCTGTCTGGTGCTCCAAGACCTCTAGAATGATTAGAATATCATAAAGCCTTTCGGAAGAAAATTCGCTTTCATCCAGGAAATCCACGCATTTTACATTTTCGCCGAAACCAAAGTTGTTTTTTGCGAATTCTATAGCATGACAATTCAAGTCGATCCCATAATAATTAGCATTCAGGCCAGATTTGTCTGTTAGCATATTTAAGAAGGAACCGTTACCGCAACCTATTTCAAGTATATTCAGTTTACCGTGGATACCTTTAAAATTATCTTGAAGAACTTTGAGCGCTTGATGGTGATACGGCTCAATTATTTCGAACAATTCATACCTGGAGTACTTAACCCGATTCCTATATTGAGTCTCATCGAAATCCAGTGGATCCCAAAAATGTAAGTTACAGTCCTTGCAGTGATACAGTGTCCATATCTTATAATCATCAACCGGTACGGTATCATCTTTATTTCCGCATGAAATGCAATTCATGGTTCCTCCATAAGGTCAATTAGTGAAAAGCAACATGTAAAATAACCAGCGGACTTATTTTGTTTAAATTATACCATCTGCAAGGTTAGCCTTGGAACCCTTGAAGTCGAAGGCGATATCTTTTGATTGAGAATAGAAGTTTTGAGTATATTGCTCAATATATCATGTATGAATTTGTATTATACTTGTATTAAGCTGTTTTATTAGATATTTTTAATTGCTTGAGCTTTATGAATATGCCGTATAGAACAGATACAGGAATGATGACTGTCATGGCGCTGCTGAGTAAGGGGTCGACTACTAATGCTGGAATCACACCGATAATGTATGCAAACATTGCAATTGCCGAGCCGCCGATAATTTCGTCGTCCTGGTATGTTTTATAAACATTAAAACATATCTTCAGTACGGCTGCCAGGAATATTGCCATAGTAATTAATCCTGGGAGACCCATTTTCATCCATAAAAATAAGTAGCTGTTATGGTTATAATATTTTGAGCCCGGAAATTTCGAGCTATTATGATATTTATAACCAAGGCCATGTCCCAGGAAGGGAGCACGTGAAATTGCCTCTACCGACAACCCTGTTTCATAACTCCTCCAGGAAAGTGAATTGTTTGTTTGGATTGCTGAAATGGAAATCATCCCAGCTCTTCTTAGCACCCTTTGACCGGATGAGGTTTCTAAAATGAACATTGAAAGTGCAGAAACCCCTAACAATATAAACAGCAACATGATGGGGAGTTTATTAAGTATCTCTTTTCTTTCAATAATGGTTATGATCATTACGCCTATTATCATGCTGATCCAGAGGTTTCTTGTTAAGGGCAGGATCTGTACGAACAGCAGGGTCGCAAATAACACTATGTTAAGCAGTTTGGGCTTGGTGAAGATCTTCCAGTAAGAGTAGAAAAATACAAAGAGTATTATTGGAGTGGCCTTTGGCTGGAAGCGTGTGAACTCTTTTTCCATGAACCCTGATACAGTTCTGCCGGGAATAAACGAATAATCGTATGGAATTAACAAATACTGTAATAGTAGGAAGGGTAAGAATATTATTGTCAGAAGTATTATCCATTTTAAAATAAATTTCCCTTCACTTATGTGTCTGATGAATATTACAGGAAACAAAGCTGACAGATATAATAAAAAAGGCCTGAATTCGAATAACGCCCTGAATATGTCGTTATTTGAAACATAAATACCATAGAAAGTGTATAAGAGAGCAAGTGCTGAGATTATGAACACGATTAGCAAGTGCTTTGTTGGCGGCATTTTCAATATCAAAAAAGTCAGGGTAGCCCATGTCAGCATTAAGAAAAACAATATAAGCTCTATGGAAATGTCGACCTTGCCGACGATGGGAAATAACGGCAAAGGAAAAAAGCGCAATCCAATAATGCAGTATGCCAATATTAATACTATAATGAATCTTGTTCTGCCGGCCTCGTTTCTTGAATATTGCATTGTATTCGAATGAGGCAAGAATGGTTTAAAGGGGATTTTGATATGTATATTCTCCATATTTTACATTCTACATTCACGGAGTAAGCACAACAGCAACGACTCCTGCTGGTGTTTGCAAGCCCGACACTTCATGGGCCTATTGTTAATGCGCAACTCCACTCAAGCATACTGCTCACCTATTATCTTACTGATATTCGTGCCTTTTGGGAAGCGCCGTCTCGCATTCTGTTGAGCTGCTTATTCAAATATTCTTGTACTTTTTTTACGGAGCCTGAATCTTTCAGTTAACTTGGTTCATTGTGTTTGGCTCACAGGACGCCATTCGAAGAGGGTGAGGGGAACGTTTTATTCAATATTTAACGGTGCGCGCCGAAGATTATGACCGGAGAAATGACTGTCCTGTCATTTATGCGTCTTGCTCCATATGAATGGTATGGTAATTATTCTCAACCTGGACCAAATAAAAAAGGCACAGATCAGATTCAATGAGGCTAAACATGCAGCTGTTACGAAAGCGGCGCCAAGAGGGCCAGCAATGGGGATTACCAGAAAGTTCAATGCAATGTTTACCAAAGCAACAGTAGTTATGATATTACTTAAAAGTCGTTCATTTTCACTCATAACAAGAAGCAAACTTACTGGTCCGGTGGACACATGGATGTATTGCCCAATGACCAGAATGACAAGCAGGGACGAGCCACTTTTGAATTCAGGGCCGAATATCCCCATAATCAATTCTGGAAATGCTATGAAAAGCAAGAACAGAGGAGTTGCAAGTAATAAAATTAGTTTTGTTGCATTTCTGGCGGTTGAGGAAAGTGAAGTGAAATCATTTTTACTGTATAATGTGGCAAACTTGGGGGCAACAATAGTATTGACTGACATTAGGATGAAACTCATGAGAAACGCTGTACGTGTTGCTATCCCAAACACCCCTACTTCTGCCTTGGCCCCCCAAATGCCGAGCATGAATATGGGAGTCCAGTTCATGATAAGGTTCATTATGGATGCCCGAAACAGGGGCATGCTGCTGCCAAGCAACTTTCCAGTGCTGAATATTCCTTTAATGCCCTTTAGCTGTGGCGTGGCAAGGTGCCACAACATCAGGCCGACAAGGCATGAGACAAAGGATGCGAAGGTGTAGGCCCACACTGCGCCATTTGCACCGTAGTTGCTTCCTACTACTAGAAGGCCAATGACGGACAGAGTAGGCACTGAAACACCCTGTAGAAGCTGTGAGTCCCTGATGCGTTTGAGTCCCTTGAGGGCTTCCGAATAAAGCATTACCATGGCGATGGGGACAATCGCGAGTGACATCCATTGGATGGGAGTTTTAAGGTATGGCTTTGAGAAGACAGATGAGGCGATCCAGGGGGACAGGGTGTATATGAGAAGGGCCATGGCTGTGGAAGCTAAGAACGCAAAAGTAAAGCCTTTGACATATACCCCCTTTACTGATACCCAGTTTTCAGAAGATTGTCCGATTGCAACGAAGCGTAGAAGAGCGTTGTCAAGTCCCATCCGGCCGAATACCGCGCCAACTGTAGTCATTGTAAGTGCAATAAAATATATTCCTGCGCCCTCAGATCCTAACATCCGCGCGAGCAGGATATTAAAACCAAAGCTGATGGCCGCACCGATTACCTTAAGAGTAAAGGCTACCGAAGAACCCTTTAATAATTCAATGGTATGTTCGTCAGTAGAACGGAAAGATGATAGCCCTCTGACAAGGTCATTTATCTTCATTATTTCAGTAAGGGGTTTATGACTCCCTTGTTATTATGATTGGCCATGAGCCTAAAAAACCTATGAGGCAAATACAATGCAATATGCTCTATTTCTGAAGAAGATATTTGCCTGTTTTGGCAAAGGCGACAGCATGTTGGGATGGATGGCAAAATGGCTTGAGAGTTCGTGTACGGTTGCCTCACCCTTTAGAGCCTCAAGTGCTACCTTTGCTTTATATTCAGAGGAGTACCACTTCCACTTGTTTTTAATCATTTTATGAACTTCCTGCATTCTGTACTTATCTGCATGTCCGAATTTCGGGGTTCACCTCTTGTGAAACCTAATAAATAATCATAAACATCTATTAGCAATAGGAATGATTTAGAAGAACTCATTTTTTTCATTCAACCTGATTTTCAAACCACTGGCCGCGCCGCTGTCCTTGCCAGTTGCAATAGCATAGTAGCCTTGTCCGGAATTGTTGGACGATAAAGAATAAGTAAAATACAAGGCATCTGCATCGCCAGGCCTGAATGCAGGGAAGTAGGCATCGATCGGTTTTGTATTATGTCCGTGCACAGCCCAATCTACGCTGACTGGATCGTTTTTGTCAGGGTAGGGGGCGTACCTGCCGTACTCGGCGTAGTATTGCTCTTGGAGGGTAAATAAAACACTAAGGTTTGTTGTGGCTTCGCTTCTTATGGCCTTGGTCCGCTGGCCCATGAACATGGGGACGGCGATGGCTGAGATAATGCCGATGATTGCGATCACAACCAGCAGCTCTATAAGGGTGAATCCGAGTTTATTCTTTCGCGTGAGCCCAAAGATTTTTGCTATACTGTCCATGTCGCGAGCCTCCGTATTAGTATGATTACGTACATTTTATCATAATGGCAGGTATTTGTGGGATTAATTCATGGCATAATAGCTTGTACTATTGCCAGTAGCTGTTTTATTATAAGCACTTGATAACTGTGATAATAATATGAAAATAATCGTCATAGGGACAGGATATGTAGGGCTTGTGCACGCTGCCGTGTGCTCGGAGTTCGGCTTTGAGGTGCACGGATTCGATACCGATACCCGGAAGGTGGAGGATTTCTCCTCCGGGCGGGCCGAGTTGATCGAAAAGCACGTCAACGAGCCCGGGCTCTTCAGCATCATAAGGGAGACCCTGGGCAAGTACCTGTTCTTTACCTCAGCGCTTGAGCCCATAATCGAGGGCGCGGACGCAATATTCCTCTGCCTGCCCACTCCCCCGAAGCTTGACGGTTCCACTGACCTGAGCATATACAAGAAATCCGTGCGGCACCTTGCCGGGCTACTTGCCAGCAGGAAGGACAAGCGCCGCGTGACGGTCATAAACAAGTCCACCGTGCCCATTGGGACCGCGAGGATGCTTGAGGATATTCTGAAGCAGGGCGGGGCGGAGAACGTGGGAGTGTGTTCAAACCCTGAGTTCCTTGCCGAGGGCACTGCCGTGGCCCATGCCCGCGTGCCTGACAGGGTGGTGGTGGGGTGCGACCATACGGAGGATTTCAAGACCCTTGGGCGTGTGTACGCGCAGTTTAAGAACCATGTCAGGATCAAGTACATCGAGACCACGCCCGAGACCGCGGAGGGCATAAAGTACGTCGCCAATACGATGCTTCTGACTTACATATCCTTCTGGAACGGGGTGGGGGCCAAGCTGGGGGAGAAGATCCCTAACCTGGACATCGACGCTTTGAGGGTCGGGGTTACGGCTGATGACCGGATAAGCACGTGGGGGTCCATGGTCAGCAATGGCGCGGGCGGGAGCTGCTTTGGCAAGGACATCCGCTCGCTTATCTACCAGATGAGGGGATTAGGCCTGGAAACGAAGATGCTCGAGAGCTCCTACGAGGTCAACGAACACCAGAAGGTATACCTTATTGACCGCGCGATAAACGAGGCAGGGTTCAACTTCAACAACACGTGCATGGCTGTGCTTGGGCTCGCCTTCAAGCAAAACACCTCTGATATGCGCGACGCCTCTTCCATAGAGGTGATAGAGGCCCTTCTGTCAAAGGGAGTCAGGAAGATAAAGGTATACGACCCGCTTGCTAACGACGCAGCAAAGGCTGTTTTCACCTCTGCCAACAATGCACTCTTTGAGAAGATAGAGTTCCTGGATTCTCCTAAAGCCGCTATAGAAGGCACGGACGCGCTATTCATCTCCTCAGATTGCGACGAGTTCAGGGGGTTGGCAGCCACCATTGAGCAGACGGTGAGCCCACCGTACCTTGTCATCGACGGCAGGCGGATGATCCCTGACTACCGGGATCTGGTGGAGGCGGGATATACCTATCTGGCTGTGGGTTCAACCGCGCTTCTTCCTTAATGGCTTAAGGCACTGGAACCTGTCAAAGGCCCCTTTAATCGGTTACAATAGGTATATGAAAAAGGTATCTTTCCTGATTTTCATCTTTACTTCCATGTTCCTGACAAGCGTTGTGTCTGCCGGGGAACTCGACGATTTAAAACGACTCCAGAAAGGCCTGCGTTCCGTAAAGGCAGCCTTTACGCAGACAAAGACCACTGAACTGCTGGGCAGGCCAATAAGGAGCAGCGGCATGTTCTACATGAAGGCGTCAGCCGGGGTCCGTTGGGACTACAAGGACTCCTTGGTGGTTATCTATGACGGCAGGGACCTGTACCTGCATTACATTGAGCTTGAAGAGGCTGAGAGGATCAGGGGGGCAAGCGGTTTTGTCGGGCCGCTGGTCTTTAACGTCGAGAGCCTGGCGGAAAACTACAGGGTCACCGCGATGCGCGCCGATGGCAGCACCCTGCTGACGCTTGTGCCGGATAAGGACATGCCCTTTGAGCGGATGGAGATGAGCTTCCCCCTTGGAAGCCCGTTTCCTGATGAGATCGTCGTGATCGAGGCCACGGGCGACAAGACCGTGATAAGGTTTGCCGATGTTGAGATCGGGGCCAAACTCGGGAGCAGCCTATTTGTCTTTACCCCGCCGCCGGGAGTGATAGTCAGGCAGCGCAGGTTTCAGTAATACGCTCACCAGGAGATGACAATGGACATTCTCGAAGCGATCAACAGAAGAAGGAGCATCCGCAGGTACTCCGACAAGCCGGTAAGCGACGAGCTTCTAAGCGAGGTGTTCGAGGCCGTAAGGCAGTCGCCCTCCTGGGCCAACATGCAGTGCTGGCGCTTTGTGGCGGTGCGGGACAGGGAGGCCAGGGAGAAGCTTGCCGAGCATTCATTCATGAAGAGCTTTATGGAGGCCAAGGGGTACAAGGTGAACCCCGCAAAGAAGGCCTTTATTGAAGCCCCCGTTGTGCTGGTGGCTTGCGCTTACCCCGACGACAGCGGGCAGGTCAGGGGCCAGGACTATTATCTTCTGGACATGGGCATAGCATGCCAGACACTGATGCTTGCGGCAAAAGGGGCAGGGCTTGGGACTGTATTCGTTGGTATCTATGAGGAGGACAAGGTCAGGGAGCTTCTGGCAATACCCGAGGGCGTCCGAATTGTCGGGCTTATACCTATGGGATACCCACTAGAGGAGAAGGCCAAGGGGCCTTCCCGCAAGGAGGTCCATGAGTTCCTTTATAACGAAAAGTGGGCGGCTCAGGAGAAGGACTAGGTACATCTGCTCGGTCCTCTGAAGAAACAGGAAAGGAGAAACCGGGACAGGGTGCCTGGTTTCTCCTTTCTCGTTAGTTGCAACAGGCTGACAAAGTCTATGCTTTGTTCAGAAGCCTTATCGCCTTTTTGTCGTCTGCGGTCTTCATCACACACGTGGCTGTCCTGCCGGTGCTGGTCGTGGCGTAGTAGTAGAGTATGTTGATGCCAGCATTTGCGATGACGGTTGCTGCCTTCTCAAGCGCGCCCACTTTGTTTGCCATGTCCACAAGGATGACAGAGAGCTCCTCTATGTCAGATGCCCCTATGCCATCAAGGGCCTTCTCTGCCTTCTCGAAATCGTCCACGATCAGGGAGAAGGTCGCCTGGCGATACATGGCGCTTGCTGAAAAACCCGTACCTGCAAGAATGTTGACGTTCGCAGCGGCTATTGAAGCTGCGACTTTTGCGGTCAGGCCCACGGTGTCCCTGAAGGTTGCCGTGATCTCTGTGACCGCTCTGGCTTTGAAGGTTAATTCAACGGTTTTTAGAGTAGTTTTTCCTGTCTTTTTCGAGGTCTTCTTAGGGGCGGCCTTTTTTACTATCTTTTTTGCAGCCTTTACTTTGGCCATGGTATTGGGTATCTCCTTTGCCTGAAATTATCCGGGCGAAGTCAGGTAAGCCTGCATGCCGGATAAATATATCATAGCAGATATAATCTATTCTCAGTTCTGAGGGACCGGGGCGCTACTACCTGAAAAGAACACAGGGAACCTCTTTGGGTCCTGCCTTCTGTCAATGGCGCAGCGGCGTATTTCCACACGCCTGGCCTCAAGCCTTCTATTTGCCTGGCGCCTGGCCTGGAAGATCCTTCTGTCCATCTCTACCTCAATCAGCTCAAGGCGTCTGAACCCGGTCCTGCGTGTGGTGATCCTGCGTATCTCGCAACGCTTCTCTATCAGGCTTCTCCTGTCACCCTTTCTATTGTATGCGCTTTCCATCTGCCCCCCTTATAAATTTATCACATAGTGCATATTAACAATAAACAAAGAGAAATGCAAGAAGAAATGCAATCAATACAGCTTGTTTAGTAGTAAATATTAATCTGTTACTTGAGAGATATTATGTCCTGACAGCACCGTAATATCAAGGAGATGGTTAAGGGTAGCCTGAGGAAGGGGACGCAACGCGTTCCAGTTCAATTGTCGCAGGGAGGACAGGCTGATCTCAGGAGAAGAGCTTGAAGGTATAGATGAAGAACGCGGTTAAAAAGGCCAACAACAATGCCAGCCAGACGAAGGCCTTGAGCTTCTTGTGAAGAAGGGGAGTGCCTGAGCAGAGCACACAGAAGTCCTCATAGTCCACGTTATGCGTACGGCACTTATGCATTTTATCACCTCCTGATTATATTGTAGGGGAATATGGAGGCATATTGAAGCAGTAATTTTGCGATCAGGCAAGGGTATGGTTATTTGATACTCTCTGGAGAGGTGGAATCAGAGGGGGACGGAGCATTGTTATTAAAAAGCTCGTCCAGCTTTCTTTTCAGTTTCTCGCAGACAGGAAGGTGCATCCGGACGTTCTCAATGAGGCTGTCAAATATCTCCGGAAAGTCGTCCTGGTTGAAGACCTTGAATGCCTCCAGAAAGGACTGGAATGCCTTTATGCAGTTCTCTTCCCTTCCCTCCACACTTGCAAGCATTGCGTAGGCGTTGCCCATGTTGCTGTGGACCTTGGCGTAGTCTTGAGCGTGGTCATCCAGGGTATAGGTCCTCAGGGCCTGCTGGAAGGCTACAATGGCCTTTTTAGAGTTCTCAGCCTTGTTCTCCATTGCCGCAAGAGAACCAAATGCGCTGCCTATGTTGATGCAGGCCCTGGCGTACTCAAGGGGATGTTCCTCTGGTGTGTGCTTATTGAGAGATTCCCTGTTGTCAGCTATTATCCTGTTGAGTTTTTCTTTTTGTGCGTCCATATCAGTCATGGTGAATGCCAGCCTCTTTCCTTTCCAAAGATACCCTGTAGCCTGGGTCCAGTGCCCTATGCCCCAGTGACCCTATGCCCTAGTGACCCTATGCAAAGTGAAGTTCATTACCCTGTTTGAGCTGCATTACTTTATCAGGGCAGGGCGCGCTCATGCAAATCTCGTTTAGGGGAGAAAAAAGGGGAGGGGAGTGCCTCAAATGCCCTAATGAAGGTATGGGTGCAGCTTGTATTCGGAGATGTCCATGTAGCAGGACTCGGGCTCTTCCGGGATGACAAACCCTTTTATGTCCTTGAACTCTATCTTTGTTTCCTCGTTGCGGGGGTTGTACCAGAACCACTGGCTCTTGAGCTTGTGGGTCTCGCCAGTGTCGGGGTTGGTCCAGTCAGTAGTGAGGCAGCAGGGCATGCGGCCGTCCTTGCTAACCAGCTTGGGGTCGAAGCCCATCCCCACTTCCGAGGCTGTGAACTCCACCCCTTTTCTTTTGATGCGTGCTTCCTTCTCCTGCAACCTGTTCATTTTTTTCTTGCGCATCAGGTGGCGGAACAGGAAAAAGGCCCCCACGGTGGTGGAGACCGCTATGATTATCGCGTGGATCGATATTGGCTGTGGTGGTTCCATGGAGTACAGTTTAACAGATTTCCATAGGCTGTGACATCCTGTGTCCATTTGCCTGGGCGGGGTGGGTTCTGAGGTATCCCGCAGGATGAGAAATCAAGTGATATATGTTTCCGAACCACCATGTTTTCCTCATCAGGGACGCAGCTCTATCTTGTCCATCTCGTCCTTGCTGATCTTTGACCAGTCCTTGAGTGTCCAGTATCCTGCCCATAGCTTAAATAGCTCAAGGTTAGCTTTTCTTTCCTGCTCAGACGCCCCCAGGTGGAGGTACATTTTGCCGGGCTTGCCGTCCTCTGTATTCATGCCGTCGTCAAGGTTCCGCATCAGGGAGCCTGTATCAGGCCATACTACGAAAGATGAAAGCAAAGTATAACTGTCCATGCGTGGCCCCATAAATTGTTTTACATACTCATCGATGTTTTTTATGAATACTGCATGTTCGGGAGACTCGCTGCCATGGCAGGAAGCACAGTTCTTTTCAAATACAGGGAGTATGTCACGGGTGTAGCTTGTGCCGGTCATGGTGTTCTTTGAAACGTGCTTCCCTCCGTGAGCAAAAGCCATGCCCCAGGTGGCCAGAAGTATGATCAAGATTATAAAAGCCGTTCTGATACTTATAATATTTCGCATAGTCTCTCCTGTCTAATGAACATGCCTGCCACTCATTGGCAATCCAAGCACATAAATGATGGATACGATCACTGTTATTGCATACAATGACATGGCTGTTGAGTACTTGTACAGATTGACAAGAGGCGCTTTATGCTGGCGCAACTTTCTATACAGCAGCCACTTTGTGAAAATAAACCCTGAAATGATTATACTCATCTGAATTATAAAAAGAGTCTCGAACCCCAGCGGGGGGACGGGGTTCCAGTTGATGAGCATCTGGCTGATCCCCACGCCTTCCAGGACCCTTAATGTCGCAGGTATTGCTATGGCCCCTTCCATAAACAGATGCTGGATGTTGTGCGCCAGGTGCAGCGAGATGCCTATGGGGATGAATACGATGGCGAAGTCTGAAAGGACATTGACGGCATCTGCTTTCTCTCTTCCCACCCAGAAACTCAGTAGCCAGCTAAACAGGTAGAACACTATTAATGGCAGCAATACGACCACGGAAAACACGGTTATATATGACACTGTGTCGGATGCGCCTCCAAGCAGGGAACTGACAGTGTTCTTCAGGGGCACCCATACTGAGGTCATTGCAATGGTCTCTAAAATGATCACCCCAAGGAGCAGAAGTGAAGCCAACGCCTGGATCGGGGCCTTTGGCCGGGCGGGGCGGACGAGTTCCGTCCCTGCCGGCCTCAGTTTCAGGGACAGGTTGTCGAAAGGGCAAGCCTCGATGCATTTCATGCAGAAGTCGCAATATACATTGCTGCCCCCATGCTGAGGTTCCTCAAGCATGGGACAGGCTTTTGCGCAGGTCTTATCAGGGTGTTTATTGCATTTTCTATTGTCAACAGGGCTTATCTCAAAAGGAGTCACAGTTGAATACAGGCCTATGACAGCTCCTATCGGACATAGGTGCCGGCAGAACGAACGCCGCTCATAAATAACGCTGAAGACCACAGTGGCCAGCAGGATCACAACGATGACGCTTGAGGTGATAAACGGGCTTCTCTGGAATGCCATGAGCGTGAAGAGCAGTGTGAGGACAATAAAGCCAGCTGCCTGTATCCCCATGTTCTGAAACACCTTTGGGAGCTTTTTGTTAAATGACAGGAGTTTCTGTGCGAAGTCTCCGATTGCAGCAAAGGGACACATCGTGCACCAGAAACGCCCGATCACTATGAAGCTGAAGATTATTATGGTCCACCAGAGGGTCCATGTATAAATTGTCGCGACGTTCTTTCTTCCGTCCTGGATGTCCACGAACCCAAGGTACACGATCACGGCAAAGACCAGAATTGACGGGACTATGAAAACGGTCCTGAAATGCTTCCAGGTGGCAAAACGGTGTATCCAGTCATATCTGAACAGGTCGATGGAGTTAGAAGGGCCTGTTTTTTGATTGCCGTTTTTTCTCAGGTTTGTAAGCGTTATCAGCATGGCTATAATACCCAGGGCTGCTGCTGAAATCCCGATGTAAAACGCAAATGTGGAACGGGCGGGAAAGGAATTTGCGTAGAAATTGGCAAAGTGGAAATGGTTATCGCTCTTTTCCTTGTCAAACCCTGAGGTAAACCCGGTAATGCCAGACGCTGCGGGATTGCCGAAAATATCCTTTTCAGGCAGATCTCCTATTCTCAGCGTTGTTTCATTACTGGCATAGACATTGACATACTCCGTGTTGTTCTTTGAGTGGTCGTGGTCCTTGTGATCGTCATCCGTAGTAAAAATGCCATAGTGCTCAAGGGTGTTGCCGGCTGTGAGCATCATGTTATATGCTCTGCCATTTTCAAGCTTTATATCATCGGACTCGTCGCCTGAATCAAGGGGGAACGAGAACTCGTAGGTATAAAAGTCTCCCTGAAGGACACGGCCTTCGATTATGTGGTCAGAGGGGTCCTTTTCGAGAAAGAATGTTTTGTCCTCGCGTTGAATAAAACGCCTGTCAGTGATCTCCCCGCCGGAGGTGAGCACTTTTGCGTCATGGTAGGCCTGGAGCATGCCGAGGTTGGGGTTCCCTTTGAGCATTACGCCTATCCAGTTGGGAGTGTCGGTCTTCACGGCGAAATATATGTTCTTGTCGTCGATCTGGGTCCATACCTCAGCATAATAAGAAGCCTTGTCGTGGAATACTGAGGGCATATGGGATACATAATTGCCGAGATAGAAATACCTGTGGCCGGTGTCCTTCCATTCCTCAGGGTCTATCCGCCCGTCGATCGTGATCTTGTTACCGGTATTGCGCGCTATGAAGTTAGTGTTGTTGGATATGAAGACCTCGTCCTCATTAATCTGGGCTGAGGTGAAATCCGCGGGGTTATAGGTATAAAGCAGCTGGTTCGGAGCGCCGCCGCACCCGTTTGCCATGTAGAGGTTGCCGGTTTTTGCGTCGATGTCAAGCACAATGTAATCGACCTTAAAATTGACAGGGCCAAGGTGATACTTAATATTAAGGTCCGGGACCTTCTGGGATTGGAACTGGTAGATCAGTTTTCCATGTACGGACTCGACTTTCTTGAACATCAATGGGAAGGGAGGTTCATTTAGCTGCTCTCTGAGGAACTTCTCGGCAATAGCCCTGGCAAGGGCAGGGGAGATATTCGCCGCAGTATTGGGCAAAAGCCGTTGCCCTGCGGCATTCAGATAATTGGTCCCATCTTTTCCCGTGACCGTTTCGTATGCATCGAGTGCTGGGTTGCCTGAAAATGCAATGTCCGTGCCGTTGCACGCATTAGCACTAAATGGAACAACCAATGCGACAAGAACAAGAATAAGCGCAACTGCGGCATGCTTCCCAGGAAACCTTACCATGGACACCTCTGTAATTATGAGATTTATTTTACTTTGAAACCAGTCTGTACGATGGCAGCATCAAGGTCTGAATCCTGTACTTTTGACCCATCATAAGTAACCGAGGCCTTGCCGACCTCAACGTCAGCCTCACTCACGCCATCTATTGCTTCCAGGCCTTTCTTTACCGCCATTACACAGTGCTGACAGCTCATGCCGTCGATCTCAATTGTTTTTGCAGACATTTAGCGCCTCCATGCGTGTTTGTGTTTTTACAGCCCTTCGGCTCAGTATCCGTACGATTGCCTTTGATGCGGGAATAAAATTTTCATGAGATTAGCATAATGCGCATGTATGAAGAAAAAATGAATGATTAATGAATTAATATTAAAGGCTTCAGCTACAGCACCCCGTATCCGGCCCGATAAGAATTATTAAGAATGGTATGGTTTAACCGATTGTATCATTAGAATATTTTCCCACCGAAGTCCGCCAGACGCGCAAACGGTCCTCCTTGAGAGCAAACAGATCAAACAATTGATATTTATAGGAACAGCAAGCCCGCCTCTACGCGTCGTTGCGACCCCGGTACGGGCAGGCACGCACGCGGACTTTCTGTTTGCGCTTTTGAAGGTTTAGATATTATAAGCGAACAAAAACCAATTTGAAAGAGAAATCCCCGCGCCGTAGGCGGCCTTGGTGGTCGTAAAGATGAAATGTATTGACTTAAATCTGTTGCCTTCTCCGATCAGTTGTTGTTTTAGACATGAGGGTGTTGAGATTGAAAGGCCTAAACATGCTGATTAATAAGGTAGAAAATTAGGTTATGTCGCTAAATCTCATACGCCATTGAATTCATTGGAAGATCATGCTATATAGTCCTTGTGGTTTTAATTGAGAGCCTAAAGCTGGACCGTAAGCGCTATAGAGCTTCACTTGATTTTGGCCGGTGTGTAGCCCTGGGCAGAAGCTTTTCTGGCATCTGCCTGTGATCTTTCCATGTCTCCTAGCACGGCATATACCTTTGTCCTGTTCATGTAATACTTTCTGTTGTCAGGGTCCAGTGTAATGGCTTTTGTTATTGATTCAAGTGCCTTCTCTGCTTTTCCCTGCACCATATAAACCGAGGCAAGGTTATTGTAGGCGCCGGCATGCTCTGGTGAAAGGGATATGGTTTTTTTATAGTCAGCCTCAGCTTTATCTATAAGTTTAAGGTTATTGTATGCGAACGCTCTTTTGAAATAGTGATCCGGGTTCGAAGGGTCTGTAAAGATAGCAGCTCCGAGATCCGGTACAGCTTTTTCATACTCCCCGATCCCAAGGTACGCACTGCCCCTTTTAGAAAAATATACATGAGGCAGATAGGGTGACGGTTTAAATCTGTTTACCCTGAAATAGTTGATTACCCATGTGAGGTCTTCTATTGCCAGGTCGAACTTTCCCCTGGTTGTGTTCAGCTCAACTCTTGCCATGCGCGACCATATACCATCAGGATCCATAATAATGACGTAGTCCCATAAAGCATCCGAGTCCTTCCATACTGACTGTTGCCTGACGGTCAGGACTGAAAGGCTTATGGCTATCATGATGCCAAAGGTAATGAGCATTTTTTTATTGATTTTGCTGCTTATCAAAACTATGAATGCAGACAAAGGCAGCACAATGGCAAGTAATGGGAGGTACATGTACCGGTCTGCCGCTATCTGCCCGCCCACCTTGATCAACCCCAGGGTTGGAAGAAGTGTTATTACGAAATATGCCGAGATCGCAAGGGGCCAGCGGTGATTTCTTTTATAGGCAAGGATGCTTCCAATTGCAATTGCCATAACAAACAATATTGCTATCAAGTAATCATATGCTAGAGGGAAAGTTGCTATCCTGTGATGATAATATGGGATCAGACCAGTAGGCGCAAGGCTCTTAAATGTGTAAAACCCCAGCGCCCAGATGGCATTCAGTATCCTGTCTGAAAGCGGGAACAATTGAAGGCTGGCAACAGTCCCACCATGTTTTTGAGCAAGTACTGTAAGTATCGATAGAGCAGCGGACATGGCAAAAAGCGGTAGCTTCTCCTTAATGGCTATGAACATTTCTTTTGATGGCTTAAGTGAAAATCGTCCAAGCGGGTAGAAATCGATTATCAGCAGTACAACAGGGAAGGTCACTGCCATTGGCTTGCTTAATAGAGACAGGGCAAACATGAAAATGCATGAAAGGTATTTGCGGGCGTTTTTATACTCAGAGTCCGCATATCCCAGGTAATAGAGAATGCCCATAAGCCAGAATGCCGAGTACAGCAGATCTTTTGTCTCACTGGCCCAGGAGACCGACTCTACATGTAAGGGGTGAATCGCAAAAATGGCCCCGGCGATAGTTGCCGCCAGTATCACTCTCTCTTTTGCAATATGCTTTGAGAGCATAAAAAGTCTGACAGAGACAATGGTGACAAGGGCCGAGTTTATTGAGTGAAGTATTATGCTGACTGTATGGTATCCGGAAGGATTTGTGCCCCACACCATATGCTCTAGCTTGAACAGTATCCATGTAAGCGGGTGCCAGTTGAAGAAATAGAAGCTTTTAAAACTCCATATGAGATATTGGAAGAGCGGTTGCGCAAGGAATGGGTTTTCATAAATGTATTGTTGGTCATCGAACATTACAAGTTCGTTTGAGATGGAAGGCAGGTAGATTATAAATGCCAGGACAGCGCATAGAGAGGCTGCCAGCTTTATATGCTTTTTATTTAAGGTGTCGCGTTCCATAGAATAATTATTCTATAGATAAGGCAACATTCATGTAAAGTTCTGTCCGGATAAATGACATTTTTACCGGAAGTTGCGAATTAAATCGTGGAATGCTATTTGTACGAATACTTTGTTACAATATTTGCTATGGAAAAACGCCTACAAAAGATACTTGCTGAGATGGGGATAGCCTCCAGACGGCAGTCTGACGAGATGATCGCCGAGGGCCGCGTTAGCGTAAACGGCAAGATAGCCGTGCCAGGCACAAAGGCAGACCCGGCCCGCGACCATATCAAGCTCGACGGGAAGCTCCTCACCGGCAAGAAGCAGAACAAGGTCTACTACATGATGAACAAGCCGGTGCACGTGATGACAACGCTTGAGGACCCCCAGGGCAGGCCAACCGTAAGTCAGTATTTCGGGCGGGTCCGCAGCAAGATATTCCCTGTGGGGAGGCTGGATTTTGATTCCGAGGGACTTTTAATTTTCACAAACGACGGTGACATGGCCCACAGTATATTGCATCCGTCCAAGAAGATACCAAAGACCTACAAGGTCAAGATCAAGGGTTTACTTGAGGACAAGGACATGCTGAGGCTCAGGCAGGGCATGTACCTGAAGGACGGCAAGACCGCGCCGGCCAAGCTCAGGAAGCTCCAGAAGCTCAAGGAGAACTCCTGGGTGGAGCTCACCATAACCGAGGGCCGAAAGCGGCAGGTCAGGCGCATGTTCGACCACGTGGGGCACTCTGTGGTGCGGCTTATAAGGACACGCGTGGGCAAATTGAGCCTGGGCACACTGGCCCCGGGTGAGATGCGGGCGCTTACGCCTGAGGAACTTCAGACCCTGAAGGAACAGACAGGGCTTTAGACAGTAAAGAGCAATACTTAGGAGGACCAATGTTACGGAACAAGACATGTAACGCTATAACAGAGGGCGATGTAGGTAGCGAATTCACGCTTGCCGGTTGGGTGGCCAAGAGACGCGACCACGGAGGGCTGATATTTATTGACCTCAGGGACAGGAGCGGCCTCCTGCAGGTGGTCTTCAGCCCGGATGTGGCCGGTGAGTTCCATGAGCTTGCCCATTCCATCAGGAGCGAGTACGTGCTGCGCGTGAAGGGCAAGGTCAGCCTGCGCCCCGAGGGCACGGACAACCCGGACCTGTCCACCGGCAAGGTTGAGCTTTACGCCGAGCACCTTGAGATATTAAACGAATGCGATGTGCTCCCGTTCCTGATAGAGGATGACACCGATGCCTCAGAGGCCCTGAAGCTCAAGCACCGCTACCTTGATCTCAGAAGGCCCGAGATGCAGAGGAACATGGTCCTGCGCTACAAGGTCTCAAAGGTCGTGCGCGATTATCTTGACGCACAGGAATTTCTGGAGATAGAGACCCCAATGCTCAACAAGAGCACCCCGGAGGGCGCAAGGGACTACATTGTCCCAAGCCGCACGAACCCTGGCAGGTTCTTCGCTCTGCCGCAGTCCCCGCAGATATTCAAGCAGATACTCATGGTAGCGGGGATGGAGCGCTACTTTCAGATTGTCAGGTGCTTCCGCGACGAGGACCTGCGCGCAGACCGCCAGCCGGAGTTCACCCAGGTGGACCTGGAGATGTCATTCGTGGACGAGGACGATGTTATGGACGTGATAGAGGGCCTGCTGGCGCGCGTGTTCAAGGAGGCCAAGGGTATTGACGTGCCTGTGCCATTTCCGCGCCTGACCTACAGCGAGGCCATGGAGCGCTATGGCTCTGACAAGCCTGATACGAGGTTTGGCCTTGAGCTTCAGGAGATGGCTGACCTTGCCCAAAAGGGTGAGTTCAAGGTCTTCCTTGGCGCTCTAAAGGCAGGGGGAAGGGTGAAAGGGTTGTTGGGCTCTGGCATGGCGGACCTCTCAAGGAAGGACATAGACGACCTTACGGCCATGGCCCAGGGCTACGGGGCCAAGGGGCTTGCCTGGATAAAGGTCCGGGCTGAGGGGTTTGACTCCCCCATAGCAAAATTCTTCCCCAAGGAGGCCTTGGAGGAGATGGCAGCGCGCCTTGGGGCAGGGGCAGGGGACATGATGTTCTTCGTGGCTGACAGGGAATCCGTGGTTTTCGACGTGCTTGGAAGATTAAGGCTGGATTTCAGCCGCAAGCTGAGTCTTGCCGCAGAGAATGCCTGGAATTTCCTCTGGGTCGTGGACTATCCCCTGCTTGAATGGAACGAAGAGGAGAAGCGATTTTCCGCGATGCACCACCCATTTACATCCCCCAAGGACGAGGACACCAAGGGCATGCTCAAAGGGGATGTTGACCCTGCCAGGATCATCTCAAAGGCCTATGACATAGTGCTCAACGGTTTTGAGATAGGGGGAGGGAGCATCCGCATCCACAGACAGGATGTGCAGGGGAAAATGTTCGATTTATTAGGTATTTCCGAGGCAGAGGCTGAGTCCAAGTTTGGATTCCTGCTTGAGGCCCTGCGTTTTGGCGCGCCTCCGCACGGGGGGATAGCTCTCGGCCTGGACAGGCTGGTGATGCTTATGGCAAAGGCAGCGTCCATCAGGGAGGTTATAGCCTTCCCAAAGACCCAGAAAGCAGCGTGTTTAATGAGTGGTGCGCCCTCTCATGTGGACGAGGGCCAACTGGCGGAACTCTCTATAAGTCTTGACATTTTGGAGGACGATGAGGGTGCGAATTCAGCCGGATAATTGCCTCAATTTGCACAGGGAATAGCGCAGGGATTTAAATAAACACATTTTTTTCTTGACAATGCCTGTATCTAGCTAATATAATTAAGAAAATCTCGCAATGCTTGGGGGCCTTACGAGATTCGCCGTGGAAGTGCCACGGAAACATGTGTTGAATAAAGAGTTTTTGTCCGGAGGCTGGTGATAATATGACTAAAGCAGACCTTGTTGAGATAGTGTTTGAGAAGGTCGGGCTCTCAAAAAAAGAAGCCCAGGACATTATTGAGATCATTTTCGATTCGATCAAGCGAGCCTTTGTTGAGGGCGAGTCAGTGAAGATACCAGGGTTTGGGACCTTCAACGTTCGCCAGAAGGCAGCAAGAAGGGGACGGAACCCGCAGACCGGAGAAGAATTAACCATCGCTCCAAGAAGGGTGCTGACCTTCAAGGCCAGCAACCAGTTCAAGGGCTTGATAGAGAAGCAGGATAAGGAATAATGCACAAATCACTTGCTAAAGACCTCAGGGACTCAGCACAGATTCCTGACAAGCTTTTCTACAAGATCGGTGAGGTTAGCAAGATCGCTGGAGTGGAACCCTATGTGCTCAGATACTGGGAGACGGAGTTCCCCTTCCTGAAGCCAAGAAAGAGCAAGTCCGGACAGCGCATCTATATCAAGAAGGACCTTGACCTTATATTCCAGATTAAGGACCTGCTGTACAAGGAGCGTTTTACGATAGAGGGGGTAAGGAAGAAGTTCTCCAGCGGAGGCTCATCTTCCCGGAGCACTGCTCAAAAGGTTTCTTCCCAGCCTGCCGGGGTGTCCCATTCTCCTGTCTCCGAGGCCCAAAACCCTGTTGAACATCTCAAGAAACGCCTCCGCGATATCCTTGACAGCATGGAATAAACTGGTTACCAAACCCTGTCCCATGCTGCTTTCATTGGCTGCATACTCAATGGTATAATACGTCCGCTTTCGATGTGCCTGGATGGTGTAACGGGACGTAGCGCAGTCTGGTAGCGCACTCGCTTGGGGTGCGAGAGGTCGCCTGTTCAAATCAGGTCGTCCCGACCAATTATCCAAAACGGCAGCCCATGTAGGGCTGCCGTTTTAGCAATAACGAATGCTTTTATACCGGCTCCAGCCTGGCCGGTTCTGGGATGGTTTCATGAAAACACTTTTTTCTTTAATAATGGTCGTTATGATAACTCTGGCCGCGTTGCCCGCACTTGCGGGCGAATTGAGCACGGGGCTTGCGTTGCAGAGCTGGTTTGGCAGCTATGACCAGACCGTTGCTGACAATGATCTCTCGGATACCTCCGTTATGTTCGGCCCCTTGGTAACTATTGAATACGACAGGTACTATTCCTCTGTAACTTATATGACCACCTCATCGGACTACAGTTTCAAGCTCGACAACGGTGAGGAGTTTGTCGGGAGCAAGACCGACCTTGAGCTTGAACTTGGGTACCACCTGGGAGAGATGGTCGACCTTCACGTAGGCTGGAAGCACGACGTACTGCTCCTTGAGTACTCGGGAGGCCAGGAGTTTTCCGGGGATATCACTACTGCCGGGCCTACCTTCGGTGTCACCGGATACGTGCCTGTGGAAGAGAGCAGCATGACCGTGATCGGGGATTTTACCGTAATGTACCTTGAGAGCGAGATCGATCTGGGAGGCCAGACAAGCGAGAAGGACAACCGCAATGGATACTCCATGCAGTTGGGCGTGAACTTCAGGATGTCACAGGGTTTATCCCTTAATGCAGGCTATATCCACAAGATATACGTCTCTGACGACGAGGGTGACGACACGGTAATATCTGGGGCATATTTTTCCCTCAGCTACAGCCTGTGATCGTGTTTGGCATGGTTAACCAGCTGCGCACATTCAGGTTTGCCGTTTTTCACTGAATCAGGAACGCCCTGCGTTTTTGTTCAGTGCAGGGCGTTTAGGGTTTTTTCAATGCAGACAGTAAGCCCGTCCTAATGTCCCCTTACCAGGTCGAAGACCGACTCAAGTGCAGCGTCAAGATTTGATACATCCTTAGTGCCCCCCTGGGCCATGTCAGGTTTTCCCCCGCCACGGCCTCCGCAAGCCTGGGCAACTTTCTTAAGTATGTCACCTGCCTTGTGGCTGCCTGTGAGGTCTTTTGTTACCATTGCCACAAGAGAGGCCTGGTCGCTCTCCACCGAGGCCAGCACTATAATGCCCGAGCCAATGCGGTCCCTGACCTTGTCTGCGAGAGAGCGAAGGTCTTTTGCCCCAATGCCGTCCACCCGGGCGGAGATGACACGCGCCCCGTTTATCTCACGCGCCTGTTCCACAAGCCCGGCGGATGCGTCCTTCATGGCAGCGCCCTGAAGGCGCGCCTTCTCCTTCTGAAGGGCCTTTAGCTCATCCATCAGCTGCCGGACCTTCTCTGCGGGCTTGTCAGGGGCTTTTAGCATCGTGCCGATCTCAGAGAGAGTGTTTCTGCCGCGGTCGAATTGTCCAAGCGCGCCAGTGCCTGTAAGGGCCTCTATGCGCCTGATGCCAGAGGCCACGCTGCCCTCGCTCTCTATGACAAAGGGGCCTATCTCTCCGGTGGCCCCGCAGTGTGTGCCCCCGCAGAGTTCCTTTGAATAATCCCCTATGCCCACAACCCTGACCTTCTCCCCGTACTTTTCCCCGAAGAGGGCTGTTGCGCCCGATGCCACGGCTGTTTCGGCGTCTTGCACTTCTGTGTGGAGCTGGATGTTAGCGAGGACCTTCTCGTTTACCGAGGCCTCGACCTCGCGTAGTTCCTCAGGGCTCATGGACGAGAAGTGCGTGAAATCAAAACGCATGCGGCCAGCCTCAACTAGGGAGCCTGCCTGTTTTACGTGGTCTCCAAGCACTTCCCTCAGGGCCTTGTGCAGCAGGTGGGTGGCAGTGTGGTTTCGCCTGATGGAGTTTCTGTGCTCAGTGTCTACCTGTGCTTTGAGTTTTGCCCAGACCCTCAGCGGTCCCCTGCGCACGAGCACCTGGTGCACAAAGAGCCCCTCAAGGGGTTTTTTCGTATCTACCACCTCAAGGGAAGCTTCGTCTCCCGTGAGCTTTCCGATATCGCCCGCCTGGCCGCCCGACTCTCCATAGAAGGGTGTCCTGTCCAGAACGACCTCGACTTTCTCACCCTTGGCCGCCTCGTTTACCGAAACCCCGTCGCGTATTATGGCCTTGACAACACTGTCGTCCTCCATGGTGTCGTAACCGACGAATTCTGTGTTGCCTGCCTCGGTGAGGACCTCGCGGTATATGGAGGCTATGGCCTCGTCAGCACCTACCCAGGAGGCGCGCGCTTTCTCTCGCTGGGCCTCCATCGCATCGTGGAAACCCTGCTCGTCCACAGTGTAGCCGGAGTCAAGGGCAATGTCGCGTACAAGGTCCACTGGGAACCCGAAGGTGTCGTAGAGCTTGAAGACCTCGCCGCCGGGGATGAGCTTGTCCCCGGTGCTCTTGAGGCTCGCAAGCAGGTCGTCAAGAATTCTCATGCCCTGCTCCAGGGTGCGCTCAAAGCGTTCTTCCTCAACGCGGAGGACCTTCTTGGCAAGCTCCTTTTGATCAATGAGTTCGGGGTATATCCCGCCCATCTCAGAGACCACTGCGTCCACGATCTTTGTAAGCAGGGGCTCTGTGGCTCCAAGGAGCCTTGCGTGGCGTGCCGCGCGCCTTATGACCCGCCTCAAGACATAGCCCCGGCCTTCGTTTGCAGGCATAAGGCCGTCGCTTAAGAGGAATGTAGCAGCGCGCGAGTGGTCGGCTATCACCCTCAAGGATGCATCCGTCTCAGGAGATTTACCATAGGGGACGCCTGTATGCTCGGATATGGCGCTTATTATCCCGGCAAAGAGGTCGGTATCGAAATTATTGAGCTTGCCCTGCAAAACGGCCGTGATGCGCTCAAGGCCCATGCCTGTGTCAATGCTGGGCTTTGGCAGAGGGTGGAGCGTTCCCTTTTCGTCGCGGTTGAACTGCATGAACACAAGGTTCCAGAGTTCGAGGTAACGGTCGCAGTCACAGCCCAGCTTGCACTCAGGTCCTCCGCACCCCACATCCTCTCCCTGGTCAATATATATCTCGGAGCACGGGCCGCAGGGGCCGGTGTCAGCCATCTGCCAGAAGTTGTCCTTTGCGCCCATGCGCACTATGCGCTGCTTGTCGACGCCTGCCACTTCCTGCCAGAGTTCTTCGGCCTCGTCGTCCTCTTCGTAGATGGTGATCCAGAGTTTTTCCTTTGGCAGCTTGTACACTTCGGTCAGCAGCTCCCAGCCAAAGGCTATGGCGTCCCGCTTGAAATAGTCGCCAAAGGAGAAGTTGCCAAGCATCTCGAAGAACGTATGGTGCCGGGCCGTGTGGCCCACGTTTTCCAGGTCAGAGTGTTTTCCTCCCGCGCGCATGCACTTCTGGCATGAGGCGGCACGCGTATAGTCGCGCGTTTCCTCTCCAAGGAACACGCTCTTGAACTGGTTCATGCCAGCATTGGCAAACAGCAGGGTGGGGTCGTTCTGCGGGATGAGGGACGAGCTTCTTACGGCCTTGTGGGCCTTGCTCTCAAAGTACTTTATGAACTGTTGTCTGACCTCTTTGCTTTTCATCTACCTGCCTTTTTACTGAGCGTTCTGTTGTTGCTGGCCGGCATCAGCCGGAGGCTGCTCGGGCGACTTCCTGAGCCCAAGCGATGTCAGGGGCCTGCGCCTCTTGGCCCCGCTTATTATACCGGAGAGCTTGCCGTCTGAGAACACAAGCTTTGTCACGTACACCCTTAGCCGTGTATATACCCATTCCTCGGTATATGCGTCCTGGATATCGTCCTTGATAATAACGACCTTTGGAGCGCCCCATGAGAAGCGGACGGCCTGCTGGCTCATGCCCAGGGCCACCTCGCCGTTCTTGATCTGTTCCTGTACTTCCGGGGGGAACACCTGGAGTTCATAGGGCGAATATCGCACGCTGTCACCTGCACATGACATGACAAGCACTGCGGCTGCCGCCAACAGGAGCTTACGTATCATAATTAGAGGCCTCCTTGTTTGTGTTTGCATGGGCTGGTCAGGGTAAAGCTGGCCCCAAACCCCCCGGTTCATTTTAAGCGGTCTGAAACCCGCCAGTATCCATATTCAGTCTATTCGATCTTTTCATTTTCTCCGGTCTTATCACTAAGGGCCAGCCTCAGCATCCTGCCAAGGGCCTCTCCGGAAAACCCGCGCCTGCCCAGATAGCCCGCAAGCCTCCTGCGGGCCACATGCTTTGGAAGCCCCGCCAGCGCCCTCTTCTTGCGCTCGATCAGCTTTAACGCCGCAGCTTCCTCGTTATATCCTTCAAGGGCCTCCTCGGCGTCTTGCTTGCCTATACCCCTGGTCCTCAGGAACATCCTTGCGCCTGCGTGCCCGAGGAGCTTGACCCTCTCGGCCTGGTCCCGAAGAGCCCTGGCCGTGGCAGCGTCGTCTATGTAGCCAAGGTCCAGGAGCTTTAGAACGGTCTTGTCAGCCTCCTGCTCTGTAAACCCTTTTTGGAGGAGCCTTTGGACGAGTTCCCGCTGGCTCCTCATGCGATAACCAAGGAGCTTTAGCGCATATGCCAGCGCCCTGTTGTCTCCACCGCCCCCGGCCAAATCAGAACCGGTCTATGCCCATCTCGTCGTCACCCTTCTCGGACATGTCGAGCTTATCTTCCTCTTCTCCCTCCTGTCCTGTGGTGACGCCCTTGACCTTGAGCTTGAAGTCCTCCACGTTGGTGGCGGCCTTTATGCACTCGTCGTATGTGACTTGCCCGCTCTTGTACAGGTCAAGCAGGCACTGGTCAAAGGTCTGCATGCCGTAGTGGAGCTTGCCCTTTGCAACGAAGTCCCTTATCTGCTTGGTCTTTGTCTCGTCCAGTATGCATTCCCTGATAAGCGAAGACGCCACCAGGACCTCCACTGCGGGTATGCGGCCCTTGCCGTCCGCGCGCGGCAGAAGCCGCATGGAGATTATGCCCTTTATTATAGAGGAGAGCATCATGCGTATCTGCTTGTGCTGGTGAGGGGGGAAGGCCGAGATTATCCTGTTTATCGTCTCCTGGGTGTCTGTTGTGTGAAGCGTGCTCATGACCAGATGGCCGGTCTCGGCCGCGCTCATGGCGGTCTCAATGGTCTCGATATCACGCATTTCTCCAACGAGTATGACGTCCGGATCCTGCCTGAGGGCGGCCCTCAGCGAGACGTCGAACCCTTTGGTGTCCGTGCCCACCTCGCGCTGGTTGATGATGCTCATCTTGTCGCGGTGGAGGTACTCTATCGGGTCCTCGATGGTCATGATGTTGGAGGTCTTGTTCTGGTTGATGTAGTCGATCATAGCGGCCAGAGTTGTGGACTTGCCCGACCCCGTGGTGCCTGTGACCAGGATCATCCCGCGCTCTTCAAGGGCCATTTTGTGCACTGCCGGGGGCAGGTGCAGCTCCTCGAAGGATGGTATCTTCATGGGGATAAGGCGGAAGACGAACCCTATGGCCCCGCGCTGCACAAAGGCGTTTGAGCGGAACCTGCCGAGGCCCGGCACGCTGTATGCAAAGTCCAGGTCGTTCTTTTTCTTGAACGCGTCGAGCTGGCCGGGCGTCATGATGGTCTTGCATATCTTTATAACGTCCTCAACGCTCACACGCTCTGCTTCCTCGATGGGCACGAGCCCTCCGTTGAGGCGCATGATGGGATGAGTGCCCACCTTGATGTGAAGGTCGCTTGCGCCCCTCTGGGCGGCCAGCTTCAGCAGGTCGTTGATATGTTTCATGCCATCAATCCTTCTTGTCCGCTTCCTTTATCTTTACTTCAAGCTTGTCCATTTCCTCTGGGTGTGCAAGGAACCACTTCTTGGCGTTCTCGCGGCCCTGTCCGATGCGCTCCCCGTTATAGCTGTACCACGCACCGGATTTTTCCACGAGATCGTTTTCCACTCCAAGGTCGACGATCTCTCCGGCGCGGGAGATGCCCTCGTTGAAGTATATGTCGAACTCGGCCTGCCTGAAGGGTGGGGCCATCTTGTTCTTGACCACCTTCACGCGCGCCCTGCCGCCTATCAGTTCCTGCCCTTCCTTGAGCTTGTCAATGCGCCGGATGTCCAGGCGCATGGAGGCGTAGAACTTCAGGGCGTTGCCGCCGGTGGTGGTCTCGGGGCTTCCAAACATCACCCCGATCTTTATCCTGATCTGGTTTATAAAGATTATGGTTGTATTGCTCTTTGATATCGCCGCTGTGAGCTTGCGCATTGCCTGGCTCATGAGGCGGGCCTGGAGGCCGGGCAGGGAATCTCCCATGTCTCCTTCGATCTCAGCCCGAGGCACAAGGGCTGCCACGGAGTCAATGACAACGATGTCCACGGCCCCGCTCCTGATAAGGGTCTCTGCTATCTCAAGGGCCTGCTCTCCAGTATCAGGCTGGGAGATTATCAGGTCCTCGACGTTCACGCCTATCTTCGAGGTGTATGCAACGTCCAGGGCGTGCTCAGCGTCTATGAAAGCCGCGACACCTCCGCCCTTCTGGGCCTGTGCGATGGCATTTAGCGCCAGCGTAGTCTTGCCCGAGGACTCGGGGCCGTATATCTCCACAACCCGGCCTCGTGGGTATCCGCCGATCCCCGTTGCAATGTCCAGGGTTATAGAGCCCGTGGGGATGACCTGTACTTTTTCCATGATATCCCCGGCGCCAAGGCGCATTACAGAGCCCTTGCCAAAGTTCTTTTCTATCTGCGATATGGCCGAATCCAGAGCCTTCTGCTTGTCTTTGTCCATGTATCCCTCCAGCTTTCCTTGGCAGCTTTTGCGGCAGCTTTCTTTGAATATCTATTTTACATTAAGTACTTGTTAAACTTAAAGGGAATAATTGGAATATATGGGATATGTTGGGGTATATGATAAGGCGGTCAGCCAAGGGGGGAGGCAAACACAGTGGTGTACACTGCCCCGGCAGGCTGGAGGTCGTTTTTCATGAGCGCTACCTCGCTGACCTCAAAGGAGCCGAAGTCCTCGTCCTTGCGGGAATGCACCTCGTGCATCAGGCGCTCAAGCTGAAGGGGCTTGTCGCTCCTGTTCCTAATGGCCTTTATGCGCCCAATGGTCAGGTGCGGTGAGAACGCCCTTTTCTCTGGCGCGAATCCGAGTGGCTCCATGGCTCTTTCAATGTCACTATGCAGGGCCGGAAGCCCGCCCTCGCTCTCAAGGCCCACCCAGATCACCTTGGGCCAGCTTGCGTTGGGGAACACGCCCGTGCCATGGGCATTGAGTAAGAACCTATTATGTGCCGAGGTGGTGTCTAAAAGCGCGTCGATTATCTCAGGTGCCTTGGCCTCATTCGCCTCTCCGAGGAATTTCAGAGTGAGATGGAGGTTTTCAGACGTGACCCACTTTACGGCATGGCTCAGTGGTTTTAGTTGTTCGATAAGAGACGTGATCCTGTGCTCTGTCTTCTCGGGCAGTCCTATGGCTATGAAGCATCTCACTTAGAGACCTCCTCAAGTAAAAATTCAAGGGCCTCCACCACTGCCTGTTCTCTTATCGCGTTTCTTGAGCCTTTTAGCTCAAGTTTTCTTGTAACTACGCCGCTGTCTCTGTGGATTGCCATATAAATAAGCCCTGCTGGTTTACCTTCAAGCACCTCCGGCCCGGCGTTTCCTGTTATGGAGAGCGAAACACATGTGATGGTTTTCAGCCTTATTCCTAATGCCATGGCTAAGGCAGTTTCTTCGCTTACGAGGTTTCCCATCAGATCGTCTGGCAGGTCCAGAAAAAGCTCCTTTGCCTCCGGGCTGTAGGTGACCACGGATGAGTGGAGATATTTGGATGCTCCGGGTATGTTTGTGAGTGTGGAGGCTATAAGCCCTCCTGTGATGCTCTCGGCAAGGCAGAGGTCCATGCCCTTCTTAATGAAAATATCTTTTATCCTGACTGCAAGCTCATTTGCCCTTGGTTTCATCATGCATAGTATAGCATTAGCAGATGTCAGCGATGTATTAAGAAAAGGGTGCTTAAAACCCTTGCGGATGCAAGCGCGTACGGGCTTAGCCCATGAGCCTCCAGCCATGGAGGATTGCGCCTGTTATAACGCCTGCAAGCAGGTCGTCGGCCATGATGCCGGGGCCACCGCCTAGTTTTTCGAGGTTGCGTATCGGAGGGGGTTTGACAATATCAAAGAACCGGAAAAGCAGAAAGCCGGCCAGCAGGTAGCCCCAGGTGGTGGGCAGGAAGGCCATGGCGACCATATAGCCCGCGAACTCGTCAATGACAACGCTGCCCGGGTCCTTTTCCCCAATGATCTCCTCTGCCTTTGATGAGGCCACTGTGCCAAGGACGATGACCGCAAGGGTTATGGCAATGTAGACTGGCCACGGGACTGACAGCACTCCAAGCAACCAGACAAGCGGCACACACGCAAGCGTGCCGACGGTGCCGGAGGCAAAGGGGAAATGTCCCACCGGTCCCAGGGTGGCAAAGTGGGCCAGAAGACTGTCTTTATCTATAGCTGGCATTTACGCCTCAAGCCTGTAGGAGAAGCTCACCTGAGTGTGCTGCTCCAGCGTGGCCTTCACAGAGCAGTATTTCTCCATGGAGAGGTCCACGGCGCGCTTTACAGCGCTCTCGTCCACGCCCTTGCCCTTTACCACGAACTCAATATTAACGTCCGTGTAGCGCATGGGATAGTCCTCGGCCCGGGTGCCGGTGATGTTCATCTGGAAGCCCTCCACAGGCTGTTTCTTCTTCCTGAGTATGGAGATGGCGTCCATGCCGGTGCACCCGCCAAGGCCTATGAGCACAAGCTCCATAGGGCTTGGCGCGGAGTCCGAGCCGCCGTGCTCTGTGGGGCCGTCTATTTCCACCTTGTGGCCTGAGTCCGCGGTGCCCGTGAAGCTCAGGCCCTGATTGAATACGACCTTTGCCTTTACCTCGCTCATTTTCTTCTCCTCTTTGTTTTCCTCTTGTTATCGGCCTTCAGGTCCTCATACATGGTGAGCGCCTTTCTGGGCGAGTAGTCCTGGTGCACAACGGCCTTTACAGCCTGTATCATGGCCACGGGGTCTGCGGCCTGGAATATGTTCCTGCCCATGTCTACACCTGCGGCGCCGCGCTTGATGGCGTTTGAGGTGAGTTTTAATGCGTCAGGCTCAGGCACCCTCTTGCCCCCGGCCATGACGATGGGCACCGGGCAGTTCCTGACCACGGTCTCGAACCCCTCGCAGTAGTAGGTCTTTACGAACTGCGCGCCCATCTCCGCGCATATGCGGCTTGCAAGCGAGAGGTATTTGGCACCTTTGCCCAGATTCTTGCCAACAGCTGTGACGGCAAGTACGGGAATGCCATAGCGCATGCCCTCGTCCACCAGTTTTGTCAGCGCCATAAGGGTGCGGTGCTGGTGCTCGGCCCCGATGTAGACGGATATGGCCACGGCAGAGGCGTTTAAGCGTATTGCGTCCTCCATGGAGACCGCTATGTCCTCGTCCGAGAGTTCGCCAAGAATGCTGTTGCCTCCAGAGGCCCTGAGCACTATGGGCGTGTTAGAAAACGGCGTGATGTTGTAGCGCAGGCCCCCGCGTGTGGGCATGAGGGCGTCGGCGTGGGGCAGCAGGGGGCCTACGGTGCGGTCAAGTTCCTCTAATCCTTTGGCCGCGCCCTGGAAATACCCGTGGTCCACCGCGAGCATCACTGTGCGCCCGCTCTCTGGTTTAATAATGCGCGAGAGGCGGTTTGCCATGCCCCATTCGAGGTTCAGCTCAGAAACGCTCGGGGCAGTCGGGAAGTTTTTGGCGCTGCCACGTTTTTTCTTCTTATTCTCTGTCATGTCCTGGATATCGTCAAGGTCAGCCAATGTCATCTCCCTCCTGATGCTCTAAGTTATTCCTGCGGTCTGATTATAACTTTAATAGAGTCTTTGCCTTCCGAAACGAGCCTGAACCCCTCTTGTGCCTGCTTGAGGGGCAGGGTGTGGGTGATGAAGTCCTTGGCCTTCACGCGGCCCGAGCTGATGAGCTCCATTGCCTCCACATGCTCTGAAGGGCTTGCGGCGTAGGTGGAGGTCAGCGTGACCTCCTGCTTCCAGAAGAGGTTGTTTACGGGCAGAGCCACCTCTGCTCCCTCCGGCGCGGGCGCAAAGAACACTATGGTGCCGCCCCGGTCTATGGACTGAAATGCCTGCTCAATGGCCGGGGGTGTGCTGGCCGTGAGTATAACCGTGTCCGCGCCACGGCCATCGTTCTTGGCTCTAAAAGCCCCGGCAACGTCATCACCTGCATGGGTCATGATGTCTGCCCCTGCCTTTTTGGCTGCTTCCAGGCGGTAGGGGACCAAATCGGTAGCAGCTACGAACTCCGCGCCAAGTGCGCGCGCAAGGGCCACATGCAGCACTCCGGAAATTCCGCTTCCTATAACGAGCACGCTTTTGCCGGGGCCAACGCGCCCGGCCCTCTGCGCGCGCAGAACGCAAGCAAGGGGCTCGACGAAGGTGCCCTCGTCGTGGGTCATGTTCTCAGGCAGCGGGAATACGCCCCGGTCCACGTTTATGGCCGGAAGCCGCAGGTACTGGGCAAAGCCGCCCGGATGGAAGTTAGTGGTACGTAGCGTGTCGCACACGCTCTGGCGCCCGTCCTTGCAGTAGCGGCATTTAAGGCATGGCACGTGGTGGGCGGCAACTATGCGGTCACCGGGGGATAAGGTGGTAACATCGCTCCCCACCTCCACCACAACGCCTGCCACCTCGTGGCCCAGCACAAGTGGGACCTTGTCCCGCCTGTACCACTGCATAACGTCAGAACCGCAGAGGCCCGAGGACATGACGCGCATTACAGCCTCTCCGGGGCCTGCCTTGGGGCGCTCCATCTCCTCAGAGCGAACGTCATCGTTTGCGTAGTACATGGCGACTTTCATAGTTCCTGGCATGCCTGTTTTCATACATAAGATTAAACCGCACCTACTGGGGGCATGTCAATCTTATACCTGTGCGTATGGGGTGCGTATGCTCATGTATTTGCGATATTTTTCCTGGATTCGCTCTGCGGGATTTCCATGAAGGGGTATATCCCCTGCCTCTATTTATGCAAGATGATCGTGACATCCCTCGGGTAGCAGGCGTTCTTATCCTTTTTTGAAGATGGCCTGTGGGCCTGAATATGGCCTGTGGGCCTGTTGGACATTGTCCGCAGCTTGATTTGCCCCCCCATACTATGGTAAAAAATACATTGCACTTTTAATCACTTAAGAATGAAGGCAGGTGGACAGATTGGCAACAGTACCAGCAAAAAAGCTCTCAGTACTAAAAAGGGTCAGGCAGACAAAGAAGCGTACCCTTCGTAACCGCGGCGTGCGCACCATGGTCAAGACCTATATCAAGAAGCTCCACGAGGCCATAGCCTCAGGGGAGAAGGACGTGGTGGAGACATCCCTGCGCCAGGTAGTGAGTGTTATCAGCACTGCGGCCTCAAAGGGCGTGATGCATCGCAATACGGCTTCCCGCTACATCTCAAGGCTTTCTAAAAGAGCTAACGCGGTTTAAGGGAACCTCTCATATCCTAAGCAGCTTTGCCAGCAGGTGTTCCAAGGCCCGGTATATATGAGATTCGCCCCCAGTGCTCTTTACCTTCAAGCAGTGCAATTTAAGAGGCTTTAAGCAGCTTTGCCAGCAGGTGTTCCAATGGGTACGCACCCCCAGTGCTCTTTACCTTCAGGTCCGCATCGTTTAAGAGCCCAAACACCGTTGCCTTCTGAGCGGGGCCCATCCGCAGTCTTCCGTAGTGCCAGTTAAGCACGCCAAGCAGGCTATAGGGCTCCTGTGTCTCCTTCAGCATGGTGTATATCCTGAAAGCCTTCTCTGCCTTTCCGGCCCTGAGGGCGTCCACCAGATCAAACGGGGAGTAGTCTCCGCTGCCGGTGATGAAGGTGGCGATCTCGTCCCTGCCTAATTTGTTCATATGGCCGGAGCCTGAGACGTAAGAAGCGAACTTCTCCACCTCGGCGGCTAAAAGACCTGCGTCCGAGCCCACCGTGCCGATCAGGTAATCTATGGCGCCTCTTGTGAGTTCAACTCCCTTTTTAGCAGCGCGTTCCCTGACCCAGAAGGGGATGTCTTTTTCCAGTATGCCCACGGAAATGGACTTTACGCCCTTTAGCTTGTCAATGAGCGTCTTTCTGGGCTTGCCAACATAGGTCAGCAGCAGTAAGGAACTAGGGGAGGGTGAGGCGAGATAACCCACGAGGGGTTTCTGCTGAGCTGCTTTTAGTTTCTGGAGGTTCTCCACTGTCACGGTCTGCCTGCCGCCCATGAAGGGAATCGTATTTAGAGTGTCGATGATATGCTCCAGCGGGGTGGAGTTGTCCGGGGAATCGAGGTCATATGCGTGGTACTTGAAATCCCGCTCTTCTTTGGGGACCAGGGCCTTTACCTCAAGGACGGCTTCCTTTAAAAGCGCGGCATCATCAGCATGGATGAGGTATGCAGGGGCCTTGAGGCCTTTCTTAAGCTCTGAATAAAAGGCCTTGATGCTCACTGGCCCTCTCTGGTCCTCTTGGTCTTTTCTGCCCCTTGCCCGGCTTCATCCGGCCCATAGGGTCCATCTTGTTCAGCTGACTCATCTGGCTCATCTGGCTCATCTGCTTCTTTTGTTCCATAAGGCACGCCCCTGTTGGCTGCAATGTCAGAGGCAATGTCAACGGCGAGGTTAGTGAGCGCTGTTTCAAGCGCGCTCTCCTTTGAGGCCATGAGCCTCTCCAGCGTGTCGCTTCCGCTGAAGGAGACAATGAAATTGTCCCTGCCCTTGAGCTCGACCCTTTTGCCCTCAGGGGTGATGATCCAGAAATCTCCTGAAATGGCGATCTCGTACTGTATTAACACGTCGCTTGCCTCAGCAGTGCCCTTTATATTCACCTTGGTTATCTTGCCCTCGATCACGTGCCCGGCAGATCGGTCCACCCGTATGCCAAGCCTGGTGAGTTCGCGCTCCAGGGCCAGTATGAAGGTGTCCTGAAGAGCTGGCTCGAATGTGAGGTTCCTGATATTCCCTAAGCGGATATCCCTTATGGCCGGGGCCTGCCTTAGACTGTATCCGCAGGCGGATATAAGTACCGCAAAGGACAGTATGACCGCCATGGAGAAAATGTTGATTTTGCGCCTATACGACAATGTTCACGAGCCTCCCCTTTATCACGAAGGTCTTTCTTATCTGCTTGCCATCAGTGGCTGCTACTATCTTATCAAGGGCGAGGGCTTTTTGCTTTATCTCGTCGTCTGAAAGCCCTGTGGCGATGGTGGTCTTGTCCCTGACCTTGCCGTTTATCTGCACCACAAGTTCCACTTCATCCTCCGCCGCCTTGTCCTCGTCCCATGTGGGCCAGCTTTGCGCTGACGCATTGCCCTCTATTTTTGCATTTTCCCAAAGCTCCTCAGCTATATGGGGCGCAAATGGGGAGAGCAGGGTAATGAGTGTGCGTGTTGCAAACTTTATAGCATCTGTATCAGCTTTTGTCTTAAATGAGAATGCGCTCATATCATTAAACAGCTCCATCATGGCCGCGATGGCGGTGTTGAAGTGGAAGTCCCTCTCGATATCGTTGGTGACTTTCTTGATGGTCTGATGTGTTTTTTGAATCAGTTTCTTAGAGGAGCCTTCGCTTTCTTCATTGTAAGTTACAGTATTGTTGAAGATACCTTTGTTAATCTCAACAAATGCCCAGATGCGTTTTAAGAATCGGTACGCCCCGTCCACTCCCTGATCAGACCACTCAAGATCGCGCTCTGGCGGGGCGGCAAAGAGCGAGAACAGCCGGGCCGTGTCCGCGCCGTAGCGGTTTATAAGCTTGTCGGGGTCTATGACGTTCTTCTTAGACTTGCTCATCTTCTCTATGCGCCCGATCTCTACAGTGCTTCCGCACTTTGTGCACGCGCTGTCTTTGGCCTCCTCCGGCAGTATCCAGCCGTGGGTGGGGCACTTGTATGTCTCCTTTGTGACCATGCCCTGAGTGAGCAGGTTTAAAAAGGGCTCGCTTGCCTCGGTGAGGCCCAGGTCCCTGAGCACGCGCGTGAAGAACCGTGAGTAGAGCAGGTGCAGCACCGCGTGCTCCACGCCCCCGATGTACTGGTCCACAGGCATCCAGCGGGCAATCTTTGCCTTACTCTCTTCGCTTGTGAGGTCAACCTCACCCTTCTCTATGCAAAAGCGCAGGAAGTACCACGAGCTGTCAACGAATGTGTCCATGGTGTCTGTCTCTCTGCGGGCCTTGCCCCCGCACTTGGGGCAGGTGGTGTCAGTAAATGACGGGTCATTAAGGGGCGAGTCCCCTGAGCTTGTGAGCAAAACGTCCTCTGGCAGGAGCACGGGCAGGTCTTTCTCAGCCACCGGCACCACACCGCAGGCATCGCAGTAGATCATGGGTATGGGCGTGCCCCAGTAGCGCTGGCGAGAGATGCCCCAGTCGCGGAGCTTGTAGTTGATAACGCGCTTGCCGAGGCCACGGGCCTCCAGGTCTTTTGCCACCTCTCGCCGGCCCTCAGCACTGGTCATGCCTGTGTACTTGTCGGAGTTCGTCATCACGCCGTATTCTTCCATTGCTTCTTGCATGGGGTCAGAGACCTCTTTATTGTCAGCAGGAAGAATGACCCTCTTTATAGGAAGGTCGTACTCTGTTGCGAACTCGAAGTCGCGCTGGTCGTGGGCTGGCACACTCATTATCGCGCCTGTACCGTACTCCATGAGCACAAAATTAGCTACGTAAACCGGAATTTTCTCATTGTTCACAGGATTGGTGGCATAGTGGCCCGTAAAATGCCCTACCTTGCGCTCGGCGTCGCCGTATAGCTCCTTTACCTTCTGGAGCGCGGCCTTGTCCTCGGTGAGCTTGTCCGCAAGCGGGTGGGTGGGGGCAAGGGCCATGTATGTCACGCCGCATAGCGTGTCCGCGCGCGTGGTGAATATGCGCAGGGTGTCGCCCGTGTCCAGCGTGAAGTCGCACTCAAGTCCGTCTGATTTCCCGATCCAGTTCTTCTGCATGGCTACCACATGATCGGGCCAGCCGGTGAGCGTGTCGCAGCCCTCTAATAGCTCCTCTATATAATCGGTTATCTTAAAGAACCACTGGTCCAACTCTTTCTGCACCACCTGCGTTTCGCAGCGCCAGCACCCGCCGTCTATGACCTGCTCGTTTGCGAGCACCGTGACGCACGAGTTGCACCAGTTTACAAATGAGCTTTTGCGGTAGGCGATGCCGCGCTCGAACATCTTGATGAAGAACCACTGGTTCCAGCGGTAGTACTCCGGGCTGCATGTGGCGGTCTCCCTGTTCCAGTCGTAAGAGAGCCCCAGGCGGTTGAGTTGCACCTTCATGTGGTCTATGTTTGCGTATGTCCATTTGGCTGGGTGTGAGCCTGATTTTATGGCAGCGTTCTCCGCGGGCATCCCAAATGCGTCCCAGCCCATGGGGTGGAGCACTTCGTATCCCTGCATGCGTTTATATCGGGCGATGACATCGCCGATGGCGTAGTTTCTGACGTGGCCCATATGGATGTTGCCAGAGGGGTAGGGGAACATCTCCAGGCAGTAGAATTTCTTTTTATCAGACGGGTCAGGTGTCTTAAAAGCATCATTATCCGCCCAGTGCTTCTGCCACTTGCGCTCCACTTCCTCTGGTTTGTACTGCTCGTCCATTTATCTCGCTCCTCTATAAGCAATATATGGTAAACATAAGCACTATTATATCCCTGCGCCAAATATATAGACAAGGGAGGAGGTTTAAGTAATGCTAAAGGCCGAGAATATTTTCATAAAGCGCCCGGAACAGGCCATGTATTTTATCGAGGTTATCAAAGGTCGCGGCAATTAAGAGCAATATAATCGCAAAGAAAATCTTTGCCCAGCGATCCAAATTTTTAATTTTCAACCAAAATTTCTTCAGGGGTGATAACGTCTCATCTTCATAATGGTCTATGCCCTCACTGGTTATCCTGTACATTGCGGAGTAAAAATCTATTTCTTCAATGTACCCTTTTCCTTCCAGATAATTGAAATGATGTTTGAGAGAATCATAATCGAGATCATACTCGGCCAAGATATCTTCTGTAATAAGCACTTTATAATAGTCAATATACTCTGTCGGAGCTTCCCTGTAATGCTCATAAAGCCCCTCAAGAATCAGCATGCGTATGGCATTGTCATTCATAGGCAATTGTACAACTAGTCCTGGAGAGTTGTAAATGCCTTAGTAGATCGGGATAAATTACGAGCATGGGTAGCTAACGCTTGAGAGAAGAATAAAGGTGACGGTTGTTCTAGCTCATTAATTCAGCAACTTTATCGAATTTAATTAAGAAAAAAAGAGGGAGCAGGAGCGGCCCCCTAGTATTTGGCGATTTGTTGCCCAGCTACTTCAGCAATCCCGTGAACGTATTGTGGTGGTCTTCCTCGTCGCGGAGCATGTCCTGATGCGGGCAAGCATTATATGCTATATATGATTTTTTATTTCTTCCGTGAACCTTTTCGCGCGCTGAAGCCAGTCCTCTACCTGCTTCAGCTCAAAACTCACCAGTTCGAGGTAGTCTCCCCTCTGGCGTGCATCAAAGAGTTCGTCATACAAGAGGCCGTGCTCCTTACTAACCAGCCCGGGTTTTATCATTTCCTGGTGGAAGGACGCTCTTACCCCTGAGTGTTTCTTGAACCGAAGGCCTTTGTCGAGTAAAACTGCGCTTGCAAGATAAAAACACGCGTAATAGATTCTGTTTACGGAAAACGAGAGTCGTCCGGCTTTCATCTCGTCTTCGGCGGCTTCAATGCATTCAAGAGATTTATCTGCCCAATACTGAACGACTTCACGCAGTTTATCTTCTTCGGTCACAAGGACAATCCTTCTTCTTCGATAAAGGCATGGACGGGAAGAACGGAAATAGCGGAATTATCCCACTCTTCGTCTGAGACTACAAGCGCACTTATGTTGCTCCCGTAAGACAGGTTGATATTGAAAACTTCATGGACTATTCTCCGCCTTATCTCATCGGTGGCAGAACATGGCAGGGTGATTAAGATATCCATGTCGGATTCATCGTCTGCGGTTCCTCTAAGTTTGGAGCCGAAAAGCTTGCAGTTGGCAAGAGGCCATTCTTTTTTGATAAATCCCACAAGCTCGTCCAAAGCGTCTTTCTCTGAGTCCGAGATATCTAACGAGCTTATTGCGGAGCGCTTATTATTATCCGGATCGAGTCTCATGGAGATGGCCTTCCTTTTGTATTTATTAGCCGCATTTCGAATATGCGCACTTTATCCTAATATCATAACTAAATGTTTAGCCAAAGTGAAGACCTTGTTTTTTTAAACTGTCTTGATCTGAGAGCTTAAGGTCGTGCTCCTGTGTTACTCAAGCAACCCCGTAAACGTATTGTGGTGGTCTTCCTCGTCTCGGAGGATGTCCTCAAAGAGCTTGCGCGTGGTAGTGTCGTCCTCGTCCTTGGCTACCTTGATTATCTCCTTATAAAGGGCAATGGCATCTTCTTCGGCCTTAACGTCGTTCTCTATCATCTCCTTGGCCGGGCCTCCGACTTTGATGTTCTTTGGGTGCAGGGGAAGCTCTCCGCCGAGGTAGTCAAGGCGCTCGCCAATGAGTTCGGCGTGCATCATCTCCTGTAGGGCCACTACCCTGAACACCGGCCCCACGGCCTCTGCGAACATGCCTTTTATGGTCACGTGCTGCCAGATGTACTGTATTGCAACTTCCATCTCACTGATGATGGCCTCAACCATCATGTTCTTTAGCTTCTCGCTTGCCATATTTATGTCCCCCTCATGAGTATTTTTAACTAACATCTGATTTACGCCCATATCCTAGCGGATTATATCCGGCGCGTCTAGCCCGAATATTTCATGATATGAACGGGCTAACCTTTATCTATACTCTTAAGTGCTTTGCGCAGGGCGCCGCCCGACTCCTCAAGCAGAAGCGTTGCCTTGTCTCTGTGCATGCCGCCTTTGAGCATAAGGGCCGCGAGCTTGGGGTTCATGTCCGCATCTTCAAGCGCCTTGGCAGCTTCTTTCATTGAGCAGCCAGCTATCTCCATGATAATACCTATGGCGCGTTTTTTTAGTTTTTTGTTCGTTGGGGCCACGTCCACCATCAGGCCGTCGTATGTGCCGCCGAGCCTGACCATGGTGGCGGTGGAGAGCATGTTCAGGGCCATCTTCTGCGCTGTACCCGCCTTCATGCGCGTGCTTCCGGCAATGAGTTCCGGGCCCGTGTCAAGGACTATCGTGCCATCCAGGAAGCCAGCTTCCATGTCATTTTCTGTGTCCACCGATTCAGATGATAGCAGCCAGCATTTTGCCCCTTGTGCCTTTGCAGCCTCCAGGAAACCCAGCACAAAGGGGGTCCTGCCGCTTGCGGAGATTCCTACGGCCATGTCAAGCGATGCGAGACCTTCTGCGGCAAGGCCTCCGGCCTCGCGGTCGTCCTCTGCCCCTTCAACAGAGCACCTGATGGCCTCGTCCCCGCCTGCTATCACTGCCTCAAATGCATTGCAGCCAAAGGTGGGAGGGACCTCGGAGGCGTCAAGCACGCAGAGCCTGCCGCTAGTGCCGGCCCCGGCGTAGACCACCCTCCCGCCAGCCCGTATGGCCCTGACCGCGTCCTCAACAGCATGTCCGATGTATGCCAGGGCCATGCCAACGGCGTGGTAGGCGGTGAGGTCCTCCTCGTGCATCAGGTGCAGCAGGTCAGCAGTTGCAAGGGTGTCAATGCCTTTGGCAAGCGGGTTTCTCTCTTCAGGCATAGGGCCTCCGAAATCAGTTGCAGGATTGGTTTCACGAAATGTTACCATGTCCACCTGTTTTTTGCTATTATATGTCCGTATGTTTACGTCAACAAGCAGATATAAGGGAAACATCAGCAGGGCGATGGCGCTTTTTGCGGTTCTTGTTCTGGTCTTTGCAATTGCATCCTGCAGGAGCCCGGGCTCGAAGCGCTCAGAGATCGCCCAGAGCAAATACCAGCTCGGTATGAGCCATCTTGTGTCAGGCAACACTCAATCCGCATATGTGAAGTTCCACGAGGCGCTGAAAATAAAGCCAAACCACAAGGAAGCCTTGAACGGGCTGGGGCAAACATATATGAACCTCAGAGAGTTCGACAATGCTGAGAAGTATTTCCGCAAGGCCACCAAGGTGGATGGTTCATACTCCGAGGCGCATAAGAACCTCTGCTTTGCCCTTTATAACATGGGCAGGTTCGAAGATGCGGTGAAGTCATGCAAGAGGGCGCTTGAAAACCCTGTTTATCGTTCTCCGGAGAAGGCCTACTACAACATGGGCATAAGCTATTACCAGTTGGCCATGTACCCTGATGCCATAGATGCCTTCAACAATGCCGTGAAACGCTTTCCGCGGTTCCTCCCGGGATATTACAAGCTGGCCCTTTCGTATAACGCCAACCGGCAGTATGGCAAGGCCTCTGATACCATGAACAAGGCTATCGGGCTGGACCCCAGGTTCCAGGGTGACAAGCTGCTTGCCGAGCGCAGGTTCATGGAACTCAAGGAAAAGGGGATTCTCTCTCCTGCCGAGGCGGAACATCGCTTGGACATCCTCCATTATTAGCCGGAGCGCTCCTGTCTCTGTACAGGCCTTGAAGAGCAAACATTCCTTTACCTCTGAGCAGTGCTATCTGATAAACTTGCTATTATGAAGATAAGTAAAGAAAATATCCTGAGGTTTCTCCGCGAAAAGGCCAGGAAGCCGCTTCCCTTCCGCGAACTCGCCTCCCGCATGGGCGTCAGGAGCGCAGAGCGCAGGGGCTTCAGGCGAATGCTCAGGGAACTAACCGACGAGGGTGAGGTCGTGCGCACAAAGCGCGGGCTCTACGGGCCGTGCGCCCAGATGGACCTTGTCACAGGGCATTTCGAGGCCCACCGCGACGGCTATGGTTTCGTCCTCCGGGAAACGCCTGGCTCACCTGATATGTTCATACCGGCGCGCGCGACCCTTGCGGCCATGGACGGCGATCGGGTCATAGCCCAGGAGGAAGACCCCCGGCGGCGGTCAGGACGTGTAGTACGCATTCTCAAGCGAGCCCACGCAAAGATCGCCGGGACCATAGACAGGGCAGGGGATGCGTTTTTCTTAAAGCCAAAGAGCCGGGCTGTGGCCTTTGATGTCTACATCCCGCCAAAGGACGCGATGGGTCTTGCCCACGGCACACCCGCCCTTGTGGAGATAACACAGTACCCAACAGCGGGGCGCTCTGCCATGGGCAAGGTGGTAAAGGAGCTTGCCCGCCCTGCCGATGCCTCCGATGAGATCGCGGCCATTATAGAGGAGTTCTCCCTTCCAAAGCGGTTCTCATCACGCCTGACGAAAGAGGCTGAGGCCCTTAGAGAAAAATCCTTTGGCAAGCGCAAGGATCTGACCGGGCTGGCCACAGTGACCATTGATGGCGAGAGTGCCAAGGATTTCGACGATGCGGTAAGCATTAAAAGGCTTGAAGCGGGCTTTCGGCTCTGGGTCCATATAGCGGATGTGGGGCATTATGTCCCGTGGGACAGTCCCATAGACCTTGAGGCCAGAGGCAGGGGCACGAGCGTATATTTTCCAGGGCGCGTGGTCCCCATGCTCCCCAAAGCGCTCTCAGAGGACCTCTGTAGCCTGCGCCCGGGCCAGGATCGTCCGGCATTTACCGTGGAGATGGATTTTGACCTCAAGGGCAGCCCCAAGGGGAGAAAATTCTACAAGAGCCTGATCAGAAGCGACCAGCGGATGACCTATACCTCCATGGCCCTGATAATAGAGGAGCGCCAGGCGAAGGAACGCGCCAGGTATGCGCTCCTTGTTGATGATTTTGACCTGATGGGTGAGCTTGCAGGCCTTATAAGGAAAGGACGCATGGCCAGGGGAAGCCTGGATTTCGACCTGCCGGAGCCGGAGATAGTCCTTGATATGCAGGGCCGGCCCGAGGCCATCATAAGTTCTGTGAGGAACTCTGCTCATATGCTTATCGAGGAGTTCATGATAGCTGCAAACGAGGCTGTGGCTCAGGAGCTTGCCGGACGAAATATCCCTTGCCTTTACCGCATTCATGAAAAGCCGGAGCCTGGCAAGATCGAGAGGCTTCTGGGAGCCATCAGGGTGCCCGGGTTCAGGCGGAAGAAGGCTCCGGGGCCGGACGACCTCCGGCATCTGCTTGAAGCTGTAAAGGGCCTGGATGAGGAGGAGGCAATAACATTTCTTGTGTTGCGGTCCCTGAAGCAGGCCAGGTATTCTGAAGAGAATGTGGGACACTTTGGCCTGGCCTCGAAGTGCTATCTGCATTTTACATCTCCCATCCGGCGCTATCCCGACCTTGTGTGCCACAGGGTGCTGGCAGAGGCCCTTTCACAGTCAGGCAGAGGTGTTTCAGGAGACAGAAAGAAGTGGCTTGCCCAGCTCATGCCGGGCTTCGCCTTCAGCTCCTCGCAGCTTGAGCGCCATGCCGTGGAGGCTGAGCGGGAGGCCATAAACGCACTGAGGGCCTGGTTCATGAAGGACAAGGTGGGGGAAGAGTTCGAGGCTTCGGTGACCGGCGTCAGCCCGAACGGGATAAGGGTCCGCCTCAAGGAATTCTATGTGGAGGGTTTCATTGCCGTATCTGACCTTACGGACGACTACTATATATATGACGAACGCTCAGTGGTGCTTGCCGGAAGGCACTCAGGCAGGAGTTTTGGTTTTGGGCAGGAGGTCACAGTGCGTGTGGACCGTGTTGACCTGGATGACAGAAGAGTGGTATTTGGCCTGTGAGGGTATAATAGAGAGCGTATATGACAACTCGTGCAACTATATATTCAACGGTATGTTCATTAATGCTTGCGGCCTTGATGGTCTCTGTGCCTGCCGGAGTGGGTAGTGCCGGACGTTTCGATGACCGGGGCGACGGTACGGTGCTTGATACAAAGACCAACCTGATGTGGCTGAAGGACGCTGCCATGGCCGAGGTGCCGGCCCAGGTCGCAAACTCCGTGGTGCATGAGATGAACATCAAGCAGAGAGAAAACCACGGTTACAGCGACTGGCGCATACCGAGCGTTGATGAGATGCTCTCCATCGTCGATGCCACTGAAGTATATCCCGCCTTACCTGAAGGCAACCCTTTTAGCGGGGTCCGCTCCTCTGGCTACTGGACCTCCACGGGGGGATTCAATATGGCCGGGTACGCATGGGTGGTGGACTTGGCCAACGGCGCCACGAGCTTTAAGCTTACTTCCTACTGTAATTTCTATGGCATCTGGCCAGTGCGTTCCGCTGGGAGTGTCATGCTTGGGAGGTTCGCTCCAGAGGGGCGGCCTGTGAGCCCGGGGGATGTGGCCTTCCTTTCCATGCCGGGTGGGGTTTGCAGAGGTGACGCAGTCATAGCACCTCTTGAGTCTCCATCCACCGTCACTGCCACCGCGGTGTCACCCTCCGAGATAGTCATAGCCTGGGAAAAGAACCCGGACCCGCCTGCATGGTACAACGTCTATGGCGATGACGGGTCTCAGGAGTCTGCTGTGGGCACGAATATAAGAATAAGCGGCCTTGAGCCGGAAACAGGCCGGTGCTTTAGCGTATCAGCTTACATGTCCACGGGCCTGGAGTCGGCCAGGAGCGACGAGGTATGCGCCATCACGTGGGGCATGAGGGCAAAAGGCACTGTCTGGGCCTTCGGGCTTAACAGTTTTGGGCAACTGGGGGACGGCTCGCGAAATAACAGCAGTAAGTTCGCTCAGGCATTGGACATTGATGGGGTCATTTCAGTGGCTGCTGGTGTTGAACATGCAGCTGCCGTGGGCGAAGACGGGTCGTTGTGGATCTGGGGAAGAAATTCACGCGGACAGCTTGGAGACGGCTCAACGCGGAACAACCCCGGCCCGGCACGCATAAAAGCCCTCAAAGGTGTCAGGCGTGCAGCCCTTGGCTGGTATCATTCACTGGCCCTTATGGAGGACGGTTCTGTCAAGGCATGGGGCAGGAACTATTACGGCCAGATCGGGGACGGTAACAGGGAAGACAGCGCGCTTCCGGTGGATGTGAAGGCTATGAGAAATGTGGTAAAGATCGCCACTGGCTGGTATCACTCCATGGCTGTCAGGCAGGACGGTACGGTCTGGGCCTGGGGATGGGACCTGAAGGGCCAGCTCGGAAACGGAGAGGACAATAACAGCCCGGTGCCTGCGGAGGTAGTGGGGCTGGATAATATAAAAGACATATCAGGCGGCATGTACCACTCTCTTGCGCTGGCCAGTGACGGTACGGTCTGGGCCTGGGGCTCCAACGAGTTCGGGCAACTGGGCATTGTCGACTATACTGAGATGCACTTCCCGATAAAGCTTGAAGGGCTTCAGAATATAACTGCCCTTGCAAGCGGCATGTACTTCTCCCTTGCGCTGGCCAGTGACGGGACGGTCTGGGCCTGGGGCAGGAACGATTACGGTCAGCTGGGCAGGGACGACATCACCAATTCTTACGCGCCCTTGCAGGTCCCCGTGCTGAAGGGGATAAAGTCTATAGCGGCCGGGGCACACCACGCAGTGGCTGTGGACAGCGACGGAGCGCTCTGGCTCTGGGGCTGGGATTTTGCGGATGGCGTCAAGTTCTCGCCTCCACACAGGGTGGGAGGCTTGAGGGGCATTACCGGCGTTGCTGCGGGCATTCACTTCACAACAGTGCTCAAGGGGAAATAGTGTGGGCAGTTTTGATGGATTTCTTGAGCCTGCCGTGCGCGCTGCCAGAGCGGGCGGAGAGGTCCTGAAGAGAAACCTTGGCGCTCTCACCGAGACCGATATAAGCACCAAGGGCTCCTTTGATTTTGTCACCCGCGTTGACCGCGAGAGCGAAGAGGCGGTCATCGGGGTTATTCGGCAGTCATATCCCGGCCATCGCTTCCTGGCGGAGGAGACCCTCAAGGATGCAGTTGGTGGATATCGCTGGATAATCGACCCCCTGGACGGCACGACCAACTACATCCACGGATACCCGGCGTTTGCCGTCTCTGTTGCCCTTGAGCATGAGGGCGAAGTAGTGGTGGGCGTTGTGCTGGACCCCCTGCGGGATGAGCTTTTCACTGCTCTAAAAGGAGAAGGGGCCAAACTTAACGGCTCCCCCATTAAAATGGCCCCATTCAGGGGGCTTGACCGGGCTCTGATAGCCACAGGGTTCCCCTTCAGGAGCAAAGAGATGCTTGATGATTACCTGCGTGTGTTCAAGAGCGTTTTTTTGAAGGTAAGCGGCATACGCCGCGCAGGGGCCGCAGCCCTGGACTTTGCACACCTTGCCGCAGGCAGGTGCGACGGGTTCTTCGAGCTTGGGTTATCCCCCTGGGACATTGCAGCGGGTGGGTTGCTCATAACCGAGTCCGGTGGGATTGTCACGGATTTCGGAGGGGGCGGGGGATACCTTGAGACAGGCAACATCGTGGCCGGCGTGCCGGAGGTGCATGCCTCCTTGCTGGATGATGTACAGGCGGTGTTTGCAGGCCTTATAGAGCGATAGGGGCCGCCAGCGGCCTTTGAAATAGAACGCCAGCGGCCTTTGAAATAGAATGGCTGAGGCTTTTTAAATAGACTGATAGGGGGTGCTGGTATATGCATAGCTGCGCGCTTTGCGGTAAGGCTGTGGAGGTGGGCAGGGAGGTCTCAAGAAAAGATGAATGCCCATCGTGCAGGGGCGACCTGCATATATGCCTTAACTGCAAGTTCTATTCCGAGACAGCCCATAACAAATGCATAGAGCCAAGGGCCGATTTCCAGCGCTCTCGCGACAAGGCCAATTTCTGCGATTACTTCAAGTTCAAAGAAGGCGGCTCAAGGGGCGGTGGCTCCGACGATGCAAAGAACGCGGCAAAAAATGCCTTTGACGATCTGTTCAAGTGAGCCCTGTCTTTTATATGGCATATGGCATATAGGCAGGGGAGCATGAGGACTGCATAGTTCATTCTGAATTTCTCAGGTTGAGTATTTTTGGAATATGCTGACTTCTACATATAAGGCACAGAAACCAAATGCATGTTTCATATTGAAGTCAACGATCATTCATAATATATTACTGACATAACTTTAAAGGTAGTACAATGACAGGGTGCCGTCAGGTTAACATATACAATGTTGCTCTGCAACACGTGTAACCCGTCAGGCTTTAATAAGATACCATTTCAAAAAAATGTAATTTCATAATCCTTACTCGAATCTAAGTCTGTAAATTTGTGAGCACTAGATATTTCAAGGATATGATCTCCATGGCCACCGTAACCATTGTCAAGATTTAAAGGTCTTATCCTAAATGCTGGTTCACCATTTAGCAGACATTTCTCAAAAAGTAAATCCTGCCTTGGTTCATCAATATCAATGCCGTGTATCCTGAAATCTTCCCTAATTCTTATTCTCCTGCCTACTTTAAAATTCATTGTACCAGAAATTAACTTTACTCCACATGCTTTCTCAAATACATGTGAATATTCATCCATACGTTTGCTCATCTGTTGAATGCCTACATTATTAGCATATTCCCCTTCAATTTTCATCATATAATATTATTGCATAATCCTTGTGTCATTTTAAACTATCTATTATAATATTATATTAAAGGAGGGATAATGGGTTTATTTGATAAGCTTACCGGTAGAACTAAAGTTTTAGAGTTTAAATTGTTATTTGATACTAATGATAAGGTATCTGTTAACATTACACCTCACGTTTCTCCAATCCTAAATGAATACTTTTTTTTATTTGGTTTATATTTTTCAAAGATTTTATATAACTTAGGTGGGCTTGTATCACAAGGAGCAATAGTTGCTGTAAATGCTGTAAGCAACATTAGTGAAAGCGGATTATCACCCCAAACCAATTGTTTTAAGGAAGCTGATTGTGATGATGTTATACAATATGCTCAGATCCCTACAAATGTAGTAAATGAAATTTCTGGAAGCATTTCTATTTTAAAGGATGGAAATAGAACTATATGGTTAAGCTTACCATCTAATGGAACTGAACAACATCTTGTTTTTGGGTTGATTGCTTTAATGCAGTTTGTTATTAATGCCAATATTGATAACCAAGACAATCTAACAAAATATTCAAAAATGTGTAACAATATGGTTACCGCATTTAATAATGGTCATGGAACTGATATGAGAGATATTATCATTATCCCAATGGCTGCCTATTATGAAGCATTTATTTAGCATTTCCAGCAATAAGTTTTGCTGCTTCCTCATAGAATCTCTCGCTAATTGAAGATTCTCGCTATGCTGACTTCAGAAAGAAACAATTAAACTTACGATGCGGACTCCTATGAGTGTTCTTCAGTCGTGCAATCTTTAAAGGTTTGAAGGTTTCAAACGCTAATCATCACGGTTTTATTTTGCCACTGGGGAAAATCAGGAATTAATTGCAAGCTCGTCCCCGGGTTCCGATGGTTTCTTTGTTGCAACTGAATTTATGAACCCTCCGGCTCGTTCATAAAGAAACTATTGTGTCCGAAGCTTACGTGATATAATTATCTCCATGGAAGAGTTCAAGTCATTACATCCTGTGTTGCAGGCATTCCTGGCCACCCTTTTCACCTGGGGCATGACAGCCGCAGGGGCTGCCCTTGTTTTCATTGGCAAGGAACTCAATCGAAAAACCCTTGACGGCATGCTGGGTTTTGCAGCAGGCGTGATGATAGCCGCCAGCTTCTGGAGCCTGCTTGCCCCGGCAATAGAGATGAGCGAGGACCTCGGACTGCCCGGCTGGCTGCCTCCTGCCATCGGGTTCATGCTTGGCGGCGTATTTTTGAGGCTAGTGGACAGGGTGCTCCCGCATCTGCATATCAACGCTCCCATGGGCGAGGCGGAGGGGATATCCACCAGGTGGAAGAAGACGACCCTTCTTGTGCTTGCCATCACACTGCATAACATCCCGGAGGGGCTCGCCATCGGAGTTGCATTCGGCGCTGTGGCCTACGATCTGCCCACCGCAACAATGGGGGGCGCTATTGCCCTGGCCCTCGGCATTGGCATACAGAACTTCCCGGAAGGCACTGCTGTGAGCATGCCCCTGAGGCGTGAGGGCGTTTCCAGGCGCAAGAGCTTCTGGTACGGACAGCTCTCGGGCGTGGTGGAGCCCGTGGCGGCAGTGATAGGGGTGCTGTTTGTCCTGATAGCAAGGCCCCTGCTCCCCTATGCCTTGTCCTTTGCCGCCGGGGCCATGATATTCGTGGTAGTGGAGGAGGTCATTCCCGAGAGCCAGCGTGGTGGGAACACGGATATCGCTACCCTTGGCGCAATGGCCGGGTTCACCATAATGATGGTACTCGACGTTGCCCTTGGCTGACGTGGACATCGGCTGATGAGGCCCTGAGGAGGCCGCAAGCCTGGCCCTGTTCGTTTGAGAGGGTGGGGCGATATCCCAAAATATCAAAAGAAATCTTTGCTATAAACCCGAAACATGAAATATTGATATACTTTCTAAAGAATTATAAAGCGGATTTCCTGAAAACCTATGCAGCTGAGAAAGGACCTTCCGATGCTGAGCAGGGTGGCCCTCATTATTATAACGGGGTTTGTCGTGTCTGCCCTTCTTTTCCTTATCGTGTATAAGGGTGAAAAGAAGATCATCTCCGCCGAGTTTCAGCTGCGTGCTGAGGGGTATGCCGCAGCGATTCAGCTGGCCCTGGACAACCAGGTTGAAGTCATAGACTCCCTTGGCAGTCTGTATATGTCATCCATGTTCGTTGAGCGCCGGGAGTTCCGTGATTTCGTGAAGGGAGCACTTAAGCGCCATAAGACTATAAAGGCCCTGGAATGGGCTCCCAGGGTCATGAACTCGGCCAGGCGTGGTTTCCAGGAGGCTGTGCGGCAGGAAGGCCTCGCTGGCTATGAGATAACGGAACTTAGGGGAAAAGGCTCCATGGTGGCAGCTACGGAAAGGGATGAGTATTTCCCGGTATATTATCTGGAACCTTTAAGTGGCAACGAATCAGCCCTTGGCTTTGACCTTGCATCCGAGACATCGCGATTAAACGCCTTGACACTGTCGCGTGATTTCGGCCAGATCGTGACGACCTCACTTATAGGGCTTGTGCAGGAAGGCAGCAGCCGACCCGGATTTCTCATGTTCAGGCCGGTCTATTCCGCCGGCCTGCCCCAAGAGACCCTGGAGCAAAGGCGAGCAAGCCTAAAGGGTTTTGCCGTGGGTGTCTACATTGTCTATGACCTTGTCAGGGACGCCCTCAATGCTGTGCCTACCGGGCTCGATTTCCTGATAGAAGACCCTACAGTTGCACATGACCGGTATGTTCACTTCCATTCTTCGCGGTCCAGGGCCGTGCCTGTTGAACTTGAAGGGATATATGAGAGAGAACCTGATCTGAGCTTGCTGCTTACCCTGAAACTTCCGGCAAGGCGGTGGGACATAACCTTCTGGCCTTCGCCAGAGTTTCTTTCCGAGCGCAAGCACATGGAAAAATGGATCGTCCTGGCCCTGGGCATTGCTTTCACATTATCGACCTCGTTATTCATTGAGATCAACATGATGCGCGCGCGGAGGAACAGGGAGCTGGCAAGTACTCTTAAGAGGTCGCTGCATGAGAAGGAGGTCCTTCTGAGGGAGATACACCACCGGGTCAAGAACAATATGGCCATCATCTTGTCCCTGCTGCGGCTGCAGGCCAAGCATTCCGGCGACGAAGGCATCAAGAGCATGCTGATGGACAGCCAGAACCGTATCAAGAGCATGGCCCTTGTGCACGAAAAGCTCTACCACTCAAAGGACCTGGCTGATATCAATTTAAGTGATTATGTGCAGGAACTTCTGAGCCATCTGATACTGACATTCGGCAAGGAAATAGACCTGAGCCTGGATATAAATATCTCCAAGCTTGACATTGATACCATGATCCCATGCGGGCTCATTCTGAACGAGCTTGTCACCAACTCCCTGAAGCATGCTTTTAGAGGGGTCGATACGCCCAGGATAAACGTGTCCATGAAGGCGATTGATGGCATGTTAAGGCTTGTTTATACCGACAACGGCACAGGGGTGCCTGACCATGTTGAGTTTCCTCCCTCTGATTCCCTGGGCCTCCAGATCATTAGCATGCTGGCATATCAGTTGAACGGTTCCGTGGAGCTGGACAGGTCTACCGGCACAAAGTTCATTATAGATTTCAAACCCTATACGAGCGGTCGCGAAGACCAAAGCACGAACGCCTGAACCGCTCTAATCCGTTCTATTGCATAAAGCGCAGGGGGTCATCGGGCCTTCTTGCCATCGGGCCATCGGGCCATCTGGACAGTTATAAAACGTTTTGATCTCATAGCAAAACATCATTTATCTTAAGCGGGGTTATTTCTCATCCCTCGGCACGTCGGCACGAGTCGCTCACGACAGTCGTCCACGACAGTCGCTTGCGACCTGCGAGTCGTCGCGACCAGGCACGCAGCCTTGTTTATATTTTTCAGCGAATCAATATTGAACAACATCATTTATCTTAAGTGGGGTGTTCCCACCCCCACTCCCCAGGGGGTACTTCTTTGCTTGCCCAAAGAAGTACCCAAGAAAGTGCAGTTCTACTTTTCCTTAAGATCGCGAGCCGGATGCGCGC
>SDBV01000539.1_pt1 | contig 54578 bp, 36 predicted proteins | sample 2277081 | NCBI WGS metagenome assembly SDBV01 (sample SAMN10402039, study PRJNA504765) | marine sediment metagenome | isolation source: marine sediment core GS10_PC15, 223 cmbsf | place: Arctic Ocean: Southern Knipovich Ridge | collected 2010
AGCGTAATTAACTGCGTCTTTACAAACCTCTCCCATTCGCACTATCTCGCGTCTGCTCTGATCCACAGCCAGTTCCGGTGTTTCCAGCAGATGTTCCTCCAGCACCACCGGCTGCAGCATTTCTTCACCGGGTTTTGGCCGGATCATTGAAATTACAATTTTCTCCAGAACATTTGCAAACGGCAAAAATATCACTGAACTCAGCACGTTAAACGTAGTATGTCCAACGGCGATAGTTGCCGCTATAGTTGTCGGTCCCAATTCCCACGGTGCGATAAAATGCACAAGCTTACCGAACAGGCCGAAATACACAAAAGGCAGTGCAATTCCAGAGCCGACAACGTTAAACATCGTATGTGCCCACGCAGTCCGGCGTGCTCCCAGATTTGTTCGAAATGCCGCGATCTGTGCCGTAATTGTCGTGCCTATATTACTGCCTAACACAAATGGAATTGCAACATTCAGTGCATTGTGCCAATCGCTCCCGAAAGCTCCGCCAATAGCCAAAAAAGCTGCTTTTAACTCCACTGAACCGATGGCAGAACTGAAAGACTACGAAGGCGAAAAGGTTATTGAAAAAATAATCCGGTTATGCTTTGAACTGCAGAGACTCGCCGGGCCTGGTGATGTATGGTTTATACCAACCAATAAGGCAAAAGAGCTTTTTGGGATAAGTCATTCCTGGCTAGCGTTACTGCTTAAAAGGCTTGAAGGTAAAATCATTAAGAAAACGAGAAAGCATACCCGCCTCAGGTGCACAAGATATATATTTACAGGACCGAGTATTAAGCTTCTTCAGTGAAAGGTTAGAAAGAAAAATAATTAAACTTATCACTTGAAAAGCAGAAAGGGTTTTGTATTATTAATACTATGTCAAAGAAAAAAATAGATATTGAAAGCAAACTCAGGGACGCACTTATAAATTCAGATTTGAGCCGATACAGGATAAGTCAGCTTTCGGGAGTTAGCGAAGCACAGCTTTCTCTTTTTGTAAATAACAAGCGGACTCTTACCTTAACCTCAGCTGCAAAGGTAGCGGAAACATTAGGACTTAAATTGACACCTAAAAAGAAAAAGGCAAGGTGATTTTATGGCAAGTATATTCAAACAAAAGTATACAGTAGCCGGTAATAACGGAAAGCGGATTCGCAAACAGTCTGCTTACTGGTATATCGATTACAAGACCACTGAGGGAACACGGAAGCGTATTAAGGCTTTCAAGGATAAACAGGCGACTACTCAATTGGCAGCAAAGCTGGAAAAAGAGGCCGAACTTGCAGAGGCTGGAGTTATTGACCACTTCAAAAAATACCGCAAGACTCCCCTGCTTCAGCACGCCGAAGACTTTAAGTCAAGCCTGATTAATAAGGGAACAACCGAAAAACAAGCTCAGCAGGTTTACAATCGTACTACCGCTATACTAAAAGGCTGTGGCTTTGTTTATATGGGAGATATTCAAGCAAGCAGAATACAGCGTTATCTGGCGCAACGCAGAAAAGACGGGCTGGGTATTCGCAGCAGTAATTTCTATCTGCAAGCGATTAAACAATTTTGTCGCTGGCTCGTAGCTGACCGGCGGATTGCTGATAATCCTATTGAATATCTAAAAGGTCAAACAGTTATCGATGAGCGGAAACGCAGAGCTTTGACACTGGATGAAACAAGCCGCTTACTTGACGCTACACTCAAAGGCCCGAAGCATCACTCACTGACAGCTAAAGCAAGGTATATGCTGTATCTTACGGCATTGAATACGGGATTAAGAGCAAGCGAACTTGCAAGTCTTACCTGGCAATCGCTGGACCTGAACACAATTGAACCAACAATCACAGTCATGGCAGGATATACCAAGAATCGTAAAGAAGCCTTATTGCCACTGAGAGAAGATGTAGCGGGACTTCTCAAACAATGGCAGGATGACAGTAGGTTTGAGCCAACTGATAAAGTCTTTGCAGGGTTTAACCCCCAAAAAGGCGCAGCTATATTAAGACAAGACTTGAAAGCAGCTAAAATACCATATCAGGACGAGGCAGGACGAGTCGCAGACTTCCACGCTCTTAGACATTCATTTATTACAAACGTGGTAAAAAGTGGTGCAACTGTTAAGGAAAGTCAAGTACTGGCGAGGCATAGCAAGGTGGAGTTGACGCTTGGAGTTTATACGCATATTGGCATATCAGACGAGCGCAGAGCATTAGATAAAATGCCAACGCTTACAAGTCCTGCAACAAAGAATAATCAGGGTGCTGCATTGAAAACAGGAACCGATGATATACCGATAGACGAGGCTGAAAGCGCTTACAAACCAGCTTACAAAAAACTTGCAAAAAATGCTTACTCTGGATTTGACGGATCGTCTTTGATTGGCGCTCTCAAAGGGCCTCAGCAAGACATCGAGACAACAACAAAGGGGGAAGATAACTCTTTACATGACAACGCTATAGACAGCGATTGTCATCTTGTGACAACAGGTAAAACGGAGAGGGCGGGATTCGAACCCGCGGTACCAGCATTACCGGTACGACGGTTTAGCAAACCGTTGCCTTAAGCCGCTCGGCCACCTCTCCAGCGATTTTGATACTTTATCTGGATGAGTGGTAAATTGCAAGTAGATAAATGCGTAAATGTGGGTGTTTTCAAATCAATCCGGTCTATCTATCAATAAAAGGCGAGGTACTTCTTCAGGTTTTTTTGCGAGGACCAGTTCTGTAGTATTCCGGCGACGATAGTATCACTGATATATATCTGCCCATCGAGAATTTTGCGAATGGCGATGGCGATTTTTTCGGGGGCTTCGCGCTTGGTGATGTATCCATTGGCACCTGCTTCAAGAGCGCTTTCCACGCAAAAAGGCTCGTCATGCATTGAGATAGCCAAGACCGGCAGGTCAGGATATAGTTGTGTTATGCTCCTGATAAGTTCAATATTTTTGGAGGATTCAAGAGCAATGCTTACAATTACCAGATCGGGACAGGTCTTAGCGATGACATATAAGGCTTGTGTAAGTTGAGTTGCTTCGGCACAGATTTTCAAGCCTTTGTTCTGGTTGATAAGACGAATCAGCCCCAGACGTGCAACCTGATGGTTGTTAACAATCACGATATTGTGGTCGTTTTCTATATTATGATTTTGAGCCTGGTTTCTCATGATTCTTTGTAATAGCATTGTTCGGTCAACCTTTATTCGAAATATTTAATGTCTGAGGTTGCGATTAGTTTGAGCCTAACGGCCACATACCCTTATGTGGCCGTTAGGCCCTGCTTCTTAAGAGGAGGGTGACGACGTCCTTGTACAGCTGTAAAAAAAGATTAAAGAAGTTTGGTGTTTGCCGGTTAGAGTGTTTATCAAAGTTTGTTTATCTGTGCCGGCGGCAGATTTGATTTTTCTAAACATTTTTATCGATCCTCGGCGAAACAGCATTAAAGACATCAAGTTTACTCCCCATACTTTGAACAATATTAATGAAATTGAATCTGACTGTCAATCGGGGCTGAACCTGTTTATTTTATAGTGTGGTACCTGCCTGTGCACATAGGGGATTTGCCTACGATTAAGGTCCTGAAAGTAGCAATGGTAATTTATGATTTATTATGGAAGGTCAGCTAAGATTGTGAGATAACCAAATTGTTGACAAACACTTAGGTTCCACTGAAATCATACACCGCTTGCACTGTTTACCCATTGAATAGCGTGGTGAACAAGTTCCGAGGCATTTGTCAGCCCCATTTTGTCCTTTATGTTTGCCCGGTATGACTCTATCGTCTTAATGCTAAGAAAGAGTTGTTCGGCGATTTGACGCGTTCCATAGCCTTGACCTATGAGTCGAAAAACCTCCAACTCCCGGTCGCTCAGCCTGTCAATGGGAGAGGTGTCAGAATCTGAGTGGCCGGTCACAACTTTGCGGAGCACTTTGTCAGCGACATTATCACTGACATACAACTTTCCATCGATTATTTCTCGAATAGCCTGCATAACTTTATCCGGTGCTTCGTGTTTCATTACATAACCATTAGCACCAGCGCGCAAAGACCTTTCAGCATAGACAGACTCTTCATGCATTGAAAGCACAAGAATTGGAATATGATTTTTTTGCGATCTTATGTTCTTTATAAGTTCAATACCGCTTGAGCCTTTTAGGGAAATGTCGATAATGGCCGCATCATGGTCACATGTCTCGATAAATCGCATCGCCTGCGGAGCGTCTTCGGCCTGGCAGCAAACCTGAAAATTAGGCTCGCGGCTGATCATTTGCATAAGGCCGCGTCGAACTATGGGGTGGTCATCGACAACAAGTATTTTGTACTTTGGGCCATTTGATTGTTGATGTTTTTCTTCGATAGTCATGATTTTATTCCTTATTTACTTTATTGGGAAAAGAACATGTAAGTACTGTACCGCCGAGACGGCCTCGGCGTATATCGACTGAACCATCTATTACGCTTGCCCTGTATTTCATTATCTGCAGTCCCATGCCATCACTCTTAGGGAGGACTTTGGGGAAATCCAGTCCGTTACTTTTTACAGTCAAAACACCAAAGCCGTTATTTGTGCCCAAACTAATACTGACTCGGTCTGCTTTGCCATGTTTCACGGCATTGTTGACAGCTTCCTGTGCAATTCGATAAAGGTGTGTAGCGAGAATATTGTTTTTTATAAGAACAGGTTTTTTGCAATCAAACGCACATGAAATAGTGTAAAGTGTTTCGGTACTTACGACAAGTTCCTGCAACGCCGACATCAGACCATCTGTATTCAATTCCACAGGATAGAGGCCTTTTGCCAGGGCACGAGCATGACTTATGGTCTCATTTACAAGTGCGGTAATTTGGCCAGCATCTTTAGCCTCGGGAGCAGTTTTTGAGACGAGCTGCTGATGGAGCACCTTGGTCATAAATGAGATACCAGTAAGCTGTTGACCTAAATTGTCATGAAGTTCCTGGCCAATTTTGTGCTGTTCTTCTTTGATAATTTCAAGAAGTTTTCTTTCGAGTTTTTTCCGCTCGGTGACATTACGAACTACTGAAAGCACTATCCAATTTCCAGCTGGGTCGGTCGTAGCGATACAGTCTACAAGAACATCTATAACGGTTGAGTCTTTTTTAACGTACTGGTAAGGCACATCATGTATAGAGCCATCATGCCAAAACTGCAGGATGCTGGAAGATAAGGCCCGGTTAGCAGATTCATGAGTTAGGAAAAAATCGGCCTTTTTCCCGATAACCCCCTGGCGTGAGTAGCCCATTTCCTGGAGCCATTTTTTGTTCACATCGCAGATTATGCCCTGGTCGTCGACAGAATACATCATAACGGGCGAACTTTCGTAAATGTGTCGGAATTTTGCTTCGTTTGTACGCAGAGCCTGTTCTACCTGCTCTCGTTCGGCAATTTCCTGCTTTAAAAGTTTGTTTGAGTTGTCAAGTTCGGCGGTACGTTGCGCAACCCTTTGTTCAAGCTCCTGATTGAACTTTTGTATCTGGCGTTCTGCTTTTCTGTGCTTTGTTACATCGTGGCCATATATATTGACATAATCAGAACTGGTTACCGGTGCAATTACGAATGAAAAGATACGATCCTGATAGTCAAGTTCTGTGACTTTATTTGAGTCCGCCTCAAGAGCTTCTGTAATCAAGCTGCACCAGTTTTCCGGCACAGCGTCACCAATGGTTTTATTCCAGTGATTCAACAAAGAATTGGCTGAGTCATTTGCGTATAAAATATTTCCATTTCCTGTTATTCTCAGGACAGGAAATGGATTTTCAGACGGGAATTTTGCCAGATCTTCGGCATTTTCCTCAGCTTCGATTCTTGCCAGTGCTATCCCTATACTGACGGCAATTCTTTCAAAAAATTGTATCATTTCAAGAGTAAAGCATCCTAGCCTTGTGTCGTTTAGCTGCAACAAGCCAACAATTTGGTTGCTTGATCGCAGTGGGATATGGGCAACTGATTCGAAGCCGGCAGTATTACAACGGTTTTTGGTTTGACTCTGCCGTTCTTTAGGAGAGGTAGAAGCAAGCAGTTTTGTTGTACTGTTGGTCCAGAAGCTGCCGGCTTCTGTGAAGAACGGCATGGTTGGGTCCGTTCGTCCTGATAAAACAGTTCCGCACATGCACTCTAATAATGGCTTGCCATCTGAGTCACGAACAATCCGGCCTTTCTCGTCTCGAGCGCAGAGATAGTTTTCGGCCTCAATAAAATCATTCGAAAAACCTTTCGCCTCGAAATAAGGAAAATCATCACCGTCGCGAAAGCGAATACCTACAGCTTCGAAATCAGCGAAATGCTTTATAAGAGTAACGACGTTTCGAATTACATCAGGAATTGTGCCCTCTCTATTCACAGATTCTAAGATTTTCGCAGCTAATACCCGGCGAGTTTCTCTGTTTTTGCGGCCTGTGATGTCTCTGTCTATGCCCCTGTATCCTTTTAATTGGCCTCTTTCATCAAAAATGGGAACTCCGCTTGTTTCCAGAACGACTAAATGCCCATCCTTATGGAGATTTATATTTTCCAACTGATAAAACGGTTCTGCGTTACTGACTTTTTCTTTGAAGAATTCGCTTGTTTTTTCTACTTCGGCTTCAGGCATTAAGTCAAATGGTGTTTTACCGAGAATTTCGGCAGGTTCGTAACCTAACAGATCTTTGACTCTTGGGCTGGCATAGGTGTAGAGGCCGTTTTGGTCTACTTCCCATATCCAATCGCTGGTGGTCTCAACCAAAGAGCGAAGGCGTTCTTCGCTTTTTCTGACCAATTGCTCTGCCTGTTTGCGTTCGGAGATTTCCTGTTTGAGTTCTTCATTAATTTTTATGATTTGTTCGGCACGATCTGCTATTAATTCTTCGAGGTGGTCGTGATGTTTTTTTAACTGATCTTCCGCCTGGACGCGACGAATGATATTTACGCACAGCATGACCACTACCATGCCTAATCCATAGATAATGGCAATAGTGCTCCAGACAAAAACTTTATTCTTATAATAAAAAGCAAAAGGCCTATTGATGACAATACTTCCCTTGGGCAGGTCGGAGACTGATATCCCAAACTGTTTTAGCTGGACATAATCGAAAACGTACTGTTGTATATCTTCATTAATAATCGGGATGTTATTTGGTTTTTGGCCATTGAGAATGCGTATTATTATTTCAGCAACTTTTTTGCCTTGATAAGAAAAATCGTTTATACATCCACCGACAGCCCCCTGCTCTATCAGGTCCGGATTAACGGTGTATATTGGTGCCGTACATGACTGACGAACTATCTTAAAGCTGTTTTCGAAAGAATGCGAATCTCTCATCGCATCGTAGAAAAGCAATATGGATTCACCACCAAGGGCTTCGATTTTTTTAAGAAACTGTTCTGGCGTAAGGCCATAGGAATAATAGTTAACAGCCTCGATGGGCCTGTTAATAGTTTTGCTATTTTGTATTATGTTTCGCACAAGGTCGAGGCCGCCCATGGATTCCTGGTGGGTTACGAGTACTAACTGCCTTGCCGATAGATGAAGCTTAAAAGCAATTTCAATGGTCTTTGCCGAGCATGGTGTTCGGTAGATGCCGGTTATAAGTTCATCACTTTCCACCCTGCTGTCAACAAGGTTAGGGACTATGTATTTATTGAATCCGCAGAAAACGATCGGAGTTTCGGCAATAGATATCCCGCTATTGGCAAGAAGAAACATCAAAGCAGTCCTGCTTGTAGTTATGATCGCATCGAACCGAACATTTTTATATTTAGCCGCATAAAGTTCTTCCAGAAAGGGCTTGATCTCGTTGTATCTATGACGGTTAATATCCATGTACTCAATATTCAATTCGATATTAGTATCCGTCTTTTCAAACTCTTCTTGAATGGCTTTTATGATTTTATCTACCGAAGGGGAACCTTGATGACGTGAGTTAAGAATCAAGACTTGTCGCCTGGATTGGGTCTGAGTATAGTTGGCAAGACAAAGGGTGGGTAGTAAAAGTGCGCTAAGCAAAATGATTTTGCACTTGTCGATTATGGTCGACTTTACATTCAATTTTTTACCCGTTAAGAAAAGGTTTTCGCCAACATCTTCGTCTGACAGCAGCTCATCATTGATGTAGAAAAATACTGGAGCGAGTCCCTTCGGTTTAGCCGAGAAGTAAAATCTTCTCAGCAGCGGGCGGGTAAATATGTCCGCATTGCAGTTTTCAGAAAAAAACCAAAAGCTGCTAACGGTGAAACTTCCATTTTTCACCGGTTTTTCACAAACTCGTCGTGCACCGGTAAAATCAAAGATACTTTAGCTTACCAATGGCAGAGAGAAATTGTCAACTTTTTTTTTCGACAAAGTGACAACTATTTGGATGCGAAAGAGCTTGACACGAGGACAAGACTGAAGCTATACTTTTTAAATACAAGAGGTTAGAGATTCTTTGGGCTAATCTGGCCGACGGTAGCCATTTAGGCAAAGTCAGGTTGGCGAGAATATTTTTCAAAAAAATTGATAGGGGCTAAGAATGAACACTTTTTCTGCTATTTGTCCTGCCATGTGGACTCCAGGTCCGTTGGAGCTTATTGTCATTGGAATAATCGCAGTATTGATATTTGGCAGAAGGCTGCCTGAAATCGCTCGCGGCATGGGTAAAAGTCTGACTGAATTCAAGAAGGGCTTAAGTGAAGCACAGAAGGCCAAGAAAGATATTACAGACCAAGTCAAAGATGCAGCGGGATTGAACGAATTAGAAAATGACGAAGTAAATTAGCTTTTCGGGTCTTGCTAAATGGATAATCTGTATGGCCAAAACCAGTAGCAAACAAAATAAGTTTGATAGTACGATGAGTTTGGGAGACCATCTGAATGAGCTGCGCAAGAGATTGTTTTATGCTCTTGGCGGGTTGGCCATTAGTTTTATTATATGTCTTTTCTTTGGCCCATATATCATATCGTTTATCCGTGAACCATATAGCTCAGTAATGGGTACTGCAGGACTCGAAGCAGGGTTGGGGTCGCTGGCACCTACTGACGTATTTGTAAGCTATATCAAGATATCTCTGTTAGCGGGGTTGATAGTAGCATCGCCGTGGATATTTTTCCATCTATGGCGATTCGTAGCGGCTGGGTTGTATTCACATGAAAAACGTTATGTCAACTTTGCAGCTCCGACCTCGGCGGTATTATTTATCTGTGGGGCACTTTTTTTTATTCTTGTAGTGGCGCAGTTTACTATGAGGTTTTTCGTTGATTTGAATCGATGGCTTGGCATCGAAACGACATGGACTTTCCAGTATTACATATCGTTTGTTACCCATCTTATGCTGGTGTTCGGACTTGCTTTCCAAACTCCGACGGCAATTCTTTTTCTCAACAAAACAGGACTTGTGTCGCTTGATGCGCTTAAACGAACAAGAAAGTATGTACTGCTTGGGATATTTATAATATCAGCGATTGTAACACCGCCTGATGTGGTTTCGCAGGTGACGCTGGCGATTCCATTGTATGCACTGTTTGAATTGGGAATTTTGCTAAGCCGTTTTGGGAATAAAGCAAAGGAAAGAGACAACTAATCTGGTATTCTAAGAACGGCGGCAGCGCGGGTTTTGCTTTGCTTTATTGATAGAAGCACTTCATTGGCCAAGGCCAATTCAAATTCCTGTATGGTAGGTATGATGGGAATTTGAGCAGCCAACGGAAGAAACTCCGCTGCATCGGCGTTAGTAACATTTGCAACACTTTTTATTTCCTTTTCGTGCCATAATTGTTTTGCATAGTCAAGTTCTGGAATGGGGTTGATTTTTCTAATGGCGTTTACGACAAGCCTGCCGCCCGGGTTAAGCTGATTAAGAGCTGAATGGATCGTTTCGCCGACGGGAGTAAAATCAATTGCTTTGTCAATTTTCCCAGGCGGGATATCGGTTAATCGCCCTACCCAGGCGGCACCGAGGTCTTTTGCCAAATCCTGATGTTTAGTACCTCTGGTCAAGGCAAAGATTGTACTGTTGGGGTATTTAAATTTTGCTATCTGGATGACTATGTGTGCAGAGGCGCCAAAGCCATAGAGCGCGAGTGTTTGACCGTCGGTCATTTGACAAAGCCTTAATGCGCGATAGCCGATTACACCGGCACAAAGTAGTGGAGCGGCTTGTGCGTCAGAAAAAGACTCTGGAATCGTATGGGCGAAATTTTCTGAGATGACGATGTACTGGGCGTAACCTCCGTCGACATCTTTACCGGTCCATTTGGCATTTTGGCAGAGATTTTCATTGCCCGCCAGGCAGAATTTGCATTTTTGGCAACTGGAGTTTAGCCAGGTCATACCGACTCTGTTACCAATCTTAAACTTGCTCACTTTTGCGCCTGTCTCAACCACTTTGCCGACTATCTGATGGCCTAATATAATTGGCATTTTTGTTGGCGGCAATCGGCCTTCGATCTCATCGAGTTCAGTGTGACATGCGCCGCAAACTGATATTTTTACAAGGAGCTGGTCTGGACCAGGCTGTGGCGTTGGAACATCTGCCAACTCAAGCAAGTTTCCTTCAACCGGGCCAGTGTTTTTTAATACCATCGCCTTCAAGCGCCTAACTCCTTTTGCAACTGCCTTTCGAAGAGGTCGTAGCTTTTGCTTGTGAACAGACAAAAAATAACTTTTTTCAAGCCAGTCCAGCCCTTAAGATATTCGATAGTTGTTGCCAGCATTATTTCGGCACATTTTTGCATCGGAAAACCGAAAATTCCTGTACTAATGGCGGGAAAAGCGATTGATTTGAGGTGATTTTCATCAGCAAGCCTGAGAGAATTCAGTGTGGCGTTTTTGAGTTTTTCATCTTCATCACCCTGTCCCATTCTCGGCCCGACTGCGTGGATTACATGTTTTGCCTTGAGGTTTCCAGCTGTTGTGATGACCGCCCCACCGACAAAGGCCGGGGCAAGTTTGTTGCATTGGTCCTGGATAGCTGGGCCACCTTTTTTGTGGATGGCCCCTGCTACCCCCCCGCCGAGAACAAGTTTGGCGTTGGAGGCGTTGACGATGGCGCCGGTAGTTTGTTCAGTAATGTCAGCTTCGATGAGTTCAAGGACAGTATTATTAATTTTTGTTTCCATTAACTATCCCGATTTTAACCATTCTTTGGAATTCTACACCGACATTTTAATATGGAGAGTGGGGTTTTCCTTAACTTGCCAATCGATTATCATGGGGATTGCTTCAAAGCCGGGGACGTAGTTAAATATTCTATCTCTGGAAGCTGGCGCCTGAAGGATTTCTAATGGTCCTTAGAAGATATTTCCATGCTGCCGCCCTGCTTTTTAATTTGGATACAGCGATCATTTAAACGTGTCAGCTTTTCAGTGCTGTCTGAAATGACGGGCAAAATGAACGACAAGCGTGTGAAAGGAACAAGCTGTTGCATGTTGACTGATATCTCGACGGCGTTTTCTGTGAAGCGATAGACAATTTTGCAGGATGCGGTACCAGCTGGAGGGCTTGTGGATTTTTCACTAACCAGTTTTGCATGGATCGTAAATATAATTTCATCTTTCTTTTGGACATGCGTAACATCGGCGGTCAAATCTCTAGTGTTTTTGTAAGCGGTCTCTCCGCAAATCATCTCCACTCTCGGGGTTAGAGACATTTGTAATGGATCACGATTCACCTGCATATTATGTGGCTCCAGCATCTTATACTCCGTCGGGCTGGCAGCTATGACCGGCCCGAAATTCTGATGCCAAAGCATTGAAAGTGCGCCGCCACTGGCGTGGTAACTATTCCTGTATTGCCAGTCGTAGCCCGTTATCGTTCCTCGCCATGGACCGGTTGAGACCAGCCAGGTTTGAATCTCGTCAAAATTGCGCACGCCATAAACTGTTTCACGCGGCAAAGCGGCAGTGGAAAGAGACTTGGCTTTCGAAACGTTGTGGTCCAGAACAGCAGCAAGAGCCTTCGCATGGCAAAACGTGTGGTGGATACAAGGCAGCACGCCATGGCTTGTGTAATGCGGGCCGCCATAAAGAACTCCATCATGTGTACATGTTTCAAGAAGTTTTGTATTTCTATATGCCGCCTGAGCAAAAGCGGGGTCCCTATCAGCCAGCAAGGCGTAAGCCGGCTGGCAACCATCGGAAGTGCGGCTGCCCCAATATGTCCACTTGAAATTTCTGGTTCCCCAACTGTTGTCCCATGCGCCGTCAGGCAACATGAATTCAAGATGCGTTTTCAAGGATTCGGTAACAATTTCGAGGACTTCGCCGTCTCCAGTGGTCAGTGCATAAAGAGTTAGCCCAGGCAGTGATTCTTCGACGTTATAACCCAGATCGACAGGAAGGCATCCGTTGGGGCTGACTCTGTCGTGAGGTTTTCCTTCGCCAAAAAGAAATTTATTAGGCTGAGTGAAGAAACGCAGGCTATCATGTGCCAGACCGCGGCCTCGAGTGGTGAAGCGTTGTTCGCCGAATAGTTCGCCAAAAAGAACCATCGCGTATGAGCAGGTAACGGGGTAGTTTATATTTCTTTTCCAGGTGCCGACGGTAAATTTATCATAGAGATAATCCACCGCCCGCTTGAGACGTGCCATCCAGGCTTTTCGGGTCTTGGTGTCCAGAATATGCCCATGGAACCTCAGGGCATCTCCAAGGGAAATAGCGTCAAAAAGAGTAATGCTTTTCCACAGGTCAATGTTGACGTCATTGGCCCATGAGCCATCCGGGAAACTGACATTGTCCATCCAGGCAACGACATTTACTGCAGCATCGAGATAACGAGACTGTCCGGTTTTGTCAGCCAGATACATGAAAGGATAGACGGCATCGCCGCATCGACCGTGAATTCGCCCGCAGGCTGGGCATAAAATGCCGCCATACAAACCTGTGGACTTCATATTCGTGATCTGTAGTTTTAGCATCGCCTCAGACCACTGCTGAAGAAGGTTTTCGTATAGGTGCACATCAGGCCTGTCTTTCGATGCCTTTGACGGTTTCGACATCTTACTATTGGCTGGATTAATCGTATCAGCAAGCAAAATGTGTGGAAACAAAGAAGTCGCCCCGGCAGAAGCAACTAACGAACCTGTCATTTTCAAGAATTCCCTTCTCGTGCCTTTCATATTCATTCCTTTTTTATGCTTTGTGTTTTCTCACAACAAAATTACGTTAATTGCCTAAAACTTTTTGATATGAGCTATACTGTAAAATTAGTTGTATATGTAAAAGGGAGGGAATTCAAGGCAAATTTAGCTTGAAAAACGTTTGTCTGGGCCTTAAAGTATGTGACTCATAACGGTTAGGATTTTGTGATGGCGGCGTGGCCAAGTGGACTAAGGCGACGGTTTGCAAAACCGTTATTCGTGGGTTCGAATCCCACCGCCGCCTGTTTTGTTTATCTTTGCCAAGTGGGGACATCTGATTATTTTTCTTGCCTAATATCCCTGAATCTAAAGGCTTACAAGTATCCTTTGTTTCGGGTGCTTGATGTTCAGCTGTGCCATTCGTAGAAATCTGGTTACTATCAAAGTAAGCGTTTTTTGCAAATTCTTTGTACACAGGTTTGTACACAGATTTGTCACTTGTTACAGGCAAATCATCGGTCCCCGTTTTCAAGGCTACCGATTTGTTTTCATTGGCTCCATCATTATCCAGACCTGGCAATTTGGGCATGGAATCGAGAGCTGCTCTTTCGTCATACAATCCGATATGAGTATAAGTATCCATTGTCAGGCCAATGGTACTGTGCCTTAGCAAAGATTGTGCAACTTTAGGCGAGACACCGCTTTGATTGAGTATGCTTGCGAAGCTATGCCTTAAGGAATGAAAATCTGCGAATCGCCCAGCAGCATCTTCATATTCAATTCCAGCAGCTTCGAGATCTTTCTTCAGTATGTCAGCACCTTTGTTAGGGTTAAAAGCGGCGAATACTTTTGTATTTTCCTCAGCTTGTAATTCAGATTTCCAAGCTTCCAATTGACTTGCCATATCCAAACGTAATGGCTGAACATCGTCTCTGCGATGTTTGCTGTAGGCTGCTGAAACTGTTACACACGGCTTAGAATCACTCAGGTTAAACGACTGCCATGTAAGAGAGGCTAACTCATTTGCTCTAAATCCTGTACTGACAGCAAGCGTATAAAGCATAACTCGCTCTTTGCCTGTCATACAGTGGTGTTTAGAGCTATTAGCTGTGGTCTCAAGGAGTCGATTCAACTCATCGGTCGTTAATGCACGCCGAGGATGGCGTATATCCGTGTTAGGGTTCTGGCCTTGTAGGTAAGCCAAGGGATTTTCGTTGGTTCTGTTGTCGGCTACCAGCCAGCGGCAAAATTGCTTGATCGCTTGCAAATAAAAATTACTGCTGCGTATGCTCAAACCATCCCGTCTACGCTCTGCCAGGTATCTTTGTGTTTTTGAGGCTGAAACATCAGACATATAAACAAACGTGCCGCTGTCAATTACCGCTTTTGCTCGATTGTAAACCAAACGGGCTTGTTTTAAAGTTGTACCTTTGTTCACTAAACTGGCCTTGAAATCTTCCAGATGTTTTACCAGTGGTATTTTTCGGTGTTTTTTGTACTTATCGACAATGCCAGCCTCAGCAAGTTCTGCTTCCCGTTCAAGCTTTGCAGCTAATTGAGTAGTTGCCGCCTTATCCTTAAAAGCCTTAATCCGCCTTCGTGTGCCCACAGTGGTTTTGTAGTCGATGTACCAGTAAGGGCTTTGTTTGGTAACTATTTTACCGTTCTTATCCTTCGCTTTGTATTTTCGCCGAATTAAACTTGCCATAATATCACCTTGCCTTTTTCTTGCCTTTTGTAATTGTCAGCCCAAAGTATTTGAGCAGAATATCAGCGGTTTCAACGGTAATCGTTTTACCTTGCATTAAGCGGGTTAGTGTAGCCTGGTCAACTCCGGTATCTTGGCTGATCCGGTATCTGCTTAGCCCGCTATTCTTAATCTGTTTTCGGATAGTTTCAATAATCATCATATTTGCAATATATACCATGCTTGAATCCTGTCAAGTATTAAATCTTGAAAATGCTAAACTTTTTTATCTCCTTTTTTATAACCAAGCTCTTTTTGCATTAATGCCATAAATACAGCAGCGGGATTACGGCTTGATTTAGAGCTGGCTTCTCTGGCATAGTCTAAAATCCGCTCAAATATCTTTTCATCAAACTTACCTTGTTCGCACTGCCTTATTAGCCAATTGGTAATATTTCTAAAACAAGTTCTATCTGATTGATTAGCTGGCCGTATTATTTTTTGCAACTCTGTATTGAATATCAGCCCCGGTGTTCGTGGCGGATTCGTAGCAGGAGAAGAAGAATCTTTCGTATTCGTACACGAAATTTTATTTTCCTTTACTTCGATTTCGTTACCTTCGCTTACCTTACCTTTATCGCATTCATCAGGCTTTGCTTGTGCATTGCTTGAAGCACCCTTATTCCAACGGGCATTAGCTGCTTTAACTGCTTTTTCCTTGGCAGTTTGCATTCGCTTGGTTGCTGTTTTTAGCTCTCGACTAACCCTTTTATGGTAAATGAAGCCACGCCGAACTTGAAACTTTTCTGAAATATTCCGCCATGCTACCTCGAAGTTATTACAGTTTGTGATCCGGCCAAGCTTAGCATAATCGAGTTTGCATTTTCCGCCGTTGCAATACAGGTAAAATATCAGCGCACAGTAAACCCCACGTTCCTCAGCGGTCATAGCCTGAAATTCGTGGTCAGATAAAAACGCTCCTGCTTCAAGCTGTATATATGTAGGCCGATTATTCATGCCTATCTATACCTTTCGTTGAGTTTTTGAATTCTGCGCCGTTTGGAACGCTCTCAAGCTTATCCTGTGAAGCTCTGGATTTTGGACGATAGGTATACAAAGAACATTGTGGCGATGTGCACAAAAAGACCTCGTTGATTTTCCAGCCACAACATTCCAGGCAAAATGCGTGCATTGCAGCCTTGCGGCTTTTGCCGCTAACAGCCTTGTCGTAGATGCCTCGGTATAGCCTTGGTATTTGTGCCCTGTGTTTGGCTATTCTTTCGACTCTGCTTTTCCCGTCCATCATTCCCCCCTTGCCTGTTTCATAGCCTCCCAGGTCCGACGGTCAACCGCTCCGGCAGCCAGCCAAGCAGAAATTTCCTGAGCAGACCACCTAACTGCACCACCTATTCGTATTGGCGCAGGAATCTTTCCGCTACTGTTTAACCTGAATATCTGTCTGCGACTCAATGACAACATCTTGCCAACAGCTTCGGCATTCAATAATCTATCTTGCATTTTAGTTGTCTCGGACATCTTAAAAACTCCTGTTTTAAGAACTGTATTGCTGAGGTGTTCACGATGAACATCCCTGCTTTACATAAACCGGAGACACGGATTTACTACCAATTGAGGAAAAATGCTGTTTTTAGGCCAGTATTAGGGAGGCGGATTTTTGAAAAAATCCGGTTTAATCCGCTTCGTTATCAAATCGGGATGATATTTCCGAAAGTGATTGTATTTGATTAGTGTTTATCGTACTACGTCCGTTCCTGCCAGCACGCGAAGTATTCTTTTGTTTACCAAAAGCTTTCCGGCCTTCTCTAACATATCTTACCCAAGTTTCAAAAGTCGGTAATTCATAATCAGCATTTGACCAATTTTGTTTTAACCAGTCATAAGCCTTTTCATCTGTTTCGTCCGCAAGTTTCGGATTTTTGTCAACAGCATATTCATAACTCTGATATGCTAATCTTTCAACCTTTGTTAAGCCGTCCCCATTTTGTTTTTTTTCTGCTGACTTCATTTGTTCTGATATAATCTCATATGGTTTTTCTAAGTTTTTGTATATCTCCGCACATATCTTGATTATGTCGGCGGGGTAGGTACAGGTTAATCCCTTTATCATCTTTTCTGCTTCTTCGTGAGATTCGATGTTGGGGTCTTCATGCACAGCCCACCATATCTCTTTATTTCTCCATCTCAAAAATTCTTCGTAATTGCGAAGATCATTCCACGACTCAGGCGGTAATAAATATCGCCTCGGCCCTTGCAATAAATGAATGTTATGTTCTCTGAAAGCCGCATTAAGCTCGCCTATAAGGTCGCTGATTTTCCTGGAACAATGAGGGAAATCTCCTTCTAATCGAGAAGGCAAAAACTCTAAATCTTTTTTTATCGGTTCAAATAATTCGCTTAAGAAAGTTTGCTTATGAGCGCACCATCGTAATACTTCCCTGGTTGGTGTCAATTGGAGTAGGTCAGCGAAAACAAAATTGATTCTTGTGATTGAATCGTATAGAGGCAATTTTTTTTTAGTAAACTCAGGCATTTCCCACTTCTCTGATTTTATTTTTTCTTTATAATCAGGCTCTAATTTTTTGGCTCGTTCCATAAGGCTTTCCACCTTTTCACTCTTGGGTTTTTTATTTGGTACAGCATTTCCGTCTGGGTTTATCGTTGGCATTTTTTATCTGTCCTTTTTTTCGGGTCGACCTGACTGCCCGAAAACAATTTTACTGCCTTTCAAGACGTAAATAATAGCCCATTTTTGAGCCTTGATTTCTTTGGTTTACCTTCTAAAAAGTTTCCTAATTTTTTTAATTCCTCCTGCCACACATGGCCAGTTCTTTATTTTATGCCATAAATTTTTGTAATTTATCGAAAGACCACATATTCCAAATTCATCACCAAGGATTTTGCGGGTTTTGATATTTGGCTTGTTTGTAGCTTTGTTTTCCTGCTCTGCGTCTGCGGACTTTTCTGCCATCTTGTCATTAAAATTGGGATTTCTGGCTTCTAATGCTGGCCTTCCCCGTTCCAGTCTGCATCTCTCGATCCAGCCTAATAAACTCAGGGCACTACTACTTCGTTTTTTATCATCTTTTGTCATTTCACGTAGTTTCGCTCTAATCCCACCATCCCTTCTTGGATGACATTCGTAATGTCCCGGACTGCCTGTTATTGGTATATTCTCAATCAACCAATTATCTATAGCTTGCCTAAGATAATAAGGTATAGGATTCTTTATCCCATCCCTGATCAACCCCAGCCCAGATAGGACCGCATCTTCATCCCCCAAAAATCTTACGATACATGCCAAAAAATCCCGTATTTCCCCGGTCGCATTTTCGCATAACCCCAACACCCTTTGCCTTACTCCTTCATCTCTCTTGCAGATATCAGCAATCGCCTGTGCTAATGCCCTTTTAACATCGTAATCTGTTGGTAAGGATAAAGCTGTTTTTGATGTGCCTTCCTCATTTTCCAATACCCCTATCATCACTTCCCTAGCTTCTAACGTATCAATACTTGCCAATGCTTTTATTATCTCACAACCTGCACTTTTGTATATGCTACTGTCAAGTGTCAGCTCTCGCAAATACTCTACTGACTCTTTGGATTTATTGCACCCCATTGCTTTTGCAACTTCACGAAACTGATACCCGTATAGTCGTTGATTCGTCACCAAACCCTTAATCAATTGCACAGCTCTCGTCGCATCACGTGTCACAGCCAGAACCCGAATACATCGCATCAGGTTCCACTCAGTATTCTGGTGACCCTGTCTCATCCTCCTAATCACATCTTCTATTGTTGGATGGAGGATTTCTTTTACATCTTCTGTTTCCAGTGTCACACCGGTCTTTATGATCCATTCCAACATATCAACTTCCAACCCATTCCAGCCTGTCTTTCTCTGCTTCATTATTTCAAGTACTTCCGGTACTACCTCCGTTTCGCCCATCTGCATCAGAAGCTTGGCCATACTGAGTAGTCTGCCATCAATTTCTTCCACTTTTTCGACAGCATCCCGCTCCTGCCGCAAAACTTCCATCTTTTGCTTTATTGCCTCTGCGTATCGTTTTCGTGTCTCTTCATCACATGGCCCTATGATTTTCTTTTCATTGCTCGTCAATATATGGAACGATTTTTCTTCAGCTTTTTTTTGTTCTGTCGCCCTAAGCAATCGTATCAAGCCAAATCCCGCATCAGTCTCATATTCAGGCTCTTTCAATAACTCAATTACAGCGATATCTACCTTCTCTCTATCCAGAGAGCACAGGGCTTCTATGTGTTGTCTGGCCCAAGTTGTACTACTGCCATTAACTTGTGGATCCGTAGACGACACACCTTTAAGTCGCATCTTAATTCCCTTACGACGTCGTTCGATATCAGCGTGAATTATTTCTACAATCATCTCGACATCTTCGCCCACCCCACACTTGGCCAGCGCACATGTAAAATCAGCTTTCAAACCACCGCTATAATCATTCTCCGCTTTCACCAAGCTGATATAGCCACACAGTACAGTTCTTAATTGTTTACATTTCTCCTCGTCACACGTTACTCTTAAGTCATCATTACCAAATCTCCCCAGCAACTCCAATACAACACCCAACTCCTTACCTTGTGGCTGCCTGTATTTATCTACAATTACTTCAATAATTGTTGGCCACGCAACCCTTCTAACTATATTGCTTAATCGCCCGTAGTAGTCCGGTAGTACGCCCCATTGGCCTTCCTTTTTCTCGGTTTCCACTAGGATTTCAACCATTTCATTTATCATTCTGTGAAAATGATTAGGCGTTGCTCCCTTCGCAACAAGATTGCTAACTCTCATTTCAAATTCTTTTGTACACTCCTGACTTGACAAATCATCTAGTAACTTATCAATAATTTTCTCAGGCACATTGATCACAAAGTCATCCCAGGCATCCTGCCGTAACTTACCCTCTATCTTCTTCCTAACCACCCAGTCACTTACCCAGTCGGGGTCTTGTGCTGCAACCTTTTTTACAATGCTCCAGGGATCCCATTCACCGACGCGTTTCCTTTTCGGTGCATAGCTCTCCAGTTCAGCCTTTACCAATTCAATACCCAGTTCACTATCTAAGCTCCAGATATCCTCTGCAAATCGTATCCGTTTGCTATAGTTTTCCTCCTTTGTGATCATCTCTTGGTAGGCTGCTATTGCTCGCGTGGCCAGATCAGCAGGAATTTCTGACCCGACGTATCCGTCCCGAATTGCTTCCTGAAACGTTTGATCATTGCAGTCTCTCAATATCTGCGTAAACCTTTCTATAGCTCCATACCATCTAAGTTCTTCTATTGCTGCTGCCTTTACCTTGATATTCGGATCAGTTCTTGCAAAATCCTCAATGGTATCCAAACTATTAAAACCTAAACTCTTTACAAATTCCTTGCGTCGTTCCTCATCCCACTTATCAACTTTGGTTTTCCACCCCTCCCCAAGACAACTCGGCCTAAAGTTTTCCGCTATATGATAGGTTCCCAATCTAACTTGTTGATCATCACTTTCGATCAATGGCCAGAACAGATCCGCAAATACACCACATCCCATCGCATGCATTCCAGTCAGTGCACACAATTTATGATCCTCATAGGGTGATTCATACTGCTTCCGTAATACGGTCTCTAATTGCTGCTGTACTTCTGACCTCACAGCAGGTCCACATCTATCAGCCAACTCTGAGGCAAATACCCTATCTAACGGTATGGCCCACTCTACGAGATGCTTGCCCAACTCACATGCCTTGATTTCTCCAATTGTCTCATCTTTTTCCGCCTTCTCCCGTATCTCATCAGCAATAAATTTCAAAGGCACATCCCAAACCGGAATATTAATAATCTTCTCCTGAAACTGCCTGATACCCTCTTTGCTATTACTTGCTATTACTTCCAATAACTTTTCCTTAACATACCGTGCTGCATACAGCTCTTGAAACTGCTGGTGCATAAACCGTACGGCCTCTGAATCCGGCACTCTCTCCAACACATGGTCGTCACACAATGGATTAAGAATTGCACCAGGATCGGGCAATTCTCCCCCCATCTGTCCATTGGCTCTCAATGTTTCATTGACGCCTGTAATTACCTTGAACGCCACCTCTTTACTAAGCACGGTTCGCCCCTCGTTGGTCATTTCAACTGCAATTTCCATTAGATAGACATGTGCCCGTCCTTGAAGTGGAGCTGCTTGTAACACATATACATGCTGTTTGTCTTTTTCATAGCACTGCACAAAGTAATCAAGAATTCCTATTTTCGTCTTGGGAATAGCCATTCCCATCTCGTAGTAACGCGCAAGTGCTGCCAGTATCAGTGGGGTTCGTGTTATTTTCTCCAATAATGGGTCGTTTTCAATTGCCAACAGCAGTTCGTCGCCTGTCTTATCCAATGTAGCTTTGATAAAATCCCGTCTCTGCACGCTATCGATGGGCAAGAACCGTAGACTCAATACTCCTTCCATCCTTGGCTTAGTATCATGCTCTCGTGTCATCACAATTATACCCGCTGTAGGGAAGTCCCTTTCGACCTGACTGAGTAGATTGCCCGCATCGACCACCTTTGCAGCTGGCACCTCATTCCATCCATCAAAACAAAAGACCAATGAACCATTCTTGCATAACAGGGCCAAATCACGATTGGTTACACCTGCTGCCAAAAAATTTGGATTGCTTGTAACAAATGGCAGAATGTCTCCCCCACGTTCTAAGCACTCCGCCAGTGACACAACTACAGCAACTTTCCCTTCATTTTTCAATAGATTCTCTGCGACCTGAGTTATGAAGGTTGTTTTTCCTCCCCCAGGGCTTCCCACCAACATACAACGTCCACCATCAGCCAACTTACTGCATATTTCTGCGTGCGTCACCGTCTTATTCGCACCTCGGTCTGAATCGCTAACCTGAACAATTTGCAACTCCAAGAGATGTTTAGGCCCAAATATCAACTGAGTTTTCCATGACTCTACAACTTTCGATGCAGCATCTAACGTTTTCTCTTTAATTCCTTCCACTGCCTTAGAAGTATCGCTAACAACACAATTCGGATAATAAGTTTGTAAAAGCTTGGTGGATTTCTCAATAACTTCAGATATGCTTCCCCATCCCCAGTATAATATTGGAAACTCAAGCTCATTTGACAATTTGGTGGCATGATTTTGTAAATGCGTACTGTTCTTAAAAGTGGTTGCAAAGATATATGTTTCGACATCAAGACTTTCTGATTCAAAGAATTTCTGCGCTTTCGAAGCTTCTTCCTCCATCTCTTCTTTTAAGGTCTTTTCCAGGGCACTGTCACTATTTGAGATGACATCCTTTTGTTTACATTGAAAAGCGATGATCTTCGATTCGATCTGATGATATCCATCAATTCCATCCTGTTTCTGTCCCCCCCTGCCATATAAGTCAAAAAGAGGAGCCTTGAAAAAAATTCTGCACACATCCCTTACGATCTTCTCGAATAGTTTATCATCATTTGGAGGTGATAATTGCAATTTCTATTCCTAGTTTTTTAAAAATCTCTCATAGATTCTTTGAGCGATTGTTGGATACTCTGAACTCCTACACTCATCAATTGGCCTTTCATGAAATTTCTTTTCCACCTTTTCCTCAATTCCTCACCGCCAACCGCTTTTCGTATCTATTTTGAGCCTTGATTTTGGCTTGGATTGTACTCTTTGAAGGGTCAAAACGCAATATCTGGCTGTAAAATCCCTTGCTTGACAACGATAAGACGGATAGGATAATAGTGATAATTAAATAGTGTGAAGTACTGATTTTTGGTGTTTCGTCTAAAACCGGCAAGTTTTTTTATCCACGAACGCAAAAAGTTGGTGCTCCTGGAAACAGGGGCATTGCTTGCGTGTCGTGGATGGGTCTTGCCGGACCTTAGACGAACACAATAGTGATGCCCTTTTTTATTGCGCCGAAATGATGCGACAGAACCAAAAGGAAGGCAATGGTATGAGTAAAACGATATTTGTAACAATAGTGATACTATTGGTCAGTATGAGTGCTTATGGCGAAAGTGAAGAATTTCGTAAGAAATTGGCTGAAGCTGAAAGTGGAAACGCTAATGCTCAACTATATATTGGCTGGATGTATGAAGCTGGCCGAGTTGTTCCACAGAATTACAAGGAAGCGGTCAAGTGGTTTACTAAGGCGGCTGAGCAGGGAGATGCCCTAGCGCAGTCTTCTCTTGGCAGGATGTATGAAGCTGGCCGAGGCGTCCCACAGAATTACAAAGAGGCTATCAAATGGTTCACAAAAGCATCGGAGCAGGGAGACGCCTTTGCACAAAATAACCTTGGTTTAATGTACTATGAAGGCAAAGGCGTTACTCAGGACTACAAGGAAGGCTTTAAATGGTACAAGCTGGCTGCTGAGCAGGGAGATGCCCTAGCACAGTCTCAGCTTGGCTTCATGTACGAGAAAGGTAAGGGCGTTCCACAGAATCATAAGGAAGCTGTCAAGTGGTTCACTAAGGCGGCTGAGCAAGGAAATACAAAAGCACAGCTTTTTCTTGGAGGGATGTATGATTTTGGCCAAGGCGTTCCACAGAATCACAAGAAAGCTGTCAAGTGGTATCGCAAAGCGGCGGAGCAGGGACATGCAAAAGCACAGTATTTTCTTGGTTTGATGTATGAAACTGGCCAAGGTGTTCCACAGAATTACAAGGAAGCTATCAAGTGGCATCGCAAAGCGGCGGAGCAAGGAGACCACTCTGCACAGTTTCATGTTGGTAATATGTACAATCATGGCCAAGGTGTTCCACAGGATTACAAAGAAGCGGTCAAGTGGTATCACAAAGCGGCTGAGCAGGGACATGCAAAAGCACAGTATTTTCTTGGTTTGATGTATGAAACTGGCCGAAGCGTCCCACAGGATTACAAGGAAGCTGTTAAGTGGGTCACTAAGGCGGCTGAGCAGGGAAATACAAAAGCACAGTATCTTCTTAGTATGATGTACGGTACTGGACAAGGGGTTATTGAGGATTATATAGAGGCTTATAAATGGACACTTCTTGCAGGTATGAACGGATATGATGTGTCTGAAAATAAAGAAGTATTTAAAATGCAAATGACGAGTTTCCAGATAGCAGAAGCACAGAGACTGGCCAAAGAGTTTACTGAGAAAAAAGAGCGGGTTGCTGACCAATCAAATTCTGGACGGCAGTTCTAAAATTTTCCTTTCCACACCCTCATTTTTAGGCCAGATGATCTCGACGAAATCTTGGCAGATGGGTACACAAAACACGGATGTAGATTGGACTAACCCTCGAATTTCATTAAAAGCTTTAACGGTAAGTGTGGGTTTGGGTAAAGTTTTGACACGGATTTCACCAATTGACAACAGATCGTAAAGAAAAGAGGCCGAACCCTTTTCAACCAGCTTACAGAATTTCACAGGACAGCTCTCAGAGGTGTTTTACGCTCGTAGAATCGCCGATCTTGCCTTGGCATAGGGATAAACAACCTACTCTCAAAATTCAGCCTTAAAATCCGCAATCGGATATATAATACTATCTTCGCAAAAAAATTTTCAAAATATGCGTTTTTCGGCAAGAAATTAGGCGTGAAATCTTCGTAATCCTTCAAGAATAATATCGGTGGAGACAAAACGGAGACACGCTTCCATCGGAGAAAACCAGCCTTTTGCGATTCATGTAAGGGTGATTTGCGCCAGTTCTCATTCAAAAAATCCAAAAGAATGTATATCTTCTACGGTTTTTACCGTTGACATACTACGTATTATATAGTAGTATAAATATTCCAGCTATTATGGTTCCTCAATAAGAACACTTTAACAAACTGATAAAGAGATAATATAGCTCAAAAAGTTTATAGGAGAGAGATTCAATGGCAAGACCACGTCACAAAAACCCGACCCCAGCGGAGTTAGAAGTTCTACAGATTATCTGGGAGCATGGTCCGTGTACAGTTAGAGAGGTTATGAATTTTCTTGGCCCTAAACGACCCAGAGCTTACACCACCGTCATGAGCCTGATGAATATTATGGCTGAGAAAGGCCTGCTTAATCAGAGGCCCAAAGGACGAGCATTTATTTATTCAGCGAAGACCTCGCGAGACAAAACTCAGTCTAATATGCTCAAGGACTTATTGAATCGGGCCTTTGATGGTTCTGCAAATTCTCTGGTAGCACATCTACTTCAACAAGCCGAACCAGATAACGAAGAACTGGATGATATTCGCAAGACCATTACCGAGTTCACTCGCCAGAAAAGGAATGCATAATGTCAATCATCGAATTTCTTTCTCAGCCTATCTGGCAGCGACTTGGCCTGACATTGGTGCATTTTCTATGGCAGGGTTTGGCTGTAGCTGTTTTGGTTGGCGCATTTGTCAGAGTGCTTAAGCTAAAACAGGGCAATCCTCGCTATGTTGCTTATCTTTTGGCATTTGTGGCAATGATTGCTTGCCTTGTAGTAACTTTCATAAATATTGACATTTCCATACGTCCGAATGTGAAATTTATCCCAGAAGCAAAACTAACTGAGCCTATTAACAATGTGACGGAAAACTCTTCAACTGAGGCTGACAATCTATCAAAAACTGACACTTCCAGTTCTTACAAGACCCAATCTACCACCAGAACAAAGTCAATTCCATTCTATGAACGTATGAATGGTTATTTGCACGTTTCATTGCCTTGGCTTTTATCAATTTGGATAGTTGGGGTAATCATACTAAGTATGCGATTACTGATGGGCTATATTGGTATATATCGCTGGTGTCGTAAATTAGAACCTCTGCCGGAAAATCTGGCCCAACGTATTACCAGGATAAGTCAAAAGCTCGGTATGCCGGGCTTTTCAAGAATATTTATTTCACCTTCAATAGTAAGAGCAATGGCAATAGGCTATTTGCGTCCTATGGTTCTGCTGCCCGCTGCAATGATAACGCAGATGCCGCCGGAAATGCTTGAGGCAGTCATAGCCCATGAATTAGCTCATATGCGAAGGTTTGATTTGTGGGTTATTCTGGCCCAGCGAATAATGGAAACTCTGCTGTTCTATCACCCAGCCGTTTGGTGGCTGTCTAATTGTTTGCAAAATGAACGCGAATTTAGTTGTGATGAGTTGGCTGTTGCAGCTACTGGCGATCGTTTAACTTATGCCTCGGCCTTAGAAAAAATAGGCAGTGCCAGATTTATAGTCAAACAGCCTGCCTTGGCAGCAGGATTAGTTCAGAGTAAGACACTAATTCTCAGACGTGTACATCATATTCTGGGCTTGGCACCAGTCCAGCAGGACCGTCCCTTCTGGCTCGTTGGAGTTATTGCAATTCTTCTACTAGCGATTTTGATTATTCCAATGACACCTGCATTAACTTTTCAAGCAAAAAAAACAGCCAAACTTGTAGCTGAGATATCGATAGTACTAAGTCAAAAAGTAGAACAGTATATTCAATCACTCAACCTGACCAGCCCTGATGTGGTGCAGGATGTCAGAACGTTGTTCCAGTCTACAGGTAGAATTACGAAAGACCAATCTTTAGATATTGTTAACAAACTCATGACGGATGGTAAACCAGAAGCAAAGAGAGCAGCTGCAGAATTACTTGCGTGCGGAGACAACTTAGTAAGGTACCACGTCATCCTCAGCTTGCCTGCAGCAGGAGAGGAAACAGAGTATTTCCTCTCCAAAGTTATAACATGTTGGGACAATCTATGGGAAACAGAAAAAGGAGGATTGTTGCCCACTCTTCCAGAGGTGCTTGAATCAAACAAGGGCAATGCCAATATCGAAGACTTAGTGGACAAAATTACATCTATGATGATTTCTCACCCGGGTAAATTTGTCCCTCTCCATGGCATAGAGCTGGCAAAAAAGTTGAACCTGAAAAGCGAGAGAGTAACCACTGCGCTCGAAGGGCAAAGAGATAATACGATTTACGATTATTTTGACAACGAGCATCCTGTTAGAAAAGCGGCACTTGAATTACTGGGCGAAGAATATGTGCCTCCGCCACGCCAGAAGCAAGTCGATTACTCAAAGATAAGTGTGGCCCGACAGATGGGGATACAGCGAACTACTGGCCTGACTGTCGGTATTCTAACAAGTCTTTACACAGCTACAGGCCCTTGCCTTGGTCCTTTTGATACCTATGGCTGGGACGAGCAGTGTCGTCTACTTCCGGTATTCACAAAAACGAACATTGACACTCTTGCCTATTTTCATCCTATAACAAAAGTCGAAGACTCCCCCATTCGCAGCAAGTTGCGCAAGGTAAGCCTAACCAATGTCATTCTTAATTCAGCCTCTTCTGATGACCTATCTATGTGCGATGTAATAGTCCTTTATAAAATGTACAATCTAAGACCGGAGGTCGTTGATGCCCTGGAAAATTTCGTCTGGCATGGTGGCGGTATTATCACCATAGATGGAGCAGGAATAGTTTCATGTCCCTCATCAGAGAAATTCGCTGCCCTGCAGGATATGCACGACCTTGACTGGGACTTTAATTGGATGGCAGATAAATTGGTGCAGATTACGGAGACTCCTCTAACGCGTGACATCGACCTGTCATTGCCTGTCAAGGCTGTCGGAAAGTCATTTGGCAGGAATGGTTATACGTTCAATAGTTCTAAGTACAATGATCAGATATTGTTACGCTTTGAGCCGAGCGGTTTGCCAGCATTGCGTGTGAGCACTTATGGTAATGGCCGTATAGCGCATTTCGGATGGAACCGACCAAAACTTGGATCGAATGAAATTGGAAAGCGGAATTGGCAGCTGTTTCATCGTGTTTTACTCTGGGCAGCAGGTAAGGACTACAAGGAACTGCGTCCCGAACCGGCTTATTCTAAAGAACGTTATTCAAGATAGGTTAAATAAAGGCTAGGGCTTGGTTTCCTTGTGTTAAGAAAAAACAAAAATAATTTTAGAGAGGAGCATAGAAATGAGAAAGAGAGCAATGTTTGTGATGTTGCTTATTGGTATTTTTTCAATGGTCGTTTCCAGCAGTCCCGCTGCGATTACTTTAGCTGAGGTTGAAGTGTTAGAGACAGGTGAGTTTCGCAGTCTTGACATAGGCGAAGCGGTTTTCTTTAACTACAATAATCCTGGCAATGTAAATCGATGGCTTGATCTGCCAGCTCCTTTAGATGATCCATCGCTTGAGTTCTGGTACAATGACTATGATCCATCTATATCAGCATCCTGGGAGGCTGGTATTATCGATTTTAGGGTACTAACTAATGGTCCGGTTTGGTTAGTGGTTACAGAACGTTGGGGCGGCGGTGGCGGCCATAACGGTATATGGGAAAACGAGCTGACTACTCAGGCTCAGCTTATAGCAGAGGGCTGGTCCGAAATTACCAATGCAATAACAGGAACAGCAGACGGCATCAATCCAAATATAGGCTATTTACTGTATGAGCGTCAATCTTTAGTAGGAGAAGAGTTTAGCATTCGTACAGAAAAGTATATAGCTCCGATTCCCTTGATTGGAGTTATTCCCGAACCGGCAGTGCTGCTTGGTCTTGAAATAGTCGGGCCTAATGCAGTTGCAGAGGATTCACAGACACAGTACAAAGCAATCGCTCATTACGATAATAACTCTACCGTAGATGTAACGGATTCGGCTGATTGTGTCTGGTCAATTGAGCCAAATGATATTGTCAGCATAGCAGTTGGGCGGCTTACAACTGAGATAATTGATGTTCCTGAGGATATTACAATTACAGCCCAATATACCGAAGGTCCCAATAGCGTAGAGGTCGATAAGATGGTTTCGGTCCTGACCATCTGTCCTAGCGGCAGTGCATTGCAGTTTGATGGTGTGGATGATTATGTATCTCTTTCGGATTACGCGATTAAAACAACAGAGTTTACAGTTACAGCTTGGGCTAATCATTACGGGCCTGGAGGAGGTGATGAAACTACGAATGTTATCTTTTCACAAAGAGACGACGTTATAGCTAATAACAAGTCTTACGTAATATTGGCAACAGAACTGACCGATAATTTACCTTATGCAATTGCCGACATTAGAAGTAGTAGTGGCACTCGACAAAGATTGACTTCAGCAAAGAAAAATTATAATGAATGGCATCACTATGCCATGACAGTGAATTCGACGAGTTTTATACTCTACATAGATGGAGAAGAAGTAGCTATAACTACGAATAACCAAGGTGGAGATTATGTTACGTCTATAGATTATGTTTACATTGCAAAACATCGTTGGAATGGGGTTGACAGAGGATTTTTTAATGGCAAAATCGATGACGTTTGCATATACAACAGAGCGTTGTCTGCTGAAGAGATCCAGGCAGGTATGCATACAAGATTGATAGGTGACGAGCCAAATCTTGTTGGGTATTGGGATTTCGATGAGGGTGAAGGCCAGGTTGTAAATGATTTGTCTGATAGTAACAATCATGGCCAGTTGGGTTCAACGTTAGCAGTTGATAGTCGTGACCCGAACTGGATTTATTCAGATGCTCCAGTTGGTATTTGCCATCCTCCAGTTGCCGAAGCTGGACCTAATCAGATTGCGGTCGAAGGTGATTTAGTACTTTTGGATGGCAGCGGCAGCTTTGATGATGATGGGGATATTCTTACTTTCAGTTGGAGACTTATTTCTAAACCTCTTGGGAGTACAGCTGAGATTGATGATGTTAACTCTGAGCAAACAGCTTTTATCCCGGATGTCCCGGGAGAATATACAGCTGGCCTTGTGGTAAGTGACGACTACTTTGACAGCGAAGAAGATGAAGTGAATATTACAGTAATTTCTTTCGTTGATGCTATCGAAGAGACTCTTGATGAAGCTGTGGATGAAATTAGCAATCTCGACCCAAATACTGTAAAGAACAGCAATATGGCGAATGCTTTAACGGATAAGATTGATGAAGTGCTGGCGATGATTGATGCTGGGTTGTATGAAGACGCACTAGCTAAATTGGAAAAAGATATTTTGAAGAAAACCGATGGCTGTGCTAACAGTGGTGAGCCTGATAAGAATGACTGGATAAAGACCTGCGAAGAACAAAGCCTGGTTTACCCACTTGTTACCGAAACCATTGAATACGTAAGAAGCCTCATGGAGGAATAACTTGATAATAGTTTTATTTGAGCGATGCATACAATGAAAAACATAGCTATTTTAAGTATTGTTTTGATGCTAATTGCAGCGGGAGCACTTCAAGGAGCAACTGCAACGGTAACTTATCAGGTCTCGGCAGGCGCAGATGACGGGTTTGCCCAAAGTGCTGCTGTGCAGGATATAGGTTCATCTTATCTTAAAATAGGTGATGAACGCACATACGCCGTTCCTTACCAGATGTCTGCGATGCGGTTCGGTAATGTGAATATCCCGCGAAGTGCAATAATTACCAGTGCCTACCTTAAGATCAGCTCAATAAATACCGATTACCGGAATCAAATCTACGGTGTTATTGTCGCAGAAGCCTCTGATAACCCTGCAGATTTTAGCAGTAGGTTGATAGGCAATGCCGCTTTAACTGCTGCGACAGTAGCGTGGGACTTCAAAAATACATGGTCGCCGGATACACAATACATAAGTTCGGATATCTCAAACGTTATTCAGGAAGTTGTTAACCGTTCCGGTTTTGGTAGCGGCAATTCAATAGCAATCTATTACAGTACGCGAGATCTGTCCGGCAAGGCAAGAAGCTTTGCCTCTTACGAATATAGCCCTGCTTCAGCAGCAGTGCTTGAGATAACATATGAAACTTATACCATATCCGGCCATATATTAACTACAGGAGCGGCACCGCTTGAAGGAGTAAGTGTTTCAGCGGGTACGGATATTGAAGGTGATGTAACGGACGCAACTGGATACTATGAATTAAAGGTTCCACTGGGCTGGAGCGGAACGGTTAGTGTAAGTAAAACTGGCTGGGGGTTTACAGAATTCTCTCATAGCTACACTAACGTTTTTTCTGACCAGTTGAGTCAAGATTACACTGCCATTCAGCCGGTGATTTCGGGGTATGTCAAAGATGGAACCGGCACAGGTGTGGAGGGTGTAAGTGTCTCAGCGGATAATAGCGGCGGGCTGGATACGACAGATGCAAATGGATACTATGAAGTTATTGTTCCCTACAACTGGACAGGTACGACCTCAGCTAGTCTTGCTGGATATAACTTTACATCCAAAACCTACAGTACACCTGTTATCGCAGATCAAACAAATCAGGACTTTACAGGATTCCAACCGACGATTTCAGGGCATGTCAAAGATGAAACCGGTACAGGCGTTGAGGGCGTATCGGTTTTGTCAGATAATGGCGGCGGGTCGGATACGACAGATGCATCTGGCTATTATGAAATTACAGTTCCATACGACTGGTCAGGTACAGTAACGCCAGAAATAACTGGACTTGGGTTTGAGCCTGTCGAACGTACATATGAAACTTTAACTACCGACGAGATAAACCAAGATTACACAAGCCATGCTCTTTATGGAGGAGGAAGCGGAATTGAAGCAAGCCCATATCTCATCTATACAGCCGAGCAAATGCAAGCAATAGGATCAAACCCTGTTGACTGGGATAAGCATTTCAAGTTGATGGCGAATATCGACCTTTCAGATTACACGGGTATGGAGTTTAATATTATAGGCAACGCAGCGATGCCATTTACGGGTAGCTTTGATGGGGATGGCCATATGATTGCGAACTTTACCTATAGCGGAGATGAAGAGGATAACATAGGAATCTTTGGCTATGTTAATAATACCAACACTGAGATAAAAAATTTGGGCTTGATTGATCCGAATGTTGGATTTAGGGGAAATTCAGAGTGGAGCCAGACATTCGGTGGCAGGGAGATAGAGGCTAGCCGATCCATACAGATTGCCAGCGACGGAGGTTATATCATCGTGGGAAATACCGACTCGTTCGGGCCTGGAAGCGTGGCTGTCTATCTCATTAAAACGGACGTAGCAGGCAATGAATTGTGGAGCCGGACTTTGGGTGGTGTCGGAAATGATCGGGGCTACTCCGTTCAGGTTACAGGGGACGGTGGTTATATTATCACCGGTACAACCGGCTCCTTTGGGGCTGGTTGGTTTGATGTCTATCTGATCAAGACTGACTCAGCAGGCAATGAGCAGTGGAGCCGCACGTTTGGCGGCAGCCATCATGATTATGGCTATTCCGTGCAGATGACAAGTGATGGCGGCTATATTATTGCAGGATATACCAAGTCCTTTGGGGCCGGCGAGGAAGATGTATATCTAATCAAGACAAATGCCGCCGGCAACCAAGAGTGGAGCCGGACTTTGGGTGGTATCTCTAATGATCGGGGCTACTCCGTGCAGGTGACCAGCGACGGTGGTTATATCATCGCAGGACATACCAGCTCCTTCGGGGCCGGAGGATGGGATGCCTATCTTATCAAGACAGATGCGGCGGGAAATGAGCAATGGAGTCGAACTTTTGGAGGCAGCGAGGGGGATAAAGCCTACTCTGTGCAGGTGACTGATGACGGGGGCTATGTCATAACGGGAGAAACCAAGTCTTTCGGGAACGTCAATGGTGATGTCTATCTTATCAAAACGGACGCGGCGGGAAATGAGCAGTGGAGTCGAACTTTTGGAGGCATTTCTAGCGACCAGGGTAACTCCCTGCAAACAACAAGCGATGGAGGCTATATCATCGCGGGGCAAACTTGGTCCTTCGGGGCCGGAGGATGGGATGCCTATCTTATCAAGACGGATGCGGCAGGAAACGAGCAGTGGAGTCGAACTTTTGGTGGCAGCGATTGGGATAAAGCTTACTCCGTTCAGGCGACTGATGACGGTGGCTATGTCATAACGGGGAATACTAGCTCCTTCGGGGCTGGTGAATCGGATGTCTATTTACTCAAGACGGATAAGAATGGCCAGATAATATTTAATAATCAGGGTGCCTTGATCGGTTATTTGGCAGAAGGAAAGGTTTCGAGCTGTATGATTGGAGAAGGGTCAGTTACAGCTTCTGGATATGTAGGTGCATTGGTGGGTAAGAGCGCAGGTATAATAGAAGACTGTTATAGTACCACTGCGGTTAGCTATACAGGTTCGGATGGATCGACAGGAGGATTAGTCGGTAAAAATGAGGGTGAGATAAATCGATGTTTTTCTGCAGGAGTGGTAAATAGTGTTAACCCAGGTCTATCTGGTGGGCTGGTTGGCAGCAGTTTAGCGGGAACAGTAACAGGTTCGTTCTGGGACACAGAGACCAGCGGACAGAGCAATAGTGCCGGGGGGATAGGGTTGACTACGGCAGAAATGCAAATGGAGGTTACTTATACTATGCCAGGAGCTGCAGGCGGTTGGGATCTTTCTAATATATGGGCCATATGCGATGGTTATGGTTATCCATATTTGAGATGGGAAGGTTTTCCGCCTTGCATTGAGATTCCGAATAATACTTTAGCTTTCACAGCAATTTCAAAGACAGTAAACCCCGATGATCAACTATTTACAATTGTAAATAGTTGCGAGGGAATACTTAACTGGAGTATAGACAAACCCGCAGAGTGCGATTGGCTAAATGTGTTGCCCTTGTCTAATAATTCCAATCCAGATGTAAATGAAGTAACTGTTAGTATAGATGTCAGCGGGCTTGATTATGGCAGTCATAGTTGCCAATTAGCTGTGAGCGATCCTGATGCTCAGAACAGTCCACAATATGTTACTGTCGATCTTGAAGTTTTAAGGCCGGAGCTTTTTGTGAGTCCGGGGCAATTCTACTTTGAGACTGCACTAGATGAGCCTAATAATGCAGGGCAAGTGTTATCCATACAAAATGCTGGATATGATATTTTACATTGGGGTATAAATGTCCCTGATGAGTATAACTGGCTCAAATTTTCAGAAAGTTCAGGCCAGACAGATGCAAATGAAACAAGTGAAATAATTTTAGGCCTCGATCATAACGAAGTTGAAGCAGGTTTCTATGAATTTGATATCACCGTCAGTGACCCAAATGCAGATAACAGCCCACAGATAATTCCTATTGAAGTTCAAGTGTTAAGTCATAAGGGACAACGTCATGTTCCAGCTGAGTACGACACTATTCAAGCAGCTATAGATGCTGCAGTTGATGGCGATGAGGTAATAGTCCACCCTGGAATTTATAAAGGGGAGGGTAACTGTTACATTGGAGTATATTACAAATCAATAACTATTCGAAGCATTGACCCAAATGACCCTGAGACAGTGGCTAAAACAATCATAGATGGCAGCTTATGGTATAGTGACAATCAAGTCGTAGGTATCTATACCTATAATAATCCTAATGAACTTGATGGTACGATAGTGATAGATGGGCTTACCATAAAGAATTGCAATGGAGCTGGGATTGTATGTAATTATGGGAGACCTATTATTCGCAATTGTATCATTACAGACAATCTTGGCTCGCCCTGGAATTATGGTGGGGCCATTTTATGCTTTGAGAATGCTCCGGTAATAAGTAATTGCATTATAAGAAGAAATTTTGGAGGTGAGGTTGGCACAGGAGGTATCGCTATATACAACGGTAAATCTTCGGGCGATTCCTCGATAAGCAATTGTCTTATTAGTAATAACTATAACTACTACTCAAGGCGTGGAGGGGTTGATTGCAGGGGAGTTAATCTAACAATTAGTAACTGCACCATTTCAAATAACATAACATTAGATTATTATGCCGGCGAACAAATAAATGATGATATTGGCAGGGGAGTTTTTATTGAAAATAGTAATGTAGTTATAAAAAACTCTATTATCTGGGATAGTGTTGCTGATGACGGGACACAAATTGCGATTCTGGATTTCTCCGAAAGTTGGTCACCACCAATACCGGCCAAAGCTTCTATTTTGTATAGCGATATTAAAGGTGGGGAGGAACAAGTATTCATTGCTCCTGATCGTGATTCATATCTTACTTATCTGCGCGGGACGCCTATTGATCCGAATCTGATTGACCCTAATACGCTTAATTGGGGCACTGGAAACCTTGATACTGATCCGTGTTTTGCTAAACCGGGTTTTTGGCATCTCAATAATACGCCCGCAGATGCCAATGATGATTTCCCGGTGGATGGTGATTATCATTTGAAGTCTCAAACTGGGAGATGGGAATGGTCTCAATATATCAGCTTAGATCCAACTGGTGATGGCTTTATAGATTTATCTGATTTTACCGCATTTGCATCTTACTGGAACAATTCGCGAAGTCCTATCTATATTCCTCAAATGGAAAGAGTTTTCTATCCTTATGTTCCAGCAGACTTTGATGACAGTGGTATTGTGGATTTGTCCGATTTGAAGCTTTTACTAGATAGTTATGTGGCCAATTATCCATTTGGAGAATGGGTAACGGATGATATTACCAGCCCCTGCATTGATGCAGGTGATCCGAATTCGGATTGGACAGCGGAATTATGGCAGCATGGCAAACGAATAAATATGGGTGCATACGGCGGCACACCACAAGCAAGCATGTCTTTATCAGCCGTTGGAAATAAAGCTGACCTGAACAATGATGGTTTTGTCAATACCGAAGACTTGGCTTTATTTGTAGATAAGTGGCCAGCCGAAGAGGTGCTCTTATCTGAGGATATCAACCGCAATGGCTTGGTAAACTTTTCTGACTGGGCCGAATTTGCTATGCAATGGCTTTGGGAAGAATAAAGTGTTTTTTTAAATCACATACTTCCTACTATTTTCAATTACTCTTTATATAGGATGTTCAATACGATGACCACATCCAGCGAGTAATAGGATATTGAATCCGTTGACCATCTTTTCTTTCAATTGTCCTTAAAATCTTCTAAAAACAGCCTTTCAAAAACCCCATTTTTAGCCCAAAAAGGGCATTGCAGAACCATTCTCAAAAAGTGCCAAAAATGGACTTTTTTTGGACCTCTCTTTTTATATCTAATTATCATAAAACTATTTACACCTCGAAAAAAAATCCATTCGTTTGCGTTTTTAGTATCAAAAACGGGGTCCAGAATTGAACCAGACCTGCGTTTTTAGCCCAGAAAGGGCATTGCCAGATAGGGGTTTTGCATTCTGCAATGCCAACTTTCAAAAACAAAAAAAAATGTGCCTGTAAATCCTTGAAAAAACACACCTTAAGAAAAACTATCAACAACACATACATTATATTAATAGTTTAATCACGCCTGGGGTTTATCGCAGCCAAGAATTTCATAACCGGCTCCGGCGTCTGTTCGTTGATTTTCATAAAAGTTTGTCCGACATAAATATCTGTCGTTGCGGAGCTTTGGTGTCTTAACTGCCTCCTAACAAAATGCTGATCTCTGGTATCAAAAAGCAGTATCGAAGCATAGGTGTGACGCAGAGCATGGGGGTGTAAAAATTCCAGATTCTGTCTGCGCCCGAGCCTTTTCACAATTCCCCAGATAGAATTGGTCGAGTATTTTCTCCCGTATTCGTTTCGCAGCAAGAATCCAGTCTCCGGTAATTTACTTTTAGGTACTGACGAGAAATACCTCGCCACGTAATTATCAAGCAAATTTGCAAGAAATCCTGATATATGAATTTCGCCGTATTTCCGCCCCTTACCTTTTCGAATCACGATCATTTTTTTACCATGTTTGACCGGCAAGTCACGAAATTGCAAGTCGGTCAACTCGAAGCACCTAAGCCCACTAAAAAGCAAAAGAGCAATAATCATTTTTCTGCGCTGGTTCCGCCAGGTGCCGTTTTCCGCCGCCGAACAGACCCCCTCCCATAAGCTAACCACCTGGGATATATCCAAGTAATTCCGGCGTTTCCTTTGGCGCTCCCGAATCTCTCGGCCTTCCCAACGCTGCAAAATATTTTTGACACTCGAACCATACCACTCTTTGCCCGCCGGTGGCTTAATGCCTTTTTTGTTCAGGAGCGAGGCAATCTGGTAAACCGTTCTTCTTTTTCCGTGATGGACATTGTGGTATCGCCTCATGAGGCGGATAATACTTTGCTCGCGATAATTTCGTCCATAAGGACGCCTGCCTCTCATAATATCCGGCTCTCCTTCCCTACTGCGTTTTGGGTTTACGCTTCTTCTTCTTTGCCATTTATTTTTTCTCTGTTTGGATTAGTGCTTTAATAGCAGCTTTGATATGTTCTGGTAGTTCCGGCCAAGCGGTTATGATTTCGGCAAGGTCAGCAGGCAGCTTTTGATCTTGCTTCGGGTCATTTTTGGGTTTCGTTTGTACACTGGTTTGTACACAGTCTTTTTGTGATGCCGTAAGAGCTTGTTGTTTAAGTGGTTGTGATTTTACTGCGACGGTTTGCAAAACCGTTATTCGTGGGTTCGAATCCCACCGCCGCCTTTTGTATGCGCCCCAGATATCGAGCGGGACGGTGACAGAATTGAGAATGTAGAATTCAAAAATGAAATCTTGGAATTTTTGATTTTTTTAGGGTTTTTTGGGAGTTATTTTTGGGGGTGATGTTTGATTCCGGGCAGTTAGTGGGGTTTTTTAGCGCACAAACGCGCAAGTGTTAAGATGGGTAAGGCAAGGAGCGTACAAAATCGGTAAAAATGCGCGTTTTTTTGGTGTTTTGAATTTTAAAACTTGTGCGTTTGATGTCATTTTTGCAGGAGTCAGGAAACAAGAGTTAGGATACAGAAGAAAAATCAAAAATTAAAAATTAACTGGTGGTATATCCGATTGGTTAGAGGTTTTCGTTTGAGTTCAAAATCCGCTTTGCGTTCTTGCCCCCAATTGTGTACCTTGGCTTAAATATGCTCGCTATGATATCGACTTGTCTTTTTAACTTTATGTCTTGGATTGCATTAATAGCAAAAAAACAACCGCTCCGACAGGAGCTGTTATGAATATAGTCAGCATACTTATGAGCCAGAACAATCCCCTTCTACACAATTGATTGAGTGCGTCATCATCAATTTTCATCCCAGATTTTAAAAGAAGCCAAGCGTTATAGGGGGAATGACCCCATCTTAAATTTGGATATTGCTTTGGATAAGATGTTAAAAATTTTTCATTTATCAGTGCGAAGTAAAAAGTAAGAAATCCGCCTGAGATCAATACAAATGCAAATATTAACATAAAATACCATCCAAAAAACTTACTAATTATATTTGGGGCTGAAGCACCTGGGCCTATGACAATAATCATAATTGCGGCCATAAACATTATTATGCAACATGGCCATTTTCCCCACTTCATGGCCTTCGCCATATCTTTATCTATTTGCTTTATCTTTTTGGCCTTTCTTGTTTTTTTATGTCAAAGCAGTTGGCAGGGAGACGTAAAGTCTGCAACCTTGTTCAGGCCCTGATTCCATCCAGACTTTTCCGTTAAGGCGATCGAGGATTCGCTTTACAATACTAAGCCCCAGCCCCTCACCGGCTACCCGTCCCTGGGGATCAAGCCGGTGAAAAATCTCAAATATCTTGTCCTGATATTCCTTTAAAATACCAAGCCCATTATCTTCTACACAATAGACTGACACACCTTTATCGGCACAGCCGGAAATATTAATTATAGTTTTATGACTAAGGTCACGATATTTTAGCGCATTATCCAATAAATTGGTGAACACCTGATTAATCTGAGCCTTGTCGCCGAGGCAATCAGGAAGATCATCAACCGTTACTGTCGCGCCGGATTCTTTAATCTGATACTGCATGGTTTTTACTATCTCGCCGAGTAAATCGTTCATGTTCAGATGTGTCTGTTTAATTGATTCGTGTCCCAGCCGGCATATTCTCAAAAGCCCATTCAAAAGCGTGTCCATTTTGCTTGCGCCTGCGGATATATGTTCCAGCGATTCTGGAAGATCCCTTTGCAGGATGGTTGAAAGTTTATCTTTGATATCTTTCTGCAAACCCTGTTCGGCAAGCAATGTGATGACTTCATCATAACTCCTCGATAATTCACCACAAAAGCCCTGAATATTTATAAGTGGAGAACGAAGATCATGAGAACTGACATACACGATGCTTTCAAGTTCTTCATTTTTAGATGCCAATGTCTTCAGTAGCTTGTCTCGTTCTCGCTCTGATTTCTGAATGTGTGCGAGCATGTCGTTGAAAGAATCTATTAATAAACCGACCTCGTCTTCGGTCTCTCTGTGTGCACGCACGGAATAATCGCCATCTTCCGAGACCGTCTTTGATGTTTTTGCCAATGAAAGAATAGGCCTGGATATAAAAATCTGTAATCTTGATGCAACAAGATATGCGGTAACCAAAGCAATCAATACCACCAATAAAAGGACCGTCATATTACGTTTTAAAGCCCCAAAGACTTCTTCTTGGTTATCCTGAAGATATACGATTCCAATAGTTTCATCATCTATAACAATTTTTCGTGAAACCAACAAACAGCCACCGAAGTATTTATAGCCTTCCTTTAGAAGTTTATCTCTTATAATATCGGAAGGGTTAATATCCTTTTTGTAGTAAGAAGCAAAAAGATTCCCATCAACATCATAAACACCCCCAAAAATAAAAGACGAATCAAGACTCAAGCCCGACAGCATCTTTTCGGCATCTTCGGGAATATCAAACTTCAACGCAGCCTGGCAATTCTGGCCAATCATATCAGCAAATGTGTATACTTTGTCTAAATGAGAGCGACGCTGACTGTAAAAAATGAAGATAATAAACATTATACATGCTAACAAAACAGCAACGATGCTAGTCAACATCAGTATCACGGTCAGCTTTCGCTTAATCGTCATTTTGTTCAAATTCAGCAACAACATCGACTAATTGCCTTCTATTAATATCTGCTTTTTTATTCCCGTTCAAACTCAGTGGAGGAGCTGCCGGTTGTTGGATTTTTTGTTGAATCCTTTGGAAACCGAACAACCCTGACGGCATTGCGGAGAATTTGTGAACTCAACCGAAGCTTGGCCTTTTTTACGGGAGTTTGATTTATCTCCCATCGAATCTTTCGCCTGAATTTCACTAGATTAATCATTCCACCTGACTCAAGGAACCCGTCGAAGTCACTTACCGTAAGCACCGGGCTGCCTTCAACCGCGACAAGCAGTTCCTCACAATTGTTTCTTTCAGATGAAGCTATAAATAAAATGTGGCATTGTTTAAGATTTAGTCCTTTCTTGTAAGGCCCAAATCGTTTTATTATCAGTTTTTTCTTCTTGGATTTAATGAATCTGCCTTCAACTTCGTCAAAACTGTCTCCAAAAGGATCTTTACCTATGATGCCTATTGTGATTGTTTTTTCGCTTGTCTCTTGTTCGTTGTGCTCTGGCCATTCTGCAAATAATAGAAAATTATATAGATAGGCTGCCTTTATCTTATACTCAGGCTGGGCCTTAATCCTCGCGTACGCATTTGTATGGGTAACGGCCAGGACGACCATCAAAACAAATGCCAACAAAATATAAAAACCTTTTTTCATTTTTCAGCTATATAACAAATATCTCAATTTATTTTTACATACCTCGAACCAAACAGTTAAAATTCATAGAAGAACTGGAAGTAAATCTGTCGTGGAACTTTTTGTGTAGTCGAGCCGAATTCATCATGGAAATGGGACGTTAGATTAGTCACACCAAAAGCAACCTCGGCAGCGTCGTTCCATATCCTCCTGGCCAGGCGAAAATCAAATCTAAAATAAGAATCTATTCTGTCCGGAGAAGTGTCACCATCAAAGTAGGTGTCTGACCAGAACAGTTGCGTATTCAAAGTAGTAGACTTATCTAGATAAAAGCGGTTTGTTAAACCGACCTTATGTTTCGGAACTCTGAAAACAAATAACTTGCCATGGGTTTCATCCTGCCTGTTGAGTTGGTCTGCCTGTGTTTGATGTTCGTAACTGTGGCTGGCCCGAACAAGCCACCAGTTACACGGCTTCCAATCAATCGATGTTTCAAGACCATAAGTTTTCGTATCAAGGGTATTTTGCCATTTCTTGATCCCGCCAACCAATTCCGTTCCCATTAAATCCTTGTGCCTGTTGAAAAATCCTTCTATATTCAGTTCCAGATTTTTGGCAAGTTTTCCACGATAACCAAGTTCATAAGCCACTATTCGCTCATTTCTTAGAGAATCATTGCCTTTGGTGGTAGGTTCATCGCCGAATTCCTCATTGAACAAAGGTCTTCTAAATGCTCTTGATATAGCAGCCCTGAAAAAATGTTTCGGCGCAGCTTCCCAGACCAAAGCTAATTTGCCAGCCCAATCAAAATGGGTCAGTTCGTTATAATGGCCGCGATAGCCGATAGTAAACCATAAGTTATCCGCAAGGGTGATTTCATCCTCGATAAAAGCGCTTGCCTGGTCATTGTAGAAGCTATCCGGATCGGTAAATTCACTGGCACCCTCATCAACATGAAATACATCACGCGTCCAGTCAGCACCCCATACAATACTGTGGGAATCGGCGAAAAAGTTATGTTGAATTTCGACCATATCTTCACGGACAAACAAATCGTGTGAATCTCTGGGTCTAAGCTGCGCATTGTAATATTCGCTCCAGCGTACCTGAAAAGTGCTATTTTCTGCTAAGGTTTTTTCCCAAATAAGGTTCATATACTGCATTGAACGGTGCCTGCTGGTAGTACCACCTAATGTGCTGAACTTGTGTCCGCCTGTTAAGGTAATCATTGTGTCGGCGTTAAGTTGGTAATCAGCCCTGCCGGTCGTTGTAAACCCACTGAGCCAATCTTTTTTATCATCGCCGCCACCGGTGCCGAATCCATTATCGTGATTCGCTCCAACCGAACCCCTCCACGCAAGATTTCCCTTAGTGCCACCGATGCGCAGATGCCCCTCGTATAGCTCACGGTTACCGAACCCGCCATAGACAAAACCTCCCTGTGTATCAGCCGCTTTTTTGGTAATAATATTTATCACACCATTCATCGCATTAACGCCCCATGTCACGCCGCCAGGACCACGAATCACTTCAATTCGTTCGATATTTTCCAAGAAAAATGGATGAAAAACCAAATCCGCTCCGCCTTTGAAGCCATCATACATTGGTCTGCCATCGAGAAGCAGTTGCATCCTTCGCGAGCGTTCCTTGGCAAAACCGCGAGCACTGGTTGCAAATGAACGGTTGTTCGTCTGAACCACATCCATCCCCGGCACCAGACGCAACAAATCATCCAGCTTAACTACGCCGGCCTGGCGAATGTCCTCAGCTGTAATGATATACATCGCGTGAGTTGCACGACCTAACGGCTGAGGTCTGCGCGCAGAAGTTGTAATTTCCACCTCCAGCTGCAGCAATTCCTCTAAAGGTATTTCGAATAAATCTGCACGCTCATTTATGTTATGGTTTTGTGCGAATAATTGCCCATTAAAGGCTAACAAAAACAAAAATATTAAATTGTAAGTTTTAGTTTTCATTTTTCAACCTCTATCAATATTCCTTTAATTGCATAGATAATACTATTTAAGAGCTAAAATTCATAGAAGAATTGGAAATAAACCTGCCGGGGAATTTTTTGATTTGGTAATCCTGTTTCTGATAACCCGCTTTCATCGTGAAAATGTGAAGTAAGGTTAGTTACGCCAAAAGCAAGCTCGGCGGCATCGTTCCATATTCTTCTGGCCAGGCGTATGTCAAATCTATAGTAGGAATCTAATTTCTTTGGGGTAGATGAGAGATTGAGGTATTCATCAGACCAGAACAAATTGGTATTTAATGTAGTCGAATCATCCAGATAAAACCGGTTGGTCAAAGTTGCCTTGTGTTTTGGCACTCTAAAAACCGCTAACCTGCCGGTAGCTGAATTGTTAATTTTATTATCTTCGGTCTGGTGTTCATAGCTATGACTTGCGCGTACAAGCCACCATTTATATGGTTTCCAGTCAATCGCTGTTTCCAGACCATAGGTTTTCGTATCAAGAACATTGTTCCATGTACTCACATTGTTGCTTCTTGTGGTTCCCATTAAATCCTTGTGTTTGTTGAGAAACCCTTCAATATTTAATTCCAGGTTTTTGGCCAATCTCCCCCTATAGCCTAATTCATACGCAACGAGCCGTTCATTTTTCAAAGAGTCGTTGCCTTGCAAAAAGCTTTGGTCGGTAAACTCTTCGGCGAATATCGGTCTTCTAAACGCCCTTGATAAAGCTGCCCTGAAAAAGTGGTTTGGCGCAGCTTCCCAGACCAAGGCAATTCTGCCAGCCCAGTCGAAGTGAGTTAACTCGTTGTAATGGCCTCGGTAACCAATGGTAAACCAAAGATTGTCAGCGAGAGTAATTTCATCCTCGATAAAGGCACTTGCCTGGTCGTTTCCAAAACTATCCGGAGTAGCCAGAACGAAACCTGCCCTTTTGGCAATAACATTGTAGCTATCGCGAGTGTAATCCGCTCCCCAGACAATACTGTGATTTTCAGTGGAGAAATTGTGCTGGATCTCGATCATATCTTCCCGAGTGCGCAGATCATGAGCGGTGTTAAACTGTTTATAGTAAGTTTCGCTCCATCGCACATTGAAACTACTGTCTTCTGCCAGTTTCCTCTCCCAGCGAAGGTCCATATACTGCATTGAACGCTTGAAAGGGTTGGTAGTTGGCCGGCCGAACGTGCTGAATTTATGTCCGCCGGAAACAATAAGCTCTGTGTCGGCGTTGAGTTTATACTCAGCCCTGCCGGTTGTCTGAAACGCCTGAAACCAGTCTCTTAAATCGTTGCCGTTATTCTTGCCAAAACCATTATCATGAAACGCACCTACCGTACCACGCCACGCCAACGGCCCCTTTGTATCGCCAAGCCTTATAAAACCCTGCTGCAAAGCGCGATTGCCAAACCCTCCATAAGCAAGACCGCCCTGAGTATCGGAGGCTTTTTTAGTAATAATATTGATCACGCCATTTATCGCGTTCACGCCCCAGGTAACTCCGCCGGTACCGCGAATCACTTCGATTCGTTCGATATTTTCCAAAAATATCGGATACTCGGTAAGCGATACGCCGCCTTTAAAACCGTCATAAACAGGTCTGCCATCGACAAGCACCTGCATTCTTCGCGACCTTTGCTTGGCAAAGCCTCTGGGACTGACAGCAAAATCCAAATATGAATTTGCGGTTCTGACGACATCCATGCCCGGCACCAGCCGGAAAAGATCGGCCAGCCTGGTTACGCCGAATTGCCGAATATCTTCTTTGGTGATGACATATACCGCACTGGCAGCCCGCCCCAACGGCTGAGGCCTGCGTGCCGAAGTCGTGATTTCTATCTCCAGCAATTCCTCTAAAGGTATCTCAAAAAGTGTTCTGTCTTGTTGGGATGTTTCCTGCTCAGAAGCAAATGCCTGCAACCCTGACAAAAATATTAGAATAACTACGAGCAGGCCTGTGATTGGAGACATAAAAACTCTCATTTTGATTCTCCCCTTAAAATACCCTACCCTGTAAAACACAGGCTGTCATATAGCTGGCCGATACTGATTATAATCCATCTACAAATGGTCTGCAACATAACATCTCAACTTATTAACGTAACTAACTCCTGTATTTTTTGGGGTTAGTTTTTAAGTGTTAATATATGGTCAGTCAAACAATTGAGACTTGTTTTGTAATCGGAAATTTGAAGTTCATCAAGTTTACTTTTGGCTTGGCCGATATTCCAAATTAGTCACAATTTTCGAAAGTATTTTATTGCGATATTCTTTTATATTATCTAAAATAATCAGCTAACTATTCAGTTGTTTGGAATCGAGAACGCTCATATAGAAAAAAGGAGAAAACGATGGCAGGAAAGTGTATTTTAGTTTTGGCAGCAGCGTTGATGCTCGTCGGCTGCGTCGAAACTGAACAGAAAATAATAGTTATGCCGAAAGAAGGCTCAGTCGTTATCGAAGCGGAAAAATTCGCTCTGACCAATGCCCAGATCCAGAAACTTGACGGCGCCGGCGAAGGAAAGGTTATCGTACTTTTAGATGAAACCAGCAAAGCCGAAGCAACCGTCCAGATGAAAAAAGGGAACTATGTTGTAACAGTCTATGTTCTGGGGCCCTCTGAAGATGAAGATGCATTTTACATAGCCGTTGGCAAACAGGCCCCGGCACGGTCATATCCGACTGAACCCGGCGTGCTCCAGCCAATCAGAAACGACGTGTACTATACTCATCCGGAGACCGGGCCATGCAAAATAGAGCTTACCTTTGGTGAGCCGAACGTACAGCTGGACCGTGTAGAAATCAAACATTCTAAATGGTGAAATAGAGCACAAAAAATAAATTTAGACTATAGAAGTTCAATCTAAGGCGGCTGGTGGTTACTGCGAATTCCACCACCGCCTTTTTTTTGCGCCAAACTAAAGCCCATCACAAAATTTACTCCAAAGTTAATTTTTAGCTGTTTTTCCTTGATTGACATATTAACAACTATAGAATTACTGTTGTAAGGTCAAATTTAGCCAAATCATTGAAAGGGATGGATATGAAAGAGGCACTGCCGGAACATTTCAAGAAGTTTGTTGAGGAATATCCCAAAATATGGGAGGGACATCAAAAACTGTCAGAAGCATGCGGTGAATGCGGACCGCTCGACCGAAAAACACGTGAGCTTATCAAGATAGCTGCAAGCGGAGCGGCTGGTCAAGAGACCGCTGTAGAGCGGCATGCAGTTATGGCTGTACAGGAAGGTGCAACAAAGGAGGAGGTTTATCATGCTGTTTTGTTATTAATAACGACAGTTGGTTTTCCACGAGCTTCTGCAGCGCTTAAGTGGGCTCAGCGAGCATTGACAACCGCATAAAAAACCGGCGATAAAGACCTACCCATATGGGTAGTAGATTTTGAAAAAAACGTTATACGATTAAAGAAAGTAGTGGAAATGAAGCTGAATGTAAAGGCATTTGCACTTGCATGTGGGCTAATCTGGGGATTCGGTGTTTTTCTTCTTACCTGGTGGATAATTGCTTTCGATGGGGCCACAGGAGAAATCACATTCCTCGGACGTGTTTATCGCGGCTACAACATCAGTCCCGCAGGTAGCGTTATTGGCTTAATCTGGACACTTGCGGACGGTGCGATCGGCGGAGCGATATTTGCGTGGCTTTACAACCTGCTCGCCTGCTGTAAAGCAAAAGAAGAAAAAGCTTAATCGTACTCGCTGCTTTATAGGGTGTGCAGTTTTTATGGGGCATTCCCCCATAAAGGAAATAGTGTCGACCCTGATTGACAGATTGATCTCATTTTGTCATGATTGCTGGTATTGATTGGGGAAGTAACAGAACAGCAATATACGTTTGTGCATTATTAATATTTTTTTGGAGGGGGAAAGAAATGCCATTCTATTAAAAAAACGCAATTAAACACATCATGTCCGGGGGGGCAAGCAATTCGCATTAGTCTGGAAATGACTTTTAAAAGGAAAAGAAAATGAAAAATACAATCGTAGTGTTTTCAGCAATTGTTGCAATTCTTACGACAGCAAATATCTCACACGCCAACACCATGGGATACGTTGCTACGTTCACAACCAACTCGGTTATTTATCTGACCGATATTGACCTTGGAGACCAGACACCATGTGGCGGGCCAAGCGGCATTGGATACATTTCTTCGCTGGACGTTTCGCCGATTGACGGCAGCCTGTATGCACTTGATATAGGAGGCAATTTCTACACAGTGAATACATCTACAGGCATAGGAACCTTGATAAAAGACGTTATTTTCAGCAGCGCAGAAAACAGCCTGGCATTTGCCGCTGACGGAACGCTCTATGCTGCGGGAGAGGACACCTTGTACATGGTCAACACAGCTACAGGCGACACGACGGTCATCGGCTCATTATATCCATACATATGGACATCCGCTTTTGCGATCGACAGCTCCGGCAAAGCGGTAGCATGGGATTCGGGAGCGAACTGGCTCTTCGAAATCGATTTGACCGACGCTTCAACACAATCTATCGGATATTTGAACGGCAGTTTCGATGCTTTTGATTATGCCTCAAATGGCCTACTGTATGCAGGCAGCAACGGTAATACATTGTACAATATCGACGTAGATAACCGCACGGCAACCGAATTAATAGACATCTCTCACAACGGTACCGGCTTTGCTGTCATTATTCCCGAACCAGCTACTTTCTTTATGCTCGGGTTGAGTGTATTTATGATTAGAAGAAGAAAACAACAGCACTGACAACTTGGGCCCGCAGTAAAAATAAAAAAAGAGCGGACTGAAGTTATCCGCTCAATGTCTCGGATTTTTTTAAGTTCTTTTTATGCGTCTTCGCTATCCGAGCAACCTTGGCATTATAGCAAATTCGGGCTTACAAAACAAATAATTTCTGTTCCTGTCGGCTCTTAAAATCATTAGTAATTGGCAAATGCAGGAATTGTTTGTGAAGGTTTTCTGATTAAATAGAAGAGTTTGCGTTTTGCCAAGACAGAGGAGGCTGTTTTTACGGCAAAATCGTTACAACCTGCAAATTTTATCCATATTTTCGGGGCAACTAATTATCTCTTATACCGGCCCATTAATTGAGTTTCAGCAAGGATATGGTCCTGCATTTCTTCCAGAAGCTGCTGCTTTGTAGCACCTGATACAAGCTCAAGCATGGTATCAAGAGCATAAAGTTTAAAAAAATATCTGTGAGCATCTCCGGGAGGCGGATATGGGCCGTTGTAACCAATCCTTCCAAAATCCGTAACGCCTTGACGAGTACCATCAGGAAGGATTTTGTCAGGCGGTACCGCTTCGGACAACTCTCGCACATTAGCAGGTATATTATAAACTACCCAGTGAACCCATGTCCTGCCGGGAGCGTCAGGATCGTCGCAGATTAAAGCAAAACCTTTTGTTTCCTCAGGCGGATCGCACCACTTCAATGGCGGCGAAACATCTTCACCTTCGCCGGTGTATTTGGATGGAATATCCTGGCCATCTTTAAACGCTGGACTTGTTAATTCAAATGCCATTTTCTCCGCTCCTTCTTTTTTCGGGTGAGATTCTGTGACTTTGTCCGCACAAACGCTGTGCGCATAAAATAGTAAACAAATCAACAATAAGAATAAGTATCGCTGTTTCATTTTTATTCCCCCTGAATTTAACCACTACAAATATTGGTACCACAAAAGATGGGGGCAATACCAGCACAAAATCTAATTTATCCGAACAAATTTATTCTATCTGCAGCGGATCAGCTGGGCCGACTCATATTGCAGGTGTGGGACGTTTTGTTTCAAGTCCTTTATGAAGCGCAAGCCGTCCTTCCAATACCCTGCGGTTGGCTTGAGGGTCGGATGATGACTTATGAAATAATGGTTTATGCGGCCGACGAGCAGTTGACGCAAATATTTGCTTGCCATCGAAGCCAAAGATACCGGCAGATAACGATTGTCGGCATCGACAGCAAAATGAAGTCGCATTTTTTGATTATTCCCAGCCAGCTCGTAGCTGCCAATCTTTTTGTCCTGACGGATTACTTTTAACTCCATATTCGGAAACATCAATCTGAGCGGCCGAGTGTAATCGACTCTGCCGCTCTGCCTGTCGACAACGATCTGCAAATTATCAGTACCGAAACGGTCTAAAGAATTCTTCATCAATGATGAAATAGCCGTGAAAAGCACATTTGCCTTATTTTTAACGTTTCCAACCATCGTATTATAGTGGGCAACGTCCAGGCACCTGCTTTCAAGAGCCAGAATTTCCATTCGATTCGAGGTTAAATTTGACTTTAGAACGGAAGAGGCGATAGAAATATCGGCAGGGTCACTTGAGAGCGGATAATCCTGAAGGTTTTTATACCAGGGATAATTTGCAAGTCGGCTGGCGCAATCAGGAGCGAGCGATTCAATCAGTCCGCCAATATTTTCTGGAACTTTGCCAAGGCAGTTAAGACAAGCTAAAACTGGTTTCTGCAAATGGTGCAAATCCCTAGATTTGTGGTAAGCTTTTTTGCTGTCGGTAACCAGCAGTCGGCCGGCAAGAGTTCTTTTCTTTTGGCCGACGCTATCTGACAAAAGTTTCCAAAGATTCGCTTTGAGAAGACTGTCCGGCAGAGAAAACGCAGTTGATGATACGACTAAAGGGCCCAATAGTGGACCATAGCCGGCTTCGTCTATCCCTACGAGAACCGCCATCGCTTAATCCCTTCCTGCAGTATGCAACAGGAACGCTTCGGCTTCGGGGGCATCTTTATCCTTCCAGCCGTAAAAGAGCAGCATATTGTCTACAGTACTGCCATCGGATCTCGTGACCGGCTGGACATTGTTGTATTTCCAACCTGGATATTTAGAACGGTCGGGAGTCAGGTCTCGGCCAAGCTTCCACGTGTTCCCGTTGTCGGAAGAAATCCATTCCTCGATAGTTCCACCCCCATGTTTGTCCATATAACCAGCGGAATCAAGGTACTTGCCGGCTATCAAAAAGGCGTGCAAAACGCCAGCATTGTCACTGGTTAAATGGCAGCTGTTCCATTGTTTGCTCGTGCGAACAATGGGAGACTGCTTCCATTGCCCATTTTCGCGCCTGACATAATAATACTGATGATCTTTGAGTGTTTCCTCTGAAAGCACATGTAGAAAACTCGGCTGACCATTTTCATCAAGTAATATTGTCGGCGGCACGCCGGATCCTCGCCATTGCGTGTCCCAGATCATACATTTGGAATTGGCAAGAGCAAGGTCGATGGGCGTCTTAAGGATTTCACCGTCGGCATTTGCGACCTGATGAGTTTGCAGATTAATTTTTATATAGTAAAGATCATACTTCCAGCCATTACTAACCGCTTGTTTGTATCGCTGGTTGTAAAATCTGGCGGGATCTCTGCCCTTGTTATCATCGTACGTTATAAAAACCACATGCAGAAATTTGCCGTCTTTACTCACCAATTTGGATTGATACGACGACCATTCAGCAGGGCCATTAATATCCATATCAGTTACATCTTTTTTGGGACCGGCCCATGACCTGCCGTTGTCATCCGAAATACGGTATGTCCACGAACTGGAGTGACCGCCTGTGCGATAGTAAATCAATTCCTTGTTATCGTATATGCTGTAAACGGTCGGATAGGATATCCCCGGAGCGATCTTTGCAGCTTGATCCCACGCATCAAGACCGGTTCCAATACTGCCAGGCTGTTTGGAAATAAGGTGCGTCCCCGGTGTTTTGTGACAGCCGTAAAGAACATGCAGGAAACCAGCTTCATCGGCCCATATCACAGGAGCGTAATGGTGGTCCTTGCTGCCGGGCCCAAGTGTTACTATCTCAGAAAATTTTCGAGTGGCCGGGTCATAGGTAATCGCCATAGGTTTACTGACAGAACGCCCCTTGGCGACGGGTTTACCGCCGGCATTGAAAACAATATGAACCTTGCCGTTAACATAGACCGACGGAGGCCTCTGCCTGCAATCGTAGAGCATCTTAAATTGACCTGTATTAGCAAAGGACACTGCCTCCGGCGCAGCCGATGCACATCCAGCCAAAAACAGCAAAATACTAAGCAACAACGTTTTCACACTCAGCCGGCCTTTCGATCTGTCCAAAATTCAAAACCAAAGAAACCTGACTATCCCCGGTGCGACTCGAACGCACAACCTCTGGCTCCGGAGGCCAACGCTCTATCCAATTGAGCTACGGGGACGAAAATATGCTCTCCAGCCACCTAATTAAGCCAAAATGGCAAATAAGTCAAGCTTTCGGCATTATACTGACACCGAAAGCTTTTGCCCTATTCACCAATCACTATCGTCTAAAGCACTACCGGTGCTACGTTGCTCGGTGCGCTTTCGCCTGCTGCGTTGGAGGCCTTTACGCGGTATTCGAGCATTATTCCCCTCGGGCTGGCGGTCGAGAGTGATTTGCCTTTTGTATGCAATCGTGACGAGCTGCCAGCCGGAAAACTGCCCATCTTCGGCAGCGTCTCTTCTCTCGATGATATAGTTTCTTATATACAAACCCCCTCCGCCGGTTGGTCTGTCCCATGCAAGTGACAGCTCCAGCTGTTCGCCGAAAGCCCCTAATTTAGATTATTGGATTCAAGTGCAGCTTGAAAGTATAGTAGGTTAAATATCTCTGTATCTTGTGGAAATGATCGTAAAGATTAAATCCCCACCCGAATTTCATTAAAAGCTTTAACTATTTATGTAGCTATAAGCCACCTCAAATTTTATAATTAGATGCATTCAATGAATGATAATACAGAAAGAAATCTTGGCAGTCAGCCTATCGCCGAGATTATGGCCAGTCATAATTTAAAGGCTCATGATCTTGTAGCTGCTTCAACCAGGCAGCTTACGCATAAAATGGTCACGCGGGCATGCAAAGGCAGAAGACTTACAGAGAACACAAAATCAAAGGTCCTAAACGCTCTAAACATCACCGCCGACAGGAACTACACACTGAGCGATCTTTTTAACTACTAGTTTCACCTTCTTGCAAGGCTCTCGAATTAGTTCCCGTAAGATAAGTCAGGGCAGGCTCCCGAACTCGATCTTAGTTTGATTTTTCATTTTCCTATCAAACCTGCCGACCATCTACAGCGTACAAAAAATAACAGGAATGGTTTAGTATACTGGAGTTTTCAGGATAAAGGAGGTGTTATCATGGAAAAGATCCAGGAATTAACACAGCTTTTAAAGCGTCTCAATTCGGGCGAAGATCCTGTCAGTGTCAAAGAGCAGGCGAAAGAATTTCTTTCCACAGTTGATGCTCGCGACCTGTCCTTCGCCGAACAGCAATTGATGGACGAAGGACTCAGCACTGCTGATCTGCAGAATCTTTGTACGATCCATATCAAGATGATCGGCGACCAGGTCGAGAAGATGAAAGCGTCTCTGCCGTCCGGCCACGTCATTTCTACTCTTGTCAGCGAACACGAAACTATCCTCTGCTTTCTCGATGAGTTGTGGTGGCTAAATGAGTGCATTGGCAAAATGCCGGTTTACGACCCTGAGAGTGAGACGTTTAGAAAGATCTCTCATATAGCCAAGCATCTTGTTGCTGCCGATCTGCATTATCAACGAGAAGAAGAGATCCTGTTTCCTGCCCTTGAAGAAAGAGATGTTTATGGTCCCACGGCGATAATGAAAGAAGAGCACATTCTGCTCATGGAAAAGAAACACGAACTGAAGGATATCACTGATAATGCCGGTGGAATGGATTTCGAGGATTTCAAATGTCGTCTCGATGATGTTATCAAGTTCATAGTACCAACACTTCGGGACCATATTTTCAAAGAGAACAACATTCTCTATCCCACAGCTTTGGAAGTGATCGAAGATGAATCTATCTGGATAAAGCTGAAAGAAGAGTGCGACAAGATCGGCTACTGCTGCTTTACACCCGCGAGTTGATCTGTAAAAGAAGGATATGCTGATCCTTGAGGAAGCCTGTTGTGCTCGTTTTAGTAAAGCTGGCGTAGAGGTAGTGTTTGATGTCGTTTTCAGAGTCTATTAGGCCCGGATGCAGTTTTAGCACTGCTGATGCTCGAGGAAAACCGACTATCGTAATTAGCAACAAGATAGTCTGATAAACTTCTTCCTCTTTTGCTCCCCTCCTGCACTGCCATGACGGCATGCCGTTCCGCTGCTTTTCAAGTGGCGACAATGATCCGCCAAGCCGGTGTCTGGAATTTTTACTGCTAAAATGCTATAATGATAATATAAGTCTATTATTCCGAGGGTGATGTTGAGAAGTTATCTAAAGTTATTATTTTTATGCGCGTTGTTTCTCACCGGAACGGCTCATGTTTTAGCAGGCCCCGGCGATTTCAACATTGATGGCACATTTGAGGCTGCTATCGATCTGCCCCGCATACTTTTCTTGCTCCAACGTGACCCAAACGGCCCTGCGATAGAGGTCGAAGATAATTTCGAACTCAACTACGCCTTTCTCGATACCGGTGCCTCAGGTATATTACTGTCGCGTGAAACAGCCGAAATTATGGGCATAGCAATCGAGCCGAACGCTACATTTGTCGATGTCGGGGTAGGCGGGGAAGAATACTTCGACGTTTCGGAAGCTCTTTACATCGGCACGACCGATTATGATTCGTCAGATTCGTATAATCAAAATGAATACATCGTTTCAGGACCGTGGCGTTTCCAGGTCAATCAGAATAATGCCTTGGATCCTTATGATGTGCTTGGCATACCGGTAATGGCAGGTAAAACCGTTATATTGAAATCGGCTGCAACAAACCAGCCCTGGTTTTTCTCTGCTGATATAGTCGAACCGAATGACCCGGCCATACCAGAAGCCGACTTCAATGTGGCCCTGAGGTTTGAAAGATATATTACTCCGGAAGATGTAAGAAATATTCCGCCCCTGCCGGTGCTGGCATACAATCCGGTCATTGATAATATCATTGCCGAGCATAACGACGTAAATTCGGTTGGCAGCTGGCTGCTGGATACGGGGGCAATGCTCAGCATGATGTCAGTATCGCAAGCAGTGCAACTGGGCCTTACCGATGCTAATGGTGAGCCGATTATAACACCTGATTTTACTGCCGCCCTCGGCGGCATCGGAGGGTCAATAGAGGTTCCGGGATTTGTTATAGATAATCTAATAATTCCTACTCTGAACGGCTATGATCTCATATTCAACAATGCTCATATCGTTGTTCACGATATAGGCATCTTCGATTTAACAACTGGTGAGTTCATAATACTTGATGGGATATTTGGGAGCAATTTTTTCTGTGCCTCAGTGAACCTTGCGACCTTTAACATTGCCGCCACGCCCTTTGACAACATCACCATAGATACCCAAAGTGCGATATTAGGCTTTGACGTGAGCGACATATATTATCTGCCTCTATCAGCAGACTTGACTGGCGATCGCACAGTCAATTTTCCTGATTTAGATTACTTAACTGACAGATGGCTACAAAGCGACTGCAATGATAACAATAATTTCTGTGACGGTGCCGATATTAATAAAAGTGACACAGTCGACATGGTTGATTATACGATCCTTGCCGGCCAATGGCTCTATTCAGCAAACTCTGTCTGCGGCGACGCCGAACATCCCTGGCAGCAAGGCGACTTTAATCGTGATTGTTCCATTGATATCCATGACCTTAGCATTTTAGTTGAGGAATGGCTCGCCGACTGTAACTGGCTCAACTGGAACTGCCGGGGAGCGGATTTGAGTTTGGATAATACTGTAAACTTCATCGATTACGCCGATTTTGGCAAAAATTGGTAACCGAATAAACCACAAGTGAAAAAGTCATACCTTTCAGGCCCTGAGAAACTATTGGGGCAATTGTTTGACATAACAACTGCCAACAAATATGATTATACCCCTGATTCTGGTTCTGGAGTGCAAATGAGATTTGTCCTTGATTTCATATATCTGTTGGCAGCTATCGTTATAAGCCCCAAGGCTATATATCGAGTCATCGTGCACAAACGCTATCGTGATGGGTGGGCACATCGTTTCGGCTACGTTAATAGATGCGAGCCAGCTAAGAAATGCATATGGATACATGCGGTAAGTGTGGGGGAAGTTAATTCTACAAAGACCATTGTCGCCGGTTTACAAAAAGCTCTGCCTGACTTTGAAATAGTTCTCAGCTCGACCACTGATACCGGTTTCGCCCGCGCAAAAGCTATTTATGGCGATTCTTTGGAAGTTTTTTACTTTCCGCTGGATTTCTCTTTTGCGACTCGGCGAGCTTTTAAGAGACTCGCGCCAGACATATGCCTTTTGATGGAACTTGAGGTCTGGCCTAACTTTGTACGCACAGCCGGAGAACGCAACATCCCTGTCGTGGTGGTTAACGGCAGGCTGAGTGATAAGAGTTTTCCGAAATACTGCTTGATTAAACCAATAACAAGCTGGATTTTCAGGAAAATAAGGCTGGTTCTTGCACAAACCGAAGAATATGCCGACAGATTCAGAAAACTCGGCTGTGCCGATGATAAAGTCATT
>SDBV01000540.1_pt1 | contig 54520 bp, 47 predicted proteins | sample 2277081 | NCBI WGS metagenome assembly SDBV01 (sample SAMN10402039, study PRJNA504765) | marine sediment metagenome | isolation source: marine sediment core GS10_PC15, 223 cmbsf | place: Arctic Ocean: Southern Knipovich Ridge | collected 2010
GTACACCAGAGGCACGCGCCGCATGGCACAGTGGTAATGTAGCAGTCATGCTCAAAGTCCTCAAGCTGAGCGTAATCGCACAGGGCGAAATTACAGTCAAAGCAGAACGGGAAATCATATTTCACTACCTTTTCCCTGAAAGACAGGTAGTCCGGATCGTTCCATGCTTCAAGGATATCTTTATCATTGAGGCTGCCCAAAACCATTGGCTTTATCTGCTTTTCCCATCCTCCTATGTAGCAGGAGTACTTGTGCCAGAGGAAATAACACGGATGCACATCACCGTACCATGACACGAAGACGCTGTCAGACTCCACAAACTCGCACTTCCTTGTGTTCCTGGGAGCGATCTCCGGGAGGGTCAGGTCAATCCCCTCCTGCCTGGCAATATCCTTCACGCGATCATAGACGCTCTGGACCTCATCGAACCACTCTTCGTCCCTTCCAAGGAGCGTCTCCGTATGAAGCGCTATGCCACTGGATGCCGCATCCTCCTTCATCCGCTTCATGTAATCTTCGAGCTTGAGTTCATAATCGGTCTTATTGTGTTTGATAAAGCTATCAAAGTACTCAAGCAGGTTCACCCCGTCGTTTTTTGCACGGGCCTTCCATTTTTTGTAAATCTCTATGGCATCAAACGTATTGGTATCGTAGACTGCCTGGTCTGCAAGTGGGTTCAAATAAGGAAGCAACTGTGTGACGATGGCATAGGAAGCACCCTGTCTGGCAGCCCACCTTATGGTCTCTGGTAACTCGGCAAGGTTGTCACGCATAAGCACGTATTCCATGCCGATGGACAGCTCTTGCTCCGGGCGTTCTGCTTTAGCTGTTCTTAGAGATCTGAATGCCCGCTTTACGGCTCCTATGTTCCCGCCCTCGCGGATCTTGCTGAAACTGTCCTCGGAGATGGAATCCAGCGAGATGCATATCTTATCAAGCCCGGCACTCACGAGCGCACTGGCCCTGGCATCGTCCAGAAGCATGCCGTTTGTCTGAAAACCAACCCAGGAACCAGCAGGCATCAGGGCCTTGGCCCGCTCTATATATTCATCAAGATGAGGATGCGTAAGGGGCTCGCCAATGCCGTTTAGCACAAGGGACTCAATATGCGGGAGCGCGGGCTCCAGGGCTCTGAAGGTCTCGCGTGACAGCTCGCCCTCTGGGATGCCCTCACCGTTTTGCTTAACGCACATTCCACATGAGAGGTTACACTTTGTGGTGACCTCCACAAACAGCTTTGAAGGATAGGGTTTATTTGACAAGGGAACCTTATCCGAGTCTTTTGCATCTTTTATATCAGTTAATGGCATATCCATTGCACTCCTCTGTTAGAGCCTTTGGCGTTCCTGATATTATAATCCCTCTTATTACCACTTTGCGCTATGAGATAGGTCATACACGAGAAAAACCATGCAATGAAATCGCCTCCCCACCCCTCCGAGAATTATGGGTCCACCGGAAAGCGGCAATGGCAGCGGAAAGAAAATTATTAAATGGACCTCACTGCGGCAGAGACCACAGGGTATCTATAAAGGCATGGAGTTCTACACCCCGCGGAAGAGACTACGGGCAATGCACTGGTGCATTCAATTTGCTACATCTTCTGCCAGACATGATGGTTTTCGCTTTAAAAGCCCCTGCTCCCAGTACCATCTTATGGCCTCTGTCATGCCCTCCTCTAAAGGCGTGTACTTTAGGCCCAGCTCATTTGCGGCCCTCGTGCCGTCCACATTGAGCCCGTGGTCGATTAGCCGAAAAGCCTCCTTTGAGAGCACGGGCGGACGCTTCGTGACACTGGAGAGCATCTCTGAGAAGGTTGCAAATATGTTAGAGACGAAATTGGGCGTGGTGGGTGGAATCCTGGCCCCGGTAAGCCTGCTTAGCAACTGAGCCCACTCTCGCATTGTGATAACGTTGCCACACACAATGTAACGCTGGCCCGCCTTTCCCTTTTCCATGGCAAGGGCATGGGCTTCACCCACATCCTCTATGTAAGCAATGCTGGTCACGCCACTTAGCATGCCAGGCATGCGCCCGTTTATGAAATCAATTACCGCACGTCCCGTGGGTTTGAGGTCACCCGGGCCGTAGACGCCTGCCGGGTTGATTATCGCTACGGGGAGCCCCTTCTCCGCATAGGACAAGGCTACCTGCTCGGCCTCGTATTTGGCGTGCTCGTAGGTAGAGAGGAAATAGCCCCGGTGCACGGTACCCTCCGTACCCACCTCGCCCTTACGCTCTCCGATAGTAAGCGCGGTACTCGTGTAGACGACCTTGCCCGTACCTGACGAGAGGGCCGCCTCAAGCACGTTTCGCGTTCCCTCGCAGGCCGCATCCATAAGTTCCTTCTCGCTCACCCCCCATAAGTCATAGAGCGCGGCAGCATGAAAGAGAACATCACAGCCCACGAGGGCCTTCTCTATGCTTTGCCTGTCCGAGAGGTCCCCGTAAGCGAACTCCACCCCCATGGGTTTCAGGTGCTCGACCTTGCTTGTGGTGCGCGCAAATACGCGGACAGGGATGTTTCTTCTCTGAAGGGCCCGCAGGATCGCCCCGCCCACGAACCCGGTGCCTCCGGTAACCAGAGCTTTCATCTTAATCCCTCCCTTTCAGGCACGTATTGCAACCACAAGCCTGTAATTCTAGATTATATACCTCAATGTAAAGAAATCCAAGAGTTTTTACATATTGCGCCGAGGCTCGACACTATTTGAAAGTTGGCTGTGCAAACGAACTGTTGTGCTTTAAACAGCGATTCCCCCGGGATGCAAGTTCAGCGTTTATTTAATGAAGTATATTTTATATAATAGATTTATGAAGATCGAGTTAAAACTTTTCGTAACGCTTACAAAGTACGGCAAAGAAATCCAGACAGTGGACTTGCCCGATGGAGCCACTGTCGCCGATGTCATCGAGCTGTTCAAGATCCCGGAGAATATTCCCAAGCTGAATATACTTAACAACGTACACGTCAAGCGTGATCATGTCCTCAAGGACGGTGACGTACTGGCCCTGTTCCCGCCCATAGCCGGAGGCTAGGTGCCACTGGCACCTTTTTAACTGGTAATCAACGGTTTATCTTTATGAGTTCACAGAATCCGGTCGTCGCAACCGATTAGAACCCCTCCGTGAGGGGCTAGGTCAGTACTATCCCTCTTGCCCGGTAGTTTTAGTAGTGATTGATAACCCTATCCAACCATCCACAGCTTCCAGCTTTGTGCCTAGATTATCAAGTTCAATGGCGTTGCCATCAAGCTTTATACCCATAACATTTCCTTTGATCTGTTCAACTAGATCCGCCATTGCAGCTCTTTTTACATTAATGCCGTACTTTAAAAATATCCCGCCAAGATCTTTCATGACTATGTTAAACAGTTTAATGTTCACAGATGCATTGCCGCCTTCTTTAGCATCATCATCACCCCTGTAGGTAATGCTGCTTCTAAAAGACGCAAGGATGCTTCCCCTGCCAAGTGTCATGCCCACAAGCCCTGGCATTCCACCAGAAAGGGTCAGCTTGGAGCCATCACGAAGCACAGCAGTGTCCAGTTTGTCCACAGGTCTGCTGTCAAGGAAAACGGTTTTCATTCTCTCGGTAATATAGTTTGGTTCTATACCAATCTGGTCGCAAAGAAATTCCTCTATACTTTCGCCGTTTTTGGTGTTCACCATGAACCCGCTTTGCAGGAGATCGTTAAACAGAGGTAACTTTGAGAGATCGACCTCTATCTCAACGCTTTTGTCAGGTTTGCCAAGTTTGTCCGATAGGTAAGGCAATTGCATCCTCCAGAATATATATTTATAGTTACATCATCTCAGAAATAAAGGGGAGAAGCCTTATTGCGGCCCCTCCCCTTTATTCTGTGAGTCAAGCCTTACGCCTGTATGTCTACCAGTTAAACACCTGGTCAAGGTCTTCGTCTTTTACTGTAAAGACAACGTTGTGCGGAGCTAGTTTCTCTGTGGAGAAGTACCTAGGCAGCCTGTCATCATGCTTGGTGAATCCGGCCCTCTCGTTGAAATCCCTTTCCATGACGAGGATGGCCTTGCCGATCTCGGTTACGTCGTCGGCAGTGAAATCCGTCCCGTTGATCCCGCCGATTATATCAACCAGCGCCTGGAAGGTCTCCGGCTGGTCAAGGATGGCAAAAGCGATGAACAGGCACATGCCGGTGGCATCGATGGCCGCGGTGGCTATCTGGAGATTCCTTGAAAGCTCGATCTGTCCTTCCGGCTTCAGGGGGTCAACGTCGCCGCCCACCTTCAGCACGTTTGTGGCAACGGCGTAGCCAGCCGTATGGTCTGCGCCCTGGGGGCTCGTGGCATATGTAACACCGATGCCCTGCACTGCCCTTGGGTCATAGGCCGGAATGGCCTGGCCCTTGACCACAGGGACCCTCACAACGCCAAATGCCTTTCCAGCGGCCGCTGCGCCGCCGCCAAGAATGCGTCCAAGGTGCGTGCCCTTGCCGACTTCGTCAATGAGTTTTATTGCGCCATCAGCATCACCGAACTCAAGAAGCCCGGCCTCCATGGCCACAGCAATGGTAGCGCCTAGCTCAATCGTGTCCAGGCCGTACTCGTCGTCCATCCGGTCCATAATGGCTATCTTGTCCAGGTCGTCTATGCCGCAGTTGCCTCCGTGGGCCCAGATGGTTTCGTACTCGGGCTGCTTTGTGAGGAACTTTCTGTCCTTGTCATTAAATGTGCCGGAGCATTTGATAACGCATCCCCTGTGGCAGCCATGAGTGGCCTTTCCGCCACGATCTATCTCAAGCTGGGCCTCGGTCTCGCCGCTTATCTTGGAAGCGCCCTCGAACTGTCCGTTGGAGAAGTTCCTGGTGGGATATCCGCCCACTTCGTTCATGATGTTCGTAAGCACGCTGGTTCCGTATGCGGGCAGGGCCTCGCCCGTGACAGCATGTTTCTGCAAGCCCGCTATGAACTCCTTGTTTGCGGCTTTGAACTTAGCATCATCTTTGGCCGTTCTGGTCTTCTGGCCAGTATCATCAAGCACGATAACCTTAACGCCCTTTGAACCCATCACTGCGCCAACCCCGCCTCTGCCGCAATGGCGGGTGGGCCTGAGTTCCATGTCTGTGCTGGCCACGGTGGCCATACACATCTTCATCTCACCGGCGGGGCCGATGGATATGCAGACTATCTTGTCCCCATGCTCCTCTTTCATCTTCTCTACTACATCGTAGTTCTTAAGCATCTTGAGGCTGTTGTCGGCAGTTATCGTAGCTCCGTCACTATTGATGAAGATCTTGTAAAGAGTGTCGTCTTTGGGAAGGCCTTCAAGCACTATGCCTGCATAGCCGAGCCTTGCAAGTGTCTGGGCGGCCTGTCCGCCTGCGTTAGACTCCTTGATGCCACCGGTGAGCGGGCTCTTGCACCCTACCGAGAGCCTGCCCGACATGGCGGCAGCTGTGCCGCTTAGCAGACCAGGGGCAATGACAAACTTGTTTTCAGGGCCTAATGCATGGCAGTCAGGTGGGACTTCCTTTGATACAATGGCAGAGGTCAGACCTCTTCCTCCAAAGCCGGCGTACTCCCCCATAGGGGTCTCCGTCGTTTTTGGGCCACCGTCAGCCCCCATATCAATTCTCAGAATCTTGTCCATTGTCCCTCCTCGTTTTAGATATTACCCCCAGAAACCGTTTATGCCCGAAGCGTCTGATAGCAAGTATATTATGCCGCCACTGCCTTTCTGTCAATGGTTTTCTTGCAGCATGACAACCATATCACGTAGAAAGGCGTAAAATGGGACGTTTTATTTGCTGGTATTGGTCTAAATTGTAGATAATTGAAGACGTTATGGGAGGTCAGGTAAAAAAAACAGGACACTATTGGTTATTTGACAGGGGCCACGGACACCTCTATCAAAGGACAAGAAGCATAAAAGCAGGATGTGCTCCATCTCAAGCGAAAATGCATCCGTGATGCTGGTGGAGGCGGGTGTCATGGACACCTCTACTTAAAGGACAAGAAGCATAAAAGCAGGATGTGCTCCATCTCAAGTGAAAATGCATCCATGATGCTGGTGGAGGCGGGTGTCATGGACACCTCTACTTAAAGGACAAGGAGCATTAAAGCAGGATGTGCTCCATCTCACGTGAAAATGCATCCGTGATGCTGGTGGAGGCGGGGAGAATCGAACTCCCGTCCGGAAGCGCTACACACAGGCCCCTACATGCTTAGTCCGCCTATTTGGTGTTTCGGTTCATGGTCTGCCGGCAGACAGGCCGTCCAGTCCCCTATCTCCCTTGATCTCGCGCCTGGGTCGGGAGAAACCCCCTTGCGCCAGCCCGCTAGTCGTCGTCCATCCCGGGTCGCAGGCATCCACCGGTAGGACGCGTCGCTTATTTAAGCGGCGAGTGCCAGTTCGTTATTGGCAATTGTAAAAGTTCCGCATTTTGACATGGTTGCGGATCCACGACATGCGCCCTGTGCTTTGCATACCCCCGTCGAAACCGGTCGCCCCCTCTATAACTACAGGAAAAGCTATTGATTCCTGTCCTTCAAGGCGCGCCGTATCTCTACGCGCGCCTCTCTTTCCTTGATAGTGTCCCGTTTTTCAAAGAACCGCTTGCCCTTGCCAAGGCCTATTTCAAGCTTCACCCTGCCCTTTTTGAAATACATCCTCAGGGGCAGGACCGTATAACCCTTCTGTGCCGCTTTGGCCCCTATGCGCTCTATCTCCTTCTTGTGCAGAAGGAGCTTTCGCGTCCTGGTGGGCTCAAGGCTCACATGGGTGCTCCCATGGCTGTAAGGACTGATATGGCAGTTCAGAAGCACCGCCTCGCCGTCCCTCACAAGCACATAGGCCTCCTTGAGGTTGCCCTTGCCCTCCCTCAGGGATTTCACCTCTGTTCCTAAAAGAGCGATGCCCGCCTCGTAGGTCTCCTCTATGCTGTAGTCATAGTAGGCCTTTTTATTGCGAGCTATATCCTTCATCTACTATTTTATCACAGAGAAGAAGCAAAACGCCTCTCTCATCCCTTCATGTTATTTGAAAGGTTAGCATGGAAAAACTCTGTTACAGAACTCCTGAACTCGATATTCTGTAGAATGCTGTAATGCCTTGCCCCCTCCACCACAAGTGTCCTGGTCCGGCTCTTGTCCGCGTTAGCGTAAAGCTCGTCCATATTTGCGGGATCTGAGAAATCGTCAGCCGAGCCGTGGGCCAGAAGCACAGGCACCTGTATCTTCCCAATGCGCTCGCGCGGGACATGGTCCTCTCTTGACGCATGAGACCACCTGCCAATAAAGAAAAACATGATCCCAAGAAAAGGCCACACTGGAAACCCCATCCGCCTTAGATATCCAACAGTCATTCGGACGGTATCGGCCGGAGCCGCGCAACTGACCACCGCCCTTATGCGCTCGTCCCTTGAGGCGGCAAGAAGGGAGGCCGAGCCCCCCATGGAATGCCCTAACACTCCGATACGTCCTGTATCAACATCCTCACGGGTGCTAAGGTAATCTACTGCCGCCACCACGTCCTCAGAGAGCCGGAACACGGTCATGGGGCCGTCCCAGTCGCTTGCTCCGTGGGCGCGGGCATCGTAGAGAAGTACAGAGAAACCCTCCTGACTCAGATGCTTCGCAGAGCGAAGGAGCTTGGCCGCATTACTGGACCACCCGTGTGCAATAACCACTGCCGCCTGAGAAGAGGCATCGCTTTTTGCGGGATGGACGAGCCAGCCCTTTATCATGCCCCCACCGCTTCTGAATCTGACCGCCTCGCTCTCCATGCCCATGTCGCCCGGGGCTTTTGTGGAAACGAGCCTCTCGGGCGTGCACCACCTGCGCGTGAACACATAGGTCGTGCATACAGCGGCTATCGCAAGCATGGCAAGCGCAATTGTGATGTAGAGGAATATATCAGGCAATGTTCATTCCTTGTCCAGGGCCGTGGTCAGGGGCCCGGATATTCTATTTCTACTGTCTCGGACACGGGGCCCTCTGCCACTGGGCCCAGGGCGCTCACCCTGTACCTGAGCAGGCCCTTTGGCGGGGCGCGGTCAGGAAAGGCAAGGCTCTTTGGCGAGCCTATCTCAATGAACAACCCCTCTCTGCCTTCAGCACGATAAACTTTATAACCCTCGACCCATATCTCGGGGTTCTCGTTCCAGAAGACAACGACCTTGTCCCCTGTCGAGGCGGCGTCAATACCCCCTGGCATTGAAGGCACATAGTCCTCAGGAGAGACTCTCACCACGGAAGACCTGGGGCCCTCCACAAAAAGGTCTCCGTCCAAGGAGAGCATTGCGCCGCGCACTGTGAAGTAATAGGTCAGTGCAGCGTCCGGCATTTCTTCAAACCGCCCTTCCCTGATGAGCACGGGGTTTCTGGGTGCGGGCGGGAATTTCCCCTGCTCTGCGGAACGGTATACATTGAAGCCCGATACACCGGGGTCCGCCAGCCAGGTGATAACCACCGCACCGGGCTCAACTGAGACCGCAACCTCTTTTGGGGAAGGGAGTGTCTCTTTTGCTCCCACAGTCTCAGTGGAAGCGGCGGGGCCTTCCTTGCCCTCACCTGCACGGGCAATAACCTCATAGATATATCTGCTATTTGGATCGATGTCCCTGTCCAGATACTTTGTGCCTTTAACAACAGCTATCTCCACGGGCTCGCCCCCGTCTTTGGACCGGTTGACCACATAGTCCTCAGCAGCAACAGCCCCCTCCGGAGCCTTCCACTGGAGCGATATCCGGTCGGGCCTGTAATGTACCTGCACGCCGACAGGCGCTTTAGGTGGTTCAGAGGCAATCCAGCGGGGTGGCGCTTTCTTTCCGCAGGCTGCAAGAGAGAGGGACAAGGCAACGAGGACAATAAGCGTGCGGCCAGCCAGAAGCCTCACCTGGAGAGCCTGCGCTTAAAGCGCGCGATCTGCTTGCGCACCTGCTTGCGGGATGTGCCGCCCTCTGAGTTTCGAGAGCCAACGGAATCCTCGGCGCTCAGGCATCCAAGAACGTCCTTGCCAAAGAGCTTCGAATGCAGCCGGAACTGGCTCAAAGACAGGTCGTGGAGTTCCGCTCCCTTCTCTATGCAGAAGGCCACAATACGGCCTGTGACCTCATGGGCCTCCCGAAAGGGCATGCCCTTGCGCACAAGGTACTCAGCCACGTCCGTTGCCGTGGAAAACCCCTTGGCCGCGGCCTCGTACATGCGGGATTCATTAAACCGGACCTTGGCCATCATCTCAGCAATTATCAATAGGCTGGCCTTTGCCGTATCAACGGAATCGAACACCGGAGGCTTGTCTTCCTGCATGTCTCGGTTATAGGCAAGCGGCAATCCCTTCATTATCGCAAGCAGGGCCATCAGATTGCCGATGGAACGAGCCGACTTGCCGCGCACAAGCTCTGCGATATCAGGGTTCTTTTTCTGGGGCATTATGCTCGAACCCGTGGCATAAGCGTCTGGAAGCGTTATAAAGGAGAACTCCTCACTGGCCCAGAGCACTATCTCCTCGCCAAGCCGGGAGAGGTGCGTCATCACAAGTGTGAGCGCAAATACCGTCTCAAGTGCAAAGTCACGGTCACTCACAGCGTCTATGCTGTTTAGAGCAATCGAATCAAACCCCAACTCGCTGGCCACAGCCTTGCGGTCAATGGGAAGGCTCGTTCCGGCAAGCGCGCACGCGCCTAGCGGCATTACGTTGATCCGCTTTTGAGCGTCTAAAAGACGCGAGGCGTCACGATCGAGCATCTCCACATATGCCAGCAGGTGGTGGGAAAGGAGCACTGGCTGGGCGCGCTGCAGATGAGTGTAGCCGGGCATTATCAGCTCAATGTGCTTCTCAGCTACCTTTACCAGGGTCTTCTGCAGCCCACGGACAAGGTCTATCGAGTTTTCCACCTCGTCACGCAGATAGAGGCGCAGGTCGAGGGCCACCTGGTCGTTTCGGCTGCGCGCTGTATGGAGTTTGCCGCCCACGGGGCCGACCTTCCTGATAAGCGCGCTCTCTATGTTCATATGGACGTCCTCAAGGGCTTCGGTGAACTTGAACTTGCCTGAGGCTACCTCAGAGGCTATCTCTTTCAGACCCTTAATAATTACATTGGCCTCGGATTTCTTAATGATCCCCTGGCAGCCCAGCATGCGTGCGTGGGCAATGCTGCCCTGTATGTCATAGGGCGCAAGCCGGGCGTCAAAGGAGACGCTTTCCGTAAAGGCCTCCACGCTACGGGCAGTGCCGCTCTTGAACCGTCCACTCCATGGCTTTTTCATAACAATTAAGAATAAACCCTCCGGGGGCAAAGGGTCAACCCTTCAAAATGTGTTTTTCCTTAAAATCCAATCCTTTACACCACTTTGGGATAATGTTATAATTTCTCAGAACTGGCCCCGTGGAGTCCTAATGGGCTATTGGAGGATGCGTTGTGACCAGTAGAAGGCCCCTTTTATCATGCCTCTTGGCGGTTGTCATTGCCGCCATTGCACCGGCCATAGGCAGTGCTGAGGTGGAAACCGGCGACGCTTATGCATACAAGATAGCCGTGGAACGCCACCTTGAGAGCCGGCTCAACAACGCGCTGAAGAAGGTCACGAAGATCGAAGACCTCGTGGTCTTCGTAAACGCGGAGGTGCTGACCCTGGAACAAGCGCCTGTTCGGTTCAAGGCAGCCCGGAAACCATCTGATAGGCGCCCCGTGATGCTCCCCGGAGTACCGGCAAGAGAGAACCTGAGCATTGACCGGAATGACGACCGGATCACAATAGCAGCGCCCTTGCCAGTGGTCATACAAAGCATGCTGGTCACCGTCCTTGTGGACACCACGCTATCGCAGAACACTATTGACACGATCCACAGCGTGACGCTCACAGTCCTTGATTTTGACCCTGACCGGGGCGACAGGATAGAGATAAGAAAGGTCAATTTCTTAAGGGGCGGTTACAACTGGAGGTCACTGCTCTACCCTCCTGATGTGTTCATAATTCTGTTTGGCATGGTGGGCGCACTGTTTCTGGCCGCAACCTCGATCTTCTTCCTGAACCCTTTCAGGAGCCTGCTTCGGGTATTGTCCGAGATCAACTGGCAGGATATCAGGGGAAATGGCGCTGGCAGGGAGTTCTCACACACGCCTGCGCCATCAGCACCGGAGGCTTTAGCACCACGCATCCGCAGACAGGAGGGACAGGAGGACCCATCCGCGGGATCGGACGGAGACGCCCCATCCGGCAGGTTTGGGTTCGTCACAAGCCAGAACATCTCAGAGACCGGCTTTCTGCTCCAGGAGTCTCAGGCAGAGGACATTGCCCAGGTCCTTGGCTTTATCGACCCACAGCTTGCCTCTCAGCTCCTTGGCATGTTCTCTGTTGAGAAGCAGGCCGAGGCCGTTGCCCTATTAAGCAGCACGCGCAAGCTGGACCCGGAAAAACTGGACAAGCTGGAGGAATCCATAGAGGGACAGCTTGGCTACATCGTGGGCGGAGAGGACAGGCTTGCCGCTATCCTGGACCTTGCTGACGACGACGTACGTGACAGGACCATCACGGATATCGAACGCAAGGACCTCAATACAGCCATCTCTATCAGGGAAAAAGTGAAGAGCTTTGAATCCATAATAAGAGAACTGGAGAACAACGATCTCCAGAAACTCATCAGGCGGCTGGACCCTGCCATATTCGCCCGCATACTCAACTCCTCTCCCGGAGACGTGCAGGCAAAGGCGCTTGAATCCTTGAGCGGCGGCGGGGCCGAACGCTTGCAGGAAGAGATGAAGTATGCAGGCGCCTTCCCCCCTGACAGGCTCAAGAGGGAAAAACGTGGCGTTATCGCCATCTACCGGGAACTGCTCGATGCAGGAGAGATCCTGAAGCGCGACAGCGGCGGCATGGGAATTTAGAAATGGACCTTATGACGATCATCGGCCTTCTGGGCGGGCTAGCTACAATATACTATGTCCTTGTGGAAGGCAACATCCTCCACCTGCTTGTAAACCCGGTGGCCTTTGTCCTTGTCTTTGGAGGCACCTTCAGCGCCACGCTCATTGCATACCCATGGAACACCCTCAAGCACATCTTCTCGGCCTTCCGCCTAATGTTCGTGGGACGCCAGCACTCGGACGATGACAGGCAGCAGCTTATAGACCAGATGGTGCTCCTGGCCGAGAAGGCCAGGCTCAAAGGGGTGGAGGCACTGCTCAGGGACGTAGAGCATACCAAGGACCCGTTTCTTGCCTACAGCATACAGATGGTCGTGGACGGCCTTGAACACGAGGTCATCAAGGACAATATGGAGAAGCGCCTCCTTTATACCCACCAGCACAATCACAAGATCAACGGGGTATTTCGAACAATGGCGACGTTCTCTCCCATATTCGGCCTCCTTGGCACCCTGATAGGCGTTGTCCAGGTCCTTAGAAACCTCTCGGATCCATCAAGCATGGGCTCTGCTATGGCCATAGCCATTACGACCACCTTCTACGGCATTTTTGCCGCAAATTTCCTGTTCCTTCCAACTGCCATTAAACTTGGAGACCTCAACGAGAACGAGATACTTCGGCAGGAGATAGTGGCAGAGACGGTGCTCTGCATAAGCCAAGGGGACCTGCCCATCATGGTCAGAAAGAAGCTGAACGCATTCCTGATAACCCACCTGCGGGAATACGAAAGCGCATCTGCCTCTCGCTAGAGTGATGAAAACCCTGCCTGACAGAAGGACGGCCACCTCGAATCCACTGTGGCTTGTCATCTTCTCCGACATGTCCACGAACCTGATGATGTTCTTCCTTATGCTCTTTGCCATGACACGGATGAGTGCTCTGGACCGCCAGATGCTTGTTGAGGGCATGAAGGAGGCAATGCAGAGCGAACCTATAAAGACAGTGAGCAAAGTGGACGCCAGCCGCCAGGAGGATATCGCTATATCCACGCTCTCTGACATGGTCGCATATGGAAGGCTCAAACAACACGCAACGCTGGAGATCACGGACGACAAAGTGAAACTCACGCTCATGATGCCCCTGTTCTTCGGGAGCGGCAGCGCTGAGATACACCCCGGCGCAGTGGCCTCACTTGAAAGCCTTGTGGATCCGATCCAGCGTTTCCCCACCGAGGCCATTGTGGAAGGGCACACGGACAATGTGCCCATATATGGCGGGGCCTATTCATCCAACTGGGAGCTTTCCGTGGCAAGGGCCGTAAGCGTCATAGAGTTCATGGTCAAGAGGGGAGTGCCTCCGGGGAAGCTTGTGGCAGGAGGATACGGGGAGTTTCACCCCGCATACCCAAACGACACTCCTGAGAACAGGGCCCTTAACCGCCGCATCGAGATCACTATCCCCAGGAGCGAGGGGATGCTGTAATGACAGCGCTCAGGACCATTTTAAGGGACTTCGGCACTGAGGACTCCGACTCCTCAATGTGGATGCTGCCTTACAGTACGCTCATGCTCGTGCTGATGATAATGTTCTCAGCCCTGTTTTCGTATTCCTACCTCGACACCCTGCGTTACGAGCAGGCGCTTGCGGACCTGGAAGGGCCCACCGACCAGATAAGCCCTTCGGTCAAGGAGGTAGTGCTGGCGCAGAAGATCAACGAGTTCATACGAGAGATGAGGATGGAAGGCATAGCCGAGATCCGGACAACGCCCCATGCCATAAAGCTCAGCCTGGCAAGCCCCGCTATTTTCGACAGCGGCAGCGCTGAGGTGAAGCCCGAGCTCATGCCCCTTATGCTCAAAATGTTCGAGCACCTCCGCCACATGGACAACATGATAGTGGTTGAAGGGCATACTGACAATGTCCCGATAAACACATCAAGGTTCTCGTCCAACTGGGAACTGTCAGCCGCGCGTGCCTTCAGCGTGATATACTTCTACATCCAGCGAGGGCTGGACCCGCGAAGGCTGGTGGCCCACGGATACGGAGAGCACAGGCCTACACATAAAAATAACACCCAGCTTGGAAGGGCAATGAACAGAAGGATAGAGATCACGATACTGAGGGAGGGGATGAGACAATGAGGGCAGTCCTCAAACTTGCCATAATGATCACCCTGTGCGCCATTGTCTCATGGTCCGTGTCCGCCTCCGCAGCCTCTGGAGAGGAAGTAAGGAAGGCCTCTGAACTCACAGCCCGCGCCTCTGAGCACATGAACAACAGGGAGTATGACCAGGCCCTGCCTCTTCTTGAGGAGGCCATCAGGCTGAACCCTGATGACAGGACAGCCTTGCGTTACCTTTCCATTTACCACCAACAAGCTATAGAGCCTCTTTGCAAGGGCGCGGCTGAGGCCTATTTCTCAGGCCAATTCCCCGAAGCAGTAAGCAGGTGGGAGAAGGTCATAAGCATCTCTCCACCTGAGAGCACAAGGGTGCAGGCACTTATAGATACTGCAATTGAAGATTCGCGCGCAAAGGAACTGAACTTGAAATACTCTACCTTGGACCGGCTCATTGGGCAGGGACGAAACGAACAGGCAGCGACCGAACTTGCTGCCCTTCTTGAAACATTCCCGGAAGAACAGCAGGACCCCAGGCAGGAACATGCGCAGAGGCTCATAGTTAACGCAAGACGCTCCACGCTAAAGGGGCTATACGACAATGCAGACAGACTATTGAGACAGGGAGAATATCAGAAGGCACGTGAGGCGTACGCAAAAGCGCTTGAGAGCAACCCCACTGACTCAGCTATCGCCAAAGCCCTGTCAAGGCTTGATGATACCATGAGGATCTCTAATGCTTTTACTGGCGATAGCCCCACTGAGAGGGTAATGTCAACAAGCATATACCACTATGTGTCGCCTGAGGGGAACCCCAAGGTCTCAGTGGCTGCCGCCTGGTATGCCTTCCAGTTGTCGCCCGGCAATACAATGGCGCAGACCATCAGGGCCTTCATGGAGAAGAGGAACGCAGAGGTGATAAACCTCATGGAATCTCCGGTAAGGGAGATGGACCTGGTGGAACAGTATCTCTTTGCCTCACTGAACCACATATACGAAGGCAGGTACGACCTGACCCTTGAGAAATGCGGGATAGTGCTGGAACTGGAGCCGGGCAACCTGCTGGCTCTAAAGCGCATGGGCTCTGCCTATTACCTGATGGGGAAAAATGAAAAAGCAGAAGGGGTCTGGCGCCGGGCATTTGAACTTTCACCGTCTGACCCGGAGCTTAAGGAGTTTCTTGAACTGCTGAAGAACCCGGGCTAACATTTACTGTTTAGCAGCACCATGACCCTGCCTGGAAGCAGGAATATATCAGGCCATATCAAAGCCATACCACCAAACACGGTTGAAACGGCTGTCACCAGCTTACTTATCTACTTCCAAACACGGTTGAGGCGAGAGCCACCAGCTTACTTAGCTATTTCTAAACACGGTTGAGGCGGTTGCCACCAGCTTACATAGCTACTTCTAAACACGGTTGAGGCGGTTGCCACCAGCTTACATAGCTATTTCTAAACACGGTTGAGGCGGTTGCCACCAGCATACTTAGCTACTTCTAAACACGGTTGAGGCGGTTGCCACCAGCTTACATAGCTACTTCTAAACACGGTTGAGGCGGTTGCCACCAGTTTAAAGGGGGCCCGTGGCCCCCCTAGCGCTCTCCGCTGTAGTTTGGGGCCTCCTTTGTGATGATAACGTCATGTACGTGGGACTCCCTGAGGCCTGCGTTTGTTATCCTGATGAACTTACCCTTGTTCCTGAGTTCTGGAAGGTCCTTGCATCCGCAGTAACCCATGCCGGAGCGCACGCCACCCACAAGCTGGTGGACGCTATCTGCAAGTGAGCCTTTATAGGGCACCCTGCCCTCAACACCCTCCGGGACCAGCTTGCTTGTCTCCACATCGCCCTGCTGGTAGCGGTCCTTTGCGCTCTGCATGGCCCCGAGCGAACCCATGCCGCGATATACCTTGTAGCTCCTGCCCTGGAACAGGACCGTCTCTCCGGGGGACTCGTCAGTGCCGGCAAAAAGGCCGCCGATCATTACGGAATGTGCGCCCGCGGCAAGGGCCTTCACAACATCTCCAGAGAACTTGATGCCGCCGTCCGCTATGAGAGGCACCCTGTACTTCCTAGCCACCTTGTAACACTCTATAATAGCCGTGATCTGTGGCACACCTGTGCCGGCAACAATACGCGTTGTGCATATTGAGCCAGGCCCTATGCCCACCTTGACCGCGTCAGCGCCGGCGTTAATAAGGTCTTCCGTCCCCTCCGGGGTCGCCACATTACCAGCCACCACCTCTATCTTGAAGTTCTTTTTCAGGTCGACCAGTGTTTCCATGACCGTCTTTGTGTGACCGTGGGCAGTGTCTATGCCCAGCACGTCAGCGCCGGCATCTACTAAAAGCGCAGCGCGCGCCAGGGCCTCCTCACCTACACCAACTGCCGCGCCCACCCTGAGCCTGCCCTTTGAGTCCTTGCATGCGTCTGGGTACTTGCGGCGTTTTTCGATGTCCTTAATGGTGATAAGGCCCTTGAGGTTGCCATGTTTGTCCACTATGGGGAGCTTTTCTATCTTGTACTTGTGGAGCAGGCCCTGGGCCGTTGCAAGTGTAGTGCCCACAGGAGCGGTGATAAGCCTCTTGCTTGTCATCACAGAGGAGACCTTCCTGCCGAACTTGGTCTCGAACTTGAGATCGCGGTTGGTGAGGATGCCAACGAGCTTGCCCTTTACAGTGACGGGTACGCCGGATATCCTGAAGGTCTCCATAAGCTTCAGGGCATCCAAGATCTTGTCGTCAGGGCCTACGGTAAATGGATCCAGTATCATTCCGCTTTCTGATTTCTTTACCTTCTCCACCTCCCTGGCCTGGCTCTCCGGGGACATGGCCCTGTGCACAAAACCCAACCCGCCTTCGCGCGCTATGGCGATGGCCAGCTGCCCCTCGGTCACGGTGTCCATGGCTGAGCTGGCAAAGGGTATGTTCATCTTTATCTTTTTTGTCAGTCTGGTGGTAAGGTCCGTATCCTTGGGCATGAAGTCAGAACGTGCGGGGATTAGCAGTACGTCATCGAAGGTCAGCCCCTCCGAAAGGTGTTTGATGGGCATAATGTACCTCCTTATAAAAAAGTTCAACTATTGTAGCATGCTCCGCTCCGTATAACAAACCACGCCAGCATAACCAGGCATAACGTTGATGATGCTTATTTTATGGTAAGCTAACACTCGTAACCAGCTTGTAATCGACCATGAAAAGAGAAATATTCAGAAAAGTGGTCCCCCTTGAGGACGCCCTGTCCCTATGGCGCAAACGGCTCGCGGAATCAGGCATTTTCCGCCCCCTTGTGCCTGAGACCATCCATGTGCGTGAGAGCCTGGGCAGGGTCACGGCCGCCCCTGTCACAGCTCGTATTTCCTCACCCTTCTATCACGCCTCTGCCATGGATGGATATGCTGTCAGGTTCACAGAGACCTTTGGCGCAAGCGAGGCCTCCCCGCTGAGGCTCGCCCTTGGCAGGCAGGCCGTATATGTGGACACAGGCAACCCCCTGCCCGGGGATTTTAACGCAGTGGTCATGGTGGAGGACGTTAACCTGGAAAGTGACAATATCGAGATAGTAGCCCCCTTAACCCCATGGGAGAACGTGCGCACGGTTGGCGAGGACATCGTGGCCACGGAACTGATAGCGCCGGAGGGCCAGAGGATCAGGCCCGTGGACATGGGAGCCATGCTTGCCGGAGGGCTGACAGAGGTCTCAGTGAGAAAAAGGCCGAAGGTCGCCGTGATACCAACAGGCACGGAGATTGTGGAGCCCGGCTCTGAGCTCGTGCGAGGCAACATCATAGAGTTTAACTCCACCGTGCTTGGGGGGCTTGCCTCTGAATGGGGCGCAGAGTTCATCCGGATGCCCATCGTGCCTGACAACAGGGAGGAAATAAGCGCGGCAGTCTCCAAGGCGGTGGGGGAAGCTGATATCGTCGTTACCATCGCCGGTGCGTCCACCGGGAGCCAGGATTACACCGAAGGAGTTATAAAGGCCCTTGGGGAGCTGGTCCTTCATGGGGTGGCAATACGCCCCGGCAAACCCGTCATGCTTGGCATAGTAAAGGGTACTGCCGTAGTAGGGCTGCCCGGATATCCCGTGGCCGCGCATACTACCTTTGATCTTTTTGCAAAACCTGTTGTAATGGCAATGCAGGGGCTTGAAGAGGGCTCGGGAGGGTTCGGCAACGTGCGGGCAAAGTTGTCCAGACAGGTGCACTCGCCCCTTGGCTCGGAGGAGTTCGTGCGAATGAAGCTCGGCAACGTCGGGGGCACGCTTATAGCCACCCCGCTTGCCAGGGGCGCGGGCCTAATGATGACCCTTGCGCGCGCTGACGGCCTGATGCGCATACCGGCCTTGAGCGAGGGCCTTGGCGCCGGCACTGAGGTCGAGGTAGCACTCCTTCGTGCCAGGCAGGAGGTGGAAAACACGATAGTGTCCATCGGTAGCCATGACAATGCAATGGACCTGCTGGCAAACTCGCTTAAGAAAAAATACCCCCGGTTCTCTCTGTCCTCTGCCCATGTAGGCTCCATGGGGGGACTCATGGCGCTTAAAAAATCAGAGGCGCATCTTGCCCCCACCCACCTGCTTGACCAGGAGACCGGCCAGTACAACACGCCCTTTCTCAAGCGGCTGTTGCCGGAGAGGGAAGTGGTGCTGGTAAATCTCGTATACCGTACCCAGGGACTCATGGTCCTGAAGGGCAACCCCAAAGGCTTGCAGGGGCTCGTGGACCTTAAACGCAAAGACGTCACCTTCATCAACCGCCAGAGGGGCGCGGGCACAAGGCTGCTGCTGGACAAGAGCCTGGAGGAACTTGGCATAAGCCCTGAGGACATAACAGGATATGGGAGAGAGGAATTCACCCACATGTCAGTGGCATCGGCTGTGCTTACAGGCGTGGCTGACACGGGCCTTGGTGTACTGAGCGCGGCAAACGCCCTTGGGCTGGATTTTATCCCGGTGGCAAAGGAGCGCTACGACCTGGCAATACCCGCTGACCAGATGGGTTCTGAGAAGGTTACGGCCCTGCTTGATGTCATCCGCAATGACAAGGAGTTTAAAGGATCGGTGGACTCCATGGGCGGATACGACGTAAGCGAGATGGGCCAGGTGGTGGAGTAACTTTGCAGCCTTAAGGGTTAGGCAAAAAAGATGCAATAAGATTCTTATATGCCTGGTCTGGATTTTCGGGATCAAATACAAACTCTTCCCATTTAATATGGTTTTCATAATGAGCTCTAAGATTTTTTGTAACATTCATACGAATATCTTCAATCTCACTTTCTACATTCAAAATATTGATTTTTATTTTACTTCCGTCTTTTGAAAACTCATTCGCATCCGGGTAGCTCATTAGAAAGCTCATCATCTGATCTGGCTCAGGGAAGCTATATCCAATAATACTCACAACAGAAGCGCTTCTCATAGCCTTCCCTGCTTCATGCCACATCTTCATAGTTGTTCTATTATGAGCGAAGGGTTTTATATAAGTTGGTAACACTATGGTATTTAGATTATTGGCTTTACCGCCTTCACTGAGATGTGTGCTTCTTGCACTTGGAAACAAATCCTCATTATCTAAATAATACTGATGTTTTTCATTAATCAGCACACTAATTAATTCAGACAATCCCCCTGACAAGAACTGTCGCTGACAAAAGTTAAAGGAACCATGCATTTTAAGAAGGCGCATCCTTTTCAGATTTTGATTTGTCTTATGATCCCAGAAACCATCTGCTTCAATAGTATCACCATAACCATTGCCAAGAGGACTCCATATACCAGTAGTATCTAAAAGATGGTCTAGCAATAGATCATAATTGGTTGTAATAATCACATCGTTATCTCCAAATAGTTCTTGAACCAAGCATTCGCTATTTTTAAAATCAACATTTCTATCTTTGAGCCTTTTTACTGTTAGTTTTTCTTGAATTTTCATATAAACCAATTTCTTGATTTCTTCTTTTCTGCTCTTATGAATATGACGATCCAGTTCAAGCTTTGTTAAAACTTCTTCAAGATGGGGCAACTCGTGATGGCAATCCTGGAAATGTTTATTAAGTTCTACGATATTTAGACTGCGCACGACCTCAGATAGTTCGTTTCCTAGGGGGAATATTTTCCCGCTAAGGTGATGAGAAAACCCTGCCCCTATAATGAATACTCTACTCAAATTTTTATCAACTCCTATTTAAACGTAACATATCTACTTTTAAATAGAAAAGGCTTCAGTAAGGCTTAAGGGAATTAGCCCTAGTCCTTTCTGCTCCCCTTGTACAGCTCGTACTCCAGCAGGCGGCACTCGATGGGGCCGTTGTAGAACTCCCTGCGGCTTTTTGTGCGAAGGCCGATCTTCTTTGCCAGGTCCATGTTGCCCGTGAACACATACCCGTTATATCCCTGGCACTTCTGCTTGAAAAAATCCCCAATTAGGCTGTAGGTGTCGGCAAGGTTGTCTTCCTGGCCAAGTCGTTTGCCGTATTCCGGGTTCATCACCACCACCCCGCCTGTATCAGGAACCTCGGTATCCCGGAAGTCGCAGACAGAAAAATCTATCACATGCTCCACCCCTGCTGTTAAAGCATTATTTTTAGCTGCCCTCACGGCATCGGGGTCAATGTCAGTTGCGATAATGCGGCCCGGTATGGTCTTTTTCGTACCTTTACGGGCATCGGCACGCAGGGCCTTAAGCGTCTCGGGCAGATAGCCCTTAAGGTAAGTGAAGGCAAAATTAAGCCTTGTTGAGGCCGGGGCCCGGCCAAGGGCTATGAGCGCGGCCTCTATAGCCAGAGTGCCGCTACCGCACATGGGGTTTACAAAAGCCCCCTCTCCGCTCCATCCAGTGGCCATCACCACCGCTGCCGCAAGGGTCTCCTGCATAGGGGCCTTGTGGGGCTGCTTCCTGTAGCCGCGCTTTGAGAGCGGCTCGCCCGAGGTGTCAAGGTACACAGCACAGTTATTGTCCTTCCAGTAGGCGTTCACCACCACGCCACGCAGTTCGCTTCCGGAATCAGGGCGCCTTCCGGTCCTCACCCTTATGCGGTCCACCACAGCGTCCTTTACCTTCAGGTTTAAAAACCGGGTGTCCTTTATGGCAGGGGTGTCCGCGTTCGAGATAACGCTTACATACCCGTTGCTCTTGATATAGTCCTCCCAGGGCAGGCTGTTTATCTCGCGGTAAAGCTCCTCCGGCTCTGTTGCCTTGAATTCCTTGAGCAGAAAGAGCACGCGAAGGGCGGTGCGGAGCATCAGGTTCATGCGGAACGTGTCCAGGAGCGTACCCTCGGTCCATATGCCGGTTGGCTCTTGGCCAAGCACCGGATACCCCAGGGCCTCCACCTCCTTAAGGAGATACCCTGTCAGGTCTTTGGGGCATGTCAGAAGTATGCGAGCCATTAATCTTTCCTTAAGCTGGCAAGCATGCGCGAGCAGATACCCTCGAACATCTGCGTCTCGCTTGAGGTTATCCCCGCGCGGCGCAGGAAGTTCTTGAGGGATACCCTGATGCGCCTGCCCACCTCGCGGTCACCGCGCTTGGTGTAGTTTAGCTCCTCAAGTATCTCCATCACCCTGCCAAAGAGGTGTTCCTGCTCCCCGTAGGTGGACAAAGGCTCTGCCGGAGGCCCGGCCTCGGGCTTCTCGTACTTTGCGGCAAGCGCTGCCTTGTGGAGTTCGTAGGCAACTACCTGGACCGCGTGGGAGAGGTTCAGGGAGGGGTGGTCCCCGCCTGCGGGGATGGAGACGAGATATGCGCATTCCTCTGTCTCGTCATTATAAAGGCCCCGGGCCTCGCGTCCGAAGACCACTGCCACTTCGCGCTCACGCGCCATCTCAACGACCTTCCTGGCAGCTTCCTCTATAGAGATGTTCATGCCCCGGTCCTTGCCCTTTCTGCGGGATATGCCTATGACTAGTGCAGCATCGGCCAGGGCTTCTTTATAAGATGTAAAACACGTGGCAGAGGTGAGCACGTCTATGGAGTTGTGGGCCATCCAGGCGGCCTCTTCCGTTATGTCCTCCGGCGGTTTCACAAGCGAGAGCCTGGGGAATCCCATGGCCCCCATGGCGCGCGCGGCCGAGCCGATGTTGCCGGACTCAACAGGCTCCACAAGTACGAAGTTTATGTTCTCGCGCCAGTTATTCATATTATTTAATTATAGTAGGCAATCGTCCATTTTCTTTTAATAAACTAATTGATCTATCGAATATATCAAAGAAAATCATACAACTAGTGGACATACTTAACATTGCTTGAGATAAAAATAACTCAAGATTCTCGTCACTAGTTTTAAACATAACTCGCGTGCCGTCTGATACTACACCAGAAATCAGGCCTTCAAAGTTAGGATGGCATGATTCTGAAAGATATTCGTGAAAATAAGAAATAGGTCTATCTTTTTTCCACTTTTCTTTATTCTCAACATCATTCAAATAAACCTTCTCTATTTTTTTAATCATTGTTAATACATTAATTGATTCAGGTGTTTCTTCTATTCTTTCTCTTTGGCGGGAAGTTTTATATCCTAACAATAAACTTATAGTAATATCTAACATCGTATCGTATGTAATTCTTTCACCATAAAATTCTTTCAGGAACCAAAATAAATATCCAATTCCAGCAGTTGTCTCAAGATGGGCACGAGCAATCAATGAAAATGCAAGAGAATGCTTAAGATTTGCATTATCAACAAAGCTTGAATACAAACTCATCGATCTATTCAATGAGAAATATATATATTTGATACTATTGGAGCCGATTATGACTTTTTCACTTCTTTCAAAAGAAATTATTCTAAGGCATTTTCTCTTTTCATACTCAACCTGATAACTTTCAACTTCCTCAAAAGGGATATTTGTAAACACTTTTTTTAAGTTTTCATCAAACATGGAACTCTCACCCCAGGGCCTCCTGGACCATTGAATTGACCATCACCGCAATTGACAAGCAACAGGTAAGGCCGGGGCTCTCTATGCCAATGAGGTTGATAAACCCCGGCAAGCCGCGCCCGGACTCTTCGTTGATTATAAAGTCAGACTGGTACGACTTCCCGGCCCTGGGCCTGATGCCCACGGAGTGCACATAAATATCCTCGCGCTCTATGCCCTTGATGTATCTGGACAGCTCGGCATAAAAGGCATCTGTCTTTTCAGGGTCCAAGTCCCGGTCGGTGGGGCTCTCCACCACCTCAGCGTCAGGCCCGAAGCGCAGTCGCCCGGCAACATCAAAAGACGTATGTATGCCCGTGCCAAGTGCGTCTTCCTCTGGAAGCGGAAATACCAGCCTCCGCACCGGGGATTCCTTGCCGCAGGCAAACCACGTGCCCTTTACAAAGGTAAGGCCGTAGCCAGCTTCTTCCGGATCAATGCCGACAAGCTCGGCAACATGAGATGAGCCCACACCAGCAGCGTTTATGACCACCTTTGCACGCACCTGGTCGCCTCCTGAGGTGGTTATGACATAACCCTCAGCGTCCTTCTCAATGGACTCCACTTCCTTGCGAAATCTGATGCTCACCCCTTTATCAGTGGCCTCGTCAAAGAAGGCCTTCATCAGGGCGTGGGAGTCCACTGTGCCCGCAGAGGGGCAGTATATGGCTGAAAAACAGTCCACCTCAGGTTCTTGCAGGCTCACCTGCCTGCCGTCGAGGTACTCGATCTTTCTGAGGCCGCTGAGCTGCGCGTCCTTGTATAGTTCCTCAAGGCGCGGCAGCTGCTCCTGGCTCGTGGCCACGACGTACTTGCCGGGGCGCGAATATTTTATATTGTTGCCTTCAAGATATTTGTACAGCATGGCGTTGCCGTCAAGGCACAGCTGGCTCTTAAGCGATCCCGTGCGGTAGAACACGCCTGAATGTATGATATCTCCCGAGTGCGAGCTTACCTCCCTGCCAAAACCCTCATGCCGCTCTATCACAGTAACGTCGCCTACTGTCTCGGCAAGCACCGCTGATATGGCAAGCCCGACAACTCCTGCACCCACTACTGCGACCTTTACCTCATGCATAGGCCTGCGTGCTCCTTTTATTATTCGTCCTCAGTACCAACAGCGCCATCGAAATGTTCGGACTGTTCAGACTGTTCAGACTGTTCAAATAGGGCAAGTGCTTTTTTCGCAGCCTCCTGCTCAGCCTTCTTCTTGCTCCTGCCAGTGCCCGTTCCGGAAACGTCCGCCCCCACGACCACGTTAACCGTAAACACCTTGCTGTGATCAAGGCCCTCCTGGTGTATCACCCGGTACTCAGGCGTGATGCCAAGGCGTTCCTGCACGACCTCCTGGAACTCGGTCTTGTAATCGTGGAACTCTCCCGACGCTATCACAGTGTCAAGCCTGTCCCCAAAAAGCCTCAGCACAAGCTGCGTTGCCGCCTCGAAGCCTCCGTCAATATAGACGGCCCCAATCACCGCCTCCATCGCGTTTGTGAGTATGGAGGACTTCTGCCTGCCGCCGGTCTCCTCCTCGCCTTTTCCCATGAGCAGGTACCCGCCAAGAGCTATGCCCTTTGCTACTTCTGATATTACCGAGCCCTTTACAACATAGGATTTGACCTTGCTCATGATCGCCTCGTCCATGCACATGTCGTGCTTGTAGAGGAAGGAGGCCACAGAGAGGCCGAGCACAGAATCGCCCAGGAACTCCAGCCGCTCGTTATGGACTCTGGTGTGCCGGCGGTTCTCGTAATAATAGGATTTGTGCGTGAGTGCTTCGATCAGGAGCCCTTGGTCCCTGAAAACGTAGCCAATGGAGCCCTCTACAGAAGAGGCCTCAACGCCGGGGTCGCTCACCCCTCAAACCGTTTGAACAGGAGGCAGGCGTTCGTGCCGCCAAAGCCGAAGGAGTTCGTAAGGGCGGCCTTCAGGTCCACCTGACGGGCCTCGTTAGGCACGTAGTCCAGGTCGCACTCCGGGTCGGGATTTTCCAGGTTGATCGTGGGAGGCACCACTGCTTCGTTGAGAGCCATTATGGTGACCACCGACTCAAGGCCGCCGGCTGCGCCCAAAAGGTGGCCTGTCATGCTCTTAGTGGAGCTTACCGCAAGCTTGTAGGCATGGTCGCCAAAGACGGTCTTTATGGCCGCTGTCTCAAGCTCGTCACCGAACTTGGTGGCCGTTCCGTGGGCGTTGATATACCCGATATCCTCAAGCTCGATGCCCGCGTCCTCAATGGAAAGCTTCATGCACCTTGCCCCACCCTCGCCGCCAGGGGCGGGAGAGGTCATGTGGTAGGCGTCTCCGGTCATCCCGTAGCCTGATATCTCAACCAGGATATTCGCACCTCGGGACTTTGCTGATTCCATCTCCTCCAGGATAACGATCCCTGAGCCCTCGCCCATGACAAAACCGTCCCGGTTTATGTCAAAGGGCCGGGAAGCGCGCTCGGGTTCGTCGTTGAGTGTGGAAAGGGCGCGAATGGCATTGAAGCCGCCTATGCCAAGAGGGGTTATGACCGCCTCCGTGCCGCCGCATATCATGGCGTCGGCCTTGCCGTTCTGTATCAGGCGGAAGGCGTCGCCAATGGCGTGGTTTCCGGTAGCGCAGGCAGTGCACGTAGCGGAGTTCGGTCCCTTTGCTCCGTGTTGCATTGAGACGTGTCCTGCGGCCATGTTGATTATGGCCATTGGGATAAAGAAGGGAGTGATGCGGCGCGGTCCTCGCTCAAGGACCACCTTGGTCATACGCTCGATGGCCGAAAGGCCTCCCATGCCCGCACCGATGATGACCCCCACTCGCTCGGCATTGGCCTCCGTGACCTGAAAGCCTGAGTCGTCCATGGCCATCTTCGCCGCGGCTATGGCAAAGTGGATGAACCGGTCCATCTTCTTGACTTCCTTGACCGGCATCCAGTCCTCGGCATTAAAGCCGTCCACCTCACCCGCAATCTTGGTTACAAATTCCGAGGCATCAAAATGCGTAATAGGCCCTATGCCGGACCGCCCTGCCTTAAGGGCCCCCCAGCTCTCCTTAACACCTATGCCCACCGGCGAGAGTAGCCCTACACCGGTTACAGCAACACGTCTCATAATAATATTTCTCTACTGTTTGCTCTTGATGTAGTTGAAGGCTTCGCTCACCTTGGTGATCTTCTCAGCGTCATCATCCGGGATCTCGACACCAAACTCTTCTTCAAAAGCCATGACGAGTTCCACGGTGTCCAGACTGTCAGCGCCCAGGTCGTCCACAAAGGACGCATCGTCCGTTACTTCCGAAGCGCTCACACCAAGCTGCTTTGCAATGATCTCTCGTACTTTGTCTTCCATCTTTCGTATACCTCCGTTTTAGTTCTCTATAGTATCATGGATCGCTTTCCCATAAGGAAGCTACATGTACATGCCGCCGTTTACGTGTATGACCTGCCCTGTGATATACCCAGAGGCTGGCGAGGCAAGGAAAGTGACCGCCTCGGCCACGTCCCCGGCTGTGCCAAAGCTGCCAAGGGGGATGTTGCGCATCATGTCTTCCTTGACCTTCTCGGTAAGCTTTTCGGTCATGGGAGTGACAATGAAACCCGGCGCTACAGCGTTGACGGTAATGCCGCGGATCGCGTACTCGCGGGCGGTGGTTTTAGTCAGGCCGACCATCCCGGCCTTGGACGCGCTGTAGTTGGCCTGCCCCGCGTTGCCCATGAAGGCGACAATGGAGGAGATATTGACTATGCGGCCATAGCGCTGCTTGCTCATAGTCCTGAAAATCTCCTTGGTGCACAGATAGACGCTCTTGAGGTTGATGTTCATGACCGCGTCCCAGGCATCTTCTTTCATGCGCATGACGAGCCCGTCGCGGGTTATGCCTGCGTTGTTGATGAGGATCTCAATGCTGCCGAGTTTTTCAGCAACTTCCTTGATGGCAGCCGCAACGCTCTGGCCGTCTGAGACATCCATACCCACGGCAATGGCCTTGACGCCCTTGGCCTCAAGTTCTTTTGCTGTCTCCTGAGCCGCTTCAAGCATTACATCGGCTACCGCGATGTTCACTCCCTCAAGGGCAAGGCGCTCGCATATGGACTTGCCTATGCCCCTGGCCCCACCTGTTACGAGTGCGGACTGCCCTTTAAATTGCACTGTATCGTTCATTATCCCTCCAGATCACTACAAAAGTTGAGATAATAATATTACCAGAGTATGGGCTAGGTTTTCCAGAGGATAAGCGATCAGGGCCTTGACAATCCTCCCGTGGCCTCAACTTGCCGATTTTAAAGCGAATATTTACAATACCTTCTGGCCTGTCCGATTCCGGGCCTGAATTCCCTAGTTTCTGCATTTCATGGGCGTGTCACGGGGCGCAGGTAAGCCTGAGGCAGGGATGTTTACATCCGGCTGAAATAAGCATATCATACAGTTAGAAGGAGAGGCGTGCTATGCAGGACAATAGAATGGAAATGGTGGGCAGACGGCTGAGGGCTGACAGGCGCGATGACCTGGAACGCCGACTTGCAACCCGAAGGATAAGAGTATCGACGGTTACCATCAACATGCGCCAGGACTTTGAGCGCAGGCTGGATAACCGGCGCGAAGGTAGCAGGAGACTTTTCCCTGACCGCAGGGACATGGATTCGGGCTCTTTCGGGGCCTCATACTTCTGATGGCAGTCAGGGCTACGTGGAGGACCGGGCTTTCCGGATCCTCATAGCTGACCATCACGACTGCGAAGCTCGTCCTTATTCATACCCCCCGTTACATTGCTTTGTCCAGATGCCTCCATGATTTGCCTCCTGTTTGCTCATAGTGATGCCTCGTTGTTAAAATACCTGGATGTCTTCAGATAAACTCATAATAATCGGTGCGAACCAGAACAACCTCAAGAACATTTCCCTGGAACTGCCCCATAACCAGGTGATCGCGGTCACAGGGGTCTCGGGCTCGGGAAAGAGCTCGCTTGCCTTTGAGACCATCTTTGCCGAGGGCCAGTGGAGGTTCATCGAATCGCTCTCAACATACGCCAGGCTCTTCCTTGAGAAACTTGACCGCCCCAAGGTGGAGTCCATCGAGAACATCCGGGCGGCCATAGCGCTGGAGCAGAAAAACCCGGTGCGCACGGCCCGCTCAACCGTTGGCACGCTTACGGAACTCTACGACTACTTCCGCCTGCTATTTGCCAAGGCAGGCACGCCCTTCTGCCCGAAGTGCGGGCAAGAGATCAGGAAGTGGGAACCCACCAGCGTTGTGGAGGAGTTGCTTGAGAGCATGAGCGGCGCAAAGGCGCATATCATTTTTACAAGCGAACTGGATACGAAAGAACTCAGAAAACAGGGTTTCCTGCGGGTGTACATTGATGGCCGGGCCGTGGGGCTTGAAGATATCGAGAAGATGGAAAAGGAGTCCGTGACCCCAAAGAAAGGGTCCATGAGCCAGAAGAAAGGGTCCATGAGCCAGAAGAAAGGGTCCATGAGCCAGAAGAAAGGGTCCATGACCCCCCATGGCCCCCCGTTTGAGGTGGTGTTTGACCGTCTGGTGATACGGGACGAGCCGCGACTGGCGGACTCTGTAGAGGGCGCGATGCGCGAGGGACACGGACGGGTCAGGGTCGCGGTGGTCGACGGCCCGGACATCTCCTTCTCCCGCACCAACACCTGCGAGGACTGCCATATCGAGCTACCCGAGCCCACTCCGGTGTTATTTTCCTTTAACCACCCGGTTGGAGCGTGCGAGACATGCAAGGGTTTTGGCAATGTACTGGGCTATGACGAATCCCTTGTAGTGCCGGACCCGCATCTTTCGCTCAAGCAAGGGGCCATAGCGCCTTGGGAAAAACCCGCTGCCAGGTGGTGGAGAAGGCAGCTCAAGAAGTGGGCAAAGGAGGAAGGCATTGATACCACTGTGCCCTGGAAGGATCTGTCAGGTGCTGTAAGGAAGGCGGTCTTCAAGGGGGACGAGGGGTTTTACGGGGTGGACGACTTCTTCGACGAGCTTGAGGGCAAGCGCTACAAGCTGCATGTCAGGGTGTTCCTCTCGCGCTACAGGAAGGCCTCGGCCTGCCCTGACTGCGGGGGAAAGCGGCTGAGCCCCGAGGTGCTGGCATATAAGATCAGCGGGCTGGACATCGCGGACATGACGGGCATGGGCATCGGGGAGCTTGAGAAATTCTTCGAGAATATTGAGCTGCCCCTTATGACCCTGAACACTGTGGACGAGGTGCTTAGCCAGATAAACATCAAGCTCAGGTTCCTTAACCGCGTTGGGCTTGACTACCTGAGCCTGGACCGCGAGGGCAAGACCCTCTCAGGCGGTGAGTACCAGAGGGTGAACCTCTCAAACCAGCTGGCCTCCGGCCTGACCGGAACGCTATGCGTGCTTGACGAGCCCACGGTGGGCCTGCACATGAGGGATACGGACAGGATAACCGGAATAATGAGCGAGCTTGCAGAGGTGGGCAATACGATCATAGTGGTGGAGCATGACATGGACGTTATCAGCAGCTCGGACTGGGTAGTGGAGCTTGGCCCCGGAGGCGGGCACCTAGGGGGCAACGTGGTCTACTCAGGCCCCATTGACGGGTTTTGGGAGGCTGACACTATCACATCGCGCTCAATAAATGATGAACCTGCCTCCGTAGCATCAAGAAAGCCCAGAAAGGGCAAAGGGGCTATAAAGCTCACAGGCGCCAGCGGGCATAACCTCAAGCGCGTGAAGGCTGATATTCCGCTTGAAGCGCTGAGCGTTGTCACTGGAGTATCGGGCTCGGGCAAGAGCTCTCTTATCGTTGATACGCTTTTCCCGGCGCTCCAGCATGAACTGAGGATGGCAAGCGGGGTGGACCCATTGCCCTTTAAAACGCTCACCGGCCACGAGGGGATAAAGGCCATCAAGCTCATAGACCAGAGCCCCATCGGCAAGAGCCCGAGGAGCAACCCGGTCACCTACCTCAAGATGTTTGACGTCATAAGGAAGCTCTTCAGCCAGGAGTACTCATCAAAGGCCCACGGTTATACCCCGGGGTTCTTCTCCTTCAACGTGCCCGGGGGCAGGTGCGAGACCTGCAAGGGCGAGGGATACCAGAAGATGGAGATGTACTTCTTTGAGGACCTCTATATAACCTGCGAGGACTGCGGGGGCACGCGCTACGGGCACGAGGCCCTGAGCGTGCAGTACAGGGGCAAGCGCATTGACGAGGTATTAGGGATGACCGTGGACGAGGCCATGGCGCACTTTGGGGACGTCTCGCAGATAAGGACAAAGCTGAAGCTGATGGGTGACGTGGGGCTTGGTTACCTGAGGCTTGGGCAACCAGCCACTACATTATCAGGCGGCGAGGCTCAAAGGTTAAAACTGTGCGCGGAGCTTGGCTCAGGCAAACAGACAGACACGCTCTACCTGCTTGACGAGCCCACCGTTGGACTGCACGCCACGGACGTGGGCATGCTGATGGCTGTCATCGACCGCCTCGTGGACGCGGGCAACACGGTGCTCATTATCGAGCACAACCCGGATGTCATCCTGATGGCCGACCATATCATAGACCTCGGCCCCGAGGGCGGCCACAGGGGTGGCGAGGTGGTGTTTACGGGAACGCCTGAGAAGCTCTTGCGCTCCAGGAAGTCCATAACGGGTAAATATTTAAAGGAGGCAGGACGCCAGCCTGTTGGTGTATAATCGAAGGCCATGAAGATAGCCATCACAGGATTAGTCAACTCAGGGAAGACCACGGTTTTTAACGCTCTTACCGGACTGGGCGTGGAGACCGCGGCCTATGCCACCACAAGCGGCGAGCCGCACATGGGCGTGGTGAAAGTTCCCGATGAGCGGGTGGAAAAACTTGCCGGGATATTCAACCCCAAGAAAAAAACCCCGTCCACTGTGCAGTATATTGACTACCTCGGCATCACAAAGGGCGACCAGAAGCAGAACCGGAAGGTCTTTGAGCTTGTGAAGGACTCTGACGCCCTGGTGCACGTTGTGCGAGCCTTTGAGGACGACGCAGTAGTGCACCCCCTTGAGAAGGTTAACCCCTTAATCGACATCTCCACCTTTGAGGCAGAGCTTATACTAGGCGACATGGAGCTTATTGAGCGCCGGGGCAAGGGCATTGAACAGAATAAGAAAAAGGGCAACAAGCCTACAAACCCGGAAGAAGAGAAGGTCCTTGCTAAATGCAATGAGTATCTGGAGGATGAAAAACCGCTCAGGGACCTGGTGCTTTCGGAGACCGAGCTGAAGGCCGTGCGGCACTTGCAGTTCATGTCCATCAAGCCCATGATCGTGGTATTAAATGTGGCAGAGAATGACCTCTCCTCTGAGGCAACCGCCTCGCTCATAAAAGAGATAGAGGGTTTTTATGGCGAGGGCTCATCGGCAAAAGTGCTTGCCATGTGCGGCAAGGTGGAGATGGAGATAGCCGAGCTTGAGCCGGATGAGCGGGAGCTTTTCCTTGAAGACCTGGGAATAAAAGAGCCAGCCCTTGACAGGCTTATTCGCATCAGCTACGAGCACGTTGGGCTAATATCCTTCTTTACCGTGGGCGAGGACGAGGTGAAGGCATGGGCCATCCTTAAAGGATCGGACGCTCTGTATGCAGCAGGCAAGATCCACTCGGACATACAACGGGGGTTTATCAGGGCTGAGTGCATCGGGTATGAAGACTTTGTGGGCGGGGCAGAAGGCAAGATGTCCATTGCCAAGGACAAGGGCCTGATGAGGCTAGAGGGCAAGACCCACGAAGTAGCCGACGGCGACATAATCAACTTCCGCTTTAACGTCTAGCAGCTACAGCTTATTTCGTCTTCTCAAGCGCATCTATAATTCTTTTGTATTCCCTCTGCTTTGCAAAGTCAAGCGCAGTGTTGCCATTCTTATCCTTAAGACTGCGGTCCGCGCCAGCATTCAGGAGAAGATTGAGTACTTTAAGGTTGCCGTCGTCCGAGGCTTCCATCAGGGCGCTTCTGCCGGCCATCTTGTCCTGCCGGTCTATATTCGCCCCTGCATCGATCAAAGCAGTCGCGCTTTGCGGGCCATGAGCATGGTAAATCGCTGCATACATGAGGGCGGTCCAGTCGTTTCTCTCAACAGCATCAGGGTCCGCACCGTTTTCAAGCAGCTGGACTAGGACTTTACCGTGTCCCTTAGTTGCCGCTATAATGATCGCAGCCTCGCCAAATTTGTCACTGGTATCAGGGTTCATCCCAGCCTCAAGAAAAAGCGAGACCACCTTGGAATCGCCACGGGCAACGGATTCTGTAAATGCGGCATCAGTGAAGGGAATATTAATTTTATCAAGCTCGGCCTTTGCCTTGTCCGGGCCTGCGGCAAAAGCGGCAAGCGGTACCAGCGCCACTAAGAGCAGAGCCAGAACCACTATGAGATCACGTTTTCTTATCATAGCCATGCCTCCGATCAATTCTCAATTATATTATATTATCAGAGAACTTAATTGAAAGGAGAAGTGAAGGGTAAAAAAAAGAATGGAAACTCTAGCGCAAGCGGACAGAGACCTGTTCGCCCTTTTCCACCCCAGTGCTTCCGACCTCGATAGAGAACGCACCGTGGGCTCGCACCATGCTCAGAAGCAGTCCGGACTTGCTCATGAGGGGCTCGGCCCAGAGGCCGTCTTCTTTAAGCTCAAGCCTTACGGGTATGATATCCCGCCTCCCCTGCGTGGAGTGGATGCTTTTAGACAGCCTGGCCTTTACGCTCCCAACAGCCTCTTCCAGCGCCAGATCGACCTTAAGGCCTGAGAGCTTGTAGAGTGCGGGGCGCACAAAGACCTCGAAACAGACCTGCACTGCCCTTGGATGGCCCGGAAGGCCGAACACCGGGGTGCCGTCAATAACGCCAAAAAGCAGAGGCTTTCCGGGCCTGATGGTCACGCCATGAAACGCGATCTCCCCAAGCTCGTTTATCACGCGCTCTGCCATGTCCTTTGTGCCCACCGAGCTTCCGCCCGTAATAAGCACTGCCTCGCTCTCTTTGACCGAGCGTACCATCTCATCGCGAATGGCCTCAAAATCGTCCTTAAAAATGCCGCGTACAAGTGGCACGCAGCCATCATCCACTATCATGCCACGAAGGGCATAGGAGTTTGAGTCCCTGATAAGGCCGGGCTTAAGTGCGGTCTCAGGGGGCACTATCTCGTCCCCTGTGGATATGATGGAGACCCGTGGGCGGGCGTGGACCTTGATCGCCACCACACCAAGCCCCGCGGCAGCTGACACTGCATAGGGCGTGAGCCTCTCTCCAGCTTCCACTATCAGGCTGCCGGCTGAGACGTCCTCGCCCTTTAGTGTTACGTTGTCGCCGGGGGCAAGGGCCATCTGGGCCTCCAGCACGTCCTGAAGTAGCTGGGCGTACTCGAACATTAAAACAGCGTCCGCCCCTTCGGGCAGCATCCCGCCCGTGGCAATTTTTGCGGCCTTGCCCGGAGCAAGCTCGAAGTCCGGCTCCTGGCCCATCATGATCTCGTGGGTGACGTTTAGGTAAGCCGGACCGGTCTCTGAGGCGCCGAAGGTGTCAGAGGCCTTTAGGGCATATCCGTCAACCGTGGACCGGTCAAAGCCCGGCATGTCCTCCGGGGCATTAATGTCAGCGGCAAGCACACGCCCGTAGGCGTCATCCAGGGAGACCTCTTCCACGGGCTGGGGAGCCTGGGGGGTGTTATTGAGGATGAACTCAAGGGCTTGCGCCGCCCTGATGGCCTTGGCGCGGCCCAGCATGTCCCTTGCGCCGTCTTTTGTGCTGTCTGGCACTTTAGGGCTCAGCCCGCCTGGGCCTTGAGAAAAGCAGAGGGCTCGGGAGTCGCTGCGATGGCGCTCATATCAAGGACATCCGAATCCGTGGGGTTAGTGAGCACCGCAACCATGCGCTTGAGGGAATCATCGTGAAGGGCCCTGATCTCTTTTTCAGTACCGAACCCGGAAAGTGTCTTTCTCCTCAGGCCCGCGAAGTTCTTTACCCTGCGCCCCACCGTGCCGAGCCCTGAGAAGACCACATAGCCCTTGAAGAGCTTGCGGTTGGCCTTGTGTGAGAAGAAGGCGGTGTGGAGCCTGCGGGCAAGGAAGGCGTTGTTCCTGCGGCGCACTTGCTTGTCTATGGTCAGGGCCTTCTGCCAATGGCCCTGGCTGATGAAGCTGTCAGCGCGGAACTCTATGAAAGTATGGGCCAGGTGTCCGTACTTTGAGGTATACGGGCCATGGGCAACGGTGTCTGCCGCAAGGTGGCAGAGATAGCCAAGGGCAAAGGAGCGTTCCTGATCCGTGCCTGCGCTCTCGTATAGCTCAAGCGCCACATCCCAGTTGTGCGGGTGATGTTCAAGCGGAAGGTATTTCTTTGCCATGATGCTGTCAGCCATGATATTGCCATACAGGAAGTCTTGTTTGTAACGCTTGATGAGGGCTGAGACCGCGGCCGGCAGTGCTGCGCCCGCAAGCAGCAGCGCCTCGCTGCCCAGGTACATGTGCGTAATTGGGCCCCAGGCAAAAGCCCATGTGGGCAAAAGCACAAAACATGCTGTTATGAAAACTTTTAGCATCATAAATTATACGAACGCGCAGGTAGTTCCGTCCCCAGACAACGCGTGTTCTTTGATTATAACAAATTGCCCCAAGGCATTATCACCTGGAAAAATATACTGTCCGAAGTGTCCGGTTTTAAAGGATTTTAGGGAATCCTCTAAAAGGGCTCCACATCAGACTCTTGGGCATCATCAGCGCCGGCCTCTTCCTCAAGCCCTGAGAGCGCCTTCTGCACCTCCACCCCGGTGTCCTTGAGGCGGTCCTTGCAAAAGCCGATCAGGAAGGTGGCCCGTTTGACCTTCTCCGTAAGCGCGTCCACATCCACGCTCTCTTCCTCTATCTCCGTGATAATACGCTCCAGTTCCTCAACCGCCTCACCATAAGTAGGTTTCTTGTTAGCCATGGTTTTCCTCTCCGGTCTTCTCTACCACGCTTGTGGCATCTCCTCTTGCAAACCTCGTGTACAGGATGTCTCCCTTTACCAGGGTATCAGAGCCGGTCACTGCCCTGCCCTCTTTTGTCGTTATGCTGTAGCCCCGCTTAAGTACGTTTAGAGGGTCCATGAGCCTTACAGAACTGCCAAGAGATTCAAGCCGCTCCATCTGCCCTTTTATTAACCTCAAAACCCCTTTAGGCATAACCGCTCCCAACTGGGTAACCCTGACGATCTCGCTTCTTAGAGATGTACGGGCAAGGTTCTGAAACTCCCCAGCCTGCATCTGGAGCCTGTGCTTTTTTCTTTCAACCAGCCTACCCGCGCCTGCAATAAGTTTCTGCCCTCTGTGCTTCATGGCTCCCAGCTCCCTGATAACTATATTGCGAGCTGCTGAGACCAGGTTGGAGGCTGACATCTCAAGGGCATGATGTGCGCTCTGCATTATGGAACGGCTCCTGGAAACAAGTTGCTCCGTCATATGCCTGAGATTATTTTGCTCACTAAAAAGAAGCTCATTTGCCCTCTGGACCAGCCGCCGGGTGATGTCGTCCACAGTTGCCTCAAACACCTCAAACCTCCCCACAAGGAACTCCGCCACCGCAGTGGGGGTTATCAGCCGGGTATGGGCCACCATTGCGGCCACTGATTCGTCCCTCTCGTGGCCGATACCGGCAAGCACGGGGATGGGGAAAAACGCTATCTCCCGCGCAATGGCGTATGAGTCGAAGTAACTGAGGTCCACCTGCGAGCCACCGCCACGGATCAGCGCCAGGGCATCGAAATCCCCGGCCTTTCTGGCTACCTGGCGGAGGGCTGAGATAACCGACTCCTCTGTGCGGTCTCCCTGCATGAAGGCAGGGTACAGCGTTATGCTGAAGCCATATCCTCCGGCCTTCAGAGTTTTCAAAAAATCCCCGTACCCGGCAGCTGTCTCGCTTGTGACCACTGCCAGTCTGGAGGGAAGTAAAGGCATATCAAACTTCTTGTTTTTGTCAAATATTCCTTCTTTTTCAAGCCTTTCTATCGTCTCTTTGCGCTTGCGCGCCATATCGCCAAGCGTATAGGCCGGGTCTATGTCCTTGATGTTGAGGCTCAGGCCGTATGTCTCATGAAAGCTCACCTCCACTAGCAGGAGAACCTTCATTCCAGTTGTTAACTCGGAGCCTGTGGCCAGACTGAACTTGGCCTCAATTTTCCTGTATACCCACTTCCATATATTGGCGCGCATCTGGGCCAGCAACTTATCGTCCTTTTTCTCAACGAGTTCCAGATAACAATGCCCTGAACTCTTGTGCACTCTAGCACTGGCAACTTCCGCTACTACCCAGTAATTTGCATCCAGCGCGGATAGCGCACCACTTATGTGTGATGTGAGTTCGTGGAGGCTGATGGAGTCCATTGCATGAAAGTATCACCCAGCCCCAGGCAGCCTGTCAAGGCCAGAGGCCTGCGGGAATTTGACTCCTTGCCAGCCGAAGGTATAATAAAGACATGAGAAAGCAGGCTGTCCAGGACAAGAAATACTCCGAGTATTCAGGGAAACTCCACATGCCCTGCTCCCACAGGGACAAGACGGGCATTAACATTCACGTGGTTATCAAAAATGGCGTGTGCTACAAGGCGGGCCAGTGCCTTGTGGTGGAATGCAAGCACAACACCTTCCAGGAAGAACTGGAAAATCTGATCTCCGTCACCTGGTAGGGTGCCACGGGCACCATTTAAGCTGGAGGCTTTCGCCTCAGACGTTTTCAAGAAAAGTAACGTAGAAACTTTTCCTGTATTGAAAGTACTTTCTTTAGGAGGATACGACTCGGGTCGTCGCGACCTAAGCCGGAGTGCCCGCTGGCACCTTTTACAAATCAAAACATGCAAACGAGGGGAATACTACATGAAATATCAGATCGGGCGTACTGGGCGCGTTGCCGTGGCGCGCTTTGACGACGGGGAGGACGTGCTTGGGGGTATCGTAAAGCTGGCCAAAGACGAGGACATAAGGGCCGGGGTTGTGTACCTTGTGGGGGGCATGAAGGGCGGCAAGTTCGTGGTGGGCCCGGAAGAGGATGACGCCCGTCCACCAAAGCCCGTATGGCGGGAGATGTCAGAGGCACACGAGGTGCTGGCCTTTGGGACCATATTCTGGGAGGGTTCGGAGCCACGAGTCCACCTGCACGGGGCCTTTGGCAAACGCGACGAGGTGCGCGTGGGGTGTCTGAGGAAGGACTCTGAGGCGTTTCTGATCATTGAGGCCGTAATCATGGAGATCGAGGGCGTGGACGCCAAGCGCGTGATGGACCCTTCGGTGGGAATGCCGTTGCTTCAGCTATAGACTTTTGCACATAAACTATTAAGAATTATAGGAGGAAGAAGAGGATGTTTTCAGGCATCCCCCTTCCCCTGTAACCGCTCAGTGGCTTGCGCCAACACCCAGGTCACGGTGGCAGGCCATGAACTCGATCACCCTGTCTGCGGCAGCGTCTATCTCGCAGCAGATGTCGTCTGAGATCATAAGCATGCCTGTTTCCACATCAGCCTTGGTAAGCTCGCTCCTTATGGCCTGGCTCAGGTTGTATGAAGTAAAGCCCGGGATGGAATCCCTGCATTCTGTCAAACAACTCTCAACCGGCTTCAGCACCAGCTCCCTGTAACACTCCATATCTACCATTGACATTATCTACACCTCCCATCATATGCTCTTGAGACCCATTTGAGCAGCCTCTGCCGGGAAACGTCCAGATGTTTAAACCTGTCTATCCGCCTATAGGATAGCACATAGAGGACTATATTACTCCTGATTAGTTCAAATGGGGATCAAAAAGCCATGGAAAAGGTACACCAGGCAGTTTTCGAAAATAGAAAACCCTTTACATTAAAAAAAACTTGGAATATACTCAGATTAAGGTTAGAAAAGGTTTCGCTTTTTTAAGGAACACAATTTGTCATAACCAGCCTTATGCACAATTCTTTCAGTGCATCGTCTGGGGAAACGGAGGGGAGCATGACAGGAAGAGGACTGCAAGCCTGGAGAGAAGAAAACGGCTATACCCAGCTGGAGCTTGCACAGGGGTTGAGGGTAGGCATTGATACCATAATCAAGTGGGAAAGGGAGGTCAGGCCCTCTTTGCCGCCTTTCCTTCAGGTTCAACTTAACGCTATATTACTAAAGAAAGAACAGCCGGAAGATACCCCGCCGATCAAGAAAAGCGATTGGTAGTCGTCAGCAATTGTTTCCTTTGGGCCAGGCTACTGGTCCCGGTGGTACTCCTGGATAGGCTTGACCGTCATCTTCCTTGTGGAGAGCATCTTCACAGCGTTAGCCACGGCCTTGCCCCCGGAGATGGTAGTGGAGTAAGGAACACCGTATTTTAGCGCGGTCTCGCGGATGGAGAAACTGTCACGCTTGGACTGGGCATCCCCCACCGTGTTTATGACAAAGGCCACCTCGCGGTTTTTGATGATGTCGACTATATGAGGCCTCTGGCCTTCGGTCACCTTGTAGATGGACTCTATCTCGAAGCCGTGTTCTCTAAGATACTCAGCAGTGCCGCGCGTGGCGATTATGGACAGCCCGTGCTCAATCATCTTGCGCACGATGCTCACTGAGGCTGCCTTGTCCTCGTCGCGCAGGCTGAGGGCGACTTTGCCACTGGTTGGGATGCGGTTGCTGCACGAGGCCTGGGCCTTTGCGTACGCCATGCCGAAACCGTCGTCTATGCCCATGACCTCGCCCGTGGATTTCATCTCAGGGCCCAGTATGGTGTCCACCCCCGCAAAACGGTCAAAGGGCATCACAGCTTCCTTCACAGCCATATGCCGGATAACAGGCTCGCTGGTCACGCCCTGGTCCTTGAGGCTCTGGCCCACAAGGATACGCGCAGCTATCTTTGCCAGGGGCATGCCCGTGGCCTTTCCAACAAACGGCACTGTGCGCGAGCCCCTGGGGTTCACCTCGATGATATAGAGCTCCCCGCCCTTGACCCCAAACTGCACGTTCATAAGGCCCACCACGCCAAGCTCCATTGCAAGGGCCACGGTCTGGCGCCTTATCTCATCCACCATTTCACTTTCCAGCGAATACGGTGGGAGGGAACAGGCCGAGTCCCCGGAATGTATTCCCGCCTCCTCTATATGCTGCATCACCCCACCAAGGACAACGTCAGTGCCGTCGCATACCGCGTCCACGTCCACCTCTGTTGCACCTGAGAGGTACCTGTCAATGAGTATTGGCCGGTCAGGGGACGCCTCTACAGCGCGCTTAATGTAGTCCCCCAGGCTTTCCTCGTCATAGACTATCTCCATGGCCCTGCCCCCAAGTACGTATGACGGCCTGACCATAACGGGGTAGCCTATGCGTGTTGCAGCCACTATGGCCTCCTCCACGCTAAGTGCTGTACCGCTCTCAGGCTGCTTGAGCCCGAGCTTGTGCAGGAGCTCCTTGAACCGCCCTCTGTCTTCTGCGCGGTCTATGGCATCGGGGCTCGTGCCGAGTATGGTCACTCCAGCCCGCTCCAGGGGCACGGCGAGCTTCAGCGGGGTCTGTCCGCCAAACTGCACAACAACTCCCATTGGCTTCTCACGCTCTATGATGGCAAGCACGTCCTCAAACGTGAGGGGCTCGAAATAAAGGCGGTCAGAGGTGTCGTAGTCCGTGCTCACAGTTTCGGGGTTGCAGTTGACCATTATGGTCTCAAATCCCAGCTCCTTCATGGCAAGTACCGCGTGCACACAACAGTAGTCGAACTCTATGCCCTGCCCTATCCGGTTGGGGCCGGAGCCAAGGATCATGACCTTCTTGTTATCCGTAGGTGGGGCTTCGGTTGAGACCGCCGGAGCCTCGTCCTTATCAGCGCTTGCGCCAAGTTTATAAAATGGCCGCTCGTAGGTCGAGTAAAGATAAGGGGTATGCGCCTCGAACTCGGCAGCGCACGTGTCCACCATCTTGTAGGCCGGGACCAGCCCCTGCCCGGTCCTCAGGGCGCGCACCTCGTCCTCGTCCATATTGGCCTTATTGGCTATGTTGGCTATATTGGATAATTCGGCAAGGCGGATGTCCGAGAACCCCATCTCCTTGGCCTGGCGAAGGACTCCGGCATCTTGTATGGAAACATTGCCATCAATTATCTGCTGCTCGAACTCCACGATCTCTTTTATGTTCTCGATGAACCAGGGGTCTATATACGTTATCTCATATATCTCTTTAACGCTTATGCCCTGCCTCAAGGCATCCGCAATCAGGTATATGCGCTCAGGGGTGGGCTTGCTCAAACGCCTTCTTATCTCCTCCGGGTCGTCCTCAAGGGGCTCAAGCCCGTATGAGTCGTTCTCCATACTCCTTAGCGCCTTCTGGAAAGATTCCTTGAACGTGCGCCCGATGCTCATGGCCTCGCCAACGCTCTTCATCTGGGTGGTGAGCACGGCCTCGGCCTCGGGGAATTTCTCGAAAGTGAACCTGGGTATCTTTGTGACCACATAATCAATGGTGGGCTCGAAGGACGCGGGTGTCTCGCGCGTAATGTCGTTTGGTATCTCGTCAAGCGATAGCCCCACCGCGAGCTTGGCAGCTATCTTGGCTATGGGGAATCCGGTGGCCTTGCTGGCAAGGGCCGAGCTGCGGGACACGCGCGGGTTCATCTCGATTATGACCATGCGCCCGTCCTCCGGGTTCAGTGCGAACTGGATATTGCTGCCTCCGGTGTCAACCCCGATCTCGCGGATGATGTCCACTGCCGCGTCACGCATATGCTGGTATTCCTTGTCAGTAAGGGTCTGGGCCGGGGCCACGGTTATAGAGTCGCCAGTATGCACTCCCATGGCGTCAATGTTCTCTATAGAGCAGATTATGACCACGTTGTCGTTGAGATCGCGCATGACCTCCAACTCGAACTCCTTCCACCCTATCACCGATTCCTCTATCAGGGTCTGGCTCACAGGGCTAAGTTTTAATCCCTTTGCAAGGAGTTCTTCGTATTCCTCCCGGTTATAGGCTATGCCGCCACCCATGCCCCCGAGGGTGAATGCCGGACGGAAGATGGCCGGGAACCCGATGTCGTCGATAGCCTCGATCCCCTCTTCCACTGTCGTGGCAATACTGGAGCGCGGCACTTGCTGGCCTATGCGCTTCATGGCCTCCTTGAAGAGGTCGCGGTCCTCGGCCTTTTTTATGGCGTCAAGCTTTGCTCCTATGAGTTCCACTCCGTGGCGGTCGAGCACACCGCTCTCAGCAAGGTCCTTAGCCAGGTTAAGCGCGGTCTGCCCGCCCATTGTGGGCAGGAGCGCGTCGGGGCGCTCGCGCTCTATCACCAGCTCCACGATCTCCGGCGTAAGGGGCTCGATGTATGTGGCGTCAGCCATCTCAGGGTCTGTCATGATAGTGGCGGGGTTGGAGTTTACGAGCACCACCGAGTAACCCTCCTCACGGAGGGCCTTGCACGCCTGGGCCCCGGAGTAGTCGAACTCGCATGCCTGGCCTATCACGATGGGTCCTGACCCAAGGATGAGTATTTTCTTTAAGTCAGTCCGCTTTGGCAATTCTGCCTCCCACAAAATTCTTCATCATCTCAAGCACAACGTCCACCTCGTCCTGGTCCTCGCTACTGAAGACCATGAAGTCCCGCTCGTCAGTGAACTCAAATACCACTGAATGGATCTCACGAGTCTCCCCGAAACCCGGAATGGGCATTCCGTGTGCGGCTGATATTCTCTTTACTACACCGACACCATCGGTGTTTTGAGGCACATGCATGGTCAGGCCCCAGCGGATGCTCCTGAGCAGGTCCATGGAGATGGTCTCGGTGGTGCTCCTTAATGCCTTCTTAAAGAGCGTCACCAGATTGCGGTCCTTGTCCACTTCCACCCGCAGGAATTCCTCGAAGAATAAATACTTGCGAAAAAGCACCATGAGCACGAAAAAACCCGTCACTCCAAGTGCGATAAGAAGCGCGTTTAACTCCACGCCCATATAGACAAGCCCCATTGCAAGGGCCACCAGTACAGCACCGGACGTGAGGGACGAGGTGAGCTCGTAGCTATATATGCCGCTGTGCAGCACACTGCCCTCATCCGCACGGAATGATGTGGTCGTAAAAACAAGCACGCCCTTTTTTATGCTTATGTTATATTCCTTTTTCTTTTCCATTATAAATTTATCCGATCATGTCTCTGAATCGTTTAAACAGATATGCCGCATCATTGGGGCCTGGCCCGGCCTCGGGGTGGTACTGCACCGAGAACACCGGAAGCTCAACGTGCTGCATGCCTTCCTCAGTGCCATCATAGAGGTTCTTGTGCGTGAGCCTTACGGCAGGGCCGATATCGCTTACGCCAACGCAGAAGTTATGGTTCTGGCTCGTTATCTCCACCTTGCCGGTATCGAGGTCCATCACCGGGTGGTTGCCCCCGTGGTGGCCGAACTTGAGCTTGTATGTCCTGCCGCCAAGGGCAAGGCCCAGTATCTGGTGGCCAAGGCAGATGCCCATAACCGGGCACGGAGGACCGCCTTTTTTGTTCACTATGGCCTTTGCAGCCTCGATGCCAGGGGTCACGGCCTCTGGGTCCCCCGGACCGTTAGAGAACAGGATGCCGTCGGGACTCATGTCCATGACCGCCCCGGCAGGAGTGGAGGCAGGCACCACATGCACGTCAAAGCCCGCTGTGCGCAGATGGCGCAGGATGTTCAGCTTTACGCCAAAGTCGTATACAACCACTTTCTTTCGGTCTTTAGGGAGAGGGCCTTTCCCCTTGTGCCCCCCTGAGCCGCTCGCCCAAAGAGGTTCTGTCCAGTCGTAGGGCTTCTTGCACGTAACCTGGCTTGCCAGGTCAATGCCCCCGATGCCGGGATGAGCACGCACCTTTTCCCACAGCGCGCGCGGCTCTGCGCCCTCAGTGGAAATAATGCCCATCTGCGAGCCCCCGTCACGAAGCAGGCGGGTAAGCGCCCGGGTGTCAATACCCTCAATGGCCACGATGCCGTTCTTATCCAGATACTCGGAGAGGCTTCCCCCGGCTCTCCAGTTGCTGTGCCAGGGGAGGTATTCCTTTACGATAAAGCCCTCTGCCTTGGGGCCTCCGGCGGATTCCTCGTCATCGGGGTTCACGCCGTAGTTGCCCATCTGCGTGTAAGTCATGGTCACAAGCTGGCCAGTGTAGGAGGGGTCGGTGAGTATTTCCTGGTAGCCTGTCATGGCGGTGTTGAACACCACCTCTCCAAGGCTCTCTCCAGGTGCGCCAAAGGACGTGCCCTCAAACACTGTGCCGTCGGCAAGGACGAGATGTGCCTTTACTTTTCCCATTGGTGCACCTTCCCTCCAACCACTGTCGTTCCTGCCCGCCCCTTGAGGGTCCAGCCGGCAAATGGTGTGTTCTTGCCCTTTGAGACGAACTCGTCTATGTCCACAATATATTCCGCCTCAGTGTCCACTATCGTAATGTCGGCAACAGCGCCCTTGCTAAGCGTGCCCCGCTCAAGGCCAAGTATCAGGGAGGGCTTTAGCGACATCTTCTCCACAAGGTCGGTCATGTCCAGAACGCCTTCGCGCACAAGCGCGAGCGTGAGCCCAAGCGCAGTCTCAAGCCCGGAGATGCCCGGAGGGGCCTGGTCGAACTCGCGCTGCTTCTCGTTGCGGTGGTGCGGGGCGTGGTCAGTGGCTATGACATCAAGCGTACCGTCGGAGAGGCCCTCCTTTATAGCGGCAACGTCAGCCTCGCCCCTCAGAGGGGGGTTCACCTTGGCATTGCCGTTAAAACCCTCGCAAGCGGTCTCTGTAACAGAGAAATAATGAGGGCATGTCTCTGCGGTCACGTTGATGCCTCGCGTTTTGGCCTCGCGTATTATGCGTACAGAGCCCTCGCAGGAAACATGGGCAATATGCACCCGGCCTCCGGTAAGCTCTGCAAGGGCCACGTCGCGGTAGACAAAAGTCTCCTCAGCCTGGCGAGGTATGCCCACAAGCCCCAGGCGCTGGGAGACCTGGCCCTCGTTCATCACCCCGTCAAGGGAAAGCGCGGGGTCTTCGCTATGGGATATTATGCAAACGCCAAAGGCCTTTGAGTACTCTAACGCGCGGCGCATTATGATGGAGTCCACAACAGGGCGTCCGTCGTCGGAGAAGGCAACGCAGCCCTCATCAAGCATCATGCCGAACTCGGCAAGTTCCTCGCCCCTCTGGCCCTTTGTCACGGCCCCTATGGGGAACACCCCGCACATGCCTTCCTGCTGCGCTTTCTTGAGTATGTACTCGGTTATCCCCGCGTTGTCGTTCACCGGAAAGGTGTTGGGCATGCAGCAGACACTCGTAAATCCTCCCCGCACAGCGGCATGCGTCCCAGTGCTGATGGTCTCCTTGTGCTCGAAGCCGGGCTCCCTGAGATGCACGTGCATGTCCACAAGGCCGGGGACCACGAACATTCCCGAGGCGTCTATGGTCTTTACATTTAGCGGGGCGTTCAACTTTCCTTTTTGGCCCTTTGGGGCAATGGAAGCTATCTTGCCGGCCTCGATAAAAATATCGTACGCGCCGTCAATGCCCTGTGAGGGGTCCAGCACATGCCCGTTTGCGATTACCAGCTTCATGCCCTGCCCCCAGAGGCCAGAAGGTGCATAACCGCCATACGAACGGCAAGGCCGTTTGTCACCTGCTGAAGTATTACGCTCTGCGGGCCGTCAGCTATGCCCGAGGATATCTCTATGCCCCGGTTCATGGGACCGGGGTGCATGACTATCGCGTCCTTTTGAGCAAGGGCAAGGCGCTGCTCGTTAAGTCCCCAGAGCTTGAAATATTCCTCTGTGGAGGGAAAATACCCGCCTGCCTGCCGCTCCATCTGTATGCGGAGCATCATCACTACGTCCACTCCTCGCAGGCCCTCCTCCATGGAATAGTAGACCCGGGCGAGATCTGTGCCCAGAGAATCGTTGACAAGGGTCGGCGGCCCTATAAGGCGCACCTTTGCCCCAAGCTTGTTCAGGCAGTATATGTTGCTCTTGGCCACCCGGCTGTGTATGACATCGCCGACTATGGCGACCTCCAGGCCTCTAAAAGAGCCCTTTTTCTCCTTCATGGTAAAGGCGTCCAGGAGCGCCTGCGTGGGGTGCTCGTTAGTGCCGTCTCCGGCATTTATCACTGAGGCGCGAAGCGAACGGCCCAGCAGGTGCGGCACCCCGGAGGACTTGTGCCTTACTATCACGGTCTCAGCCCCCAGGGCCTCCACAGTGCGGGCCGTGTCCACAATGGTCTCGCCCTTTACCACAGCGCTATCGGGCACGGAGAAGTTCACAACGTCGCAGGAGAGGCGCTTTGCGGCCAGCTCAAAAGAGGTGCGCGTGCGGGTGGAGGGCTCAAAGAACAGGTTTACCACCGTGCGGCCCCTGAGCGTAGGCACCTTTTTTATATCGCGGCTTATAACGTCCTTGTACCCGGCCGAGGCCTCAAGTATGGACTCTATCTCCTCCACATCAAGGGATTTAATGTCCAGGAGGTCCTTGCTCTTAAGCACCTGAGCCACCGCCCTCCAGTACCACCTCGTCCTCCTTGTGGCCGTCTTCTGAGAGCTTCACCTGGACGCTCTCCCCACGCGCCGTGGGTATGTTCTTGCATGTGTAGTCAGCGCGTATGGGAAGCTCCCTGTGACCACGGTCAATGAGCACCGCAAGCTGTATGACCGAGGGCCTGCCTATGTCCATGAGCGCGTCCATGGCCGCCCTGATGGAGCGCCCTGTAAACAGGACGTCGTCCACAAGCACGACCTTCATGCCGTTGATGTCGTGCTCCAGCACGGTGGGGTTCACCTCCGGCCGCTCACGTGTGGAGATGTCGTCGCGGTAAAATGAGATGTCCAGAGAGCCCACGAGGACCTCGCAGCCTTCTATCGAAGATATCTTCGAGGCTATCCTGCGGGCAAGGTGCACCCCGCCCTTTTGTATGCCGACTATGCAGAGATCGCCCGCCCCCTTGTTGCGCTCCACTATCTCGTGGCTGATCCGCAACAGGGCCCTGTCTATCTCCTTGCCTTCCAGAAGCCGCTTAGCCATTGTAACTCCTTGAATTCACATAAAAAAAACCCTCCCACTCATTTCTGAGAAGAAAGGCCGCTATTTTCCCGTATCGGTTCAAAATGTTCGTCTCCATCCGCCTTTTGAGTCTCTCTTGGAATCATTTAAAGGCAGTGATATTAAACCAGAATCTCGTGATTTTGTCAAACAGCACTGGATTATTGTGATATAATAAGTTAAACTAGTTTCTAGATAATGAGGGCCAACAGATGATAAAACTTATAAAAAGAATAATCCTGCTCTTTGTCATATTGGTGTCATCCTTCATCTATGTTTCGGTGAAATATGGCGGGGACGGGCTGAGGCTGGTCGGCGAGACAGTACAAAGAGGCACGGCTGACCTTGGGGAGACCGCTGACCTGATAAAAGAGTCCACCGAGGGCATCACAAAGACCGTCACCGAGACCGCCGACGCAATTGAGAAGACCTCGGCAAAGATCAAGGAGACCTCGGGCAAGGTCTCGCATACGGTCAGGACCACGAGCAAGGCGATACACGATACATCGGAGAGCCTGAAGAGGACATCCGACCAGACTGTGGCATCTCTGAGGAGGATAAGCCAGGCCCTGAGCGAGCCTTCACCTGCACCTTCTCCTTCATCTTCACCTTCTCCTCCTCCTTCATATGGCACCCCTTCTGAAAAACCCGCCAATGATTAAAGCCACCGGCCTCAAGAAACACTTTGAGACTCCTGCGGGAGATCTGCATATCCTCAACAGCATCGACCTCAGCATCAACGCTGGAGAGATGGTCTCCATAATGGGGGCCTCGGGCGTTGGCAAGAGCACCCTGCTGCATATCCTTGGCACCCTGGACAGGCCCTCCGCAGGCGAGATAGAGATCAATGGCCTTGACGTGCTTGGCATGGCGGACAAGGATCTCACAGCTTTCAGAAACAGCACCATAGGGTTCGTGTTCCAGTTCCACCACCTTCTTCCGGAGTTCACAGCGCTGGAGAACGTGCTCATGCCCATGCTTATTAACGGGAGTTTCAAAAGGGACGAGGCTGAGAAGACAGCACTCGGGCTTCTTGAGAGGCTCGGGCTTGGGGCCAGGTATACACACAGGCCGGGTGAACTCTCCGGCGGGGAGCAGCAGCGTGTGGCAGTGGCGCGCGCGCTTGTCATGAAGCCCAAGGTGGTGCTTGCGGACGAGCCCACCGGGAACCTGGATACGAACACTGGCCTGGGCCTGTTCAGTCTACTGAGGGAACTCAACCAGGACCTTGGGACTACCTTCCTCGTGGCCACCCACAACGAGACCCTCTCGGCCCAGTGCGACAGGATAATCAACATGGTGGACGGGCAAATTAAATCTTAAACTTCCGTCGGCCTTCGGAACCGGATATGCCGCATCTCGTGAGCGAGTCGTACCGACTGCGGTGCTGAGCGGCACTCGTAATACAGGGGAAGCAACTCACTAATTCAAATTAAATCCAGTGCGCAAAATCCTGAATCATCAGTTTGTCCACACCTCGCTGAACCTAAACTGGCTATTATCAGGTGATTCGCCAATTAGGTTACGCACACATGTTAGTATTATAAGCTGTATTTTTACGTCTACGTTTTAAATAAATGCAAAATATAACAAGATATAAAGGAGTAGTTACATGTTTCTGAGCCGATATCGGAGAATTATTGTCATTTTATTTATTGCTTTCCTTGTCGCCCCGGCATATACCGGTCTTGCGGAGGAGAAGAAAACCCCTGCCAAGAAGCCCAAGAGACCGCCGCTACTGGTTACCACCGTGGAGGTGGAGATGGGCACCATCCAGACAATGTCCGATTTTCTCGGCACCACCTACTTTGCCAGGGTCTCCCAGGTTGCAACCGACGTCGAAGGGCTGGTTATCAAGATCAACTTTGACGAAGGCGATACGGTCAAAAAGGGTGATGAGCTTGTGCTGCTTGACTCACAGCTCCTTGAGGCCGAAATAACCGCAGCCCGAGCATCCTACGAACAGAACCTGGTTGACCTTGAAAATGCCCGGCGTTATTTCAAGAGGATGGATACCCTCTACAAAAACGACGCCATATCGAGAACCGACCATGACTCCTACCGCTCCAAGCAGATGCGGCTGGAGAAACACTCTGCTGTGCTGGAAGCAAGGCAGAACAAGCTGCTCATCTCCAGGAATAAGAAGAGCATAAGGGCGCCCTTTGCCGGCATCGTTGTCCTTCAGACGGTGGAGGTCGGTGAGTGGGTGGCCAAGGGCGGCAAGGTCGCTGTTATTGCGGATAACTCCATGGTGGAAATTGATGTTGACGTGCCCATGGATATCCTCCAAATCCTGGAGAAGGGCATAGAGGTTCGCATCGGGATAAACAGCAGGGAATATACCGGTAAATTTACAGCGTTCATTCCCAGGGGTGATATCGCCACCAGGACATTCACCGCCAAGTTCAGCCTTGACAACCCAGAGGGTATTGTCGAGGGCCTGGAAGCGCTTGTTTCGCTGCCCACCAGCGGTGAGATCAAAGGGCTCCTGGTGCCCAGGGATGCAATCGTAAATAAATACGGCAAGACCATGGTCTTCCGGGTCGTTGAGAGCAAGGCGGTGGAGGTGCCGGTGGAGGTTGCAGGTTATGACGGGTTGCAGGCCGTGGTTGCCGGCCTGGGGCTATCAACGGGCCATGAGATCGTGGTCAAGGGCTCTAAAAGAGTAGAGGACGGGATGTCCTTGCAGTTCAGGTAATAACAAGCAATGGATATCATCCGTTTTTCCATAGAAAAGCCGGTTACCGTTATCTCGGTGGTCATCGTCGTGCTGCTCTTCGGCCTGATCAGCTTAAAGCGATTGCCGTTCCAACTAAGCCCCACGGTTATCGAGCCGGAGATCAAGGTGACCACCACCTGGCGTGGCGCCTCCCCCTACGAGATCGAACGGGAAATTATCGAAGAGCAGGAGAATACCCTGAAGGGGCTCCCTAACCTGGTGGAGATGGAGAGCGCGTCCCAGAACAGCATGGGCACGGTGACCCTGCGCTTCAAGGTGGGCACCAATGTTGAGGAAGCTCTTACGAGGGTATCCAACAAGCTTAACGAGGTGCCCTCCTACCCCAATAATGTGGACAAGCCGGTGGTCAACGCCTCTGGCGCCACCACCTCGCCGGTGGTCTGGATCATCCTTAAGACCATGGATTCCAACCCCCGTAATGTTGAGACCTACCGCACCTTTTTCGAGAACGAGGTGCGCCAGCACCTTGAGCGGGTTAAAGGTGTGTCCGACCTGTCAATAAACGCCGGCACCAAGCAGGAGATGCACGTGGTGGTAAAGCCTAACCGGATGGCGGCCATGGGTCTGACAGTATATGACCTGATCAACGCTTTGCAGCAGGAGAATATCAATATCTCGGCCGGCACCCTTGAGATGGGCAGCCAGAAGTACAGGATCAGGACCACGGCTGAATTCAACTCTGTGGAGGATATCCGCGGTGTCGTGCTGCGCTCCGACGGCCAGAAGCGGGTGCTGCTTCAAGATGTGGCGAACGTTGAGTTCGGCTACGCCAAGAAAAACAGTGTGGTCCTGCACAACGGCTCCAGCGGCATGGCAATAGGCATCCGGCCCGAAGCGGGCACCAATATCCTGGAGATGACCGACCGGCTGGAAGAGACTGTCAAGTGGCTGAACGAAACCAAGCTCAAGCCCAAAAAACTTTATTTCCATTGGATATATGACCAGCGCTTCTATATTGGCGGCGCCATCAGCCTTATCAAGCAGAACATCATCTTCGGCGGCCTGCTGGCCGTGGCGGTGCTCATGCTGTTCCTCAGGAGCCTGCGGGCCACGGCCGTGGTGGCCCTGGCCATCCCCATCAGCATTGTCGGCACCTTCACGCTGCTCGATATTCTGGGCCGCAACCTCAATGTCATCAGCCTGGCCGGTATCGCCTTTGCCGTGGGCATGCTGGTGGATAACGCCATCGTGGTCATCGAGAACATAGACCGGCACCGCAAGATGGGCAAGTCCGCCTATGATGCATCCTTGGACGGCACAAAGGAGGTATGGGGCGCGGTCTTTGCATCCACCGCGACCACGGTTGCCGTCTTTCTACCCATTGTCTTTATCCAGGAGGAGGCGGGGCAGCTCTTCCGCGACATTGCCATTGCCGTGTCCACCGCGGTAACTCTGAGCCTCTTTGTCTCCGTGTTGGTCATCCCCATGCTCTCATGCAAGTTTTTCAGTGCCGGCGCTCCCGGGAAAGTGTACTCAAAAAGCATCCTGGTGAATTTCGGCAACTGGCTCGCCACAAAGATCATCTTGCTGGTGGACCATGCCCTCCGCAACTGGAAGACCAGGCTGAGCACTGTCTGTTTTCTGATCACACTGGCCTTTTTAACGGTCTGGGCCTTGCTGCCCAAGATGGAATATTTGCCCCAGGGCAACCGTAACTTCGTACTAAGCATCCTGGTGCCGCCGCCCGGCCTGTCAAACGAGGAGCTCCTTAATATTGGCAACCATTTCACAGAGATCGCCAAACCGCATCTCGGCAAGGATACAGGCGGCCTGCCGGGTATTGCCGACATGTTCTACATTGGCCGGGAGGGCTTCAATATTGTCGGCGCCCTGAGCACCCACTGGGACAGGGCCGGGGAGCTGCGGCCTTTATTCTCCCGGATGATCTACTCGATCCCGGGTATGTACGGAGTCAGCCTGCAGCCCGGCATCTTTTCGCGCAGCATTGGCGCTGGCAGGAGCGTGGAGCTTGATATAAGCGGTGATGACCTGGACCTCATCGTGGCGGCTGCCACAAGGCTCTTTGAAAAGATCCGTGACAACATGGACGAGCCCCAGATACGCCCGATACCCTCCATTGAGCTTTCCTACCCGGAAGCACGTATCATCCCGGACCGCAAGCGCCTTAAGGCCAACGGCATGTCTTCCAGAGATCTGGGCGTGGCCCTGGACGTGCTGATGGACGGCGCTTATGTGGGTGACTTCAAGCAGGAGGGCAAGAAGAAGATTGCCATGATTATCAAGTCTGCTGATGCGGACATTAAGACCCCTGAGGACCTCTACCATTCCCTGCTGTCAACCCCGAAGGGTCGGATGGTGCCGGTCTCAAGCCTGGCCAGGCTTGAATATACCACTGGCATGACCCAGATACGGCATCTGGAGCGAAAAAGGACCATCACCTTGCAGGTCACGCCGCCGGATGACATGGCCCTGCAAGAGGCCCTTGAGATAATCCAGCAGGAGATAATCCCGGAGGTGGAGGCCGAGGGCCTGTTCAGGGGTTTGGAGGTGGGCCTCAGTGGTGCCGCAGACAAGCTTGTGGAGACCCGCAAAGTCCTTCAGTGGAACTTTATCCTGGCAGCGCTCATCGCCTACCTGCTGATGGCATCGCTGTTTAGTAACTTCATCTATCCGCTAATCATCATGCTTACCATCCCGCTGGCCGGAGCAGGCGGCTTCATCGGCCTGAAGCTCCTGAATATCTTTCTGGTGCCGCAGCCCATGGACGTGTTGACCATGCTTGGCTTTGTCATCCTGATCGGTGTGGTGGTCAACAATGCCATCCTCATAGTGCATCAAGCTTTAAACAACTTTCATAACCTGGGAATGAGCCATTACGATGCGGTACTGGACTCCACCCGCAGCAGGCTACGGCCCATTTACATGAGCGCTGCCACCAGCATCTTCGGCATGCTGCCCCTTGTCCTGGTGCAGGGTGCTGGCTCGGAAATGTACAGGGGCCTGGGCAGTGTCCTGCTGGGCGGCCTGGCAGTATCCACTATATGCACGGTCTTTGTGATCCCTGCCATCTTGATGTTTGTGATCCCCATGGAGAAGCGGCGCGAGCACGGGCAGGGAAACACCTGAAATGAACATGTCCTATGGGTTCAATGCAAAGGCTGAGCGATTTCTGCTCTCACTGGGCATAAAGGTCATACGGCTCCGCAACCTTATCCTGCTGCTCATCGTGCTCGGTGTCGGGCTGCTTAGTTACAACATACCGAAACTCAGTATTGCCACCAGCCTGGAGAGTTCGTTCAAAGAGCATAACCAGGAAATTATGGAGTACCAGAAATTTAGGGACCAGTTCGGCAGAGACGATAAAGTTGTCATCCTGATTAGCTCGGAGGATATTTTCAGCACCCACTTCCTGGCCAGGCTCAAGGAATTCCACCAGGATATGGAGACTACCCTGCCAATGGTCAGTAAGGTGGATTCACTTATCAATGCCAGGTACATTGAGGGCAAGAAGGGCGAATTGCAGGTTAATGCTTTCATGACAGACCTGCCCCAGACAAGGGAGCAGGCCCTTGCCCTCAGGCAGAAGGCCCTGGACTATCCCCTGTACAGGAATACCTACCTGTCGGGCAACGGCGACTCCATGATAGTGGTCATCAAGACCCAGGCTGTCTCGGCCCTGACCGAGGACGGGCTTAGGATAAAAAACCATGGCCGGGGGACCAGTCCCTTAGAGGGGACCAGCCCCTCTGAGGGGACCAGTCCCTCTGGGGGGAATGAAGATACGCCATCGCTCAAGCCCTTGAAGTCCATCTCGCAGATTGAGAACATTGCCATACTGGGCATCATAGAGACGGTTATCAAACAGTACAATGCTGAGAATTTCAGCATAATCTTCAGCGGCACCCCTGCTTATCAGTTACATGTAGAACCTAAGATCAGAAAAAGCATTGTCTACCTGTCCATTATGGTCCTGATGCTAACTTTTTTCTTCATGGCTATCCTTTTCCGCCGTGTGTCCGGCATATTCCTGCCGCAGTTCGTGGTGCTCATGTCTCTGGGCGCCACCCTGGGTCTAATGGCCCTGGCCGGAGTGCCCTTCACCCTGACCTCCTCCATGCTACCCTCCATTATCCTGTCCGTGGGCCTCACGGCGCCCATCCATTTCATGGTTATATTTTTCAAATACCATCATAAAGTGGGACGCCTTCGGGCCATCGTCCGCACCTTGGGCCATTCCGGCCTGCCAATTATCATGACCAGCCTTACCACCATCATCGGGCTGCTCAGCTTTTCATTTACAGATATAGCGCCTGTAGCCCACCTGGGAGTTTTTGCCGCCATCGGCATTGGTATCTGCCTGCTGCTGACCCTGGTATTTCTTCCAGCCATGCTGTCCCTGCTTGAGGTACTGCCGGGCAGGGAACGTGAAAAGCTATATGTGGCATCGATATACAACCGGGCCCTTATCTGGATGGGACGCGCCGGTATCCGCTATTCGCACGACATCTATATCCTGTCTCTTATAGTGTTCATCGTCCTCCTGCCCGGCTTCTACAAGTTCAATTTTTCCCATAACATGCTGCATTATTTCGATGAAGAAGAACAGTTCATCAAGCACACCAGGCTCATCGAGGACGAGACCAGCGGCTTCAGGGCTCTGGAAGTTGTTATTGACACTGGAGAGGAAAACGGTATCCTGAATTACTCGTTACTTAACAACATGGAGCAGCTTGAGGACTATGCCCTGGAGCAGAACAATATTTTAGGGCGGCCATATACCGGCAAGATCACTTCCATCCTGGACATAGTCAAGGAAACCAACCGGTCCTGGCACGGGGAGGACCGGGCCCACTATACGATCCCGCAGGACGACTTCCTGATTGAGCGCCAACTGACAGAATTCAGGCAGGCCGACCCCGAATACCTGGGGAATTATACGGACCCGAATTTCAGACTGGCCCGGTTCACTGCCATGATGTACTGGAACGATGCGGCCATGGATGTTGATTTTGTCGAGAAGCTCAAGAAGTATGCAACCGGCCTGTTTGGAAAGAGTGCCAAGGTGGTGGTCACCGGGGCGGTGTACATCGGTTCAAGGGTGATCGACTCGATGATGAGCAACCTGGTAATCGGCTATTTTACGGCTTTTTTCACCATAACCATTTTCATGATAATCGCAGTGGGTGACCTGAAACTGGGGTTGTTGGCCATGATCCCCAACCTCTACCCGATAGTTGCCGGCCTGGGGCTCATGGGGCTCATGGACATACCTCTGAACACCTATAACCTGATCGGCGGAAGCATTGTGATCGGCGTGGCTGTGGACGACACCATCCATTTTTTCCATAACTTCCGCAATTACTATGAAAAAACCGGGGATGTGGAAACCGCGGTGGTGGAGACCTTGCGCTCAACTGGCCGAGCCCTGATCACCACGACGCTGATCCTGGTCAGCAGTTTCTGGCTACGGATGTTCAGCTCCCTGAAGGTGATCAGCGACTTCGGGCTGGTCGTCGGCTTTTCCCTGCTTGTTGCTTTTTTGGCCGATGTCATACTGGCCCCTGCTCTGCTTAACTACATGTACGGCAAAAAGGATCAACAGGTGGAAACAGAAGCCACAGGCTCCAGGTCACAGGAGTCAGCATGAAAAAACTGACGCGCATCCAGGGTCTGCTGATCTTTACGGGCTTGATTATCATTATGCCGAACTTCATCTATTTCAGCGTCATTAACTTTGGGGACCAGCGAGTCCATTTTGAGAAGAAACAGTGGAATCCGGCCAAGGCGGAAGACCATGGTTTTGATCCGCAACTGTTCATGAGGGCGACTGAATATATCGAGAACAAACTGCCCATGGCGCGGGGCATGGTGATCATCAGAAACGGCAGGACCGTGCATGAAAAATACTACTGGAAGGGCGGCTCCAAGGAGAAGGACTACCTTCATTCGCTCAAT
>SDBV01000541.1_pt1 | contig 54396 bp, 53 predicted proteins | sample 2277081 | NCBI WGS metagenome assembly SDBV01 (sample SAMN10402039, study PRJNA504765) | marine sediment metagenome | isolation source: marine sediment core GS10_PC15, 223 cmbsf | place: Arctic Ocean: Southern Knipovich Ridge | collected 2010
TTAAAGCAAGATTCGGAACTGCCGAGCCCATCGGTTTTATCGAAACTTTAGCGAATACCAGAGTTCAAGAAAAACTTCTCTGATGTGTTTTTTTATTGCGGATTTTGTCAAAAAAACGCCCTGTTTGGCTATACTCCTGCATACGTGCAGCAGTGAGAACCTTATCGGGATAAGTTCAGCGGGCTCAAAGTCGGTGCAGATGTTCCGCGTCAAATCGTCGCCTTTGATTTCTATTCGGTCGAAATCTTTACAGCCGAAATCCATCTGCCGCGCGGTCTTGATAATCGGCATGTCGTTGGGTTCTATATTTACCAGCCGTGAACAGACAGCCTCGCAGGCGATAGGGACAGCTGGCAAAACCAGCCGTCCCTGCTTTTTGCCCAATTCCACGTCTGATGTCCGATATTTCTTAGAAAAACTGGCCCCAAAAGGCTGTTTTGGCCGATAATATAGGCTGTGAGGCGGAGATTCTGCGCTATGGCCGGAGTCCGTCCACAAATTGGCGTTACAGTATTAAACTAAGCCGGGTTTTATTCAGAAAGGTTAAAATAGATGAATCAGGGGCAGGAAAAACAACATCGCAGCGGCGATAGCGGCAAAAAATCCCGGCTGGATTCGCTGATACTTAAAAGGGGTGAATCGCAAATCACCGTCACCGAAGGCGCCCTGCCGGAATTTCTCGTCAAGGCTAATGCCGCGGCCAGGTCCTGGCAATTTGAAAAAGCCTCCGAATTTCTCAATGACCAGAATATCCAAATCATTGCTCGAATGGTCGAGCGGGACAGGTCTCGTACAGATATTATGTTCATACTGGCGAAGGTGTTATTTGAGGCAAACCGAGTTCAGGAAGCTGAACACTGGTACAAAAAGATTTTAGAAACAGAATTTCATCCCTTAGTGTACAAAAATCTGGGCCAGGTCTACGAAAACCGTTGTGAATTCTCCAGGGCGATAGAATGTATAAAAAAGGCATTGGAAGCAGAGCCTGATAACGCGGACTTTTTGGTCGCTCTCGGCGAGGATCTAATAGATATCGGAAAAACCCAGGAAGGAATCGAGTTGTTAAGAAAGGCGATTGAAAGCAGGTCGGGCTTCGCCGCCGCAGAGTCCAGCCTCATGTGGAATTTGCATTATTCACCGGAGACTAACCTGCAGCAACTTTTTGTTGAGTATAAGAAGTGGGGCAGTACCTATGCTCCTATGAGTATGGCCAGGAAATCTCACGACAATGCCCCTGACCCCGACCGCAGACTTCGCATAGGATATATCTCACCGGATTTCCGTACAAACTCTGCGTCACGTTCGTTCGAGCCATTTCTGGATGGTCACGACCGTCAACAGTTCGAAATTTGCGGGTATGGCAACATTATGAAACCTGACGAAATCACCGACCGTTTCAAAGATAAGTTTGATTATTATCGTAGTATAAATCCAATGGAGATTGAAGAGGCTGCCAATTTGATAGAGCAGGACAAAATAGACATACTGGTTGAAATCGGCGGGCACTGCCGCGGTAATTGCCTTGGCGTCCTGGCCCGCAAGCCTGCCCCTGTTCAGGTAGACTATGGCGGTATCAATACCTTGGGAATGGAGCAGATAGATTATCGTTTTACCGACAGTATTATGGACCCGCCTCATTTGGAGAAGTTCTATGTTGAAGAATCGGTCTATTTGCCGGGAGGTTTTTGTGTTTACAGGCCCCCTCATAACAGCCCTTTGGTCTGTCCGCTTCCTGCCAAGGAAAAAGGCTATATTACCTTCGGTTCGTTCAATGATCATCGCAAGGTCAATCAGTACACGATGGAACTTTGGGCTAAAATCTTAAAGGCAGTCGAGAATTCTCGTCTTCTTTTGAAGTTCAGGGCGGGTAATGACCCGAGAGCAAGAGAGCATTTTTTCAGCCAGTTCGAGCAATTAGGAATAAATCGCCAGAGGGTGGAAATAAGCGGGATGTTGAATTCGCACTTCGAGCATATGCAGCTTTACGGACAGTTGGACCTGGCATTGGATACGTATCCGTTTAATGGGTGTATAACCACGCTGGAGGGTCTTTGGATGGGCGTTCCAATTGTTACGCTGGTAGGCAAACAGGGTATTCTTTCGCGTGTGGGCCTTAGTATTCTAAGTCGGCTGGAGTTTGAGATATTCGCGGCTGCCGAGCCCGACGAATATGTCGCTAAGGCCATCGCCTTCGCAAACGAACCTGAAAACCTTGAAAAGATACGTTTTGACCTTCGACGGCGAATGCTTGCCAGCACACTATGCAGCCCGGGCAGATTTGCGACAGATATAGAAGCTGCCTATAGAAAAATGTGGCATCGGTGGTGTCGAAGTCAGGGTGTCGATGTTCCTGATGGGCAGGCCGCCTGCGGCCAGGCAGTAGGAAAGTCTTAGATGAGTCGAAGTAGAAAATCACACCAATTGCATTATAAAGGCCAAGCATCTGCGGTCTGTGAGCAGGCAGGCCAATCAAGTGCGCTGGCAAGATGCCTTCTTTCGAAGGCTGGAAAACCTCAACTTAACATTCCAAGAGGCGTTCTTCCTGAATTTCTCATAAGAGCCAATGAGGTTTCTAATACCGGACGAACTGCTGAAGTGGAAAAACTTCTCAATGACCAGGCGGTGGAGACAATCTGCCAAATGGCAGAAAAGGACCCATCCCATGCAAATGTCTTGTACCTGATGCTTGCGATAGTATTCCACAAAATCAAAAAGCTTAGAGAGGCCGAAAAATGGTATAAAAAGATACTGGAAACTGAATCTCATGCTATGGTGTATAACGAACTGGCTTGTATCTATCAGCTTATAGGACATTTTTCAGAAGCGTTGCCATATCGAAAAAAGGCTATAGAGCTTAGCCCTGATGTGGGAATCCGCAGCAATTATGCGACAGACCTGATATTTACAGGTGAAGTTAAAAAAGGCGTCGAACTATTTCGGGAATTATTGGAGGAGGCCCCATCAAATCCGATAATTCACTCCAATGTCCTGTGGTATACGCACTATCTACCTGACCTTGACCGCCGGTCGCTTTTTGATGAACACAAGCGATGGGGACAGATTCATACCCCAATAAGTATGGCAAAGGTCTGTCATGACAATGCTCCTGACCCTGACCGCAGACTTAGAGTCGGCTATATCTCCCCTGACTTTCGCAAGCACTCGGTGGCGTATAACTTCGAGGCATTTCTGGCAGGACGCGACCGCCAGGCGATAGAAGTCTATGGATATGGCAACGTTGCTCACCCGGATGAGATGACCGAACGGCTGAAAAAACAGTTTGACCACTACCGAAATGTTCGCGGTGTAGACGACAAGAGCACAGCTGGTGTGATCGAAGAGGACAAGATAGATATTCTGGTTGAGATTGGGGGCCATACCGGTGATAATCGTCTCGGTGTTTTAGCGTACAAGCCGGCTCCGGTTCAGGTTGATTACGGTGGAGTAGATACCTCGGGGATGCTGCAGATAGATTACCGTTTCACTGACAGTCTGCTCGACCCCGGCGAATTACAAAAATACTATGTCGAAGAATCTGTTTATCTTCCGGGAGGTCTTTTCTGCTATACTCCTCATAATTCTGCCCCGGCTGTGGGGCCGCTGCCTGCACATGGTAAAGGCTACATAACATTTGGTTCCTTTAACAACAATCCGAAGATCAATCGGCACATTATGTTGCTTTGGGCTGAAATTCTGAAGGAAATCGACAATTCACGTTTCCTGATGAAGTTTGGGGGTGGTAATGACCCGCTTGTGCAAGAGCATTTCTTCAGTCGTTTTGAGCAGTTGGGAATCAGTCGAGACAGAGTAGAAATTCATGGCTGGAAACTTTGCAGAGACCATTTGAATCTATACAATCAGGTGGACATTGGTTTAGATACCTATCCGTATAATGGTTGCGTTACAACTTTGGAAGGTTTTTGGATGGGTGTTCCGACAATCTCGCTGGTCGGAAAAAACAATCTTTTGTCTCGTGCTGGCCTTAGTATGCTTAGTCGTGTCGGTCTGGAGTTCTTTGCAGCTTCAACACCTGATGAATACGTGGCAAAGGCCTGTGTATTTGCGCAAAAATTAGACGCGCTTGCCAAAATTCGCAGTTCCTTGCGACAGAGAATGGCTGTAAGTACGTTGTGCGACGCAAAAGGATATGCTAAGAGCGTAGAAGCAGCCTATAGAGAAATGTGGCACCGGTGGTGCAGGTCTAAAGGTGTCGATGTTCAGGCAGGAGCCTTTCAGTACCCCGACGAATATACTCCACTTTTTTCTTCTGAATTAACTCAAACAGCAGCAAATACATTGGAGGCCATCTGATTGGAACAATCTCCAGGCATCAGGCAGATTCATACGAAGGATGGATTCCGGGTAGCCGTCTCCAGGGAGGGGCTGCCGCCATTTCTCATAAAAGCCAAAGAAGCTATTGATCTCGGAAACATTACTGAAGCAAACAGACTTCTCGATGACCAGGCTGTTGGGAATGTTGGCGAAATGCTGAAAAAAGACCCGACCCGAACAGATGCAATGTTTATGCTTGGGCGAATGTTGTTTGAACTAAAACAAGGGCAAAGAGCCGAAGAATGTTACAAAATGATAGTGAACATCGAGCCAAACGCCCTGGTGTACCATGAATTGGGGCGTATCTGCTGGCTAATGCAACGTCCGACCGAAGCAACACAGTATCAAAGAAAGGCTGTGGAAGCGGAACCGGACAATACTGTGTTCCAACTCAGTCTTGCACTGGATTTAACACGCCAGGGCCAAATAGAAGATGGGGTCAGGCTGCTGCGGGAAATAGTGGAAAAGAGACCTGATAACGTAAATGTTCATTCCAAACTGCTTTTTCAAATGCACTATCTGCCAGACCTTGACCGGCAGATGCTTTTTGACGAACACAAGCGCTGGGGACAGACCCATGCCCCGACAACCATGGCTAAAAAATCTCATGACAACGACCCTGACCCTGACCGGAGACTGCGGATTGGTTATATCTCGCCGGATTTTCGAAAAAATTCGGCGGCATATAACTTTAAGGCATTTTTGGACGGACGCAATCACGGTGTGGTAGAAGTCTACGGATATGGAAGCGTAGCCGAACCCGATGGTTTTACAAAGTGTTTAATGACTGAATTTGACCGCTACCGAGATGTATATGCACTGGATGACGAGGCAGTAGCACATCTGATAGAACAGGACAAAATCGACATCCTGGTAGAAATCGGTGGCCATGTCGGCGGTAACCGTTTACTCATTCTGGCATATAAGCCGGCCCCTATCCAGGTCGACTGTGGGGGATTTAATACCTCTGGTATGCAACAGATTGATTATCGCCTGACAGACAGTCTGCTCGACCCCGGCGAATTGCAAAAATACTATGTCGAAGAATCTGTTTATCTGCCGCAAGGCCTTTTCTGTTACACTGCGCCCGATTTTACTCCTGCTGTGGTGCCGTTGCCGGCTCTGGAAAACGGTTACGTTACCTTTGGCTCATTTAACAATAATACGAAGGTCAGTTCTTACATCATATCACTTTGGTCCGAAATCCTCAGGGCGAATGATAATTCCCGGCTGATAATGAAGTTCAAAGGGGGCGGCGACCAGGGATTGAAAGATTTCTATTGGCAACAATTTGAAAGACTTGGAATTGTCCGAGATAGAGTTGAAATTCATGGCTGGATAGCTTCCCGTGACCACTTGAATTTATATGGGCAGGTAGATATTGCTCTGGATACCTATCCTTACAATGGTTGCGTAACAACTTTGGAAGGTTTTTGGATGGGTGTTCCGATAGTATCGCTGGTCGGAAAGAATAATTTCCTGTCTCGCGTGGGGCTGAGTTTGCTCAGCCGCGCAGGGCTGGAGTTTTTTGCAGCCTCAACACCAAAAGAGTATGTAGCCAAGGCCACGGCACTTGCGAAGAACCTTGATGCCCTTGCCAAAATTCGTGATTCCTTGCGACAGAGAATGGCTGTCAGTACACTATGCGACGCAAAGGGATATGCTAAAAGCGCCGAAGCGGCCTATAGAAAAATGTGGCACCGGTGGTGCCAGTCTCAAGGCGTCGATGTTCCGAATGTAGACCTTGCTTCAAGTAACGAGTATTGCGGTGTTGTTTTTTCTTCTGAGCTGACAGAGTCATTTGCTAACATCGGGGAGGGACATTAGATGAAGCAATCTCAGATTTTCAGCCGGAAGGGTCCCGCAAATACCGTCTCGGAGTTTATGAGCAGAGCCGAGGCCTTATTTGAGAACCGACAATACGATGCCGCTGAACAATTATACAAAAAAATATTGAGGCAAGGGCCGAATCCTTTCGTTTATGCCAAGCTGGCAGAGGTCAGTCGTGCTGCCGGTCGTTTTTTTGAGGTAGCCGAATACCTCGAAAAGGCCGTTGAAATAGAACCGGATAACAGCTTGTACCTGGCAAATCTGGGAACCATCCTTATCTCTACAGGCAGGGCGCAACAGGGCATCGAAAGGGCATGGGAGTCTATAGAAAAAACGCCGAAGCAACCGAGTACCCACTCGAGTTTCCTGGCAAATCTGCATTATTTGCCCGAAATTGACCGGCAGATGATTTTTGAAGAGCACAAAAAATGGGGACACATCCACGCCCCGGTAACTATGGCTAAAGTGTCTGGTGAAAATGACCCTGCCCCTGACCGCAGACTTCGCGTTGGCTATATTTCAGCCGATTTTCGCAGACACCCGGTAGCATATTTCTTTAAATCCATTCTGGACGAACACGACCACCAGGCGGTAGAGATTTACGGATATGGCGATGTTGCCTGTCCCGACCCATTCACCGAACATCTGGAAACCAGATTCGACCACTACCGGAATATTTACGGCCTGGATGACGAAGCGGTAGCTGAGAGAATTGAGCGGGACAAGATAGACGTCCTGGTAGACCTGGCGGGCCACACTTCAAAAAATCGTTTGCTTGTAATGGCACGCAAACCCGCTCCTGTACAGGCTATGTACCTCGGATACTTCGATACGACGGGGACCGAGCAGATCGATTATTTTTTGACTGATTCGATAATCGACCCGCCCCAGTCACAGAAGTTCTATACTGAGAAGTTGGTCTTTCTTCCCGGCGGCTTTCTTTGTTATACGCCTCTGCCTTTTACCGAGTCGGTTTCACCTCTACCTGCTATTGAAAAAGGTTACGTTACCTTCGGGTGTTTTTGCAATAATATGAAGATACATCCTTTTATCATTGAACTATGGGCTCAAATCCTCAAGGCCAGTAGCAACAGCCGTATAGTATTGAAGTTTAAAGGGGGCAACGACCCTCAACTTCAGGATTATTATCACGACCAGTTCAGCAGGTTTGGAATCAATAAACAAAGAGTAGCTGTTTGCGGCTTCGAGTATATTGTTAACTACTTCAAAGTTTATAACGACATAGATATTATGCTGGACACTTACCCTTTCAATGGTGGCACCACAACCTGCGACGGCTTATGGATGGGCGTGCCTATAATATCCTTAGTTGGCCAGCATCATGTTTCACGTGCCGGCCTTAGTATATTAAGCCGCCTTGGTCTGGGGTATTTTGCAGCTTCGGCGCCGGATGAGTATGTCACCAAGGCCATAGCACTTGCGAAGAACCTTGACGCCCTTGCGAAAATCCGAGCTTCGATGCGCCAGAGAATGGCTGCAAGTCCGCTGTGCGACGCGAAAGCCTACGCCAGAGATATCGAAACTGCTTACAGGAAAATGTGGTATCGATGGTGTGAAAAACAAGGTGCAGCAGTGCCGGACATGGAATTCGATTCGGATGTTGAATTTTGCGACACTGAAATTGAAGTTTGTTCTTCACAGTCAAATCGAACCACAGCTGATGTATTAGAGGAAGTTTAGATGGGTCAATTTGCTGTTACAAAAGATGGGCGGCCGCAGTTGTCCGTTTCACAGGACCTGCCGCGGTGCCTTATCGAAGCTAATACTGCTGTCGAGGCCGGGCGAATCGGCGAAGCTATCGATATCTTAAACAACCAGGCGGTCCAGGCCGTTCGCGAAATATCAGCAACAGAGGCGTCCCGCACGGATGCTATGTTTGTGCTTGCGATGTTGTTCGGCAAAACCGGCCAGTTGGACCAGGCTGAGCACTGGTACAAACAAATCCTTGAGCACAGTCCAAACGCTGCTGCCTATTATATGCTGGCAGGGCTCTGTCGAGATAAGGGACGTTCATCACAGGAAATCGGGTACCTCAGAAAGGCCATCGAAACAGAGCCGGATAATGTCTGCTACCTGGGAAATCTCGGCTCTGCCCTGATAGCTGCCGGCCGGATACAGGAAGGTATCGAGACATCACGAATGGCGGTCAAAAAGGCACCGGCCCAGAGTAGAACGCATTCTGCCTTTCTGACAAACCTTCATTACCTGCCAAACGCCAGTCCCAAGGTACTTTTTGCCGAGCATAAGCGTTGGGCTGATACGCACGCGCCGATGAGTCTGGCCAAAACCTCTGGCGATAACACAGCCGACCCTGACCGCAAACTTCGTATCGGCTACCTCTCGCCCGATTTTCGTATGCATTCGGTTGCTTATTTCTTTGAGTCTCTTCTGGACGGCCACGACCGAGAAGAAGTTGAAGTATACGGATACAGCAACACCGATTCACCCGACCACTTTACTGAACGGCTTAGAAATAAATTTGACCACTACAGAGATGTTCGGAACATCGACGATAGCGCCCTGGCTGAGCGGATTGAAAGTGACGGTATAGATATCCTTGTCGACCTTGCCGGCCACATGTGTAACAATCGCCTGCCGGTGTTTGCGTATAAGCCAGCACCTATCCAGGTGACATACCTTGGGTACCCCGATACGACTGGTATGGAGCAAATTGATTATCGTTTTACCGACTCACTTGCTGATTCGCCGCAATCGCAGGATTTCTATACCGAAGAATTAGTTTTTCTGCCGCAGGGCTTTCTTTGTTACAGGCCGCCGGAGTTTGCCCCGCCTGTTGGGCCTCTGCCTGCTCTGAAAAATGGCTTCATAACTTTCGGCTCGTTTAACAACAGCCGTAAGACAAACCCATACATAATGGCCCTGTGGGCTGAAATACTCAGGGCCGATGACAGCTTTCGCCTTTTGCTGAAATTCAACGGTGCAGGTGACCGGCAGGTCAGAGAATACTATTTCCGGCAGTTTGAAAGGTTCGGGGTGTGGCCGGAAAGGATAGAGTTGAGCGAGTATACCAGTGACATCGAGCACTTGCAGCTTTACAACCAAATCGACATTGCGCTGGATACCTATCCCTATAATGGCACGACAACCACTTGTGAGGCCCTGTGGATGGGTGTGCCGACGGTCTCGCTGGCAGGGGTGTGTCATTTATCGCGGGTCGGCCTTAGTATTTTAAGTAACGTTGGTCTGGATGTTTTCACGGCTGTGACACCTGCCGAATATGTCGCCAAAGCGGTTTCCTTTGCCACTGAGACCGAAAACCTCGCTAAAATTCGCTCTTCGAGTCGAGGAATGATGACGGCCAGCGGTAAATTATGTGACGCAAAAGCTTTTGCTCATAAACTTGAAAAGGTCTATCGAAAAATGTGGCACCGCTGGTGTCAGGACCAGGGCGTTAGTGTTGCCAACTGCGAAAATGAACTTACGGAAATAAAACATTAACCTGATATTGGACGAAACGACCTATGCGAATATTTTATCTCTGTCCCGATTTTGCCACACCTTCAGGCGGTGTGAAGAGACTCTATACCCACGTGGAAATTCTGAAGGAAAATGGCTACGATGCCTACATTATGCATTACAACAAGGGCATTGTACTCGATTGGTTCGAAAGTGACGCGCCGGTTATGTACTTTTCTGATTCACCTCAGTTCGACCCTGAGGACGTTATCGTAATTCCGGAAGGCTTTTCTGATATTATGAAGCAGTTTGAGCCGTTACCAAACAGGAAAGTGGTGATAGCGGTCAGTTTTGCATATATCTTCGAGTCAATGCCTCTTGGCGAGAACTGGAAAGATTACGGGATTGACTGGGTCATCACCAATAGCGCAAGTATTGCCGATTTTGTAAAATGGAGCATGGGTATAGAAAACGTCGATATTATCGGCACATCGATTGATCATGAATTGTTCGGCTACGACCCGGACATTAAAAAGCTGCAAATTGCCTACATAAAGAGAAAAGACACCATTTCGCCGATGGTTGAGAAGATATTGAAATCCGCAGATGCTTCTTTCGGCCAACTGGATTTTATACCAATCGAAAATCTAAATATCGCGGACTATGCTCAAGTTCTTAAGGAATCAGAAGTATTTCTAACTACATCAACATCCGAAGGCTTTCCACGTTCTGTTCTTGAAGCTACCGCTTGCGGCTGTCTTTGTATCGGCTTTGATGGTATCGGCGGCAAGGACTTTATTGTCGAATCAGGCCCACAGCAAAATTTCGTCCTTGTAGAAAGTATGAATTTTATCCAGTTGTCTAAGGCCCTTGCCGAACTTGTGAATAAAATCAAGAGCAAAGACCCTGGAGTCGAGGCGATAAGACAAAACGCCATACGAACTACAGCAGAATTTTCTCCTGACTGTGAAAAGAAAAGCATATTGGAATTCTGGAAGACATTTTTTGATGCCCAACGAACTTGCGACGTCAATTTACAAAGCTCAATAACGTAAAAACGAAAGTGGAATTTGAATTATGCGAGCATTAATAACAGGTATCACAGGTTTTGTTGGAAGCCATTTGGCGGAGTTCATACTTGAGACCCACCCTGATGTTGAAGTTGGCGGCCTGCTTCGCTGGCGGTCGCCCAAGGACAATATCAGTGCTATCTTAGATAAGATAACGCTTCATTACGGTCACATGGTGGATTTGCCATCGATACGAGTTGTTTTAGCGGACTGGCGTCCGGATATTATTTTTCATTTAGCTGCGCAGTCTTATGTTGATTTCAGCTTCCTTGCCCCGATTGAGACGCTTGAAACCAACGTTTTGGGGACATGTAATCTACTCGATTCGGTAAAACAGCTAAAGCTCTCGGATGGTTACGACCCCGTGATTCATATTTGCAGCTCGTCCGAAGTGTATGGCCAGGTAAGAGAAGATGAAGTTCCCATTAAGGAAGATAACCCTCTGCGGCCGGCCTCTCCCTATGCTGTGAGCAAGGTCGGCGAAGATATGCTGGGGTTTCAATACTGGACCTCGTGGAAGGTCAGGACCATACGGAGCAGGATGTTTACCCACACCGGGCCTCGAAGGGGAGAGGTATTTGTCGTTTCCAATTTCGCCAAACAGGTAGCCGCTATAGAATCAGGAAGGCAGGCTCCGGTTGTTAAGGTCGGCAATCTTGACAGTGTTCGCACCTTTTCTGATGTGCGCGATGCCGTAAGGGCATACTGGTTGTTAGTTAAAAAGTGTCCGGCTGGGGAGGTTTACAATATCGGTGGAGCCGAAACTATGACGATTGGCCAGATGCTCGATAAGTTGTTGGCCCTTTCAACGGCTAAGAATATAAAGGTAGAGGTTGACCCCGCTCGCTTGCGACCTTCGGATGTTACATTACAGATTCCCTGCGTTGATAAGTTCTACAAAGCTACAGGATGGAAACCACAAATCAAATTTGAAAAAACACTACAGGATACCCTGGATTACTGGCGAGAATTTTACGAGAAAAAAATATGAAATCAAACGACAGGCAAAAATTTAATATTGAGTTCTACAAAAAGCTGTATCTGATTAGAAAAAGCGAAGAGACAATCATAGAGCACTATTTTGAAGACGATATGAAGACACCCATGCATATGTCAATGGGGGCAGAGGCGATATCGGTCGGTATTTGCGGGGCATTAAAACCGGACGATCAGGTATTTGGGACGTACAGGTCTCACGCCTTATTTCTGGCCAAAACAGGGGATACGGACGATTTTTTTGCCGAGATGTACGCCAAAGAAACAGCATCTCTAAAAGGCAAGGGCGGTTCAATGCATTTATGTTCGCCGGATTTTGGTTTTATGGGTACCTCGGCAATTGTAGCAAGCGCTATACCTGTGGCTGTCGGTTGCGCGTTCGCCAATAAAAGAGCGGACAACGGCAGGGTAGTAGCGGTATTTTTTGGTGACGGTGCTACCGAGGAAGGCAGTTTCTGGGAAAGCCTGAACATCGCGTGCCTGATGAAACTGCCGATTCTGTTTGTTTGTGAAGACAACGGCTTAGCGGTCCACACGCCAAAGCATCAGCGACAGGGTTACAAATCTATTACTGACATCGTTTCAAACTTTAACTGCCTGGTGGCCGATGAAAAAACGACAGATGTTGAAACCATATACGAATCAGGTTGCAGTATCATTAAACAAATGAAAACAAAGCAAATGCCGGCCCTGGTTCGGCTGCAATACTACCGGTATCTGGAACATGTCGGGGTTAATCAGGATTTTAACGCAGGCTACCGAGATGAAGATGAATTCGAACAGTGGCGCAAGCACGACCCGGTTGAGCTGCAGCGAAAGAAATTACAGAATCTGGGCGTCGATGACGATAAAATAATAAGGCTGGAGGTTGATATAGATAAGCAGGTAAACAATAGTATCGAAAGAGCAAAACAGGCTGATTTTTGCAGTGTTTGTGAATTGCACGAAGGGATGTGGGCATGAGGAGGATAAGCTATTGCCAGGCCCTGAACGAGGCGATGGCCCAGGAAATGGAACGTGACCCGGCCGTCTTTGTTTATGGAATAGATGTCGCTGACCACAAAGGCGTCTTTGGCAGTACCAGCGGCTTACTGGAAAAATTCGGGTCTGAGCGATGTTTCAGTACGCCATTGTCTGAAGACGCGATGACCGGTTTTGGCCTGGGTGCGGCGTTAAATGGTTTAAGGCCTATCCATGTGCATATGAGAGTTGATTTTATGCTTCTGGCGATGAACCAGCTTGCGAACATGGTTTCCAGTTATAGATATACTTCCGGCGGGAAATTGTCGGTGCCCTTGGTTATAAGGGCAATTGTCGGCAGAGGCTGGGGACAGGCTTTTCAGCACAGCAAAACGATGCACAGTTGTTTCGCTCATATTCCCGGCATAAAGGTTGTTATGCCCACAACACCCAATGACGCAAAGGGATTGCTAATCTCGGCTATAAGAGACGAAAACCCGGTCATTTTTATAGAGCACAGATGGCTGTATGATGTTGTCGATGAAGTGGCACAGGATTGCGAGCCTGCTCCTTTAGGCCTAAGCGGTGTACTGAGAGAGGGCGATGATATAACGGTAGTAGCAACATCGTGGATGAATATAGAGGCCATCAAAGCCGCTGAGATTATGGAAGAACAGGGAATTAGTGTAGAAGTGATTGACCCACGAACGATTTTTCCTCTGGACGAGGAAACTATTTTAGAATCTGTACGCAAAACCGGTCATTGTATCGTTGCTGACAATGACTGGCTGTATTGTGGTTTCAGCGCCGAAATTGCGGCACTGGTTAGCGAAAAATGCTTCGGTGAACTAAGGTCGCCGGTCCGCAGAATCGGATTTGCTCAAACTCCATGTCCGACGGCCAGACATCTGGAACAGGCGTTCTATCCGAACGCGATTGACATCATCAAGGCCATAGAGCAAAAGTTGCAGCTGACAGAAACCGATTTATCCGGCGAAAATTTCTATTCGTATGAAAATAAATTCAAAGGCCCATTTTAGTGAACATAACAGAGCTTCAAAAGAAAGCAAATTGGGTTCGCAGGCAAACGTTGGAAACGATAGTTTCGTCCAGGAAAGGCCATATTGGAGGTGCCTTTTCCTGTACGGATATTTTGGTTGCGCTTTATTACGGCAATATTATACATTACAACGCTGAGGATCCGGATTGGAAGCAGAGAGACAGGTTTATTCTAAGTAAAGGGCATTCTTGTGTGGCCTTGTATGCCTTATTAGCTGATTTAGGTTTCTTTTCTGTTTCTGAATTGGATTCTTTTTGTCAGTCAGGCAGTATGTTAGGCGGCCATCCGGACAGAAATGTGCCGGGTATTGAGGCGGACACCGGCTCGCTTGGGCACGGCCTGGGAATCGGCGCCGGATTGGCATTAAGCGCAAAGATAGATAAAAACGATTTTATGACCGTCGTTTTATTGGGTGATGGTGAATGTTATGAGGGGGCGGTATGGGAGACGGCATTGTTTGCAGGACACCACCGGCTCGACAATCTTGCTGCCATTGTAGACCGTAATCGGCAATGTGCTATGGACTTTACGGAAGAATGCAACCGCTTCGAACCTTTAGAAGATAAATGGAAATCATTCGGCTGGGATACCGTTACTATCGACGGCCATTCGTTCGAACAGATACTTTCTGCTTTTAAGGATTTTAGAACTCATAAATCAGGTAGGCCTTTGGTAATTATCGCCGATACGATTAAAGGCAAGGGTGTATCATTTATGGAAGGAAAAATTACCTGGCACCACGGTGTTCCAGCCGGTGAAGAGTTGGAAACTGCAAGGCGGGAACTTGCATACAATGGGTAAACTATGTCATGTTGAATATTAGCTTAAAAACCACTGATGTCGATATACGAGATGCTTTTTTCGATGCGTTATATGACATAGCTGCCAAAGATTCTAATGTTATATTTTTGACGGCTGATATGGGTGCGTTCAGCCTTAACAGGTTCAAAAAAGATTTAAGCAGTCAGTATATTAACGTTGGAGTTGCCGAACAAAATCTTGTAAGCATTGCGGCTGGATTGTCCCTTGGCGGCAAGAAAGTTTTTATATATGCGATTGCGCCCTTTATAACTCAGCGGTGTTATGAACAGATAAAGGTGGATTTGTCCTGTATGCACCTGCCCGTAACGATAATAGGCGTCGGTGCCGGTATTGCGTATAACAGCGATGGTCCTACACATCATGCAACACAGGATATTGCTATTATGCGTGCATTGCCCGGAATGACTATCCTGAATCCTTCCGATTGTATATCGGCAGCAGAAGCTGCACAGAGAGCCTATGTGAATAAAGGCCCTGTCTATGTCCGTATCGATAAAGGCGCCTATCCGGATTTGTATGATAATAAAACCAATTTTTCAGATGGAATGTCTGTGCTGAAACATGGCACAGATGTATTAATACTTGCCACCGGCAATATGGTTCATCAGGCCTGCAAGGTCGCAGATGAACTTGCCGAACATTCTATCGACGCCGGAATTGTCGATATCCACAGAATAAAGCCGATTAACGAAAAATTACTGCTCGATATTATTGAGCAGTATGAACGAATAGTAACGCTGGAAGAACATTCCATTGTCGGCGGGATAGGAAGCGCTGTCGGTGAGATACTGATTGACAACCAGAAATTTGTCCCGCTTAAGCGTATCGCACTTGCAGATGAATACTGCCGGGGATACGGCGGGCGAGACTGGATGCATTCGGCTTATGGTCTGGATGTAGAAAATGTTACCAATGCAATTTTGAGTTTCGGGGGAAAACCTTGAAGTTTAAGACAATCGGAAATACGTCGCAAAAGATACCTGTTATAGGCCAGGGTACCGGAATCGGAGGTTGCCTGGCAAAGACCGCGATTTACGGAGACAAACACATAAGAGCCTTGCGTTTGGGGATAGATTCAGGGATGACTTTAATTGACACAGCCGAAGAGTACGGTGACGGCCGGGCCGAAGAGATAGTTGGTAAGGCAATTGAGTCGATAAGAGATAAAGTATTGGTGGCAACAAAATTTTCTCCCAAACACAATTCTTACGAGCATATTTTAACGTCTGCTGAGAACAGTCTCCGTAGATTACGAACGGACTATATCGATTTATACCAGATACATTGGCCTAATCCGGAAATTCCGATAGCCGAAACTATGCGGGCGATGAAACAACTGTTAACGAAAGGAAAAATAAGATATATCGGCGTTTGCAATTTTTCTGTCGAGCAGTTTAAAGAAGCGCAAACGTTTCTTGGCAGTGAAAGGATCGTTTCAATCCAGACCGAATACAATTTGTTCGACCGTTCTATCGAGAAAAAGATCCTTCCCTTTTGTGAACAGGAGAATATAACGACAATTGCCTACAGTCCGCTGGACCAGGGCAGGATAGTATCCAGCGACGAAAAAGCACGGCTGCTTCATTCAATAGCTGAAAAACATGGTAAGACAGAGGCCCAGGTATCACTGAATTGGCTGGTAAACCATCGCTGTGTTATTGCCATACCTAACGCGAACAGCGAAAAACATATCGTAGAAAATTCTTCAGCAGTTGATTTCGAACTCGCAGACGATGATGTCAGGGAAATAAACAGCATTTTTAAGCAGGAATGTATTTTGGTATCTGCGGATAGACTGAGGGTTTGGGCCGGAAACGGAAAAAATCCGAAAATCTATCAAACTTTAGAGGATGCGGTTGCAAACAAAATGGGACTTGTACCAGGCCCCTTGGATTTAGCACAGGCTATTAAAGAAGGTGAGAATATAAAACCTGTTAGAGTGGTTCAGACCACTGACAGAACGGGTAATTATGATTACGATTTAATTGAAGGTAGAATGCGTTATTGGGCCTGGGTTATTGCGCACAATGGAGAAAAACCAATACCTGCTTATGTCAGAGAAAGTACAAAGCTGGAGAAAACGGCAGTATGAAAAAAGCAAAAATTGGTATCGAAACATACGAAAATGTCGATGAAAAAGAGCTTAGAAACCAGTTCGTAGAGCATTTTAAAAAGTGCCCTATACCAACTGAGCAGGTTTTGTCTAATCTGGGATTGTTCCTGAATTCCAAAAATCTGTCACGCATTCTTTTTATGGATTATTTATATCGGCAAATTGTTGATGTAGCTGGTGTTGTTGTTGAGTTTGGTACACGCTGGGGACAAAATCTGTCCTTGTTTGCTGCGCTGAGAGGGATATACGAACCGTTTAACCGACACAGAAAAATTGTCGGCTTTGACAGCTTCGAAGGTTTTCCTTCGATATCTGAAAAAGACGGCACCTCAGATATGATGGTTGAGGGGAATTTGACAGTCTCAAGCAATTACGCCGAGTATCTCAGTAAAGTCATGGAACTGCAGGAAAAGGATAATCCGCTTGGGCATATTACAAAATTCCAGTTGTGCCCGGGAGATGCGACCGTTGAAATAGATAAGTATCTGAAGGACTATCCTGAAACTATTATTGCTTTAGCCTATTTCGATTTCGATATCTATGAACCGACGAAAGTATGCCTGGAAGCAATCAAACCAAGGCTGGTCAAGGGCAGCGTTCTCGGTTTCGATGAATTAAACGACCATGACTCACCGGGCGAAACTACAGCACTTATGGAAGTGTTCGGATTGAATAATGTTAAACTCAGACGATATCGCTATGCTTCGAGAGTCTCCTATTTTGTCGTAGAGTAATATGTGAATTAAACAATAGCTAATCCGGTGTGTTAGTTATGGCCGGAAGGAGAATTATATTAATGTTGCCGGGCAATTACTTGGTGGCTGGTTCGGCAGGGTTGATGGGAACAACGGCCTTGTTGCGATTAAAAGATGTTCCCGGCGTTAATGTAAAAGCTGTTTATCACCGCAGAGGTCCCAGAGTTTCGGCGGATAACATTGCTCATGTGCAGGCTGATTTGAGAAATGTTGATGCCTGCAAAAAGATCGTCGAAGGGATAGATTATGTATTTATGTTCGCTGCCGTACTTTCGACAGCGCCTGTGATAGCGAAAAATCCGGTTTCGCATATTAGCTCTAATCTGGCAATGAATACGCAGATGCTGGAAGCTTCATATTTTGCGGGAGTGAAGAAATTTGTCTGGCTTAGCAGTTCGACGGGCTATCCGGAAAGCAGGCATCCGTTAAAAGAGGATGATATGTTTGCCGGTGACCCGCCGGACGTCTATTTTGCCATAGGATGGATGTCACGATATACCGAGGTATTAGGCAGAATGTATTCTACTAAATTAAAAGATCCTATGCCTGTCGTTATTCTTCGCCCAACAACTATCTATGGAGAATACGAGGGATTTGATTTCGAAAAGTGCCACATGCTCCCGGCATTGGTCAGGAGGGTCTGTGACAGAGACGACCCCCTGGTCGTCTGGGGGGACGGACAGGATTCCAGAGATTTGATTTACAGTGATGATGTGTTCGATGCATGTTTGTCGGCTATGGGTAAGCCCGAAACGTTCGATGTTTTCAATCTGGGCTCCGGAAGGCAATATACGGTCAATGAAATTTTAGAAATGATTATTGAGATTTCCGGTTTTGAAGATGCTCGTGTTGTATATGACAGTTCCAGGCCTTCTACAGTTAAGAAAAAATTGATAGATTTAACGAAATCGCAAAGGGAACTCGGATTTAAGCCCAAAACAGATATCAGGACGGGAATAGAAAAACTTGTTAATTTTTACAAGCAGAGCAAAGTGAGTGTCTAAGAAAAGGAGTTGCTTTAGATGTTTTCGGTAGCTGTAATCGTTCCTACGTGGCATTATTTTTCCGACCCCTTCAAGCTGCAGCCATTGAACGAACTTTATTTTGCAACCGTGATTGATTCTCGACTTGCAGAGAAAGGCGTGAAGACCAGCGTCGTTGATTTACGTCAACTTCGCAAGGAACAAGGTGCTTTTAATATAGATACAATACCTTCGTACGTTCCAGAGCAGGACTTATACCTGTACTGGATTACAAAATCAGCTGATTACAGTGAAATTGCTGCGTTGGTCAAATGTCTGCGGAGTGTGTATCCTCGGGCAAAGCATGCTGCCGGCGGGACACATGTTGACAACTTTCCTCAGGAGTGTACAAAAGTTTTTGATGCTGTGGTGTTGGGCCCAGGTGAAGAATCGTTTATTGAAATTATAAATAATTGCTGTAATGGAGGGCTCGAAAAAACTTATACGTCTGATTGGAAGATGGTCAATTACAATGACTATCCGTTTGCACAGCGTCATTACCTGGCTGAGTCAGCGATTATAAATACAGAACTTTTTGGAAAATATGGTGGTGAGCGTGGGACCTCAGCTATGTTTTCTCGTGGTTGTAATTTCAAATGTGCTTATTGTGTATATAATGTTCCACCTGCCATTCAAATGCGAAGCCCTCAGGCCGTTGAGGCGGAAATAAAATATCTTAAAGCCGAATACAATATTAAAGCGATTAATTTAAGAGATGAAATATGCATACCACTTTCTCCCAAAGTTGCAGTTCCACATCTGGAGGCGATAGGGCGGTCTGAGGTTATGTGGAGGGGGCAAACACGGGTCGGTGCACCGAGAGACATGGTTATGCTCGCACGTGAAACCGGCTGTGTGGAACTCGCCGTTGGTGTTGAGAGCGTTTCACAGGATGTTCTGAACATCATTAATAAGGGACAGAAAATACAGCAGGTGAGGGAATTCTTTGAAATCTGCAGAGAAGTTGGCATTAAAACCAAGATGTGTCTTATCTTAGGCTTGCCCGGTGAACCGCCGGATATCGTTGATATTACTCGTGCGTTTATTGAGCAGGTCCGGCCTGATTATGTTAATATTTCGGGGTTCTGTCCTGTTCCAGGTTCTGATATTTTCGACAATCGTCAAAATTATGGTATTAAATATATTGACGAGGATTGGGGCAAACATGCTCATTTGCTTTTTCGGTTTTCTGATGAGGAACATTTTGGGTTGCCTTTTGAATACGAGCAAACCAGTCAATGGGGCAAAACCTTTTCACGCTCCGAGATTATCAATAATATCAGGGAATTGCAACACTATCTTCAGCAATACTGTATGTCGTATTGATTTGTTGCAGGATAAGCCGGATTGTAGTTGTATATTTAGGAAGTGCTAAGATTATAAAGAAAGAAGTTATAAAAAGTTTTGCCGGCAAAAACGTACTGGTTACAGGCGGTACCGGCATGATTGGCAGAGAGATTGTGGGTATTCTGTGCGACGCGGATGCCAATGTAAGGATTGTCTCGCTGGACAAAATCTGCGTAAACGAAAAGGCCGAACATATATATGGAGACCTTACAGACTTCAGTTTTTGCAAAGATGTTACCGGCGATATGGATTTTGTTTTCCACGTTGCGGGGATAAAAGGTTCGATTGATGTAACCAGGGCAAAACCGGCCAGCTTTTTTGTGCCGCTGCTGATGTTTAACACCAACGTACTGGAAGCCTGCAGGATGAACAACGTTGCCAAAGTAGTTTATACCAGTTCCATCGGGGCCTATGCCAGTGCCGAGGTCTTCAAAGAGGACCAAAATCCTGACGGACCTCCTATGGATATGTTTCCGGGCTGGGCAAAGAGAATGGCTGAATTACAGGTACAGGCGTACAAAACACAGTACGGCCTGGAAAACTTCTCAATCGTCCGTCCGTGCAACGTTTATGGGCCTGGGGACAATTTCGACCCGGAAAACGCGATGGTGATTCCGACATTGATGTATCGCATTTACAACAAGGAAAATCCGGTTGTCGTCTGGGGGGATGGCAGTGCAATACGTGACTTTGCCTACAGCAGGGACGTGGCAGAGGGTGTTATTCTTGCGCTGCATCACGGCACAAACTCAAGCTTCGTTAATCTTGGAAGTGGACAAGGCTATTCGATAAGAGAATTAGTCGAAGCTCTTCACAACTTCCTTGATTTCAACTATGAATTCGACACCTCCAAGCCCTCGGGTTTTCCTAAACGGGTCATGGACATATCACTGGCAAAGGAACTTATCGACTATAATCCGACAACCTCATTGGCCGACGGCCTGAAGCAGGCGTGGCAGTGGTTTGTAAATAATCAGTACGAATACCTTAATAAGAAAAATTATTTTAGCCAGGGAAAATAGGGTTTTTACAATATGGTGAAGTAGACGAGCAAGAGAAACAATGAAAATTCTTTTTGTTATAGATCAGCTTGATTTTGCCGACCATATCGCTCTGTCGTATTTGTCCGCGATTGCCAGGCAACTGGGCCATTCCACAAACGTTTGCGTTCTTGGCGATGACAATTTTCTTCAGATATTAGAGTCTGTTAAACCAGATGTTGTTGCATACTCTGTTAATGTTCTTGGATTTTCGGCTGTTGTGGATGCTCACAAAGCCGCCAGGGACAAACATAAATTTATCTCTATCATGGGAGGTCCACAGGCAACATTTACACCCGAGACTTTCGGCGAAAGTGGTATGGATGCTTATTGTGTTGGAGAGGGTGAATATGCGTTTAGGGATTTCCTCGTAAGTATTGAAAATGGCGAACCTTATGATGACATCCCCAACCTCATTACTAAAAAAGCCGTCAACCCCGTAAGGCCGTTAATTAGGAATTTAGATGAGCTTCCGACAGCCGACAGGGACCTTGTTCTTGCTAATTCCTTCCTCAAGGACGTGCCAAAAAAAACCTTCTATGCCACCAGGGGCTGTCCCTTTAAGTGCGCATATTGCTGTAACAATTACTACCATCGTCTCTATAAGGGCAAGGGGCCGATAGTACGGCGTTTTTCGGTCGAGAGAATTATACGCGAGATAGAGGATGTAAAAAGCAAATACAGAATGGATTTCGTTAAGTTTGGCGACGACCTGTTCGCCGCCAAAGCCGATGAATGGCTCGAAGAATTCACCGACAAATACTCGAAACGCATCGGAATACCTTTCAATTGCTTTTTGAGATTAGACATAGTCGATGATAAGCTGTTGACTCTGTTGAAAAAAGCAGGGTGCTTCTCTGTGCATCTGTCACTGGACAGCACGTCAGAACATGTAAGGGAAAAAATACTTAAACGTCAGATGCGCAAGGCAAATATAATAGGGAACCTGAGAAAAATCAGAGAATACGGAATTAACACATGGGTCAACTATATGCTTGCGGTGCCTGAGTCTACGCTGGCCGATGACTTGGATACAATAACAGTAAGTAAAAAAGGCAAAGTGACATATCCCAATTATACTACCGCGGTGCCAACCGAAGGAACCGAGCTATATGACTATTGTGTGGAACGGGGATTTATCGACCCTTCTTCGTATCAGGGTGATATGACCGGATGCGTGGAGAAATCAGCACTGTCGTGTTTTGACGATAAAGAAAAAGACATACGATACAATATATATTTGACCGGTGCATTGATTGCAAAACTTCCCTTTCCCTTTGACAGGCTGGCAATATGGCTGATAAAGATTGTCCCGCCGAATAATATCTTGAAAAAAATGCGTAAATTAATGTACGAGTATTACATCGCGAACAAAATCTTCAAGTTCCCTAAAACAGACTAAAACTATGGAAGTACACAAAACAGACTTGGAAGGTGTTCTACTGCTCGAACTCGATGTTTTCGAGGATTTCCGTGGTGTGTACATCGAGACATACAATGAGGACTTATATAAGAAAAATGGAATTAACGTGAAATTTGTCCAGGACGACATCTCTGTTTCTTCAAGAGATGTGTTACGGGGGATTCACGGCGATGATGTCACCTGGAAATTAATATCGTCTCTGTATGGAAAATTTTATCTTGTGGTTGTTAACTGTAATAAAGAATCGAGAGACTTTGGTAAATGGCAGTCGTTCGTGCTTTCCGACAGGAACAGGCATCAGGTACTGGTTCCTCCCATGTATGGCAATGCGCACCTTGTCCTGAGTGAAACAACAATCTTTCATTATAAGCAATCCACATATTACGATCGATCGAGACAGTTTACCTATAAATGGAACGACCCCGAACTGAACATTCGGTGGCCAATCAAACAGCCGATTCTTTCTCAAAGGGACCAATAGATAAAATATGTTTAAGAATAAAAAGGTTTTAGTCGCAGGCGGTGCGGGATTTGTTGGCGTTAATCTTATTAACCGGTTATTGTCGCTCGAAGCGGATGTCCGAGCTACCATTCACAAAAGACCGGCCGTGATAAACGACAGCAGCATCGAGTATGTCACCTGCGACCTGACAAATCATCAGGACTGTCAACGAGTAACAGATGGCGCCGATTACATATTTATGTGCGCAGCCAACACCTCCGGGGCCGGAGTCATGGCCAAAACACCGCTTGTCCATGTTACACCAAATGTGCTGATGAATACACTGTTGCTTGACGCGGCATACACCGCGGGCATAAAGAAATTCCTTTGGTTAAGCAGCAATACAGTATACCCCGCCGTCGATTATCCGGTAAAGGAAGACCAGATGACTCCGGGTGATGTTTTTGAAAAGTATTATTGTGTTGCCTGGATGAAACAGTTCACCGAGATTTTATGCCGAATGTATGCTGAAAAAATTCCCAAGCCAATGAAAGTGGTCGTTGTCAGACCAGCCAATATTTACGGCCCGTATGATGACTTCGAATGGGAAACATCTCACGTACTGCCGGCCCTGATACGCAAAGTTGTGGAACGCCACCGGCCGATTGAAGTCTGGGGTGATGGAAGTGACATAAAGGATTTTATTTATATCGATGATTTTATAGACGGCATACTTCTGGCGATGGAAAAGATTGAATCATACGACCCTGTCAATATCGCAAGTGGCGTCCCTTGCAGTATAAAGCAGGCGTTGCAGGCAATAATTGAAGCCGACGGTTACACCGATGCCGAAATTGCATTCGACGCTTCCAAACCCACAATGATACCGAAGAGGCTGATTGATGTGTCCAAGGCTAAACAGCTTCTTGGATTTGAAGCAAAAACCTCAATTTCTCAGGGGTTAGGAAAGACCGTTAAATGGTACCAGCAAATCCGCCAGCTAAGTTAATACTTCAAGACAGGCCCGCTGTAATAGTACAGTACTTGTACGCGTATTGTTTAATATGCTTACAAAATTGCCGGCATACCCTGCATAAGGGCCTAATAAACCCATTTTCCCATTTTAGGCACGCTATTTGCTATAAATTCTATAATAGTGCCGGAAACAGTCTGTCAAAATTGAAATGGCAAGGATGACTGATGATTATTAGCAGGACACCATTCCGTATCTCGTTTTTTGGCGGGGGTACCGATTATCCGGTCTGGTACAGAGAAAACGGGGGCGTGGTGCTAAATACCACTATTGACAAGTACTGCTATATTAACGGGCGGTTTTTGCCGCCGTTTTTTGATTACAAATATCGAATCCGGTACAGCTTGAGAGAGGAAACCGGCGAAATTGACCAGATAAAGCATCCTTCGGTGCGTGAGTGTATCAGATTTATGAGGTTAGAACGCGGTATTGAGATGGTACACACCGGCGACCTGCCTGCCAGATCCGGCGTTGGCTCCAGTTCTGCGTTTACTGTCGGCTTTCTGAATGCGCTGTATGCATTGAAGGGCAAAATGGTGGGGAAAAGACGCCTGGCAGCAAATGCAATCTATATCGAGCAGGACATTCTCGGTGAAAATGTCGGCTCACAGGACCAAATCGCCGCGGCCTTTGGTGGTTTTAACAGGATAGAGTTTAATGGAAAGGAGAATTTTTGCGTTCAGCCTGTAACAATCAACCGCAAAAGAATTGTAGAACTCCAAAACCATTTAATGTTCTTTTTTACAGGATTTTCCAGGACTGCATCCGATATTGCCTCCGAGCAGATTCAAAATACTGCCTCCAGAAAAGAACAACTCCATAAGATGAAACAAATGGTCGAAGAGGCGATCAATATTTTGGACGACACCGGCACCGAAATTGAAGAGTTAGGCAAACTCCTTCACGAATCCTGGAGCCTGAAGCGAAGCTTGTCCAGCAGGGTCACCACAAACAAAATTGATGCAATATACGAAACTGCTTTGCAGGCAGGTGCTATCGGCGGCAAGCTCTGCGGTGCCGGCGGCGGAGGCTTTATGCTTCTGTTTGTCCCGCCAAGAAAACAGCGCATGGTCAAAAAAGCCCTTAACAAACTTTTGCATGTTCCGTTCCGTTTTGAAACATTAGGCAGCCAGATAACATTATATGCCAACAACGAACCCTACTAAAAACAAACTCTCGAACGTTGATGTTCTGATACTTTGTGGCGGCCTGGGCAGCCGACTTGCACCTGTGCTCGGTGACTGTCCCAAGCCAATGGCCGAGGTGAACCATCGGCCGTTTCTTGATATCTTGATCAACTATTTTGTCGAGTTCGGATTCAGACGTTTCGTACTATGTACAGGCCATAAGTCGCAAGTGATTCAGGACTACTACAGCCGAAAGAACTCCGGCCTTCAATTGGTAATTTCAAATGAGCAAATCCCGCTCGGAACAGGCGGCGCCGTCAAAAATGCCCGGCATTTGATAAACAGCGACCCCTTTGTTGTCGCAAATGGAGATTCATTTTGTTCAGCCGACCTGGCCGAATTTTACAACTTTCATTTATCAAAGCAGTCTTTGATGTCGATGGTGGTAACAGAATCCGAAGATGCCGCTGATTGCGGCCGGGTAGTGTTGGATAATTCACAACAGATTGTCAGTTTCCAGGAAAAGAAACAGGAAAATCGAAAAGGTTATGTCAACGCGGGAATATATCTGTTCCAAAGGCAGGTGCTTTCTTTTATTCCTGAAGATTCTAATTCCTCTCTTGAGTACGACCTTTTTCCAATGCTCGCAGACAAAGGCTGTTACGCTTTTATCAGCCGTGATAAACTAATTGATATTGGAACTCCTCAGCGATACGAACGGGCCAAGCAGTTTTTTGATAATAAAGGTCAAAGCAGGTTTATTATACCCTTAAGGGTAATAAATGTCCGCGAATAAAGCCGTAATTGGTTATTTTGTAATACTTTAGCCGAGTGGTGTCTCGGAGTCGAGCGTAGTAATTCCGGCTCCGACGAGCTTGTTCGCGGCCCATTCTCGCCGGAATTACTACTTGATTAGCAGTTACATAAGTTTTTATAAGCATTGCTTCAATTAGCTAAAGTGTTACGTTATTTTTAAGTTACTTACCCGCGAATAAACGGGAAAATTCAATTGCGATCAGTATAAAAAGATGTCGAATAATAAAAGCAAAGAACCATCACCTTGTTCGCAGGACGGCCAACTGGAGTTTTTCGTTTCAGAAAAGAGTCCTTTGAAGATATGCCTTCTCAAGAAACACCTGCCGCCGTTTCTCATCGAGGCTAATGCCGCCATTGGTGCCGGCCGACCTCAACAAGCTCTCCAACTGCTCAACGACCAGAACGTCAAAGATGCCACCCGAATAGTGGAAGACGACCCATCACGAATCGACATTATGTTTATGTTTGCGACGATATTCACCAGGCTCAGGCAGTTGGACAAGGCCGAATTCTGGCACAAAAAGTTTCTGGAAAAAGAGTTGCACCCTTTAGTACTATTCGGACTTGCGGGGGTATGCCGCTCTGCGGGACGGCTGTCGGAAGCGATACAACATCAAAAAAAAGCTGTTGAGTTGTTCCCGGACAGTCCCGAGTTGTTAAGCGCTCTTGCTGAATTTATGATGCACTCAGGTCAAACGGAACAGGCGATAGACCTGCTGCAAAAATCGGTGGAGAAGCAGGATGTAGACCCGATAGTTCACTCCAAATTCCTGTGGCATATGCACCAACTGCCGGATGTAAGCAGGGACATGCTTTTCGATGAGCACAAGCGTTGGGCCGGTATCCACGCCCCGCTAAGCCTGGTACGCACATCGCATGAAAACACACCTGACCTCGACCGCAAACTCAGGGTCGGCTATATCTCACCCGATTTTCGCATGCATTCGGTTGCTTATTTCTTTGAGTCGCTTCTGGACGGGCACAACCGCAGCGAGGTCGAAGTTTATGGATATGGCAACGTTGATATACCGGACCAGTTGACAATGCACCTCCAACAGAAGTTCGACCACTACCAGAATATCTTCGGAACCGATGACAAAACCGTTGCCGATATGATTGAACAGGACCGAATAGACATACTTGTCGACCTTGCCGGCCATACCGGCGGCTACAGGCTACTGGTATTGGCCCATAAGCCGGCCCCGGTTCAGGTCACCTACCTTGGGTATCCCGACACAACCGGAATGCAGCAGGTCGATTACCGCCTTACCGATTCTTTGGTTGACTCGTCGCAATCACAGCAGTACCACAGCGAGGAACTGGTCTTTTTGCCGAACGGATTTTTGTGCTACAAACCGCCTGGTTTAGAAATACCTATAGCGTCACTTCCTGCCGCTGAAAAGGGCTTCATCACTTTTGGTTCGTTCAACAATAACTGCAAGATAAATCCCTACATCATGGCCCTTTGGGCACAAATCCTGACAGCTAACAGCAACTGGCGCCTTCTGCTCAAGTTTGCGGCGGGCAATGACCAGAAGGTCAAAGATAACTATCTGCAAAATTTCGAGCAGTTGGGTGTCAGTCGCGATAGAGTAGAAATACACGGCAAAAAACCTTTTATCGAGCACCTGCGATTATACAACCAGGTTGATATCGCGCTGGATACTTACCCTTACAACGGCACAACGACCACTTGCGAAGCACTATGGATGGGAGTACCTACAATTTCACTGGTAGGCGAGCACCACGCATCCAGGGTCGGACTGAGCATTCTCAGCCGTGTAGGCCTGGAGTTCTTCGCTGCATCCAGTCCCGATGAATATATTGCCAAAGCTACCTCGCTGGCCCGCAAACCGGAGGCGCTGGCAGCAATTCGCGCCTCGATGCGGCAGCGCATGGCCGCCGGGCCGCTGTGTAACGCAAAGGCTTTTGCCCGCGACCTGGAAACGGCCTACCGCAAAATGTGGTACAAGTGGTGCCAATCGGCCAATGCCGATAGTGCAAGTGAAAAACTTCAACTCAAAACATAGTCGTAGTATTCAATGCAGCCCCTTAAAAGCCGACTGGAAACCGTCCAAAAAGTCAGTACCGGTAATGTTCCGGCTTGTACGGCCCCTCGACCGGGATACCTAAATAATCAGCCTGCTTCTGCGTCAGCTTTGTGACTTTAGCGCCGAGCCTGTCGAGATGCAGCCGGGCGACTTCTTCATCGAGCTTCTTCGGCAGTGTATAGACCTTCTTCTCAAGGTCTTCTGTCGCGAGCATAATCTGCGCAAGACATTGATTGGTGAAACTATTGCTCATCACAAAGCTTGGATGGCCCGTCGCACAGCCAAGATTAACCAGTCTGCCTTCGGCGAGAAGCAGAATCGACCGCCCAGACTTTAATGTCCATTTGTCAACCTGCGGCTTGATATTATCTTTCGTACAGCCGGCGGTTGTCTCTAAGTAGTTTGTATCAATCTCACTGTCGAAGTGGCCGATATTGCACAAAATCGCCTCATTCTTCATCCGCTCCATATGTTCGCCGGTAATCACATCGCAGCAGCCCGTTGCCGTAATTAATATATCAGCGACAGGTGCGGCATCGGCCATCGTAACTACTTGGTAACCTTCCATCGTAGCCTGCAGTACGCAAATCGGGTCAATCTCGGTAATCAAAACCCGCGCACCAAGCCCTCTCATCGATTGTGCACAACCCTTGCCAACGTCACCATATCCGCAGACAACTACCGTTTTGCCTGCCACCATCACGTCTGTCGCCCGCTTGATACCGTCAGCCAGTGACTCTCGACACCCATAAAGATTATCGAACTTCGATTTCGTAACAGAGTCATTGACATTAATGGCCGCAAAAGGCAGTTCGCCGCCCTCAGCCATCTGGTAGAGCCGATGCACCCCGGTTGTTGTCTCTTCCGAGACGCCGCGAAGATTAGTCGCGATCTTGGTCCATCGGTTCTGGCTGTTTTTAAGGCTTTCAGCCAGCCGATCCATAATTATCTGAAATTCTTTGTTATCGGACTTCTTCTCTAACAGCGACGGTTCCTTTTCGACCTTTGCCCCCTGCACCACAAACAGCGTTGCGTCTCCGCCGTCATCGACAATCATATCCGGCCCCGACCCGTCCGGCCAGGTCAACGCCTGTTCCGTACACCACCAATATTCTTCCAGCGTTTCGCCTTTCCAGGCGAAGACCTCGCTTCTGCCTGCCTTTGCGATGGCCGCCGCGGCGTGGTCCTGGGTCGAGAAAATATTGCACGATGCCCATCGAATGTCGGCCCCGAGAATCTCCAGCGTCTCAATCAGCATCGCCGTCTGGATGGTCATATGCAGACTGCCGGTTACCTTAAGCCCCTGTAATGGCTTGTCCTTGCCGTATTTTTTCCGCACCGCCATAAGACCCGGCATCTCGTTTTCCGCTAACTGCATTTCCTTGCGGCCCCATTCGGCCAGCGAGATATCGGAGACCTTGTAAGGCAGCGCCGGGTCTGTCTTCAACACATTACTTCCAGCCTCTTTTGTTATTTCCATATCACCAGCCCTTTTCAAATTTACAATCCTTATTAGTCCGCTAAGTATAGAAAAAACCTGCTTATTTGGCAACTACTTATTTGACAAAATCCCGGCCCCCGCATCCGAGGAATATTTTGCTTTAGTAATTCTCTCCTTCAGGTCCGGGCCAAAACGTCCATCGAAGACCTTCTCAACCGGCCCTGTCATATATAGTCCTTCTTCAGTGATTTCTATTAATAAATCCCCGCCCGGCATCTTAACGTTTATTTTCTTGTCCACCAGGCCCAATCTATGGGCTGCCGCGGCTGCGGCACAACTGCTGCTGCCGGACGCCAGCGTATAGCCTGCTCCTTTTTCCCATATCTCTATCTCGATTGTCCCTCTGTCTAAGACTTTTAACAGCTGGGTATTGATTCGATTAGGGAACATCTGGTGATTTTCAACTAAATGCCCTAATTTATTCGCCTTTTCACTACTGATATTTTTCAACGGGAAACACTTGCAAATAGGCAAAACTTTCTGTTGGATAAGAAGTTTTTTCCGCTTTTAATGTCGATTTAGTGGAACCGATCGAATAAGTCCTTGATGCATAATACATATAAGCCGTGTGCTGGTAACAAGTTAATGCATAACGACCAGGCTTTACCCAAAATATTGGCACAAGAATTGCTTAGTTACACAGTATTGTAAATATGTTTTTTAGAACTCGAAATTTTAATGGAAAGGATTTTATTATGATAGATGTGACATCAACAGGTATTGGAAGTGCTATTGAAATAATCACAGCTAATGCAGAAAAAGGTAATAAGGGTTATGATTTGAGGAACAGTAAAAATGTCGGTGTAACCGATTTTGACAGCTTTTTCGAATCGAAGAAGAACCAGTTCACCGCGAATATGGGACGGGCCGCTGATAATCAGAGTAATGGGCAAAGTCATGGACGAGGTTAGTTAAGAGACCTCGCGACAAAAGTTGTCTGGCGGTAATGACATATCTGTGATATGTGGACAAAGCTGCCCGGCTTGAGTGTGGAAATTCCTTGACTTCTGTGCGTTATTATGACATACTACGTTATTTGGAAATCTCAGAAAGGTTTAAAATCATGAATAGAAGAAAAATGATGCTGTTGCAATTGTTAGTGCCTATGCTGATGGTGCTCATAACAAGTTCCAGCAATGCAGTAGTACAACCGAGCGGAGGCGTAGCGACACCAATCCAGGAAAGTCCCTTGGTGCCAGGACGCCTAATTGTGTCCTTGACACCTGGCACTAATGCCTCGGATGTCGCAATGGATAATGGGCTGTCAATTGTGGGAGAGATAGCGAACGGACGTTTCGTCCTACTCGGGGCATTACATGGCCAAGAGAGGCAGGCTGCTGGACTACTGAACGCGGATGCAAGAGTGGAGTTCGCTGAACCCGACTGGTTACGACAGCTACACGAGGTACCAAACGATAATAACTATTCCCTGAAGTGGGAGCTTAACAACGACGGTACTCTGTGCGATGGCAGCGATTGCGCGACAGTTGGTGCCGACATGGATTGGAAGGATGCCTACAGTCTTCTCGGTAGCGGCTTTAACGGAGCAGCGGTAGTAGCGGTGATCGACACCGGAATCGACTTCAGCCATCCAGATTTGGACGACAAAATCATCACTGGCTACGATTTCTATGATGGTGATGCCGATCCCACGGATACCTACGGGCACGGCACCCACGTGGCGGGTATCGCTTTAGCAGAAACTAACAATGGCATCGGAACTGCAGGCGTTGGCTATGGCTCCAACATTTCGGTTATGCCATTGCGAGTGGGCGCCGAAAATGGTCTTCCAACCAGCGCTATCGTTAATGCCATTTATCACGCAGTAGACAATGGTGCGAATGTAATTAATATGAGCCTTGGTGGCAGATTCGGTTCTTCGTCAGAACAGCAAGCCATCAATTATGCATGGAACAATGGATTGATTATCGTAGCTTCGTCCGGTAACGGCAGTTCTGGTAAGGTATCATATCCGGCGGCGTTTACGAACTGCATCGCTGTCGGCAGCACAAACTGGCACGACAAACTCGCGCCGTACTCCAACAAAGGAAGTGACCTGGACGTAGTGGCCCCTGGCGGCGATATGGACAAATACGGCGATCCTGGTGGCATTTACAGCACCATGCCCACCTATGACGTATATTTGACCACATCTTACTCCTACTTGAAGAATTACGATCAACTCCAAGGCACCTCGATGTCCGCACCCCAGGTATCCGGTCTGGCCGCATTGCTTTTCGCTATCGGTGTGGCAGATGAAAATGGCAATGGCTGGATCAACGATGAGATCCGGGACATAATCGAGAGTACGACCGACGATTTAGGTAAGGCTGGTTGGGATCGGGAGTACGGCTGGGGCCGTATCAACGTCTATAATGCTGTTCTGGCTGCAAGTGGCGGAGGTTCGAGTGACAGTCCACCTAACGTAAGCATCACCTATCCCGCTAACGGTAATACGATTTCCGGTACCATCACGATTACAGCCGATGCTACTGATGACAATGACGTAACACAAGTCGAATTCTTCGTGGATGATAGCAGTATTGGCATGGATACCGATGGGCTCGACGGCTGGTCTGCCTCCTGGGATACGACTGCTTCCGCTGAAGGACCAATCACGATAACCGCTACGGCGACCGATACTTCCGGCCAAACGGCCAGCGACTCAATCAGCGTTACCGTGGACAACATACCATCAGCAGGTATTGACGTGACAAGTATTATTCCAAACACGATGTCAGCGGGTACTACACTAGGTGTAACTATCACTGGCTCAGGCTTTGTTGCTGGTGCGGATGTAGCCCTTGAAAACGGTGCCGGCCCAACACCAACTACTTCCAGCATTGTCGTAGTCGATGCAAATACTATCACAGTCACCATTACCGCTAAAAATGGCGGGCCGCGTCGAGATAGAGTCTGGGATGTACGTGTAACCAATCCCGATGGTTCTTTTGGCATTTTCAGTGGTGGCTTCACCGTAACACCATGACCGGCATATACTTCTGTCGTAGTATTCGGCCGTAAGGCTGTGTCCGGAAGACGAAATGCCGATGAACGTTTTATATATCCTAAGGGCTATCTGGCCATCTTCAAGTATCGGCCCATAAAGAATCCCGTCTGCCCCTACTCCTGAGTTTCTATCGCAAATCAAACGGATATTTTCCAGCCTCAGGTCGACGTCTTGAATATTCGGGTCGATAACCAGATAATCATTTCCCAAGCCGTGATATTTCTTAAAATCTACTTCCATAATTCCCGCTCTAAATTTTTCACACCAGTTTCAACTCTATGAATTTCGCGCCTTCTATCGGGTTGCGGCAGTACGGCTCGATTTCCTTGAATCCAAGTGAGGCATACAGTGCTTGAGCGGTCTGCATTGACGGAACTGTATCGCCTCGCAGGTGGCTGTAACCAATTTTTCGAGCTTCGGCGATGATAGCTTCTACTAACTCTCTGCCGATTTTTAGGCCTCTAAATTGCGGCCTAACGTATAATCTTTTTCCCTCGCATACACCATCGCTTAGTTTCCGAAGCCCTACACACCCAGCCGCCCGGCCTTGATATTTCGCCAGCAGCAGACAGCCTTCTGGTGCGGCGTATTCGCCGGGAAGATTTGCCAATTCCTCTTCAAAGTTTTGAAACACCAGGTCGAAACCCAGGGAGTCTACGTATTCGATGAAAAGGTCTTTAACCAACTTGATATCTTCGTCTGTCTCAGCCGGAAAAATATTCAGCATAATTCGATTTCCTTCCCTGAACTGAATCCCTTTCCTATTTTCTTATCAAGCTGCCAATATTCGCGAATGGTGGCACAATATACGAGAGGATTAACTTTGCCAATATCAATTTTCTTATTCGAGATGTCAATCTTGTCTTCGTCAATATGAGCTTCGACAATTTCGCCGAATATCACCACCCATTGGCCAAGTTCAACCTCCTCTTTTATCACTCTGCATTCCAGATTAAATGGACATTGCTCAATTATTGGAGCATCTATTTTTTGACTGGCAATCGACGTAAAATTCGTATTAGCGAATTTATTCGTATCTGCCCCCGAGACTAATCCACAGTAGTCCGTCTCCTTAAATTGCTCCGCCGAAGAAATATTAACGGTAAATTCCTTTGTCTCTCTTATTAACTCCAACGAATATCGACTCTTCTTCAATGAAATAGCGATAGTTGGCGGTGAAGCACTCATCATACCAATCCACGCTACAGTTATAATATTCGGCTTCTCCATCAAACCAGTTACAACCAAAGCTGCTGGTACTGGAAAAAATATATTCGTTGGACCAAGCTGAATCTTCATTCTTTTATCTCCCATCTAATCATATTGTCCTCTATACTTGTCTTTTGCATACCAGCTCTTTCGAGTACTCTGACAGAAGGTTTATTATCCGGCTCACATTCAGCCGAAATGCTTAAGTATCTGGATTGCTTCGGATTCATCTACATCGTACCATCTTTGGTATGCCTCAGCCACAGCGAAGCTAAAACCACTGCGGACATTTGCACAGTATATCGCCTCAACTTCACCTTCCAGCCACCGTAGTGCCTGCCGGTGTCCTGTTGGCACTGCTATTATGATTTCCTTTGCATGCTGATTCTTTATCGCCTCCACAGCCACCAGAAGTGTAAATCCGGAGGCTATTCCATCATCGACAAGAATTATTTTTCTGTCTTTCATATCAACCGGCGCCTTTTCGACTCTGAGTTTACTAAGTCGCTTGCGGACTTTTGCGGCGGTCAGTTTGACTCTTTCATTTATTTCTGCCTTGCTCAAACCGATATGGCCCAGAATCTGCTCATTCAATCGCACCGTCCCGTCGAATGCAACCGCCCCGAACCCGGCCTCGGTATTCCAGGGCAGCGTCACCTTGCTCACCACCGCTGTATCCAACCCCAGGTTCAGCTTTTCCGCTAAAACTGCAGCCACCGGCACACCCCCTGCTGGCACAGCCAACACAATGCTGTCGCTGTTTTTGTAAACAGCCAGCATCTTAGCAAGCTTTTCACCTGCATCCTGTCGGTTGGCAAAAATGCGTGTTTTCTCTCGCAACTCCGGCAGGTCGACAATCATAATTTTCCCCCAAATTGCACTATTTCGATTTCGGCCTGGTTCGGGTGTTACTTATCTTCGGCCAGGATTACTTTTGCTCTATCTGTAAGCACTCTGACTTTGTGCTTATGTTCTTCGCCTGCGGGGATAAATATCCCATCGCCCGGCCCAAATGTAATTACCTTTCCATCAAAGTCTATTTCCATTTCTCCTTCAAGAAGTAAGCCCGTATGCCATTTTGTGCACCAGTCCGGCTCGATGAACTCTTTGGCAAACTCTACTAATCGCAGTTTCCTGCCATCTTTCTCATAAGCCTTGAATCTAACGCCATCCGCTGGAACTTCCCATTCCATCGACTCAAAATCTATTTTGTATTGCTCCATATTAACCTCGCATTAAATCAATTCACCTTTAGCGACCATTACTACCTTTCCGCCGACGGATACATCTATTTTTCCTTCTTTGTCTTCTGCTCTTAAATAAAGCAGTGAAGGTCGGCCAATTTCATAGCCCTGTTCAACTCGGATATCAACCTGACTGCTTCCAAAATACCGATACTTCGCCAAATATCCGGCCAGACAGCCGTTGGCGCTTCCCGTGGCGGGGTCTTCGCTTATGCCGTAGTGGTCTGCAAACATCCGGCAATTCAAATCATTTCCCGCATGATACGTTTGGTGACAGAAAACGAATATCATCTTAGCTGCATATTCTCTAACCAGCTTGAACAATTTGCCTGTGTTCACCCTTGCCCGCTTTACCGCATCCAAAGTTTTCAACGGTACAATTATAAAAGGCAAACCCGTAGAAACCTCCTGGATAGGAAATTTTTCATCAATCTCGCTTTCGTCTATACCAAGTACTTCTGAGACAGGCTGCGGCTCAACGGTCTTGCCGAAAATCGGCTCGTTTTGCTTCATCCATAAAATACTCACCCCCCGGCCGTCATAATTAAACGTAACCGGAATCTGCCCGACTTTTAGATTCAGCTTTATAGTCTCGACCGGCTTTGAAACAATTTCCTGCTGTATTACGAATGCCGTTCCTAATGTAGGATGTCCTGCAAAAGGTATTTCTATCTCCGGCGTAAAGATACGCACATCATAGCCGCCATTTCTCTGCTCATCAGACAGGATAAAAGTTGTCTCTGAATAATTCATCTCTTTTGCGATTTTTTGCATTTGCTTATCCGATAGACCACCCGCATCGGCAACAACAGCAAGCTGATTACCCGCGTATTTTTCCTCAGCAAACACATCTAAAATATAAAAACTGTTTCCCATTAAGCTTCCTTGACAGTATACAGCCACCATCGGGTTTTATTCTGGCGTTTTGTTCTCGGCTGACGCTCGAAGTATATTGTCATCTCCGAACCATCGCTGCATTTGATTTTGAACCAGTGCTTGCGCAGATACTTCTCCGAGGCTCCACTTTTGCATTGGCCCAACTGCTGCCATTTTTCCAGCACTTCAGCAACGGCGTATTCCTTGTCCCGCCATACGAACCTGCCCGGCAGGCCCGGCTCACCACGGGTCATACCAGCGGAATCAAAGGTACCTTCTACCGGTTTAATCGACTCACTGACAAATTCGTCTTGTTCATGTCTTTTCATTTTTTCACATTAGAAAGAATAATTAAGCCCAGAGCCGTAATAATAGTGCCGGTTCCAATGATCCTGCTGACTCTTTCCAAAACAATCGTATGTCCTTCATTTGCGTCTTTCAAAACATTATCATCGCAATGCCAGTCTTTGAAAAATAGCACAGCTTCTTTCGAATAAACATCCGAATAACACACATCAATCGTATTTTGTATCAAGCCTCTGACTGTATCCAAATCAGATGATTTGAACTTCCTTATTGTAATGTCGCATCTTTTACACATTTTTTTCTAACCATCACTTTTTAGCAAAAACATTTACCCTGCGGAACGTTTCAAAACATGTCCCGTCAGGCTGGACCGTTTCCTTAACCATTCGCTCTGCATCAAATTCAAACGTCATTTTTAGAACCTCCCTGCAGGCCTTGTGATTTATTTTTAGCTGACAGTACTATTGTGCAGGAGGCGAGTACTATTACGGCTCCTATGATCGAGGTTGGTGTTGTTGCTTCGTTGAAAATTGTCAGGCCAATGACGTAGTTTATCGCTGGTGTCAGCATGCCGAGTAATGAGCCGGTAGCTACGTTGAGGTACCTGTAGCCCTGTGTCATCAGTAGTTGGCCTATTGCGGCGGTCAGGCCTATACACAATATCAGTATTGCGCCGGAGAATCCTATCTTTGCAGAGGTCATGTTAGCCGGTATGATCATTAGCCAAATGCCTATAGTGCATTGGGCGAAGAAGATAGCGTATGTCGAATCTGTACTGTGGAGCTTTCTTATGATGACGATGGCGATCCCGCCGAGTACGGCACCGAGTATTGCGAGAACTTCGTATTTTCCGAAATCCTTTAGGAAAGAGCCGCCTGCGTTGTTACCAACTGTTAGAAGATAAATGCCGAGAAAAGCGATTAAGATGGCGACGGCAATCCTGGAGGTTACTTTTTCTTTTAGCAATATCGCACCAAAGATGGTGGCGAAGATCGGGAACATGTAGCCGATAACCGTTGCCTTGCCGAGCCCTATTTTTGCTATAGTCAGATAAAAGAGAAATACTGCCGAACATCCTATCAAGCCGCGCAAAAACAGTAACCGGCTGTGTACGAAGTTAAGCTTTATCCTGCCGAACATCGCCGCTGAGCCTAAGATCGCCAGCCCGATCACGAAGCGGAACAACGTTACCTTGTAAGAGTCGATGTGCGAAGCGTATTTGACTAAAACTCCCATCAGGCAAAAGATTAGGCTGGAAGAGACCATTAAAACCGCGCCTTTAGTTGTGTGATTTTCGTTCATAATCTGTTTTTCCTTCAATCTTTTTGCTCCTGTTCAATTTTCTTATTTCTTTACTATTTTATTGCTACTGCTATCAATCGTTTTGCATTATGGTCATAATCCGCACCGGTCAAATCTCCATAAATACTCACGGAGCTAAAGCCGCAAGCTTTCGATTTGACAGAATCGCCTCATATCATTTCTGACAAACTCAATTTCCAGATTCTCACTTTCGGCCTGTTTGCGTGCCTCTGCCAGATATTCTTCCGTAAGGTCAACACCAACTATGCTGTAACCTCGCCGAGCCAGTTCCAGCGAATGTCTGCCAATCCCGCAGCACAAATCCAGAATTTTCGCACCTTTTTCAATATCTAAAAGTTTAATGATCTGGTCGATTTCTTCAGCAGTAACGTCCAATCGCTCCTGGTTGAACAGCGTAGATGCAAAGGTTTTCCAGAAACTTTTATCTTCATACCATGTTTTCGTCTGTGCTTCTTGCATAACAGCTCCTTTCGAAATACCCAACAAAAAAAGCCTTCCAGGTTTTTGCTCCCTGAAAGGCTTTTAATATCGGTGATATAAAGTCCTTTTAGGGAGCAGGTTCCTTTATGCTCAGCACATTAATAATGCATACAAACATTCTTGCTGTGCCAAGGGTAAGGCCTGTGCGCAAAAGCCCCGCATCCGCTATGCGGGCTGTTAGCTGCTTTTGCCGGTTTTCCCTAATTTGGACCATCAAAAAAACTCCTGTTATTAAACCAATATGCCCTAAATATCGGCAAAATGAGTCTGCGTCAAGAATAATTTTGAAAAATTTGCATTATATAAACGGATTGCTCTGCACCAAATTCGAATGCCATTTCGCAGACCTCGTATTGGGGAACTGACTTAAGAGAAGATTTTATTTACTTGAGTACGTATTCAGCGGAGAGGCGTCTTCCGGTCGGGCAGAGGAATGTCACCTGCAATATATAGCCATCGCTGTTTGCAGAGCCAAAATCCAGCTTGAATTTGTAGGCCCTTAGAAAATCCCGCCAGTAGCCGTTGTTTTTACTCGCGTTGGTCAGATCGATGTCCGGCCAGAGCATAACCCGCCTGCCCTTGGCCTCAGCGGCACGAAGAATCCGCTGGTATAACTCGAACCGAAATACCCCCGGCGCTCGGCTTTGACAGCCGAATGAATCAACCAGGCTCACATACGCATTTATCATGGTCCCTTCCTGGTCTTGCCCCGGCCTGATTAGCTCGCTAAGCGGCATGATTTCTACTTTTACAGGTGCAAAACCAGCATAGACAGAGGCGTTGACACTTCTGCCGGTTATGGCTCCCTGTTCGCAGCCGGCCGCAAGCAACAGCGGTACAAAGAAAAACACATAAGCTATCCGGCGAAATGTTTTCATAAATTATATATCCTTATCGAGCATATGGCCGAGCCGGCTTTTTTTCGTCCGAAGGTAATCAATATTATGTTTGCCGGGCTCAGCCCTTAACGGCACCTGCTCGACAATTTTTATTCCATAAACTTCCAGCCGACTTATCTTCTTGGGATTATTCGTCAGTATCCGTATTTTTTTCAGGCCCAGGTCCCGGCATATTTGAGCACCGATCCCGTAATCGCGCCTATCTGCCATAAAGCCGAGCTTCAGATTGGCTTCGACCGTATCGAGTCCCTGCTCCTGAAGCTTGTAGGCCCGCAGCTTGTTCGTCAGGCCGATGCCTCTGCCTTCCTGCCGCAGATAAATAACCGCACCGGCGCCGGCCTTTTCAATCATTTCTATTGCTGTTATCAGTTGATACCCACACTCGCAACGCTGCGAATGAAACAAATCCCCGGTCAGGCATTCCGAATGCACCCGAACCAGGACCGGCTCGTCATGTTCGACGGGCTTACCGTTCTCGTCAAGTTCTCCCACGCTGCCTTTGCACAATGCAAGATGCGGCTCATTCGATGTAATGCTCTCGTAACCTATCAGCTTAAATTCGCCATAATCGGTAGGCAGATTCACCGACTCTACTCGTTTGATCTGGCTCTCTCGCTGCAGTCGGTATTCCACCAGCTTGGAAATCGAAGTTATTTTCAGGTCGTGCTTTTTGCAGAACCCCATCAGTTCCGGCACTCGTGCCATCGACCCGTCTTCGTTCATAACCTCACATATAACCCCTGCCGGCTTCAGGCCCGCCAGTCGCATCATATCAACCGCTCCTTCGGTTTGGCCGGCCCGAATCAGTACTCCGCCTTTTCTTGCCCGCAGCGGAAATATATGTCCGGGCCGAACAAGGTCGTTTGCTTTGGCGCTATCAGCTATGGCAGCCTGAATCGTTTGTGCTCTGTCTGCGGCGCTTATACCGGTTGTTATTCCCTTTGCCGCATCGATGCTGACAGTAAATGCTGTCTTGAGCGGTGCGGTATTTTCAGCCGTCTGTGGATAAAGACCAAGAGAGTCGCACGCACCGCCGGTAAGCGGCAGACAGATAAGCCCTCGGCCGTATTTAGCCATAAAATTTATGGCCTCTGCCGTGACCTTCTCGGCTGCGCAGACCAAATCGCCTTCGTTCTCGCGGTCTTCAGCGTCGACAAGCACTATCATCTTACCTTCGCGAAGGTCGTCCAAAACCTCGGATATTTCACTGAACTTCATAGTTGGGTATCTTCTTATTTTAACTTTTAATCTTTTGGCTTATTATCCTGTTCGGCGTTATGTTCGTGTTCTTCAATATAGCGACTTCCCTTTCGAATGTAAATAAGCGTTCCCAGAATGGCAGTTCCGGCCGCCGACCACCAAAGCACACGCAAAAACCATATCCAGCCGGGTATAAAGCCCGAAACCTCCGGGGCCATCAAAATCCCGACTACCATCGATGACTGCAATATAGTGGCAACCTTGCCAATGTCCGCAGGTATTATACGAACCTGAAAAGTGATAAAGTAAACGACAATGAATCCTATCAGTAAAAACATGTCTTTGCCGATTATCAAAACCACGACCGTGGGCGGCAGCAAAAAACCCTCTATACCCCCACGCTGTGAGACCAAAAGCAGGCACGCGCAGGTCATAAGCAGTTTATCCGCCATTGGGTCAAGAAAAGACCCTAAGCGGGTAACCTGACCGCTCCGCCGGGCCAGATACCCGTCAAGCGCGTCACTGCCCGCCATGATCAGAAAAATCAGGATTGATACATAACGCATTGTATTGCGCATCACCTGGCTAAGCGCATCGTCATTTATCTTCAGCATACAGATGACAAACGGAACTATCAGCAGTATCCGAATAATCGTAACTCTGTTGGCCCAGCCTAATTTCATAATTTCAAACCTTGATTTTTACATTTTTATAATTACGATATACTACATATACGACACAAAATCAAATGCACCTGCCGCCGTCAATGTTCAATACCTGGCCGGTTATATAATCGTTCTCAAGCAAAAAGATTATCGCTTTGGCAACTTCCTGTGGTTCGCCAATCCTCTTAACTGGTATGAGCGAAAGCTGCCTCTGTTTTTGAGATTCATCGAAATCATCAGGCCAACTCACCAGCCCGACAGCTACTGAATTTACGCAAATCACAGGGGCCAGTTCCTTTGCAAGCGCCTTTGTCGCGCCGATTAAACCAGACTTTGATGAGCAGTAAACAACGTGCTCGGCCCAGGGCCGAATCCCGCCGATATCAGCGATATTGATTATCTTGCCGGCAACTTTTTCGCTGCCCGCGGATTCTGTCTCTATTATTTTCGCAAAGGCCTTGCTGGCCAATATCGGTGCAACCAGATTCAACGCCAGAATATCCTGAGCTTCACTGAACGAAACCTTGGCCAAAGCTTGTCTTGAAAAAACAGCAGCGGAGTTTATCAGGATACCAGGCGGGCCGAACGCCGATACCTTTTCAAATAGAGCATCTATTCCTTCCGGCCTGGCAAGGTCAGCGCCAACAGCCAAAGCCTTAACGCCAAGGCCTTCGATGTGTTCGACAAGTTCTTGAGTTTTTTTTCTATTGCTTTTGTAGTGGCAGATACAGTTACACCCGGCCGCTGCTAAAGCTAATGCGATAACACCGCCCAATCTGCCGCTTGAGCCTGTAATAATGGCATTGGTTCCTTTAAGCTTCATTATCCAGTATATTAGCCAATAAGGTCGTATTTAGCAAGAAATAGATACAACCGTATTTTACCTGCTTAATTTACTTGATGGTATTCGAGCCTGATGTATAATTCTGCATTGAAAGCGATGATTGAAATGACCAAACTTAGTGTAAATCTGAATAAAATTGCGCTGCTGCGAAATACCCGCGACCTGGACATCCCGAACGTCATACAGGCAGCCGAGACCGTAATCAAAGCCGGCGCTTATGGTGTAACGGTCCATCCTCGGCCCGACCAGCGCCACACAAGATATACCGACGTCTATGAACTGGCCGAGATGCTCACCGTTGAATTCAACATAGAAGGCAATCCCTTTACCGGCAGATATACCGAAATTGTAACCGACGTCAAGCCCGACCAGGCCACGCTTGTCCCGGACGACCCTGCTGCCAGCACTTCGGACCATGGCTGGGATTTGCAAAAAAACGCCAAAGCACTTACACCAATCATTAAAGAATTAAAGGCCTGTGGTATTCGTGTCAGCCTCTTTATGGACGCCGGTACGCCCGACCTTCAGATTGCCAAAGATATCGGCGCAGACCGCATCGAATTATATACCGAGCCATACGCAAAGGCGTTCCTGACGGGCCAAAACCTTGAGCAGACCCTTGAGCAATACGTCTCCACAGCCAAAACAGCTAACCAACTGGGCCTGGGGCTGAACGCCGGTCACGACCTGAACCTGCACAACCTGCGGAAATTTTGCGATACTGTACCGGGTATACTTGAGGTCTCTATCGGCCACGCACTAATAGCAGACGCTATCGACATCGGACTTTATAATACGGTAAAAGAATATTTGAAGCTCTTATCTTAGAATTCAGGAGAATATTATGTTTACAGGCGCAATGGTGGCATTGGTGACACCTTTCAGTGACGGCGAAATAGATTTCCAGACACTTGATGAGTTAATTGAATTTCAGCTGGACAATGGCATAGACGCGATTGTGCCGACCGGCACTACCGGCGAATCGCCAACATTGAGTCACGCCGAGCAAAAAAAGGTAATCGAAAGGGTAGTCAAAACCGTAGCCGGTGCCGTGCCTGTAATTGCTGGCGCAGGTTCAAACGCAACCGCTGAAGCCATCGAACTTGCCGCTTTCGCTAAGAAAGTCGGTGCCGATGCCACTCTTCAGGTAGACCCCTATTACAACAAACCCACACAGGAAGGCTTCTATCAGCACTTCAAAGTCATCGCCGAGGAAGTTGACCTGCCGGTAGTGTTATACGACATACCCGGCCGATGCGGGGCCGGAATGACACCGGATACAATTGTGCGACTTGCCGAAATCGAAAATATCGTTGCCGTCAAAGAAGCCTCCGGCAAACTCGACCATGCAAGCGAAATCGCCACCCGCTGCGACCTGACAATCCTTTCGGGCGACGATTCGCTCACCCTGCCGATTGCCTCGATAGGCGGCAAGGGCGTCATCAGCGTTGTGGCCAATATCGTGCCCGCGGACGTCAAGGCAATGACTGATTTAATCCTGGCAGGTGACTTGACCTCTGCCCTAAAATGGCACAACAAACTTTTTGCACTGAGCAAAAACCTATTAAGTATGGCCACCAACCCGATACCAATCAAGGCAGCAATTTCGATGCTTAATATGGCCTCTGACGAAATGCGACTGCCTATGGTGCCTATGGAAGAAAGTAAAAAAGCTGCTCTTAGACAGACACTAAAAGACTACGGCCTGTTGAACTGACTGCTCGATCCGCCATTTAATCTTTTACAAACGAGATTTTGCCCCCTGTCCTGGGCGAACCAGTCAGTCCGGCCGGTGCTTGTACAGCGATTGGTTTGCTGGTAATATTAGCTAAATGAACAAAAAGCAGTTAAAGCCTGGACCCAAAGTAAGACACAACACCTCCCGGACCAGACGAAAGGCCCCTGCTCGGCGGCAAAGGGGTCCTTTACAGACGTTGCATTCAAAAGGCAGACTCCCGGCGGTTTTGACCGCCTTTGTTTGTCTTATGGTCTTAACTGCCCATTGGCCCGCATTGTCCGCCAACGCTCTTTTCTTTGACGACGATCTGTACCTCACGGACAATAAACTTGTACAGAATCCTGGTTGGGCATCAGCAGGGCAGTTCCTGACAGAAGTCCTGGAACCGTCAACTGTTCACGGTTATTATCAGCCGCTGACCATGATTTCACTGATGTTGGACCACGCACTTGGCGGTCGGGCAGACTATCTTATGCCGTTCCATCGTACTTCTCTTGCCTTGCACGTGGCTAACACAGCGCTGCTGATTACCTTACTTTACCTTCTTTTTGGTCAAGTCTGGCTGGCCGCAGGTGTCGGCTTGCTCTTCGGACTTCATCCTATGACGGTCGAGACAATCCCCTGGGTCGGAGAACGCAAAACTTTGTTATCAGCGTTTTTTGCTCTCTGCTCTCTGATTACATATGTGCGCTACTGCCGCAGCGCCCGCCGAAGGCCACTGTTCGCTGCTTTGACATTTTATGTACTGGCTGTGATGGCCAAGCCCATTAGTGTGCCGCTGCCGGCGCTGATGCTATTGATGGACTATTGGCCTTTGAAACGTCTGACTTACAAAACCTTCTTCGAAAAATCGGCGTTCTTTGTGGTAGCCGCCATTTTTGCTGTCATAACGATTATTTCTCAGGGCAGGACCGCCGCGATTACAACACCACAGGAACACGGCCCGGCCAACATCCTCTTAACGCTGTGCCACAACATCGTTTTCTATCCATTCAAAATGTTTTATCCTGTCAACCTCTCCTCTTATTATGTCTTTCCCGAACCCCTGGACCTTTCAAAACCGATGGTGCTTGCAGGTGTCATTGGCACAGCGGTGCTGCTTCCGCTGCTGGTGCTTTCACTGCGCCGGACACGGGCTTTATTCACAGGATGGCTGTTTTTCTTTGTCGCCATCTTCCCGACAATGGGAGTGGTTGGATTTACCATTGTAATTGCTGCTGACAAATTTGCGTATTTGCCTTCCGTGGGACTGATGATGATATTGCTCTGGCTGTTGGACGGCTTCTGCCGGACCTCGAACGCTACCAAATATACAGCCCGGCGCCTGATAGTAATAGTAGTCATACTGGTATTGGCCGGCGCCGAGGCAGTTGCCACAAGGCGACATTACCGATACTGGAGTGACACTGTAAGCCTTTATAAACGTATGTTGTTACTGACACCGGATGTGGTGCCGATGCTGTACAACCTGGCAAATGCGCTCGACAAACAAGGCAAAACCGATGAAGCAATTGCTTACTATCGCAGGATTTTGGAACTTGAGCCTGACTATTACAGAGCACACAATAACCTCGGCGTTGACATGGGGGCTCGGGGCAACGCAGACCAGGCAATTAAACACTATCTTCGTGCCTTGCAGATTAACCCGGACTTTGCCGAAGCACACTACAACCTTGCCAACGAACTCCAGGACCAGCGCAGGCTCGACGAGGCTGTTACCCATTATCGCCGGGCCCTGGAACTAAAGCCCGAATACCCACAGGCACACTATAATCTCGGCAACGCCCTCAAGGCACAACGCAAGTTCGACCAGGCTATTGAGCACTATCATCAGGCCCTGCAAATACAACCCGATGACCCCATCGTACTGACTAATCTCGGCAACGCCCTCTCGGAGCAGGGCAAATCAGAACAGGCCATCGCCTGCTTCCGCCATGCCCTGAACATCAATCCCGATTACACCATCGCATACAGCAATCTCGGATGGGAGTTAAAAACGATAGGCAAAAATAATGAAGCAGTTAACCACTTTCGCACGGCTGTGAAACTAAACCCAAACCTGGTGCCGCCTTTGATAGGCCTGGCCGCAATCCTGACCTCAGACCAAAACCCGGACATTCGCAATACAGATGAAGCAATTGTCTTTGCAGAACGTGCAGCTAAGTTAACACAACATCGCAATCCCGTGATTCTGGAACTGTTAGCCGACGCTTACGCAGCAGCAGGGCGATTCGAACTCGCTGCAAAGGCCGCACAAAAGGCGATTAAGCTCGCTGCCATTTCCAAAAATCGCGAACTTGCAGAGCGTATCGGCAAAAAACTGCAAAGCTACCCCCGGCCAAAACAGTAATACTTTTTTCCTTCTCAGTTTCCCTGTATTTTTTGATTTTCTACACCCGGCGGTATATATCCAGGATAGCATCAACCATTTTGCTGACGGAGTGATTTTCTTTTATATATTGTCGGGCATTTTCGGCAAGCTGACGCGCAAATTCCGGGGCATCGAGCAGCCGCTGCAAACTGCTGTATATACTAAGCTCGTCATCAGGGTCGAACACCATCGCCGTCTCATTCTCCATAATCAAATCATCGGCCCCTCCCTTGCAGCCGGCCACAGCCGTCCCGGCACCCATTGCTTCCAGCATTAATGGATTAAAGGCCTGCATCGGCACCGGCTGTATGAAAATATCACCTGCCGCAAGTACCGAATGCCACGGCTGAACATGGGGAACAATAGTGACCATCTGCGAAAGGCCCAGCGCACCGAGCAGTTTCCTTATATCTCTTTCTGCACGTCCATCACCTATCAGCACCAGCATAAACTCATGTCCGTCGATACCCAGATGTCTCAATGCACCAAACAGGTTTTCAAAATCATCTACACTGTTCAATTGGTGCGCGACCACCATACTCACAAGACTGCTGTTGCCCCTGAAACAACCGCTTTCTTCATCGATGAACGTGCCGATATTTATTTGCTCTATGCGATCCGCAGCCTTGTGATAAACATGGGAAAGATTAGCTGCTATACTGGGGCATGGAACAATAATTTTTGAGACCCTGCCGAGGGAAATAGAAAACCGGCTAACCAGTCTCTGAAGTGAATTGACCGACAACACATAAGGCAAATCCAGTCGTTTAGCCAGGTGATGGGCCAGACCCGCCTTGCTGCTGCACAGGCAATGCAGGACGGTAGGCTTAAACTTATCGAGTTGTCCAAGAAGGATTTTGTTATTTTGCCAGCCCATTAACGGCAGATTAAAAACCGGGTGCCTTATAACCTCAACCCCGGGATGGATAATCGAATCCACGTTACAGCGGGGCGGGCAAACCAAAGCCGGTGTAACAGACTCAGCCGCCAAACCAACCAGCAAATGATTCAGAAATATCGAATACTCAGATAGAGTATCTTCTGAAACAATCAGCACCGGCCGAACTGAGTTGCCCAGGCCTGACGTTTGCGACACCGAATCTCTTTGCTCTTCGCTCATAACTTCTTACTCAGCACTTCTGTTGCTCTATGTCTGGAATGTAAATGAAAATACCGGCCAAAGGTTACTCTTGCAGCAATTGGCGCAACCTTTCGAACTCACCTGATTTCATATGATAACTGTGGGCTTTATCAGGAAACCGTTCTTCGGCCACGTCGCGGGCGTATTTGGAGAACGCTTCGGCTGTGTTTTGGGCCAACTGGCCGTAGCCCTTTGCAAATTTAGGTCTTGTCCCCTGCGTTAATCCAAGAATGTCATGTGCTATCAATATTTGTCCGTCGCATCCGGCCCCGGACCCGCAGCTAATCACGGGTATTTCGCAGCGTTTTGTAATGATCTGGGCCACCTCAGCGGCGGTCCCTTCAATCAACAATGAACCGGCCCCGGCCCGGACCATTTGCTCGGCAAGTTCTATCAACTCTACCGCCATCTGGGCTGTTGTGGCGTCGGCCCTGAATCGCCCGACCCGGCTGATGCTCTGTGGTCTTATACCGATATGGGCCATAACAGCCATGCCTGCATTGCTGACCGCTTTAATCACATCGATATATGCTTCGCTGGACTCAATTTTTATCATATCGGCCCCGGCCTCGGTAACGAATCGGCCGGCATTTTTTACCGCCTCGCTGATCCCAACCTGATATGACAGAAACGGCATATCAGCAACCAGCAGCACATCCGGAGCTCCTCGCCGCACCGCTGCTGTTATCGTAACCATAAAATCCATCGTTGCCGGCAGTGTCGAATCGAAGCCCAGCATCACCTGGGCCGCCGAATCGCCGGCCACTATCATCTCGACCTTGGTCGAGGCGACCAGTCTCGCTGTCGTATAGTCATAGCAACTGACAGCCGCGATTTTGCGATTTTCTCGTTTGGCCTGGACCAGGTCCGCGATTGTAACTTTACGCTCCATATCAGCCTTTCTCATGGAAAATCCAAAAAGAAATAACAGCTAATCCGTTAAAATATGAGAACAAAGCTGTTTTATCAAGCGTAAAATATATGGATTTTTAGGTGGATTTTACGCGTTTTTTGAAAAATTGCAAAAAATCTGGGTTTTTTCACGATTACATCCTTGATTTATGGTAAAAGCCGATATAGTTTTTTTGCCAGATATTTTAAAGATTTTTGTGCTTTATGTTCGATTAAACTATATGGAGGAGATGAAAAGCCGGTAGTTTTGCCAGCGTAGTCGTTTGGTAGAGCTTAAACTATCAGTTCTTCATCACCCTCCTCCGAAGCCAGATTCTCGTTTTTTGAGGTCTGGCTTTTTTTATTCAGTGACCAAACAGAACTCCCCTATTTTAACCCCATCGCCTTTTTTATGGTTTATGATTTGTGATTCGTAGCATAGACAGCAACGATTACCAATGGTGTTTGGTTAATTGCAGTTCTTTGCCCCCGGTCTTGCGGCCTATTGCTTTACTTCGGAGCACGACAGAATGTAATCCATGCAATCGCTCAACTTTGCCGTCGCCACTGCAACCATAGAGTCTGCCGCCCCATAGTAGAGATTAAGCTGGTCGGTTTCCTTGCTGACTGTCACCCCCGTTGGGAATATAACCCCACCTACATCGCCAACTCGTTCGTAGAGTTCGCGAGGTCCAAGGACCCATTCGTCACTTCGACGCAAAACTTTCCATGGTTCTTCCAGGTCCAGCAGCGCCATCCCAAGTCGGTATATGGCCCCGCCGGTGGTATTGCGCACGCCGTGATAGAACATCAGCCAGCCTTGGGGCGTTTCTATCGGCTGACTCGCCAGCCCCACCCTGTGACAGTCCCAGTAGGCGTGCCTTGTTCTTATCAGCAGTCTATGGTCACCCCAGTGCTTTAGGTCTGGTGAAAAACTTAGCCACATATGCGCTTCACCTCGAACAATCGGGCGATGGATCAGTGCGAACCGCCCCCTGAACCTGCGAGGAAACAAACTGGCGTCTTTATCTTCCGGCGGCAAAAGAGCCCCTAACCGCGCAAACGTTCTGAAGTTCTTGGTAATAGCAAGTGACACCACCGGCCCGCCTTCGCTAAACGACGTATAAGTAATTGCGAATTGCTTCTGCTCTTCGAGCCATACGATACGCGGGTCCTCGAGCCCCCATTTTTCCTCTCGTGAGTTCTGGTCAGCCAGAAGTGTTGGTTCGGCGTCAATCTGCCAGTTGGTAAATCCATCGGCACTGCGAGCGACCGTTAAATGCGAAAAGCCACGCATATCCTCAACGCGAACCAGCAGCAGCGTATCATTATTCAACTTGATTGCCCCTGGGTTCATAACCGCGTTCGCCGGATAGGGCCAGTCCTGCGGCGTCAGTATCGGATTAGCCTCATACCGCTTGAACAATTCGTTGGCTTTTTGTTGTCGTGATCGAGCTGACATAACTTAAAGTCCTAAAAAAGTACCAGCCGCAGCATAGTACCAAAAAACGGCTGGCTTGTCTTCATATAATCTTAATCGACAAGACCGGCGCCATACGATAAATCAAATTACGAATTTTAAGTATCCCCCGATACCATGTCAAGTCCAAACCCTATTGACTACTGCCCGGCTTTCTGTTACTCTGCCGCTCTTTCAGGATACAGACTATATGAAAATTGACCATCTTATTTTAGGCTCTTACCAGACAAATTGTTATATTCTCCGCTGCGACAGCTCAGCGGCCGATTGCCTGATTATCGATACCGGCCTGGAAGCGGGCCCGTTGCTGGATTTTCTGCAATCAAACAAATTAAACCCCGTCGCTGTCGTCTTGACCCACGGCCACGCAGACCACATTACCGCGATACCGCTGCTGCGGCAGGCCTGGCCCGACATAAAGGTATATATTCATAAACTCGACGCGACGCTACTGGCCGACTGTGCAGGCAACCTTTCAGCCCTTGCGGGCATCTCATTTAAAACGGAACCGGCTGATGTTATCCTCAATGCAGGCGATACAATTGAGGCCGCAGGTATCAGGCTCGGCGTTTTTCACACCCCCGGCCACACGCAAGGCGGCATCTGCTTGTATTCAAAAGATGATGGTATTGTCTTTACAGGCGATACTTTATTTGCCGAATCGGTCGGCCGAACAGATTTCCCCGGCGGCGATATGGCACAACTGATAGAAAGTATTAAGCAGAATTTGTGCTCTCTTGCTGACGAAACTGTCGTTTATCCCGGCCACGGGCCGGAAACCACAATCGCACAGGAAAAAAAATACAACCCATACCTGAAAAACCTGCTCTGACTTGCGACAATTCAGGATTTGCTGAAATTGTTAGCCGACTCCGTCAAGATTCACGTTCAATTATACATATCGGCTCATCGATACCCGGGCCATAAACGAACTTACGCAGCAGCGTATCATCAGTGCCATCATAATCATATTCAGCGATAACCTGATCGCCGTCGTAAACGTATTTCGTAATAGTAGCGCCGACGGTCTTTTTAATCCTTCTGCCGGCATGGTCGTATTCGTACGCAGCTATAATGCTGTTGTGCTATTGGTCTGTGATTTCCAAACAAGGCTCAGGGATTTTACGAACGATTCTAGCTGGAGGAAACTTATAAGGATATTGAATGATATCATAAGTTGATAGATTTATAAAAAATATCTTATCGGAGGCATACGGTTTAACGTTACGTCCAGTAAAAAAGATTGCCCATTTTTTATTGACAAGTCCTGCGCCACCTACAATACGTCTATATTTGCCAACCCTCTTTTCTTTGTTACCATCCAAGTCGTATAGCCAGATTTTATGTTTATTAAATACCATTAACTTATTTCGCCCAGGAAGCATAAAAAAGGACGAAGCAGGGCAAATCTCAGTGGTTTCCCATGAAGGAAAAGTCATTTTTTTAATGCTTTGGTAACTACTACAAATAAATACATTGGGGTCATTCGTAAAGTATCTTACAGCTATAGAACTGAATTCCCTTGCCAGTTTTGGTTCTATAAGATCCACTAAATAATACGCCGTCACAGAATCGACAGAATTGCCATCTGCGGTAGTCAGTTTTTCGAAACGTGCGCCACTTGCCCAATGCTTATCAGGAGAGACACGTGAAATGCTCACATCTTCGGAGTTAGCATCTAACACATTCAAGACTATCTCTTGTATCTCTTCGGATATGCAAGTTGGATTTTTTAATTTTTCAAAACTGTCCAGCTTTTTTGGTCGTGAAAATTTCCTGGCCTCCAAATCAACTTTGATTTCATAGAATTTCTCTTGAGGAAAATAAAACGACTTAGCATCGTATTCCTGGAACTGGAGTGTTATTGCTGTGTTAGAATCTACAACATCCTCCTTTCTCTCACAAGAATTCGTCAGTAATATGAGTAAAGAAAAAATTAAGGCAAACCTAATATATTTTATTTTAGATTTCACGGTTCATTTCCTTTTTGGTATTGCTCCAAAGATACCATACTATCAACCTAAGTTTATAAAAAGTCCTGGTACGGCTCGTTTGCAGTTCTGGTAGCATCTTGAAAGACATTTTTCGGGGTGTTGATTATATTCCATGGCATATCCTTTCCTCCCTTCATGAGTGCATCCCTTACAATATCTGAACAATTGTTAAACCAACCGCTAAAATTGCCATTATAATTATCCCACCACTCTTCTATCGCCTCTTCATCTAGATCAGATATTTTAGTGGATTTAGTGGGATTGCGATACCAGTTACCATTTTCGTCCCGGTGCTCATCGTCACCCTCCCATTGCTTATCAAATTCCAACCCTATTTCCGTGCTGATTTGCTTACGGCCTTTAGGTTTACCATAAGGCCAAAAAGAAATATATTTACCGTTCTCCAACTGTATACTGATGTGACCTTTACGGTTGGCTGTGGGCTCCCAATAATACATGGTTAGCAATCCCCACGGATCGACCCAATTAACCGGATTGTTTCCGCAATAGGCGTACAGATTCATGCCATCGACATAGCCCAGCGGGTCAGTCTGCAAAAATCGGCCGGTTTCGGGGTCGTAATGCCTTGCTCGATAGTAATACAGGCCGGTCTCGTTATCGAGTCTTCGGCCGGTAAACATATACGGATTGCCGACACTGCTTTCGGAAAGTCCGGCACCGTTGGCGTCCTTTATCGTTGTCACACCGAAGGCAGTATAACAATACGTTTCCACGATATTGGCGTCCCCATCGCTTAATGCAATTACAGAACCCAGGCCGTCAAAGTGGTAATAATAAGGGGTTTCAGCTTCGCCGTCCACAACAATCAACGCCTATCAGCGACTATCTGCAGGCCGCCGGAAATTTCTTCAACTGGTGTAATAACAACAACTTAAGAAAGAATTTGCAAAATCCTGTAAAATCGCTTAACCTATATTGGGCTTTTTGGGCCTTGGCCGAGTGGCGGAATGGCAGACGCTGGGGACTTAAAATCCCCTGCCCGTTAGGGCGTGTGGGTTCGACTCCCACCTCGGCTAATGAATTTTATTGCAAATAGCAGGTATTTATGCATCGATGACTTAAGCAGTCAACAACCGACAATATGACGGAGATGAATATGGCGAAAAAGAAGCTGAAACTGAAAGATGTGCCAAAACCGAATTTATACCGGGAAATTTTTCCTTACGCCGAGTTTCCGAAGGTAGTATTCGATAACCAGACAGTTGAGCATGAAATTCCGGAGAAAATCTGGATAACCGATACCACGTTCCGTGACGGCCAGCAGGCAAGGCCGCCTTATACACCTGAGCAGATTCTGCGGATATACGATTTTCTGCACGAGATAGACGGCGATACCGGGTTGATTCGGCAGTGTGAATTCTTTCTGTATTCGAAGCGTGACAGAGAGGCTGTGGAGCTTTGCAAGGCCCGCGGCTACAAGTATCCGGAGGTTACCGGCTGGATAAGGGCGGTAGCGGCGGATTTTAAGCTGGTTTCGCAAATGGGACTTGCTGAGACCGGCATTTTGACTTCGGCAAGCGATTACCACATATTCCTGAAATTGCGCAAGACGCGTGCCCAGGCGATGCAGGCTTATCTTGATGTCGCAAGGGCTGCTTTGGATAACGGCGTTATACCGCGATGCCACTTCGAGGATATAACCAGGGCTGATTATGACGGGTTTGTGCTGCCGTTCGCCAGCGAACTGATGGGGCTGGCAGAAGAATACGACAAGCCGGTCAAGATTCGTCTCTGTGATACGCTTGGCTTTGGTTTGCCGTGGGCGAAAGCGGCGCTTCCGCGAAGCATTCCGAAACTTACCGCAGGCCTTAGAAAAATCGGCGTCCCGGCCGAGTGGCTGGAATGGCACGGCCACAATGATTTTCATAAGGTACAAGGCAATGCCGCGACGGGGTGGTTGTACGGGTGTTGCGCTGCCAACAGTTCGATATTCGGTGTGGGTGAGCGGACAGGCAATCCGCCTTTGGAGGCGATGGTTGTCGAACATGCGCAAATAAAGGGAATGGTCGAAGGTGTCAACTACGCGGCGATTACCGAGTTGGCCGACTATGCCGGAAAGGAACTGGGCTTTAGAATAGCAGAGAACTATCCTCTGGTTGGACACGATTTCAATGTAACGCGGGCAGGCGTTCACGCGGACGGCCTTTTGAAAAATGAAGAGATTTACAACTGCTTCGATACCAACAAACTGCTCAATCGTCCTGTCAACGTGGCTATAACCGATAAGACAGGGGCGGCAGGCGTCAAGCACTGGATAGAAGCCAGGTTCCAGACCGAGGTCGCAAAGCACAGCCCGTTCGTGGTCAAAATAAAGAATAATATTGATGCTGAGTACGCCGACAACAGGGTTTCTGTAATATCCGACGACGAGATGTTCTGCTGGGTCAGGGATGTCTTCGGCGACGATTTGCCGCCCTTAAGATAGATAAAAACAGGGTATAGTATATCAGGGTATAGGGTATAGGGGATAGAAAGGCATTGACAAAGAAAAGTCTAAAGAGCTTTAAGGAACTTATAATCTGGCAAAAAGCGTATAAACTCGTTTTGGAAATATATAAAATCACAAAAGATTTTCCAAAATTTGAAACATATGGTCTGGCCCAACAAATAAGACGTGCCACAGTATCTATACCGTCGAACATAGCTGAAGGATACGGCAGAAAACATAAATCCGAGTATAGCCAGTTTTTGTCCATAGCCTATGGTTCTCTGTCGGAGTTGGAAACTCAGTTTCTGCTGTCTGTAGATTTAGGCTATATAAAACAAAGTCAAATCGTTGAGACTCTGTTAAAAGAAGTTGGTGGCATGCTCTACCGCATGATACATCCAAAACCTCAGGAGACCACAAACCCTATCCCCTAATAATGGCTGATAAGGAAATTAAAGCGGTTTTGTTTGATTTTGGTGAGACGTTGCTGACATTCGGCAAGGTCAGGGCGGTTGAGATTTTTCGGCAGGGGGCGAGGTTGTCCTATGATTATTTGAAAAGTTGTGGTCAGCCGGTGGGGAACTTTCAATACTACTGCTGGCGGAACCTGTTTTGGCTGCGGGTGCATCATTTGATTTCCCGCATTGTGGGAAAAGATTTTGATTCGCTGGCGTTGTTGAAAAAACTTGCGGAAAAGAATGGCAATAGTCTCAGTGACGACCAGTGGCTGGAACTGGTGTGGTGCTGGTATGAGCCGTTGGGTAAAATTGGTGAGGCGGAGGCCGATATCGGCGAGACTCTTGGCAAACTGAAAGACTCAGGGCTGAAACTGGGGATAGTATCGAATACTTTTGTACACGGCAGTTGTCTTGAGAGACATCTGCAGCAAGCTGGCATTCTGGATTTTTTTGATGTTCGGCTGTATTCGTACCAGTTTAGTTTCAGAAAGCCCGATGTGCGGATTTTTTTAGAGGCGGCCGACAGGCTCGGTGAAAGAATGCCGAATATAGTTTTTGTAGGGGACAGGATAGATAAGGACATTAAGCCGGCGCTGATGTTAGGGATGACGGCGGTTGCCAAAACCGCATATACGAACGT